>Ga0209253_10004250_pt1 | contig 12510 bp, 16 predicted proteins | sample FrelakmetBRP12BR_FD_187145 | JGI IMG/M metagenome (GOLD analysis project Ga0209253, IMG submission 187145) | Freshwater lake sediment microbial communities from the University of Notre Dame, USA, for methane emissions studies - BRP12 BR (SPAdes)... | ecosystem: Environmental > Aquatic >...
CCCGGCATCGGCCGGCCGCGACGTCGCGGCGGCGTGAGGGGCACCGGGGGCCGCCGGCGGCTCAGCTCGCCGTGATCTGCACCTGCTTCGCCTTCGGCTCCGTGGCCTTCGGCAGCGTGATGACCAGCATCCCGTTCTCGAGCTTGGCCGCGGCCTTGCCGGAGTCGACGTCGCAGGGCAGCCCCACGTTGCGCTGGAAGGCGCCGTAGCGGATCTCCTGGCGGTAGTAGTTCTTCTTCTTCTCCTCGGTCTCCTGCTTCACCTCCCCGCGGACGCTGACGACGTCGTCGTGCACGGTGATCTGCAGCTGCTCCTTCGGCACGCCCGGGACCATCATCTTGACGGTCACCTCGGCGTCGGTTTCCGCGACCTCGGCCGGGGGCTGCATCACGTCGCCACCGCGCTGGAAGAAGTCCCGGAACATGTCCTCGAAGAAATCGTCCCCGCGGCGTAGTGCGCGGAAGGGGTCCCAACGAGTGATCGCTGCCATGGCATGCTCCTTTCGGTGATCATGGAGCGGAAGCAATATGCCTGCCGCGATTGGGCGCGCGACATTCCGGGCCGGTTTCGCGCTGCCGCGAAGACCGGGGCGGCACGTTGGCGGAGTTGCCGGCGCGCGCTATGAGCCGTCCCGTGGCGCAGCCCGATGCCGGCCCGACCGCTGCCGGCCGCCTGCAGGAGGGCGACGTCCTGCTCGTGGTCGACGTGCAGCACGACTTCCTGCCGGGCGGGGCCCTCGGCATCCTCGGTGGCGACGAGATCCTGCCCGCGTTGAACCACTATCTGGCGCTGTGGCGCGCCCGGGGCCTGCCCGTGATCGCCAGCCGCGACTGGCACCCGCCCGACCACTGCTCGTTCCACCCCCAGGGCGGGCCGTGGCCGGTGCACTGTGTGGCGGGCACGCACGGGGCCGGATTCCACCCCGCGCTCGCGTTGCCCCGCGGCGTTCCGGTCGTGTCCAAGGCCACGCGCCGGGACCACGAGGCATACTCGGCGTTCGACGGCACCGACCTCGACGACCGGCTGCGCGCGCTGCACGCGCGGCGGCTCTTCATCGGCGGGCTCGCCACCGACTACTGCGTCCGGGCCACCGTCGACGACGCGGTCGCGCGCGGCTACGGCGTCGTGGTGCTGGGCGACGCCGTGCGCGCGGTCGAGCGCGAGCCGGGCGACGGGGCCCGCGCCCTGGTCGCCATGCGTGCGCGCGGCGCCGTCGTCCTCGAGCGGGAGCACATCGAGCCATGATCGCCGCCGACTCCGTCCTGCTGACCGACCTCTACCAGCTCACCATGCTGCACTCGTACTGGAAGCGCGGCATGACCGCTCCGGCGGTCTTCGAGCTCTTCGCGCGCAAGCTGCCGCCGGGACGGGGATTCCTGGTCGCGGCGGGCCTCGAGCAGCTGCTCGACTACCTGGAGGGGCTGCGCTTCGGCGACGAGGAGCTCGCCTGGGTGCGGGGCTGCGGGCGGTTCGACCCCGGCTTCGCCGACTGGCTGGCGGGGCTGCGCTTCACGGGCGACGTCGACGCCATGCCGGAGGGCACCGCCTGCTTCCCCGACGAGCCGCTGGTCCGGGTCACCGCGCCGCTTCCCGAGGCCCAGCTGGTCGAGACCCGCCTCGTGAACCTCGTCCACTTCCAGACGCTGATCGCCTCCAAGGCGGCGCGGTCGGTGCTCGCCGCCCAGGGACGCGAGCTGGTCGACTTCGGCCTGCGACGCGCGCACGGCGCCGAGGCGGGGCTGCTGGCCGCGCGCGCCTGCTGGCTCGCGGGCTTCCACGCCACCGCGACCGTGCTGGCCGAGGCGCGCTTCGGCATCCCGGCCGTCGGTACCATGGCCCACTCCTACGTGCTCGCGCACGACGACGAGGGCGAGGCCTTCCGGCACTTCGCCCGCGACCTGCCCGGGTCGGTGGTCCTCCTGATCGACACCTGGGACACCGAGGCGGGCGCCGAGATCGTCGTCCGGATCGCGCCCGGGCTGGCCGCCGAGGGCATCCGCGTGCGCGGCGTCCGCCTGGACTCGGGCGATCTCGGGGCGCACGCCCGCGCGGTGCGCGCCATCCTCGACGCCGGCGGGCTCTGCGACACGACCATCTTCGCCAGCGGCGACCTCGACGAGTGGCGCGTGCGTGACCTGGTCGCGGCCGGCGCGCCGATCGACGCCTTCGGCATCGGCACGCGCCTCGAGACCGCCGCCGACCGCCCCTACCTCGACTGCGCCTACAAGCTCGAGTGGTATGCCGGTCGCGCGCGCCGCAAGCGCTCGGAGGGCAAGGCGACCTGGCCCGGGGCGAAGCAGGTCTGGCGCCGCCTCGGGCCCGACGGCCGCCTCGCGGGCGACGTCGTGACCCTGGTGGGGGATCGCCAGGACGGCGAGCCGCTGCTGGCGCCGGCGATGCGCGCGGGCCGCCGCGTGCCCGGGCTGCCGACGCTCGCCGAGGCGCGTGCGCACACGGCGCGCGAGCTGGCGCGCCTGCCGGACGGGCTCCGCCGCCTCGACGAGCCCGCAGCGTACCCCGTCGAGATCGCGCCGGCGCTGCGTGCCCTGGCCGCCGAGCTGGACGCGGCTCAGCTGTCCTCGTGCCGCACGGCGAAGTCGGCGAGCCGCGGCGACTCGAGCCGCGCGTAGTCCGCCCACGCCACCCGCACCGCCAGCTGGTGCGTCCCGGCGTTGAAGACGATGTGCTCGTCGCGGGACAGCCGCTCGTCCACCCACATGGGGATGCCGTAGAGGGCGCCGAAGGGCGGCATGGCGCCGGGCTCGCAGCCGGGAAACAGCCCCGCGAACTCTGCCTCGGTCGCCAGCCGGAGGTGGCGGACCCCGGCCGCCCGCGCCAGCGTCGGCAGGTGCATGCGCCAGGGCGCGGGCACCACCGCCATCAGCGGGCTCTCGCCGGGCGGCTCGCCGGCCATGCACATCACGACCTTGGCCATCTCCAGGCCGGGGACGTGCTGCGCGGCCGCGGTCTCCTCGGCCGTGTACGCCGTCTCGTGGTGCAGGATCTGGTAGTGGACGCCGGCGGCGTCCAGGGTCTCGCGCAGGCGACGCAGGATCGGCATGGCCTCCTCCCCCTGGCTATTTCACCAGCAGCACCGGGCACCGGCAGAGGAGCCCGACCTTGTAGCTCGTGGTGCCGAGCCCCGAGCCCGGCGTGCGCCCGAGGTGGTGCGAGCCGAGCACGAGCAGGTCGGCTGCACGGGTGCGCGCCTCGCGCAGGATCTCGGCAGCCGGGTCGCCGATCACCAGGCGCAGCCGCACCCGCAGGCCGCCGGCCGCGAGCGTGTGCACCGTCCGCTCGAGCCGTTTGCGCGCGCTCTGCTCGAGCCGGGCGTAGAACGACTGCAGCTCACGCGGCGGGATGCCTTCGATGCGCTGGACCACGTGCATGACGGTGAGCCGCGCGCCGGCAGCGGCAGCGATGCCGCGCGCGACGTCGATGACGCGCTGGTGGCGATCGCTCAGGTCGATCGGCACGAGGATGTGACGGAACACGCAGTCCTCGTGCAGCAAGCCGTACGCCAGCACCTCGCGGCAACGGTTGCGGGCCTGACTTCCCGTACGCGAGAACCGGGAGTGCGGCCCCCGGGGTGCTGCCGCGGCACGGGCGATGCAACACCTCCGCCCCATGGACGCTCGCGGGTCGACGGCGCCGTGCCGGCCGGGGGAGGGGTCCGTGCGGTTCGCCGATCGCGCCGACGCCGGCCGGCGGCTGGCCGCGGCCCTGGCGCGCTGGCGCGACGTGCGGCCCGTCGTGCTCGGCCTGCCGCGGGGCGGGGTGCCGGTGGCGTACGAGGTGGCGCTCGCCCTCGACGCGCCCCTCGACGTGCTCGTCGTGCGCAAGCTGCGCGCGCCCCAGCAGCCGGAGCTGGGGCTCGGAGCGGTCACCGACGGCGACCACCCCGAGACGGTGCTGAACGAGGAGATCCTGGGCGCCCTGGTGGTCCCCGAAGCCTACCTCCGGCGCGAGATCGCGGCGCAGCTGGCCGAGGTCCGGCGGCGCCAGGCCCGCTTCCGCGGCGGCCGTCCCGGCGTGCCGGTCGCCGACCGCACCGTGATCGTGGTCGACGACGGCGTGGCCACCGGGGGCACGGTGCGCGTGGCGATCCGCGGGCTCAGACGCTCGCGCCCGCGCGCCGTGGTGCTCGCCGTGGCGGTCGCGGCGCCGGATGCCGTGCCGGCGCTGCGCGCCGCCGCCGACGAGGTGGTCTGCCTCGCCACGCCGGAGGACTTCGCGTCGGTCGGCCAGTTCTACGACGACTTCGGGCAGACCAGCGACGCCGAGGTCATGGCGCTCCTCGAGCGGGCGGCGCGGCGGCCGGCCGCGGCCCGCGGGATGCTCGGTGACGACGCGGGCCCGGCATGAGCCGGACGCCATGGGACCTCGAGCCGTCGCGCCGGTTCCTGGAGCCGCCCGAGCGAATCGTGATAGCGCAACCGGCGTGACGCGACTGCCCCCCGACGCGCTCCGCCTGGCCTGCGATCCCAGCACCCTGGGGTTCGAGACCACGGCCGACCTCCCCGATCTGCCGGATCCCGTGGGGCAGGAGCGGGCGCTCGACGCGCTCCGCCTGGCCGTGGGCATCCGGCGGCCGGGCTTCAACGTCTTTGCCTTCGGACCGACGGACGCGGGCATCGCCGACGTGGTGCACGCGCTGCTCGGCCGCCAGGCGGTGGACGCGCCGACGCCGCCGGGCTGGGTGTACGTCCACGACTTCGACGATCCGCAGCGGCCGCGCGCCATCGCGCTGCCGGCGGGTCGCGGCCCGCGGCTGCGCGCCGACATGGAGCATCTCGTGGACGGGCTGCGCAGCGCCATTCCGGCGGCGTTCGAGAGCGAGCAGTACCGTGCCCGCGCGCAGGTCATCGAGGACGAGGTGAAGGAGCGCCACCAGCACGCGCTCGAGGCGATCGAGGCGAAGGCGAGGAGCCAGAAGGTGGCGCTGGTGCGGACGCCGGTGGGCATGGGGTTCGCGCCCCTCGCTGGCGACGAGGTGATGCCCCCCGACGACTTCGCCCGGCTCCCCGAGGAGGAGCGCGCGCGCATCGCGCACACCATCGAGGCCCTGCAGGAGGAGCTGCAGGCGGTCGTGGCGCAGTTCCCCATCTGGCAGCGCGAGGGGATGGAGCGGCTGAAAGCGCTCAACCGCGAGTTCACGCAGTACGCCGTCGGACACGCCATCGACGAGCTGCGCCAGCAGCACGCCGACCTGCCCGAGGTGGTGGCCTACCTCGAGCGGGTGCAGCAGGACGTGGTCGAGCACGCCGAGCTCTTCCGCCGCCACGAGGGCGGCGGGCCGCCGCCCGAGATCGACCACGCGGCGCTGCGCCGCTACCAGGTGAACGTGCTCGTCGACCATGCGCCCGGGTCCGGCGCGCCGGTGGTGGACGAGCCGAACCCCACCTATCCGAACCTGATCGGCCGGGTCGAGCACCGCGCGGCGATGGGCACGCTGCTCACCGACTTCACGCTGATCCGCGCCGGGGCCCTGCACCGCGCCGCCGGCGGTTTCCTGGTCCTCGACGTGCGCCGGGTTCTGACGCAGCCATGGGCCTGGGAGGGCCTCAAGCAAGCCCTGCGGGCGAGGCAGATCCGCATGGAATCGCCAGCCCAGGTCTTCAGCGTGGTGAGCACCGTCTCGCTCGAGCCCGTGCCGATCCCGCTCGACGTGACGGTCGTGCTGGTCGGCGAGCCCCTGTTCTACTACCTCCTCAACCGCTACGACCCCGACATCGGCGAGCTCTTCAAGCTGCCGGCCGATTTCGACGACGTGCTGTCGCGGACCGACGAGGCGACCGCCCTCTACGCCCGCCACGTGGCCACGCGGGCGCGTGTCGCTGGACTGGTGCCGCTCGAGCGCGACGCGGTCGCGCTGGTGATCGAGGAGAGCGCGCGGATCGCCGGCGATGCCGGGCGCCTGTCGGCCTGCACCCGGCGGATCGACGACCTGCTCGCCGAGGCCGACCATCGCGCCCGCGGCCGCGGCGCGGCGGCGATCGGCCGCGGCGACGTGGCGGCCGCGCGCGACGCCGCCATCGCCCGGCAGGCCCGCCTGCGCGAGCGGCTGCTCGAGGAAACCACGCGCGGCACCATCCTCGTCGACACTGCCGGCGAGCGCATGGGGCAGGTGAACGGCCTCTCGGTGCTGCAGCTCGGCGACTTCGCCTTCGGCCGCCCGACGCGCATCACCGCCCGCGTCAGCGTCGGGGCCGGGCAGGTGGTCGACATCGAGCGCGAGGTCGCGCTCGGCGGGCCGCTCCACTCGAAAGGGGTGCTGATTCTCGCGGGCTTCCTGGCCTCGCGCTTCGGCCTCGAGGAGCCGCTGTCGCTGGCCGCGACGCTCGTCTTCGAGCAGTCGTACGGCGCGGTCGAGGGCGACAGCGCCTCGTCGGCGGAGCTGTACGCGCTGCTCTCGGCACTCGGTGACCTGCCGATCGCGCAACGGCTCGCGGTGACAGGCTCGGTCAACCAGCACGGCGACGTGCAGGCGATCGGCGGCGTCAACGAGAAGATCGAGGGCTTCTTCGACCTCTGCCGGGCGCGGGGCCTGGACGGCGGGCAGGGCGTGCTCATCCCGGCGGCGAACGTCCAGCACCTGGTGCTGCGCGAGGACGTCGTCGAGGCCGTCCGCGCGGGCCGCTTCGCCGTGTACCCGGTGCGGACCATCGACGAGGGGATCACGCTTCTGACCGGCATCCCGGCGGGCGAAGTCGATGCCCGCGGCGTGTGGCCGGAGGGGACGGTGAACCGCCAGGTCGCCGACCGCCTGCGCGCGTTCGCCGAGTCGCGGCGGCGCTACGCGTTGCCCGGACGCACGCCGTGACCGTGGCGCGGGTCGTGGTCGCGGTCGGCGGTCCGGCATCACCCCTCGCCGCTGCGGCCGTCCGGCTCGCGGCGCGGCTCGAGGCGGAGCTCCTCGGGCTGTTCGTCGAGGACGAGAACTGGCACCGGATGGCTGCACTGCCCTTCACGCGGGTGGCCGGGCACGGCCCGCTGTCGCAGGCGATCGACACCGACATGCTGGCGCGTGCGCTGCGCCGCGGGGTCGCCGAGGTGCGCCGCGCGATGGCTGAGGCGGCGGGGCCGGAGCTCCGCTGGACGCTGCGCGTGGTGCGCGGGCTCGTGGTCGCCGAGGCGGTGCGCGCGGCCGAGGCCGGCGACCTCGTCGTCGTGCCGGCCGAGCTGCTGGCCGGCCGCGGCCTGGAGGCCGCTGCGCGGGGCCGGGCGGACGTGCTCGGGCTCCGCAGCGGCGTCGAGGCACGCCGGATCCTGATCGCGGCGGGCGCTGGGCCCGAGGTCGAGGCGGGTGCGGCGCGTCTGGCGGCCGCGTGCGGCTGGCTCATCGAAAGGGCCGGGGTGCAGGCCCTCGAGCGCCACGCGCATCCCGCGGACGTCGTCGTCGCCGTGCGCGCCGGGGAGGTGCCGCCAGCGCTCCGCGCCGGCGTCTGCTCGCTGCTGCTCGTGCGCGTGGCCGCGCGGGGCTGACGGGCCGCGGCGCCGGGGGGTCGAGGGCGTGAGCGGCATTGTCGCCGGACCATGGCGTGGTACGGTCGCGTCATGATCCGCGTGATGATCGAGCGGCGCCTGCGACCGGGCCGGCTGGAGGACTTCCGCGCGGCCATGCGCGCGATGCGGGGGGCAGCCGTGCAGGCGCCGGGTTACCTGGCCGGCGAGATGATGCATCCGGCCGGCGAGCCGGATCGGCACGTCACCATCTCGACCTGGCGCAGCCGTGACGACTGGGCCCAGTGGCAGCGCTCGGAGACGCGTCGCCGGACGGAGGAACGACTCGCCGCCCTGGTCGAGGAGGAGCGGATCACCGTGCTCGAGCCCGAGTGACCCGCGCCCTCAGCGCCGCGCCGTGCGCCGTGGGCCTCCTGTGTCCTCGCGCTCCCATACCGCCTCGAGCGTGCGGTCGTCGGACCAGGTGTAGCTCGCGCGTCCGCGGAAGGCCTTGCGTAGCTCGTGCACGATGCGGTGGGCGAGCTTCTGCGACGTCGTCAGCACCTCGAGCCCGTCTCCGTCGCGCTCCACCGACACGACCCTGCGCTGGGACTGCGTGCTGCGGGCGCGCGAGGCCACGTTGGCGATCCGCTGCCGCAGCTCGTCCTCGTGCGCCGCCACGAAGCCGCCGCGCAGCCGGACGCGGCCATACCATTCCTGGGCCGCCTGCTGCTTGCACGCGGGGCAGACGCGCCAGCGCGCCCGCGCCAGCGCGGCCGGGCTGGGTGCGCGCTCGGTGTTCCAGCTGCGTCGCTGGAAGACGGCGCCGCAGCGCTCGCACACCGTCGGCTCGGGCAGCCTGCGCGTCGCCGCCTCGACCGGTTTCACCTTCTCGCTGCGCGTGCCGCGGCGGTTCAGGGCGCGGAGCAGACCCTTGTCGGTGGCCATGATTCCCGATCGGTTCGCAAGATCCCTGCCAGCACGGCCGGGGCGCGAGGCGCCGCCTCGTTGTCACGATCGCGAAGCGGGAAGGGGCGTGTTCCGCCACGCGCCACACCCGTGCTCCGCCCGCGTCCGGGCCGGGTCCGGCCCGCGCGCCGTCGCGCCCCGCCGGGAGTTGCGTTCCCGGGCGGTTCGGCGGAGAGGAGGCCCCATGGACGACAAGAGCTTCATGCGCGAGGTGGCCGAGCGGCTGAAGTGCGACGAGCGTCGCGCGGATGCGATCACGTTCGCCGTCTTCCAGGAGCTCCGCGAGCGCATCACGCCGAAGGAGGCGCACGACGTGGCGGCGCAGCTGCCGACCGCGCTCAAGCGTCTGTGGGAGACGGGCGAACGTCCCGACCGCAAGCCCGAGCGGATCCACCGCGCCGAGTTCGTGGGCCGGGTGCGCCAGCGCACCGTGCTGCCCGACGACGTCGAGGCGGAACGTGCGGTGCGGGCGGTGTTCGCCGCGCTGCAGTCGCTGCTCGGCAGCCCGACCGGGCGCGAGGGCGAGGCCTGGGACATCTACAGCCAGCTGCCGAAGGACCTGAAGGTCCTCTGGCTGGACGCTCGCCAGTAGCACGCGAGCGCCCGGATTCTCCCCGCCCGCTCGATTCGGGGGCGGTGGGACCCGGGTCGGCGCGCGGCGTGCCGGGGGTCAGCGCGGCCTGGCCAGTGGCTCCACCGTGCTCGCCTGCGGCCCCTCGGCGCCCGTCGACTCGACGATCCGCACCGGGTCGCCCGCTTCGAGGGCGGCGAACCCGGGCCCGATCACGCTGTTGGCGTGGAAGTAGATCTCGCGGCCGTCGGCGGTCTCGACGAACCCGAAGCCCTCGTCGACGAAGATCCGTACGACCCGGCCCACCGGCGGCTCCTCATGCAGCTTCACGCTGCCGCGCACGCGACGGACGTGGTCCTGGAGCTGGCGCTTGATGGCGTCGAAGGCGTTGCGGACGGCGACGTACGGGTCCTCGTGGGCATGGTGCTCGGGCGGGTCGCGGCGCACCACCAGCTCGTCGCCGGGCACGGTGAGGTCGATGCGCACGTGGTAGAGCACGCCCTGGTGGTGGCGGCGATGCGGGGCCTCGATCACGACGTGGCAGCCCGTGATCTTGTCGTAGAGCGTGTCCAGCTTGGACGCCTTCTCCCGGACCGCAGCCTCGATGCCCGGAGACGGATCCATGTTGCGGAAGGTGATCTGGATGGGCTGCTGCACGGTCTCGCCTCCCTTCCCCGTGGCCCGGCGCGACGCCGGGGCGTCGCCAGGCTAGCAGCGATCGTGCCGCCACGCAGCGTTGCCCGATCCTCGCGCTGCGGGAACCGTTCGGCGTGCCCCTTCCCATCGACGCGAAGCGTATGACGCGCCGTCGCTATGCCGCACAGCGGCACGGGGGATGCAAAGGGCCGGACCGAGAGGCCCGCGAGCGTGACCCGACCCTCCCGCAAGACCGATGCGCAGCTCCGGCACGACGTGCTCCGAGCCCTCGACTGCGACGCACGGGTCGATCCGGCCGAGGTCGCCGTCGAGGTGTGGCAGGGGGTGGTCACGCTCACCGGCACGGTGTCGGGGTGGACCAGGAAGCTGGCCGCGGCCGAGGCCGCCCATCGCGTGCCCGGCGTGCTCGACGTCGCCAACGACCTCGAGGTCGGGACACCGGACGATGCGCCGCGGGACGACGCCGAGATCGCCCGGCGTGTGCGCCAGGCGCTGGACCACGCCGCGGTCTCGGCCGAGCGGATCCGCTCCACCGTGGTGCATCGCCACGTCACCCTCGACGGCAGCGTCGACACCGAGTCGCAGCGGGTGGAAGCCGAGCGTCTCGTGCGCGCGCTTCCCGGCGTCGCGGGCGTCATCGACGAGCTACGCGTCGAGCCGGCGCGGATCGAGCCCGGAGCCGTGCAGCAGGCCATCGCGCTGGCGCTCGAGCGCCGCGCCGAGCGCGAGGCGCATCGCATCCGGGTGACGGTGGCCGACGCCACCGTCACGTTGAGCGGCACCGTCCGCTCGAGTGCAGACAAGCAGGCCGCGATCGCCGCCGCCCGGTACGCCCGCGGGGTCCGGGCGGTGGAAGACCAGTTGTCCGTCGTTCCCGATCCCTGAGGAGCCCACACCCGTCAGGAGGACCCCATGCGCCGACGTCGCCGCAAGCGTACTCTCGTCCCCATCCGCCACATGCCGCCGGGCATGGACATCGGGGCGTACTCCGCCACGATCATGCCGTCGCAGCTGCCGGCCTTCGGCCCGGCCTCGGTGCAGCCCGAGAAGCGCCTGCTGCTGGCCGTGCTCGAGGAGGCCGTGCGCTCCTGGCACCGCACGCCGCCGGCACATAGCGGCCCGGGCGGGCGGCGCTGGCACGAGCTGGTCGACTGGTTCGCGTCGGATGACATGAGCTGGCCCTGCGCGTTCGCGAGCATCTGCGAGACGCTCGGTCTCGACCGGAGCTGGGCGCGCGACCAGCTCGGCGTGACCCGGGCGGCGTACTTGATGGGCGCCGCCTCGGAGGCGGTCGACGTCGGCGCTCCCTCGTTCCTGAAGGCGTCGTGAGGGGACGGCGATGACGGTCACGTGCCGGGTGTGCGGAGCGACGGTCGGCGCCGACAGCGCGGTCGATGCCGCGGTCGGGGGCGAGGTCGTTCGCTGCTGCTCCAGCCGGTGCGCGGACGTCGCCCGCGAGCGGGCGGGTGCCGGGGCGTTCTCCGGCGCTCTGCCCGTGCCGCCGCGGCGGCTGCTGGTCGCCGTGGACGGCTCGGGACCGGCGCTGCGCGCGGTGGAGCAGGCGGCGATGCTGGCGAAGCTGGCCGGCGGCGAGGTACGCCTGCTCTACGCGATCGAGCCGATGGGGTTGCGCGGCCTCGGCGAGGCGCTGCCCCCGGGCCGGCTCGGCGAGGTCGTGCGCGAGGTCGAGCAGGCGCTGCGCGACGACGCCGAGGCGCAGCTGCGCCGCCCGCGCGAGATCTGCGAGTCGGCCGGGATCCCGTGCTCCGTGGAGGTCGTCTTCAAGCTGCCGGTCGAAGCGATCCTGGAAGCGGCGACGGCAGCCGACCTGGTCGTGCTCGGCAGCCGGGGCCGGGGTGCCGTTACCGGGGCGCTCTTCGGGAGCGTGTCGCAGCGGGTGATCGGCGCCACGCACACGCCCGTGCTCGTGGTCCACTAGGAGCCAGGGGGGGCGCAGGGTCGCCCGTCACATGGCGGGCGGCACCTCCGGAAGCTCCGCCTTCTCTGCCGCGATGCGCAGGAGGTGGGCGAGGTGGCGCAGGCAGTCCGTCTCGCTGAGCAGCCCGAGGAGCCGGCTGCGGTCGACGACGGGCAGGCAGCCGATCTGCTTGGCCAGCATGATCTCGACGGCCTTGCGGATCGGCGTCCCGGGCGGGACGCTCACGACGTTCGGCGTCATGACGGCACGCACCTCGATGCGCGCCAGCCACTCGCGCTCGCTGGGGCGGGTCAGCTGGAGCACCGAGGAGACCGCGGCGCGAAACAGGTCGCGCTGCGAGAGGATGCCGACGAGTGCGCCGTCCTGGACCACGGGGAGGTGGCGTATCCGTCCGAGGCGCATCACGTCCTCTGCCAACGACAGGTTGTCGGCCGCGTTCAGGGTGACCACCTCGCGCTCCATCAGATCGTCGACGGTCATGCAGGAGTCGGGGCTGCGACTGGCGTGCCACCCGCGTGCCGGGGCTCCGATCGCTGCGCTGCACGCAGGGCCGGGGGCGCTCGCGGCGGCCGGCGGGCCTCGCCGTGGCTTGCGTCGCCGGGCTCGTGCTGCTGCTCGCGACGGCGGCGACGGCTGGGGCCGCCCGGATCGACATGTTCACGCGCCCGTGCCCGCCGCATCCTCTGCGCCGAGTCGCTTGCCGGCGCGCTCCTCGCCGCCGCAGCGCTCGCCGTGGCCGTGAACGCGGTCGAGCTGCTCTGCAGCGCCGGGCTGCCCGCGGTGTGCACGCGCGTGCTCACGCTTCGGGCGCTGCCGGCGTGGGAGTACTACGCGCTCATGCTGCCCTATGACCTGGCGTCCGTGCTCGACGATGCGCTCGTGGTCGGTCTCGCCGTGGACACAGCCCGGCACGATGCGCGCACGCAGAGCG
>Ga0209253_10004251_pt1 | contig 12510 bp, 13 predicted proteins | sample FrelakmetBRP12BR_FD_187145 | JGI IMG/M metagenome (GOLD analysis project Ga0209253, IMG submission 187145) | Freshwater lake sediment microbial communities from the University of Notre Dame, USA, for methane emissions studies - BRP12 BR (SPAdes)... | ecosystem: Environmental > Aquatic >...
GCGCTCGGCTCGAGGACTGAGAAGTAGAATCGCGCCTCGCAAGAGATCCCGGCCCGTTCCGACATGAATTCCCGCTGCTTCACTGTCGTGCTGCCGTTGCGAGCGCAGAGCGGACTCCCGGTCGCCGTCGACGCGCGCGGCTTGCCCACGCTGGCGCCGATGCTCGAGAAGGTCACGCCGGCGGTGGTCAACATCGCGGTGCTCGTCAAGCAGCCGGAAGAGAATCCGATGATGCGCGACCCGTTCTTCCGGCGCTTCTTCGAGCTGCCGGACCGACCGTCGCGGCCGCAGGTGAGCGCCGGCTCAGGCGTCATCGTCGATGCGACGAAGGGCCTCGTCGTCACCAACCATCACGTGGTCAAGGATGCGCAGGAGGTCCTGGTCACGCTGAAGGACCGCAGGCAGCTTCCAGCGCAGCTGGTGGGTTCGGACCCCGGCACGGATGTCGCGCTCCTGCGCATCAAGCCCGATGGCCTCACCGCGATGAAGCTCGGCGACTCCGATTCGCTTCTCGTCGGCGACTTCGTGGTGGCGATCGGCAACCCGTTCGGCCTCGGTCAGACGGTGACATCGGGCATCGTCAGCGCACTGGGCCGCAGCGGCCTCTCCATGGATGGATACGAAGACTTCATCCAGACCGACGCGTCTATCAACCCCGGCAACTCCGGCGGCGCGCTGGTGAACCTGCGTGGCGAGCTGGTCGGCATCAATACGGCGATCATCGGGCCCTCCGGCGGCAACGTGGGCATCGGCTTCGCCGTCCCGGTCAACCTGGCGCGCGGCGTGCTCGATCAGCTAGCCCGCTTCGGTGAGGTGCGGCGCGGGCGCGTCGGCGTGGGAACTCAGGACCTCACACCGGAGCTTGCACGTTCGCTCGGGGTGAACGTACCTGAAGGCGCCGTAGTGGGATCCATCGAGAAAGGTTCGCCTGCGGAGAAGGCAGGGCTGCGACCGCGCGACTTGATCGTCGCGCTTGACGGCCGGCGTGTGCGGGGCTCCGCCGACCTTCGCAATCGCGTCGGGCTCATTCCGATCGGCGAGGAGATCGAGCTTCGGCTTTTTCGTGACGGAAAGCCGCAGACCGTGCGTACGCGTGTCGGCGCGCCGTACAGTGTGAGCACGACTGCAGCGGGCGAGGCGGTACCGCAACTCGACGGTGCGCGGGTAGCGAACATCGAGCCCGGCATGCCGATGCATGGCGAGATCGACGGTGTGATCATCATCGGGGTGGAGGCGGGCACCCCGGCGTTTCGCAATGGACTGCGCGCTGGCGACATCGTCGTCGGCGTCAATCGGCGCCGCGTGCGCACCGTGCCCGAGTTCATGGCCGCGCTTCGCGGCGCGGAGGTTCCCTATCGCATCACCTTGCTCCGCGGCGACACGCAGTTGACGCTGACACTCCGCTAGCAAGTCAAGTCAACCCCATCCTCCTCGAACCCGAGCGCGCGGAATGAGGCAAATGGCGATACGGTACACCGTGGTTCCGAAGCGCCCAGAGGCGTACCTCTTCGAAGTCACCTGCACGGTCCCGCGACCCAATCCTGAGGGGCAGCGCTTCGCGCTGCCAGCGTGGATTCCGGGTAGCTACCTGATCCGCGAGTTCGCCAAGCACGTCGTCGCGATACGTGCCGAAAGCGCCGGCCGACCGCTCGCCCTTCGCAAGGTGGACAAGAACACCTGGGTTGCGGCGCGAAGCACTCAGGCGGTGACCGTGACCATGGAGGTCTACGCGTTCGACCTCTCGGTGCGCGGCGCATACCTCGACACGGCGCGCGGCTTCTTCAACGGGCCGTGTGTCTTCCTGCGGGCCGTTGGCCAGGAGCGCGGGCCTTGCGTGCTCGAGCTGCGCGCGCCGCGCGGCGCGCGCTATCGCAAGTGGCGTGTGGCCACGTCGCTCCAGTCGGCCGGTGCGCCCCCGCATGATTTCGGCCGCTACACCGCCCCTGACTACGACGCGCTGATCGATCGTCCGGTCGAGATGGGGGAGCTCGCGCTCGCGCGCTTCGACGCGTGCGGCGTTCCGCACGAGATCGCGATCGCCGGCCGGCACGATGCCGATCTAGACCGCCTGACTGCGGACCTCAAGCGTTTGTGCGAAACGCAAATCCGCTTCTGGCACGGCGCGAGCGCTGGGGCGCGCCACGACGACCGGCCGCCGATCAATCGGTACGTCTTCCTCGTGCATGCGGTAGGCGAGGGGCACGGCGGCCTGGAGCACCGCGACTCTACTGCGCTGCTTTGTCCGCGGGACCAGCTGCCGCGGGCGGGCGCCGAACAGGCAACCGAGGGCTACCGCGCATTTCTCGGACTCGCCAGCCACGAGTACTTCCACGCCTGGAACGTGAAGCGCATCAAGCCGGCGGCATTCACGCCCTACGACCTTGACGCTGAGAACTACACGACGCTCCTCTGGGCCTTCGAGGGCATCACGTCCTACTACGATGACCTCATGCTCGTCCGCGGCGGCCTGATCGACGAGAGGGAATATCTCGAGCTGGTCGGTCGTAGCATCACGAACCTCGTGCGGACGCCCGGGCGGCTGGTGCAGAGCCTCGCCGATGCGAGCTTCGACGCGTGGATCAAGTACTACCGCCAGGACGAAAACACGCCCAACGCGCACGTGAGCTATTACCTGAAGGGAAGCCTCGTCGCCCTTGCGCTCGATCTCGCGATCCGCGGCCGCACAGACGGTCGGCGCTCCCTCGACGACGTGATGCGCGCGCTTTGGCGCGGCCACGGCCGCACCGGTGTTGGCGTGCCCGAAGGCGGCGTCGAGCGCATCGCCGAAGGGATCGCGGGCTTCGACCTCAAACGCTTCTTCGACCAGGCCCTGCGCTCGACCGGCGAGTTGCCGCTCGTGAAGCTGCTGGCGAGCGCGGGCGTGAAACTCGCGATGCGATCTCCCGACACCCAGGGCGATCGCGATAGCCGAGACTCGGGGGCGCATGGAGACGCGCCACGCGCCCGGGTACGCTCGACGCGAAGACCACGTCGGATCCGGCCGGCGTGAAACTCGTGAACGTGTTCGACGGCGGCGCTGCGCAGGCCGCGGGGCTCTCGGCGGGCGACATCGTCATCGCTCTGGACGGGGTGCGGGTCACGGGCTCGAGCTTCGATGCGCGGCTCGGAAGACTCCCGCCCGGCGCGCGGGTGCGTGCACACGCCTTCCGGCGCGACGAGCTCATTCAGTGCGAGGTCGTGCTTCGCCCCCAACCGGACGATACCTGTCACCTGGAGATCGATCCACGCGCGGGCGCGAAAGCTTCGCGCCTCCGGGGGGCGTGGTTGAAGGGCAAGAAGGAGACGGTTCGTTCGGCCTCACCAAGATCGTGAACATCAGACGTCACCAAAACGGCGCGGCCGATCCGAGCCGATGCGTGCGCCGGGCGCACCGCAGGCCGCGGATCGTCGACCTTTGTGGGTTAGGTTGTGGTATTCGCTTCGGCGAGCTTCACCAGCGCGAGCGAGCAGTTGTCGCCGCGTCCCCTCGCGCGCACACGGGCGGAACTGATCAGCGTTTCGGCTGCCTTGCGCGGCGGCAACATCGAAAGCACCTTGCTGAGCTCGCTCTCGGTGAAATAGTCCCACAGGCCGTCGGAGCAAAGGAGGAACGTGTCGCCCGCCTGCAGCGGCGCCGTGCCGGCCAATGTCGGCTCGGGCGTCTCGGGACCGCCGATGGCCTGCAGCAGCATGTTCTTGCTCGGGAAGGTCTTGCGATCGCTTTCCTTGAGCTCGCCGGCCCGGATCATTTGCTCGACCAGGGAGTGGTCGGGCGTGCGCGACTTCAGCGACGCGTCGCGAAAGTGGTAGAGGCGGCTGTCGCCGACATGCGCCCAGTCGGCGCGATTGGGCTGCAGCACCATCGCAACGAAGGTGCTGTGCGGCTCTTCCTCGGTGAGGAGGCGATTGAGCTTGATTACCGTGTGCGCCTCGTCGACGATCTCGGCGAGGAGCCGCGCGGCGGAATCGGTTTTCGGGCAGAAGCCCTCGAACAGCTGCCCGGCGGTGGCAACCACCTGCTGAGCGGCGGCTGCGCCGCCGGTGTATCCGCCCGCGCCGTCGGCGAGTATGACGAGCGCGGTCCCGCGCGCCCGCTGGCTCGGGAGGATGGTGACGCGGTCCTGCTGCTCGGCGCGGTCGCCGATATGGGCCGCGGTAGTGGCGTCGAGGGCGAGAGGCATCGGCTCGGTTGTCGTCGATGGCACGCATAACGTTAAACTATGGGACCGCCGATCGCCCTTTTGGCACGTGATGCCGGCGGCATTTTTTCCCGCGTTGCGCGCGCGTCCGGCGGTTTCGGTGCGCTCGGCTTGCATGCGCGGGCCCGATAACGAGCACGATCAACACTGCCACCAGACCCGATGCCGCGTCCAGTGTCCAGACCAGGCACGAAACTGATTGTCGTTCGACACGGAGAGACCACCTGGAACGGCGTGGGCCGCATCCAAGGTCACCAGGACAGTCCCCTCAGCGCAGGCGGACGCCGTCAGGCGGAAGCGGTGGCGGCGAAGCTTGCGGAAGAAAGCCTTGACTTTCTCGCGACCAGCGATCTCGGCCGCGCCCTGGCCACGGCGAGTGCGATCGCTGCGGTCACCGAGCACGAGATCTTCGTCGACGCGCGATTGCGCGAGCGCTGCTATGGAGCGCTCGAGGGCTTGACGTGGGCCGAAATCGAGCGCGAGCGCCCGGAGGTGTTCAGGCAGCTCGTATCACGCGAGCCGGGCTATGCGCCGCCGGGCGGCGAGAGCGCGGAGCGCTTCCGCGAACGCGTGCTCGCGGCCTGCAACGAGCTGGCGGCCGCCGCGCCCGGCCGCACCGTAGCGATCGTGACCCATGGTGGCGCGCTCAGTATTCTCTACCGGCACGTAATGGGGATCCCACTCGGAGCCCCGCGCACCTATACCCTCGCGAACGCGAGCATCAACCGGTTCCATGTCGACGAGGGTCGTTGGACGCTCGAGCAGTGGGGCGAGATCGATCACTTGGCCGGCGTGGCGCTCGACGATCACGAGCGATGATGCCGACGCGAGGCTCCAGGAGAAACGCGCTCTCGACGCTTCCGGTCACCTACGACGATGTCGCGGCGGCCGCAAGGCGGATCGATGGACATGCCCGTCGGACCCCGGTCATGACCTCGCGCGTCGTCGACGAACTGACGCGCGCGAAGGTGGTCTTCAAGTGCGAGAACTTCCAGCGCATCGGCGCGTTCAAGTTCCGTGGCGCCTACAATGCGCTCGCGCAGCTTTCCCCACCGGCCGCCGAGCGGGGTGTCATCGCCTACTCGTCGGGGAATCACGCACAGGCCGTCGCCGCGGCCGGCACGCTGCTCGGCATTCCCGCGACCATCGTCATGCCGCAGGACGCGCCGCCCGTGAAGATCGCCGCCACGCGCGGCTATGGCGCCGAAATCGTTCTCTACGATCGCCATACGCAGCGCCGGGAGGCGCTCGCTGCCGAGATCGGCAACGCGCGCGGGCTCACGGTGATCCCACCGTTCGATCATCCTCACGTGGTGGCCGGGCAGGGGACTGCCGCGAAGGAGCTCATCGAGGAAGTGGGGCCGCTCGACTACCTCTTCGTATGCGTCGGTGGCGGCGGGCTCATCTCGGGATGTGCGATTGCTGCCCACCATCTCTCGCCTGGCTGCAGGGTGATCGGTGTCGAGCCTGAAGCGGGCGACGATGCGACGCGCTCGTTCAGGACCGGCACGCTTCAGACCTGCGAGCACCCGGACACGATCGCCGATGGTGCGCGCACGACCTCGTTGGGTGAGATCACGTTCCCGCTCGTGCTCGCTTACGTCCACGACATGACGACGGTCGACGACGCCGCGCTGTTGAAATGGATGCTTTTCCTCTGGGAGCGGATGAAGATCGTGGTGGAGCCGACGGGCGCGCTGGGCGCCGCGGGACTGCTGGAAGCGAAGGTCGATGTACGCGGTGCTCGGGTCGGGGTCATCGTCTCCGGGGGGAACGTCGACATCGCATCGATCTGTCAGCGGCTGCGCTAAGCGTGGCGCTCGGCTGACCTCACCAGCCTGGCGCGGCCCACCTTCCCGTCGCGGGGCGCATCCGTTTGAGCGGCATCGTGGAAACCCTGCGCGGTTGGAAAGCGCCTTTCAAGCATCGCCGAAGTGCAGAGCCCTCACTCTGCATCCCGCTCTCTGCACGGCACCCCGGGCGGCCGCGAATGGGCAAGTCCCGGAACGCCAATAGCAAAAGGCGACCTCGAGGCCGCCTTCTTGTTCCGTGGTGAGGGAAGCTCTAGGCCATTCGCCGATTGGCAGGGCAGGTGTTGAGGCCGAGGAGGCTGTAGACGGGGCAAACGCCGAAGAGACCCGTGAAGAGCGGGACCAAGCCGACGAGCCCCCACCAGCGCGCGTTGCCCTCGAGAAAGAACAGGAGGGAGAGTACCGCCAAGCCCACAACGATCCGCAACACTTTGTCGATTCCGCCCACGTTCGCTTTCATGCTGATCTCCGGAAGTTAGGGTTCACTGAAGTCCGCTGAACACGCTTGCATCATAAGCCGCGAGGGCTTCGAGGTCTGTAACTGCGGTCACACAGGGTCTGGCGCTCGCCGTTGCCACACCTGCCACCGCTCGCGCCCTGCGAATACCGGGATCGAGTCGTCGACCGAGGCGTCGGCCAGGCGCTCGAAGGCGGGCGTGAGCAGGTGCTCGAGTTCGCCTGCGTACAACGCGAACGGAGGGCCGTGGCGGCGCGCGGGCTCGGCCGGCGCGACGTCGCGCATCCCGAAGAAGAAGCCTGCGAGCCGGCCTCCGGGCCCCAACACCTCGGCCGCGCGGGCGGCATAGCGATCCCAGACGGCCGGCGGCAGTGCGCACAGGAACGCACGTTCGTAAATGACGTCGAAGGGCGCCTCGAGCTCGAACGCGAAGAAGTCGGTAAGCCGCACCACCCCGGCGTGGCGACCGAGCCGTTCCTGCGCGAGTGCGACGGCCGCCTCGCTGAAGTCGATCGCGAGCACGTCGTGCCCGGCCTCGGCGAAGGCGCGTGCCTCGTAGGCACTGCCACAACCGGGAATCAGCACACGGAGCGGCTGCCGTTCGGCGACCAGAAACGCCCCGAGCGCTGCCGGGACACGGCCCGCATCCCAGGGCGTGACCCCATCCCGATAGCGGGTCTCCCAGAACGGCGGCGACGCCGGGTCCTGCCGTGTCATGTCGCGCCCCCCGCAAGCCGCCGCAGGCCCGGCGCGTCAAGGATCTCGATACGCTCACGACCGAGCGCGACGAGCCTCTGCTCGGCGAAGGTCTTGAGCAGCCGCGACACGATCTCACGCACGCTCCCCAGTTCGTCGGCCAGCTGCTGATGGGTGCTCGCCACCACCTTCCCCTTGCCGAGCAGCAGTGCGGCGAGCCGCTGGTCGAGCCGCTGGAATGCCACGGCCTCTACGAGCTGCATCAGCTCGGCGATGCGCTCCGAGAACAGACTGAACACGTATTCCCGAAACGGCTCGTGCTCGGCCACGAGCCGGGCAAAGGTCTTCGCCGGCAGCACAGCCATGACGAGATCGCTCTCGGCAACACCACGCGCCGAGTAGACTGCTTGGCCGAGAAGACAGCTCGACGTGATGATGCAGCTCTCGCCGGGGAGCACGCGATAGAGCTGTAGCTCGCGTCCGTTGCGCGCGGCCTTGACCACGCGAACACTGCCCTCGAGCAGCATCGGGAAGGCGTTGCAGGGGGTGGAGTCGTCGAAGAGCACTGTCCCGGCGGGTACGCGCTGGACAAATGCGCTGTCGAGCGCCGCCGCGAGTATCGGCTCGGGCGCGTCAGCGAGGCACGGATAGAGGCGGGCGATCGACGCCTTGAGCTGGTCGCGGTCCATAGGCGTGGAAGCTTAGCGCAGCTTGCGACCTCGCTCGCGCGTACCGGACTTTTGCCCTTGGCAGATCCGCGGCGTAAGGGTAACGCGGCCCGCCTACGGGTATAAAGTACTTCGAAGTACTTCGCCGCGTTTTCCACCCGCACCCATTACCGCCCGTGGACTCTCGCTACTTTGCGTCGGAGCGGACACCCCGGGAGTTCAGCGTCCCGGACCCGGTTTCGGACGCCGCGCTCCTGGACCGTCTCGAACGCGTCACCCGTTTCGCGCGCCGGCTCTTTCAGGTGCCCGTCGTGTGGATTTCGCTCACGGAGGGCGGCGAGCTCAAGGTGAAAGCCTGCCAGGGGCTCCCCGGCTCGTCGGTCGGGCAGAACCTGGGCTTGGACCAGCTCGTGGGTGCCGAACGGCGTCCGGTCGTCATCACCGACGCGGCCAACGATGTGCGGCTCGCCGGACATCCGCTCGTCAAGGGGCGCGCGCGCGTTCGCGGCTATGCAGCATGCCCGATCCGAAGCCCGGACGTGGAGGTGGCCGGCGTTTTGAGCATCGCCGATCGCGCGCCGCGGGCTTTCGGCACCAGCGATCTCGTCCTGCTCAAGGACCTCGCCGCCCTTGCGGAGACGGACCTGCTGGTGACCTCGCTCGGCGAAGCCCGGCTCAAGCTCCTCGCGGCGACGCAGGCGCTGGAGAGAAACGCGCTGACCGACCCGCTGACGCAGCTCTGGACGAAGGCGGCCATCACGGATCTTCTCGAGCGTGAGCTGCACCGCTCGCGCCGGCAGAGCGAGCCGGTGTCGCTGATCATGGCCGGCATCGACGACTTCGAGTCGCTCCGCGACATGGACGGGGCGGCCGCCGCCGACCTCGTGCTGGTCGAAACCGCGAATCGGCTGCGCGCCGTCTTCCGGCGATCGGACGTCGCCGCTCGGTTTTCCGACGATACGTTCCTCGTGTTCCTGGGTCGATGCCCCGAGGATCCGGCGCGCGAGCTCGTGAATCGCGTGCGTGCGCGCTTTCGGCACCGACCGGTACGCGCGGGCGTTACCGAGATCCCGGTCACGCTCTCCTACGGCGTTGCCTCCTGCGCCCCCGATGGCGGCTGGTCGCCGGAGGACATGGTCCAGCTGGCCATGGTCGCGCTATCGGAAGCACGCGAAACAGGCATCGACCAGATCGTCGCACGTCGCCTCGACCCGGCCGTCACGTCGTCCGTGAATTGAGGCCGGACGTGTGTGCGGTGCAGCATGCTAGACTTCACATTTTTTCCTCGAGCTCCTCGTCATGTTCTCGAAGAAGGACACCATCGCCAGCGTCGACTCGGAGGTCGCCCGCGCTATCCAGGCCGAAGCCCAGCGCCAGGAAGAGCACCTCGAGCTGATCGCTTCTGAGAATTACGCCAGCCCGGCAGTCCTCGAGGCCCAAGGGTCGCTCCTCACCAACAAGTACGCCGAGGGCTATCCGCGCAAGCGCTATTACGGGGGCTGCGACTTCGTCGACACCGTGGAGGAACTCGCGATCGAGCGGGCGAAGAAGCTGTTCGGCGCCGATTGCGTGAACGTGCAGCCGCACTCCGGCTCCCAGGCGAACCAGGCGGTATACGCGGCCGTCCTGCAACCGGGCGACACGATCCTCGGCATGTCGCTCGCGCACGGCGGCCATCTCACGCACGGCTCCGCCGTGAACTTCTCGGGCAAACTGTACCAGTCGATCGGTTACGGCCTGAACGCGCGCGAGGAGATCGACTTCGACCAGGTCGAGCATCTCGCCAAGGGCCACCGCCCGAAACTGATCGTGGCGGGCGCGTCCGCGTACTCGCTGCACATCGACTGGAAGCGCTTCCGGGCGATTGCGGACAACGTGGGGGCGTTGTTCCTGGCCGACATCGCTCACTACGCCGGGCTCATCGCCGCCGGCTACTACCCGAGCCCGGTCGGCATCGCCGACTTCGTCACTACGACCACGCACAAGACGCTGCGGGGGCCGCGCGGTGGCATGATCATGGCCCGGTCCGAGCACGAGAAGATCATGAACGCGGCGCTGTTCCCCGGCCTTCAGGGCGGTCCGCTGATGCACGTGATCGCCGCGAAGGCGGTGGCCCTGAAGGAGGCGATGGGGCGGGACTTCAAGCGCTATCAGGAGGATGTGATCAGCAACGCGCGGGTGATGTCGAAGGCGCTCGGCGAGCGCGGCTACCGCATCGTGTCGGGCCGCACCGAGTGCCACATGTTTCTTGTCGATCTGCGCGGCAAGCCCATCACGGGCAAGGAAGCGACCGAGGCGCTCGGCCGCGCGTATATCACGGTCAACAAGAACTCGGTGCCGAACGATCCGCAGAAGCCGTTCGTGACGAGCGGCATCCGCATCGGCGCGCCTGCCATCACTACCCGCGGATTCACCGAGATCGAATCGGAGATCGTCGCCAACCTGATTGCCGATGTGCTCGACGACCCGGCCAACGAGGATACGCAGGCGCGCGTCGCCGAGCAGGTGAACGCGCTGTGCCGCAGGTTCCCGGTATACGGCGCGTGAGCCCATGGAAGCGCGCCCTTTGGGTCGCGGCGAGATCCCGAGCGAGGCTCCCGGACGCGGCCGCACTTTCCGCGGGCGCGGCGACTTGCGCGTGACGCACCCCCCGAAGCGATGAAGTGCCCCTACTGCAAGGCCGACGACACTGCAGTGATCGACACCCGCATCTCGGAGGACGGAGATTCCGTCCGACGCCGCCGCGAATGCCAGGCCTGCAACAAGCGCTTCACGACCTACGAGCGCACCGAGCTCTCGATGCCCACGGTGGTCAAGGCGAACGGGCAGCGCGTGCCTTACGACCAGGAAAAGATCCGGACGGGTTTCACGCGGGCGCTGCACAAGCGCCCGGTGCCCACGGAATACGTCGATGCTGCGATCAACCGCATCGAGCAGCGGATCCTCGCGATGGGCGAGCGCGAGATCTCGTCGCGCACGATCGGCGAAATGGTGATGCGCGAGCTGAAGAAGATGGACGATGTCGCCTACATCCGGTTTGCTTCGGTGTACGAAGACTTTCAGCGCGTCGACGAATTCCGCGAGAAAGTCCTCGAGCTGAAACGGCCCGGACGCAAGCGGGCGCGCTTGAGAATCGAGTCAAAATAGCCGGGGGACCGGTCCTGCCGGGGTTCCGGGCGAATCCGCGTTGCGCCCGCTGATCCCGTCGGCGCCGAGCGGCTCTGATCGCCGTCATTATTGGCATCCATGGCTGCCCCGTCGTGTTTCACGACTCAGGATTCGGCCTTCATGGCCGAAGCGCTTCGCCTCGCCGAACGTGGACTCTTCACGACTACCCCGAACCCGCGTGTCGGGTGCGTCATCGTTCGAGACGGTGACGTCGTCGGGCGCGGCTTCCACGCGCGTGCGGGCGGGCCGCATGCGGAGATCGTAGCCCTGGCTGATGCCGGCGGTCGTGCGCGGGGTGCGACCGCCTATGTGACGCTGGAGCCGTGTGCGCACCATGGCCGCACACTGCCCTGCACCGAGGCGCTGACGGCGGCGGGGGTCAAGCGCGTAATCGCGGCAATGGGAGATCCGAACCCGGTCGCGGGGCAGGGCGCAGAGCACCTTCGCGCTGCCGGGATCGCGGTCGAGCTTGGGCTCATGGAGAGCGAGGCGCGCGAGCTCAACATCGGATTCGTCGCGCGCGTCACGCGCGGGCGGCCGTGGGTGAGGGTAAAGGTCGCGGCGACGCTCGATGGCCGCACTGCGCTTGCCGACGGCACCAGCCAGTGGATCACGGGCACCGAGGCCCGCGCCGACGGGCATCGTTGGCGCGCACGTGCATGCGCGATCCTGACCGGCATCGGGACCGTCAAGGAGGACGATCCACTGCTCACGGTTCGCGATGTCGACACGCCGCGCCAGCCGCTGAAGATCATCGTCGATTCGCGACTCGAAGTAGCGCCGGGCGCGCGGATCTTATCGAGCGGCCCGGTAATGGTCGCCGGCGCGATCGAGGATCGCACGAAGATCGCCGCCCTGGTCGAGCGCGGTGCCGAGGTCCTCGTCCTCCCGAACGCCGCACGTAAGGTCGATCTCGATGCGTTGATCCGCGAGCTGGCGAAGCGCGAGTTGAACGAAATCCACGTCGAGGCGGGAACGAAGCTCAACGGTTCGCTCGTCGCCGCCGGGGTCGTCGACGAGCTCCTGGTCTACCTGGCGCCGAGCCTGATCGGCGAGTCGGGGCGCGGCATGTTCAGTCTCCCCGGGATGGCGCGTCTCGAGGATCGCGTCCGTCTAAGCGTTCGGGAGGTCAGGCGTTGTGGCGACGATCTGCGTGTCGTCGCGAGATTCTTGACTGAGTCGACTGGAGCCTGAATCGTGTTTACGGGGATCGACGACGGCGTCGGCCGGATCGTGCGCGTGGAGCCGCGCGAAAAGGGCTTACGACTTGCAATGAACGCCGGCGACGTCGACATTGCCGACGTCGCGCTCGGGCGACGATCGCGGTCCACGGATGCTGCCTCACCGTGATCGCGAAGCGCGGGTGCGAAATCGATGTCGATATCTCGCAAGCGACGATCGATTGCACTACTCGGTGGCGCGCGTGGGCGCCGGTTCGGCACGGGTCAGGCGTCGAGCGCCTCGACCTCGCTGTCGTCGATCGCCTCGACCTCGGTGTCGTCGAGCGCCTC
>Ga0209253_10004252_pt1 | contig 12509 bp, 14 predicted proteins | sample FrelakmetBRP12BR_FD_187145 | JGI IMG/M metagenome (GOLD analysis project Ga0209253, IMG submission 187145) | Freshwater lake sediment microbial communities from the University of Notre Dame, USA, for methane emissions studies - BRP12 BR (SPAdes)... | ecosystem: Environmental > Aquatic >...
GGGCGAGAAACGCATTATGCCTGAAATCCTGGTGACTGGCGGCAGCTCCGTTGATGGTCTGGCATCAGTGCTGATGAAGGTATTCAACAAGAGGAGCCCGGGGGAACTGGAAGCCCCTAAAACATAATCGTCCGAGAACACTGCCAATCGGGAATCGAGGAGTCCCTCTTAAGTGCAACCCTTGAGGGACTCCTTTTCTTATGCGGAGGTTGTCCCGGGTGCCGCTACAGGCTGGTAACTCTCACAGGAAACGTTGAAGGACGGAACGGTTCAGCAGGGCAACCACGGGCTTGGACTGTGGGTGCCGGCCCTCACCAGAGAGGTTCGCTGTAGGGGCTGGGCAGCATCTCTCGGAGCAGTTCAATACCCTTGGCACGCATCTTCCTGTTTATTTTGTTCAAGGCGTCCAGCTCCTGCTTTGAGAGGCATTCCGTGATGTTCCTGACTCTCCTGGCTACAAGTTGACGCTCGTAGGCTTCCTTCCCCTTCTTGGTCAATGACACTCTGACCCAGTTGCCTCTCTCCAGGTTGCGCTCTTTCTTCACCAGGCCCTGGGCTTCCATGCGAGTCAACAACGCGGAGATGGTGTGCGGTTCCCGGTGCATCAGCCTCGACAGCTTCATGGGCGTAATCGGCTCGGGTGAACTCTGGACAATAATCAGAACCAGTGTCTGCGGCACAGTCAGGCCAACTTGAGCCAATTCCATTTCCCAAGCCCTTCTCAGTATAGTGGACGTGACGGACATCTCTGCCCAGGCTATCTCGTGTTCATTCATCTCCATGGAATCTCTCCCTTTGTCAGAGTAGTATCACGATTGACCCCAGAGCGGCTAACATCATTGTCTGCGGACTTCTTATCTCATCCCACCCGGCAAGCGCCAGACCTCTGCTGCAAGTGCTGGAATTATAGGCCCACAGACGGAGGTAGTCAAAGCAACTGGATCAACCCTGCGCAGTTGGTGCGAGGCCAGGCGTAGTGCCCACGCAGGAGTCGCAGGTTGACGGCCGGAAGCACCAGCCGCTACCATACCAATCAGCCTTCTGGACCGACCGAGCGGAAGGCTGCATCAAGTTGTGGCGGAATGGAAGCATCCAAACGCAGGTCGTGGAACTACGGATGGGTGGTAGTCGGGGCCTTCCTGGCCATCGATGCCACTATCATGGGCATCACCTTCTCCCTGGGCCTTATGCTGCCCCTCATAATCAAGGACCTGGACATGACGCTCGGCCAGGCGAGCTGGCTGGGTGCCGCGAACTGGGAAGTGAGCGCCCTTCTATCTATCCCCATCGCATTCCGCCTGTCCCGTTACAGCCCCAAGGCGCTGATCACCATATCCTGCCTGGGTGAAGCGCCGTTGCTCCTGGCCCAGGGCCTGGCTCCCAACTACTGGGTCTTGCTGGTCTGCCGCATCGCCTACATGGCCATCGGGCTGGCGCGATTTGCGGCCCGGCCCACTCTCATACAGCAGTGGTTCCCCAAGGAGAAGGTCCCCCTGGTGAACGGGGTACTGACGGTGGGTATGGGATTGGCGGGCGGCACGGTGGTGTTCTTCATGGGCGACATCATGGGGGCGCTCAACGGATGGAGAAACACCTTCTACCTCTTCAGCGCCATCACTGCGGTGCTCATGGTGGCGTGGATGATCCTGGGCCGCGAAAACCCCGCGTCGGGCATCAAGGAACAGCCACAGGAGCCCGGCGCCCTCAGAGCCATCCTGCGCAACAAGACTCTCTGGCTTCTGGGGATCGGGGTGACCGGCGACATGCTCTGTTTCGGGGCCATGGAGACCCTCTGGCCCACTTATGCCACGGAAAAGGGATTCATTTCCCTGGAGCAGGCCAGCTTCTGTGAGGGCCTGTCATATTACGGGTTCACCGCTGGCTCGATACTCGGAGGTCTGATAGCCATGAAGATCGGGCGGCGGAAGCCGCTGCTCTGGGTATCAGGGCTGCTCCTGCCCATGGTGACCATGGGCGTGCTCTTCTCCCACTCATTTCCGGTACTGGCCACTCTCTGGTTCCTCTGGGGCCTGGCTGAACTCTACTATCCGGTCATCATGACCATACCCTATGAACTGCCGGGGATAAAACCTCAGGGAGTCGTGCTGGCTACTGCCTTCGTGGTCACCGTGTTTACCGCCGGCTCCGGCCTGGGACCGTTGCTGGCCGGGCATGCTGCGGAGGCCATCGGCCTCAGGAACGCCCTGCTGGTGACCTGCTTCTTCCCGCTCCTACTCTTCGTGGCCGGGTTGCTGATCATGGAGACCGGTCCTCGTGCGGGCCACCGTTCTTCTAAGTGACGACTTCGGACATCCCCTGAGAACCATCTCGGGCGGTAGAATGCCCGGTCATCGAGTTCCGCTGGGCAAACCCTAGCCAGTACCAAGGGCCCAGCAAAGACATAGCCCCCACCGGTTGGTGGGGGCCAAACGAAATCCAGACGAATTGCCGGAAACGTCAGAGGCTACTTCCTGGGTCGTTTGCTGCTCTTGCCTTCACTACTGCCATTGTCCTCTGTCTCTTCAACGGTCTTGCGGGTCGGCGCTCCCTCCCAGAGCAGTTTCCAGCCCGTACCGGCTTTCAACAGTTCCACTTCCTCTTTGGTGGCCTCACCGCGAACCATGGCGTTGACGATCGCGGTGGCTTGGGAATCGCTAACGGTTATGTTCGTCACCCGCTGCACGTCTATCGTCCCGCTGAAATAGCGAGCCAGTCTCAGCAGGCCAGTCAACCTGTCTCTGTCTGCATCAACACCCATCGCTACGTGGCTCAAGCATCTGTCGTAGTTCATCCCGTTGAAGGCATCGAAGAATCCCCGTATAGTCTCTTCTATCGCCAGGGGATCCTCTCTCCATGGGCTGCTCTCAACCAGCCACGGAGTGGCCTCGGCAATCCTGTCTATGCCCAGAAGTGTGTTCATCCAACCTCCCCTGCCGCTGACTCTCTCCTGCATGCAGGAGGATAGCCCTTAGGCAATCCTATTACATGGTTGTTGCTTGCACCTCTCCCGAGTCGCCGCTGGTGTCACAAAATGCCTACATGATTCGCGCCCGTCCGGTGTCGACGGATTGGGTTCACCGCCTTCGAAGTGCTATAATGGAACACGCAAAGGGACTAGCCTGGTTGATGAAGAAGCGAGTTTTCTCCGGCGCCCGCCCCACGGGCAGACAGCACATCGGCAACTACCTCGGAGCTATCCAGAATTATGTCAGCCTCCAGGCCGAGTATGAGTGCGTCTACTGTATTGTTGACCTTCATGCTCTGACCACGCTCCAGGGAATCGAGGGCGTCAAGAACCTGCAGCAGAACGTCCGCGAGATGATTCTCGACTGGCTGGCCGCCGGATTGGACCCGAAGAAGAGCATCCTCTTCGTACAGTCCGAGGTCCCGGAAGTAACCGAGCTTCACACTCTGCTCAGCATGACTACGCCCCTGGGCTGGCTGATGCGGGTGCCCACCTTCAAGGATAAGGTGAAGATGCAGCCGGACAACGTGAACTACGGCCTGCTGGGCTACCCGGTGCTTATGACTTCGGATATCGTGCTCTACAAGGCCGAGGTGGTTCCGGTGGGCGAGGACCAACTCCCTCACCTGGAAGTGGCGCGGGAGATCGTCAGGCGGTTCAACAGTCTCTACGGCGATACCTTCCCCGAACCGCAGCCCAAGCTGACGCATGCGCCCATGATTGTGGGACTGGACGGCGTCCAGAAGATGAGCAAGCAGTTGAACAACCACATTGAGCTGGCGGCCACGGCAGAAGAGACGGCGCAGCGCATCATGACGGCCTATACCGACCCCACCCGCAAGCGCCGGAGCGACCCGGGGCATCCCGAGACATGCAACATCTATCACCTTCACGAAGCATTTGAACCCGTGAAGACCAAGGACATCCCGGCGCAGTGCCGCAGCGCTCAGATAGGCTGCGTGGAGTGCAAGAGACTCCTGGCCCAGGAAGTCAATGCCGCCCTGGCCCCTCTGAGGGAGAGGCGCAGTGAATTAGCCGACAGACCCGACTACGTCAGAGATGTCCTGTCCGACGGCGCCCGCCGTGCTCAGGCTCTGGCCAGAGAGACGATGCGCGAGGTCAAAGAGAGAATGAACCTGATTCGGAAAGACACCTGATGGCGAATCTGCCACTATCCAGAAGTGGCCGGGAGGTGCTAGAGGTGGCCTCCCGGGCAGCAGAGGAGGCCGGAAGCCTCCTCTTAAAGCATATGCACGGCCAACTGAAGCTGGGGCACAAAGAGGGAAGAGCCAATCTGGTGACAGATGTGGACGTTATGGCCGAGAAGTGCGTCCTCGGCATTCTCCAGAGCGAGTTTCCGGACTTCAGCATCCTCTCGGAAGAATCGCCCGCCGTGGCCAGAGACTCCCAGTTCACCTGGGTGATTGATCCTCTGGACGGTACGAACAACTATGTCCACGGCGTACCCTTTATCTGCGTGTCTATCGGTCTGGCAATCGGGAAACAGCCCATCATAGGAGTCATCTATGACCCGGTGAGGAAGGAACTCTTCACCGCCCAGAAAGGGCGCGGCGCTTCGCTGAACGGTCTACCTATCTCAGTTGCCCAGAGGACAGCGACGAAGGAATCCTTCTTGGGAGTCGACCTGGGTTACGATGCGGACAAGGGCAAAGCTATGCTGGACTTCGTCCAAGTGCCCTGGCCGGACATAGGCGGACTGAGATTGATGGGATCAGCGGCGCTAGGCCTGACCTATGTGGCCTGCGGGCGGCTGGATGCCTACATTCACCCATACCTCTATCCCTGGGACGTGGCGGCCGCTATTGCCCTCGTGGAAGAGTCCGGCGGGAAGATCACCGACTGGCAGGGCCAACCGGCCACCATCGAAAGCCGGGTCATCGTGGCCGCGAACGAGACCCTGCACGCCGAATTCCTCAAGCTGATCCAGGGTCAGTCGCAGCTCCGGTTCAGAAGCGTCTGAAGCTGGGAGTTCGTTCAACCCGCTGCCCCCAAACCCACCACCAGCCGTAGAGGTAACGCGTGCTCCGCCTCTACGGGCCATTCACGTGACGAAACAGGGTCAAAGCTGCATCGCCCGTCCGTGGGTATCAGGTCCCCGGACCTGACCCGCTGGGTCACAGGGCGTGATGAAGAGGCTGTCTCATCACCTACCGTCAACCCCCTGAGCCCCCAGTCTTGGGGGATAGAAGAAATGCAGAGGGGCTTTGCCCCTCTGCACACCCCATACTGTGTCATTCCTGCGAAAGCGGGAATCCAGAAAGGCAGACTGCATCTGTGGGTGTCAGCTTCCCGGACCCGACCCGCAGGTAACAGGGCATGATAAATCACGCCCACGCAGGATACTGTGGGAATCCGGAGAAAGAGGCTCAGCCAGTGCTACACAGACCGGTGTCTCTGTACGAACCGGGCCATCCGGGTCAGTGCCTCTTCGATGTTTGGCATCGAAGTAGCGTAGCAGCAGCGGACGTGCCCTTCTCCACACTTGCCAAAGGCAGTGCCATGCACCACCGCCACCTTCTCCTCCATCAGGAGGTTCTCGGCAAACTCCTCAGAAGTCATGCCGGTGCTCTTGATCGAAGGGAAGGCATAGAAGGCGCCCTTGGGCTCAAAGCAACTGAGCCCTATGTCATTCAGCCCCTTCACGATGACGCGGCGGCGCCGGTCGTACTCGTCGATCATCTTCTGGGCCTCCGGCTCCCCCGACCTCAGAGCTTCCAGAGCCGCCACCTGGCCCATGGTAGGAGAGGAGAGCGCAGTGTACTGGTGGATCTTGGTCATGCCCGCGATGATCTCCGGCCTCGCCGCGGCGTAGCCGATGCGCCAGCCCGTCATAGCAAAAGCCTTGGAGAACCCGCCCAGCAGAATCGTGTGGTCCCTCATGCCCGGCAGACTGGCAAAACAGGCCGGCTGCATGTCATAAACCAGCAGGCTATATATTTCGTCAGAGATGACCAGCAACTGCCGTTTCTTCGCCACGTCGGCTATCTCGGCCAGCTTGTCCATCTCCATCACAGCCCCGGTCGGGTTGGCCGGGTAGCCGATGAGAATGGCCTTTGTCCGGGAGGTGACGGCGTCTCTCACATCGTTGCCCGACAGCCTGAATCCATTCTCACAATGAGTAGGGACCTGGACCGGCACACCGTCCGCCAGCAGCACGGCCGCCGGATAGGCGACATAGCCCGGGTCAGGCATAATTACCTCTTCCCCCGGGTCCAGGATCGCCCGCACTGCGAGGTCGAGCCCTTCGCTCACGCCATTGGTGATGAGCAGCTCAGTGTTAGGGTCGTATTCCAGGCCGTACGTACGTTTGAGGTACTTCGCGAGTTCCTTGCGCAATTCGGGCATGCCCGCGTTGGAGGTGTACATGGTGAAGCCCTTCTCCAGAGAGCGGATGGCGGCCTCGGTGATATTCCACGGAGTGGAGAAGTCCGGCTCGCCCACGCCCATGGAGATGACGCCTTCCATGCCGGCGATGAGGTCAAAGAACTTCCGTATACCTGAAGGCGGTACCTTGTCCAGCCGTCCAGTAGTGCACTTTCTCATATGATCAGCGGCAACCGCCTGTCATCCCCACCGGGATGAAGGACTTCGCCATCCTCCTTGTAGCGCTTCAACAGAAAATGGGTGACTGTCCCCTGAACGCCCTCCAACGGAGCCAGCTTCTGAGAGACGAATAGACCAACCTCCTGCATCGTCTTGCCGACTATGAACACTGCCAAGTCATACGTGCCGGAGACCAGGTAGACTGTGCGGACCTGGGGAAAACGATAGATGCGCTCGGCCAAGGCATCGAAGCCCACGTCCTTCTGGGGCTGCATCTTCACCTCAATCATGGCCCACACCCGGTCGTCCCCCACCTTCTCCCAGTTGATCATCGTCTTGTACTTGACGATGATCCGCTCCTTCTCGGCCTCTGCAACTACCTTCTTGACCTCAGCTTCAGTCACGCCGGCCATGGTGGCCACCTGCTCCGCTGTCAATCGGGCATCGTTCTCCAGTATCTCAAAGACCTTCCGCATCATCCCAGCTCCTTTTCACCAGGGTCGCTCACCGACCATTCATGATTCTGTTCATTATAGCAAAGTTCAACGCGCTTGTTGTCGCCCGTGCAGACCAGAAAGTGCTTCGTGCCCGGCTCTCGCCACTCCTTCTCCACGCTGTGAATGCTGTAGGTCACGCCCTCCATTGTGAAGAAAATGGGGCGCTCCTCATAGCCGCGGCCGGAGTAGCACTTCACTTGTGCCGGCTTCACTTGCGCGCCTCCTCCAGCATGGTCAGGGCATCCACAGGGCAGTAGTCCAGACAGACCAGACAATCGTTGCACTTGTCCAGGTCCACCCGGCACAACCCCCAGGCCTTCAGGGCCTCTCTGGGGCAAAAGCTGACGCACAGGCCACAGCCAACGCACCTATCTTCATTCACGGCCAGCATAAGCAACCTCCTTCGTGAGATCAGGCGGCGGGCTTGACCCGCTGCTTGATGTCATCCACTACGATGCGCGCCGACTCGGCACAAGCCGGCAGCCCCAAGGGCACCAGGGGCGCCACACCGTCGCCGACGTTGTACAGGTTCTCCACCGATGTCTTCTGACTTAGCGCACCCGGCAGCGCCCGGTACATCGGCCAGTCCTTCTGCCAGTAGCTGACGTGGAGGATCTCCGCCTCCCGGTCGAAGCCGGGAATGGCCTCTCTCACATCCTGCAATATCAGGTCGATCTCCTTCTTGGTGTCCAGCGGCAGGAACGACGATTCCGGTGCCGCCCAGGCCTGAAGCAGATGCTTCCCCGGAGGCGCATACTCCGGATACACGAGGCTGGTGGACATCATGGTCATCTGCCTTCGCCCCTCCGGCACCACCATGACGCCGTTGAAATCCACCAGCGGCTTCTCGCTGGCGATCTCCAGGCAAACATACGACAGCGGCCTTACTCTCTCCTTCACCTCTTTGAGATAGCCCTTCTCGAAGCTCTGGCTTCCCGCCAGTTCCACCGTGCCGTGAGGGCCGACGTCGCTGATGACCACTTTCGCCGGTATCTCCATCTCGCCCGCACCCGGATTGTCCACCACGATCCCCCTGGCTACTTCATCCACGACATTGATGCGCTTCACCCGGCAGCCAGTCCAGACATCGCCGCCCTTGGCCTTGATGACCTTGACCAACTCCTCCATCAGCGCCAGGAATCCCCGCGGATCGGCGCCCGCAGTGCCGGCGAACTTGAGCTGCCGGATGAACTCGGCCGCCGGCATATCACTGAAGTTGACGCACTGGTAGTTGGACATGCCCCGGAACACGGCCAGGACCTTGTCATTCTGGGTGTACTGTCGGAACCAGTCGCGAATCGAAATAGCACCGGAAGGCTCCTGCCAAGTGAAGGCCCGCCGGATGGCGCCCATGACCCTGGCCGTTTCAGCCTCAGTGGCAAAGTTAGAAATGACAGTCTTGAGTCCACCCTTGATGGGCATGGGGTAGTCCTTGCCGCCCATCCGGAAGCAGAGCTGGATGGGGAAGTCACGGACCGGGAAGTTCGCGCCCACCTCCTGGAAGAGCTTGTCCACCACTCCGTGCGTCTCCACATACAGAGCGCCGGTGGGCAAGGTGAAACCCTTATACTTCACCGACGACGCCCGGCCGCCGACGAAGGGCAGCTTCTCCACCACCAGCGCTTTGTACCCGTAGTGCGTCAGCAGGGCGGCGGAGCACAGCCCACCCATCCCCGCACCCACGATCACCACGTCGTACTTTCCCTGTTTCACCATGTTACCTCCGCTGAGCCTCCCACCTGTGGCCGAATCGCCTACTGCCTGACCACCAGGCTGATCCGGTGGTCTCCCCAGAGCCGCTCCTCAATCTCGCTGTCAAACCAATGCTGCCGTGGATCACTGTCCGTCCGGTCGAGAACAAAGGGTATGGCATAGGAGTACTGGACTGAGTGAATCACTGCACTCCCCACGGCAGAGGCCAGCGCTTCCGTCAGATCATCGTCCCGCTTAGCCAGCCTCACCGTGATGGCCACCGTAGGCACTCCTCTCACCTCCACAGCTATGTCGGGCCAGAAGTCGGCTCCGTAGGCCCAGGCCGAGATGATCTTCCCTTTGTCCTTGCCCCGAATCCAGACGGCGCCGAATTCCCCCAACTCGACACCGATGAAGTCTCTCACCAACTCGCCGACCTCAGCCACCAAGTCTCCCTCCTCATGGTAGTCGCCGAACTCGGTGTCCAGCAGCTTGTTGCTGAGTCCATCGATAATCTTGAGAACATCTTGATTTTGCATCATCTCTAGTCAACCCCCTGGCCCCCACTCTTGGGGGGACAATAAATGGTTTGGGGGACACCCCCAAACTCCCGGTCCGCCTCAGGCGGACACCCTCTTCCATCGTTCGCGCAAGAGCGGGAATCCATGTCGCTCCTCGGAGGGCCACGCTTCGTCGTGGCCGCAGAACCCAGCACTATATCAGCGGCTTCCTCTTGTGCCAATCAGTTGACTGCTCATAGGCGAAGGCCACCCGCAAAAGCGTCTCCTCGCTCAGCGGCTTGCCGATGATCTGCAGGCCCACCGGCAGACCGTCGACGAACCCGGCCGGAATCGAGATCGCCGGGATGCCGGCGATGTTCATGGGCAGGGTACAGATATCGCTGAGGTACATCTGCAGCGGATCGTCCATCTTCTCGCCGATCTTGAAAGGGACCGCGGGTGAGGTCGGCGTGATCAAGGCGTCGTACTTCTCAAACGCCCGATCGAACTCCCGCCGGATCAGCGTGCGCACCTTCTGCGCCTTCAGGTAATAAGCATCATAGTAGCCCGAGGATAGCGCATGTGTTCCCAGCATGATGCGCCGCTTCACCTCAGGGCCGAAGCCGAACTGTTTGGTCTTCTCCATGGCGTCCCACATGCTGGCGGCCTCTTTGGCTGAGAAGCCGTACTTCACGCCATCGTAGCGCGCCAGGTTGGCCGAAGCCTCAGACGGGGCGATGATGTAGTAGACCGCCAGGGCATACGGCGTGTGCGGCAGGGAGACATCCCGGTCGATCACCGCACCCAGCTGCCCCAACTTGGCCAGGGCCGCTTCCATGACATCCGTCACGCCCGGCTGCATACCGGCCACGAAATACTCCTTGGGCACGCCCAGCCGCAGGCCCTTGATATCAGGCACCAGCGACTGTGTGTAGTCTGGCACCGGGACTGGCAGCGACGTCGAATCCCTGGGGTCATGCCCCGAAATGGCATTCATTACCAGGGCACAGTCGGTGACATCCTTGGTTAGCGGCCCGATCTGGTCCAGAGAACTGGCGAAAGCCACCAGGCCGAATCGGGACACCCGGCCATAGGTCGGCTTCAGACCCACCACGCTGCAGAAGCCAGCCGGCTGGCGAATGCTGCCGCCGGTATCCGAGCCCAGCGCATAGAAGGCCTCGTCAGCCGCTACACCGACCGCCGAGCCGCCGCTGCTGCCGCCGGGAACGCGGCTCAAATCCCATGGGTTGCGCGTGGGGAAGAAGGCCGAGTGCTCGGTAGAGGAACCCATGGCGAACTCATCCATGTTGGCCTTGCCCAGCATCACCATCCCGGCCGCCCTCAGTTTCTCCACCACCGTGGCATCGTAGGGCGGGACGAAGTCCTCCAGCATCTTGGAGCTGCAGGTGGTGCGCACACCGTTGGTGCACATGTTGTCCTTGATCAGCGCCGGAACGCCGGTGAGCGGCGTCGTGTTGCCGTTCTTCAGGCGCTCGTCGGCCAGCCTAGCCTGGTGCAGAGCCTGGTCCTCGCAAATAGTCACGAAGGCACAGACTTGGCTGTCTACGCTTGATATGCGGTCAAGGGCCGTCCGGGTCAGTTCCAGTGAGGATGTCTCCCGGCGCCGCAGCAGTTCACCCGCCTCATGGGCGGTCAGTCGAAAGAGATCCATGGTTACTGCTCGAGCACCGCCCGCACTTTGAGGTAGTCCTCTTCGCGGTTGGGGGCGTTGGCCAGGACTCTATCGGAGGGGAGGGAGGGGGCGGTCACGTCATCCCTGAGGACGTTCTCCAGGGCAATGCAATGCGCCGTGGGCTCAACTCCCGTGGTGTCCACCTTCTGGAGTATCTCGAAGTTCTCCAGGATGTTCGAGAGCTGTTCTCTGAGCCTCTCCACGTCATCGTCGCTCAGTCCCAGGTGGACCAGAAGCGCCAGATGCTTGACTTCTTCACTGCTGAGCTTCATTTCGGTGCGGCTCTCCCAATGCAGGTGCTTGGCTTGAAGGGCAATTATAGCATTGGCTGTGTGTCAGGCACAAAGTCAGGCGTCGTTTCCAGCGCTGCGAAGAAGCTCCAATGCCTCCTCCATCTGCTCCTTGTCTCTCAGCCGCATCAGGCCCGGGGGAGACTCCTGGAACTTCTCCAAAGCATTGAAAAAGCGATCGAGGACATCGTCCTTAACGGTGGGGATAAGAAAGATGTGCGTGTGTGGAATCCGCCGCCCGCGGGCATACATGCAGACGAACTCCGGAGACAAAGCCGTCATCATCTTCCGGGCGACCGTTCTGGCAACACGAAAGAGGCTGAGCAGCTCATCTTCCTCCAGATCGTGCCACCAAGGCACATGCCGCTTGGAGATGACCAGGCAATGACCCTTGGTGTAGGGATTGATGTCCAGAATGCAGAGCGACTTCTCGTCTTCGAAGACCTTGTAGGCCTCAGCTTTGCCGGCGACGATGTCACAGAATATGCAGGTGTCTTTCTTGGTCATTTGTGTTCCTATCCTTTCTTCCTTGAGAGACCGCTCTGGTCAGGGGCCGTCAACCCCCTTTGTCCCCCAATCTTGGGGGATGATTAAACAATGCAGAGGAGCTTCGCCCCTCTGCACGCCCCGATGAGTGCCGCACGCGAACCGGAGGCGCGTAGGGGGCAGGAATCCAGAAACGTCCCCTCGGAGGGCCACGCTCCGTCGTGGCCGCGGGACCCGGTGGCGAGAGCAGAATCCGCCGCCTGCGTCTGTCTCCTCATGCACGTGTCAACCCCTTGATCCCCCAGTCATGGGGGTAGAAAGAGGAGAAGCTGGGGGACACCCCCAGTTCCCCCGGCAGGGAAGTGTCCCTGCACCCTCTTAAGATACTGAATTTCCAGATTGGCGAATCCGTCGAGGAACTTCGCCCCTCTGCACGCCCCATGGTCGAGCACACGCGAGATCCGCCTCGGGCGGATCATTCCCGCGGAGCCTGTCCTCGTGGAAACGGGGAGCGGGAATCCAGAGAACGAACTGCCGAATAGACCCTCTTTCACCCACCCCAGCCCATAATGATATCCGTTGCGCGTCAGCGCCTCAATTCGGGGCAGCCGCTTGCCAAGGATCAAGCTCGGTGAGTATGATACTCGTGTAACCCATTCGCAACTCTTTGGAGCCTCACATGCCCAAGATTCATTTCATCGACGTCACCAACCGGGATACCGTTCAGGCCTCCCGCATCAACCTTTCTAAGCTCCAGAAAACCATGGTGAACTTCTACCTGGGCCAGATGGGCATCCCCCAGTCGGAGTTCGCCTTCCCCTT
>Ga0209253_10004253_pt1 | contig 12507 bp, 12 predicted proteins | sample FrelakmetBRP12BR_FD_187145 | JGI IMG/M metagenome (GOLD analysis project Ga0209253, IMG submission 187145) | Freshwater lake sediment microbial communities from the University of Notre Dame, USA, for methane emissions studies - BRP12 BR (SPAdes)... | ecosystem: Environmental > Aquatic >...
CTGGTATTGATAGTCTCCTGATCATCCGCAATGGGTATTTGCTGCTGGACGCCCATTTCTATCCCTATGACGGGTCGTTCCCGCACAACCTGGCCTCAGCGACCAAGAGCTTTACCACCACCTTGATCGCCATTGCCGCCGCCCAGGGCAAGTTGCAGCTAGACCAGCCCATGGTAGGATATTTCCCAGACCGGACCATCGCCAACCTGGACGACCTTAAAAAGAGCCTCACCGTGCGGCAATTGGCCGGTATGGTGAATGGCATGCAATCTGGCTGCCTGAACGGGGATGAATCGACGTTGGATGCCATGCGTTCCCAGCCAGACTGGGTGCAAGCCGCCCTGGACCGGAAGATGACCAATCCACCGGGAAACCAATTTTGCTACGACAGCCCGGGCATGCATATCCTGTCAGCCATTCTGCAGGATACGAGCGGTATGGCGGAGCTCGAATTTGCCCGGAAGTACCTCTTCGACCCGCTGGGTATCCGCGACGCAAGCTGGGAGGCTGACCCGCAAGGGTACACCCATGGCTGGGGCGACCTGCACCTGCTGCCGGAGGATGCAGCCAAGCTCGGATACTTGTGGCTGCATGGCGGTATGTGGGAAGGCCGGCAAGTGGTTCCGGCGGACTGGGTGGCGGATGCGGTCAAAGTGCAGGTGAGTACAGGCCGGAAAGATGATTACGGCTACGGTTGGTGGGTCTCGGATGACAGTTATTTCTGCATGGGGCGGGGAGGGCAAAATATCAAGGTTTATCCTGCCTTAAATGCCATCGTGGTTACAACCGGCAGCGTTTTCGATTACGCCCAACTCGATCCGATACTGGAAGCAGCCTTCGTCAGTCCTGAAAAGCCTCTGCCGCCCAATTCACAGGGAGCGGCAAGCCTCAACGCCCTACTTGCCGGGTTGACACAGGGCCCGGGGTTGCAACCGGCTGCATCCCTGCCCGAGACCGCCAAAGTGGTCTCTGGCAGAACTTACGCATGCGAATCCAATCCAACCGGCATAACTGCCCTGCGGTTCGTCTTCAACGATTTGAAGACTGCGGAAATGTACATGCAGCGTTATGGAAGAGATACCATCTGGCCCATCGGTCTGGATGGGAAGTACCGCATGGCGCCCGAAGGACCAACACTGGGGTTTTGGGAGGATTCACAAACCTTTATCCTTCTAATTTTCGATATCGGCACCCTTACCCGGCAGGTGCAATTTACCGGAGATGAACTTCAACTTGACATCCCCGAAGACGGAATAACGCTGGAGTGCCGAGTTCAAAATCCATGATCAAGGAGCAAACACTTGAACACTGCAGCAATCCTTGCGATGGTTCTATCCTGCCCTGGTCCCCAATCCAAACCCCAGATATGAACACAATGGGGTCTCTGCTGGCAACGTAACCTTCGCAAGATTCATTATGAAAAAGGAGAAAATCATGAACACCAAAAATCTATGGATCGCCAGCTTGAGCGGAGCCGCAGTCAGCCTGCTGGCCTCCAATCTGCCGTTCATCGGGTTCGTAAACTGCGTGCTCTGCGGCGCGTTTTGGGGCAGCGCCATTTTCGCCGTCTGGCTCTACCGGCGTCTGAGCGGGACGGTGAGCGTCCGCCAGGCAGTGCAGATCGGCCTGCTCACCGGCCTGGCGGCCGGGCTGATCGGCTTCGGGTTGAGCTTCGCCGGTTTGACCGGGGCGCAGGGCTTCCTGAACAGCGCCCAAAAGTTCCTGCCGCCGGATGCCACCCAGGGCATGAACAATATCCCGGCCTGGGGCGGGCTGGTTTTCAATTTCCTTGGGATCCTGTTCAACGTAGGCTTCGGTGCACTGGGCGGTTGGATCGGCGGGATCCTTTTCAACCCTGACCGCAAGAACAGAAAGGCATAGGGCTTTCATGAAAACTGATCGTAAATCCAGAATCTGGTGGTGGGCAGGCGCAGCCCTGCTGCTGGTCCTGCTGGCTGTGCTGGCTTACATATATCTGCCCGGGCGAAGCAAGCTGCCTGCCCTGCCGGCGCCGGATTATTGGCCGACGGACGGCTGGCGGACGACCACGCCCGAAGAACAGGGCTTTGACTCGCTGAAGCTGGCCGAAAGTCTTTCAGCCGTCCAGAAGGCCGGCATCCCAATACACAGCCTGTTGATCGTCCGCAGCGGGCATATTCTGCTGGAAGCCTATTTTTACCCTTACGACGGGAAGACACCCCACAGCACAAGCTCGGTCACCAAGAGTATCACCACCACCCTGATCGGCATCGCCGTTGACCAGGGAAAATTGAGCCTGGATGACCGCATGGTGTCCTTCTTCCCTGAATACACCCTCGCCAACCTGGATGCCCGCAAGAAGGCTATCACCATCCGGGACCTGGCCAGCATGTCGGCTGGCATGGAGTGCAGCGGTCTGCCCAACGAGCTGACCGTCAGGGATATGGAAGCCAGCCCGGACTGGGTCCAGTTCGCCCTGGACCGGCCGATGGCAGATGAGCCCGGAAAAAAATGGAATTACTGCGGCCTGTGGATGCACCTGCTCTCGGCCATTCTGGAAAAGGCCACCGGTATGCCGGCACAGGAATTCGCCCGCCTCAACCTGTTCGAGCCGCTGGGGATCCAGGCTGGCACCTGGCCGGCGGATCCGCAGGGGGTCAACATGGGCGCCGGCAACCTGCGCCTGCTTCCCACTGACATGGCCAAACTGGGTCTGCTCTGGCTGCAGCGGGGAAAGTGGGATGGCAGGCAGATCGTCTCGTCCGGGTGGGTGCAGCAATCGGTTGTGCGGCGCTTCCAGGCCGGGGATGACAGTTACGGCTACGGCTGGTGGATCGGCGATGGCCTCGCCGGGCCCTCTTACGACGCCGTGGGAGCCGGCGGGATGCGTATCACGGTTGACCCCACCCTGAACCTGGTACTGGTGACCACCGGCGGCGGCTTTAATGTCGACGATGTGGTCGCCTACCTGGTTCCCGCCTTCGTTGATCTTAAAAAACCCCTGCCGGCCAATCCAGGTGGTGACGCACAACTAGCCGGGCTGGTGGCGACCCTGCCGCAGTCACCCGCCCCACAGCCGGTACCGCCGTTGCCTGCCAAGGCCGGGGAGATCTCGGGCAAGCTGATCCACTTTGATTCCAATGCATTCCTGCTGGAAAGCCTGCGCCTGGATTTCAACAGTTCCGCCGAGGCAACGGTTCAATTTGGCTTCACGGACGGGCAGCAGACTCCTCCCGCCCAGGTAGGCCTGGACGGTCTCTACCGGATGACGCCCGGCTTGAACCTGGACCGGGCCTTCCATGTCTTCGCAGATTTCAAGAACCTGACGGTCGGGCTGCGGGGTAACTGGGTGGACGGGAAGACCTTCCGGCTCGAATATGACACCCTGCTCAACCGCTATGTCTACCTGCTGGAGCTGCAATTTAACGGTGACCAGGTGAACGTGAAAGGGTCGGAACGCGGCACCAACGCTGCCGCCAGCTTTTCAGGCAGGCTGCAAAATCCTTAAAACTAATCGGAGCAATGTGACAGTCACCTTCAAGGTGACTGTCACATGGATCAGAAAGGAATTGTAGAATGAAAGCGAACATAAAAACCTTGCTGCGCATCTTCCTGTTTCTGCTGCTTTCCCTGGCCGGCCTGCTCCTGGCGGTTGTGATCTATTTTTCCAGCGTCTATTCCCCTGAATATGTCCGGCGCAGCTTCTTCGTTGGCGAGGCAACGGTTTACGATTATCTAAAGCTGCCCTCCCGCCCGCTGGCTGCCAGCCCGGTTGCCTTCCATTTTTCCGGGCAACCGGATGAGGCGCTCGTACAGGGGACTTTCGAGGCCAATCCAAAGGTGGGCAACCTGGAAGACTTCCTGACCAGGACCGGTACACAGGCTTTCATTGTCATCCGTAATGATGCAATTTTGTATGAAAAATACTTCAATGGCGCGCAACGGGACTCATCGGTCGTTTCGTTTTCGACGGCGAAATCCTTCACCTCCGCTCTGATCGGGATCGCGATCCAGGAAGGTGCCATCCAGAGCGAGACTGACCCCATCACCGACTACCTGCCGGAGCTGGCCAAGCGGGATGCACGCTTCCAGAAGATCACCATCCATGACCTGCTGGGAATGGCCTCCGGCATCCGCTTCGACGAAAAACGCTTCATGTGGCATGATGAGGGCAACCTGACCTACCGCTTCACGGACCTGCGCAGCCTGGCGCTTAATAAAACCGTTATCATCGAACCGCCCGGGCAGACTTTCGTATACAACGATTACAACCCGATCCTGCTGGGTATGATCATCGAACGAGCGACCGGAAAGCCGGTGACCGAATATTTGCAGGAAAAACTCTGGACGCCCCTGGGAATGGAATTCGGTGGCACCTGGACTCTGGACAGCGAGTCCACCCGCTTCGAACTAATGTCTTGCTGCATCAACGCCCACGCGATTGACTTTGCCAAGTTCGGCCGCTTGTATCTGAACAAAGGAAGCTGGAATGGAAAGCAGATCCTGCCGGCTGCCTGGGTGGCAGAATCGACCCGGGTGGATCAGGGCAGAAAGCTGGACGATACGATGTCGTATGGCTTGTTGTGGTGGGAAAAGCCGCGTAGGAATGAGCCGAACGACTTCCTTGCCTGGGGGAACCTTGGTCAGTTCATTTATGTCTCCCCGTCCAGGAATTTACTCATCGTACGCAATGGGGAGAAGTATGGGCTGCAGGGTGAAGGAAGCGAGTGGGCGGAGATCTTCTACCAGTTTGCGAATACACTACCCTGATGCAAATCCTCCCGCATGTTCCCGGGATCAACCAACTGGTCATTAGATAAATCATGTGCTGCTTGTTTCAACCCGCATTCCTTGAATCCTTAACCACTGAAGACTGGCCAAGTGAAAGGAGATCTTAAGAAATGAACACCTCAATTTCAGCCAAGCAAGGGATCCGTCGCATGGGCTTGATCCTTTCCCTATTATTTTTCATCATACCTGGCGCCCTCTATGGCCTGATGCTTTACGTCGTGACCCCCCTCCTCGTTGCATCCGGTATGAAATCCCTCTACGCTCAATTACTCACTGACTCATTTGTCTTTGCCTCCCTGCTTGTCGCGGCCATCATTGCCTACCGGTTGGAGGGGCGCGCATGGACCTGGCTGGGGTTGAAAGACCGCTTTCGCCTGACCCGCATGAACGGCAAGCTCTGGCTTTGGGTGTTGGGCGGAACAGTCGTCGGCTTCATCGTTTACTACCTGTTCACTCCCCTCGGAAATAGGCTGATTGCGCAAGGCGTTATTCCCTTACCTGCACATATTCCTGCCTGGCTTGACCCGCGCGTAACAACGCCGATGGTGGAGAAGATCAACATGGATGCGGGCGGACTACGCGGCAACTGGTTGCTTTTTGCCATGGCCGCAGGCACATTTTTCTTCAATATTGTCGGTGAAGAGTTCTGGTGGCGTGGTTATATCCTGCCGCGCCAGGAACTTTCCTTTGGCAAATGGACCTGGTTGATACACGCGATGATGTGGTCGGTGTTCTTTCATGCCTTCAAGTATTGGGATCTGGTGGGCTTGCTGCCCGCACAGCTTGTCTTTGTATATGTGGTATCACGGACAAAAAGCACCACCGTCGCCATGTGGCTGCACATTTTTACCAATATCTCCTTCCCCTTGTTCGTCCTGATGGGTGTCCTTGGGGTTGGCATGTAAAATCTTGGAATGGTAGATCTTTAAAGACGATCTGATCGAACCTGCGGGACGATGTAGAAAGGAGATACATAAGATGAAAACAAATCTTTCCCCCATCCTGCGACTGACCCTGGCGGCAGTCCTGGTCCTGCTGGTGGGTCTCTCGGCTCTGCAAATGATCCCGCCGCGGGCTGTCCCTGCAACCGCACCAGCGGCGCGTTTCTCGGCGGAGCGCGCAATGGCCGATCTGCAGGTGGTGGCGCGTGAACCGCACGCCGCCGGGTCGGAGGCCCAGGCGCGCGTGCGCACCTATATTATCGACCAGGTGAAAGCCCTGGGGCTAAATGCCGAGCTGGAGACCAGCGGGCAGATCGCCAACATCCTGGTGCGCATCCCGGGGAGCAACCCCAGCCTGATGGTGATGGTTACCGGGCACTACGACTCGCACCCACCCTCGCGTGGCGCCGGCGATGACGGCATCTCCGTGGTTGCCATGCTGGAAAGCTTGCGCGTCCTGCACGCCAGCCCGGCCTTGCGCAATGATATCCTGTTCCTTTTTACCGATGGCGAGGAACTGGGCTGGAAGGGAGCCACGGCCTTTATTCAAGCTCATCCGGAAGCAAAGAATGAGGTTGGCATGCTGCTGGTATTTGATGCTCGCCCCGGAAATGCGCCGCTGAACCTGACTGAGACATCTCCCGGGGATGGTTGGCTGCTCCGGCAAATGACCGGGATCCCATTATCCCTGTGGGCCGGCTCTTGGAAGAATCTCCAGGAACGCAACGAGGTGGATACCGATTTTGATATCTTCCAGCCGGCCGGATACACGAGCGTTGTTTTCCAGAATGAAGCCACCGGGACCCGCTACCACACCGAACGCGACCGCGTTGACGCCATCTCCCCAAACCTGGTGCAGGCATACGGGCAGAGCATGCTGGCGCTCACCCGGCGTTTCGGCAGCATTGACCTGCGCGCCCGGACGAAAGCTCCGGACCTGGCCTTCTTTACACTCTCCCTGGTGGGGTTGGTGGCCTATCCCTATTGGGTGATGCTGGCGTTGAGCTGCCTGGGCATCCTGGTCTGGCTGGCTTTCGTGATCATCGCCTGGATCAGGGGGCGTTTCAGCCCCGGGCGTTTCCTGCTGAGCCTGTTGGGCCTCCTGGTGGGAATCCTGTTTTGTGTCCTGGTTGCACAGCTTGCCTGGGGCGCCATCAAGGGGAGCCACGCCGCTGAAGTGGCGGCGTACGAGGGGTTCGAGGGCAGCGCCACCTGGCAGGCGGCCTTGATGGCCGGAGGTAGCCTGCTGATGATCCTGTTCCTGGCCTTCCTATCCCGCCGCCTGGGAGGATTTCCTCTGGCAGCCGCTTCCACGCTGCTGTTTCTCATAGCAGGGTTCGCTTTCAACACTATGACAAAATACGAAAACCCGCTCACGACGCCCTGGCTGGCCTGGCCGTTCCTGGGAGGCGTGACCGGCATGGGAGTGCTGCTCTTTACCCGGCGTCCGGTCTGGAAAGTGGTGTTGCTGTCTTTATCCGCCCTGCTGGTGCTGGCCGTGGCAGTACCCCGGATCTGGATGGGGACCTTCACGCGCGAGGATGCCTGGCTGACGGTCTTGGCGGTGTGCGTCTGGATGGAACTTTTGGCCCCACAGGTGGAGGCAATGGTCGGTTCAGCGCTGACGACAGGAAGGACAAATGGGGCCAAGAGACGGCATCCATGACAGATACGGAAAGAAAAGTCATCGCACGCGGGCGTACCGCCGAAGTGCTGGCATGGCGGGATCAACAGGTGCTGAAGCTGTTCCACGAGTGGATGCCCGTAGAATTGATCGAACGCGAGATCCAGACTGCCCGGCTGGTATCAGCGACGGATCTGCCAACACCCAAACTGCTGGGCGAGCTGACCTTGGATGGGCGGCGCGGCCTGGTCTACGAGCGGGTGGCAGGCGGATCCCTGTTGAACCAACTTGGCACCCGGCCCTGGTCCTGCATCCGCTATGCCCGCCAGTTCGCCGAACTGCATGCCGCCATCCACCGCCAGCGCGGTGCCGGGCTGCCCGCACTGAGAGCGGGGCTTGAGAACACCATCCGCCATTTGGAAGGACAGCCTGATTACCTGCTGAGGACAGTCCTGGACCGCTTGGCGCGCCTGCCGGACGGCGAGGCATTATGCCACGTTGATTTCCACCCTGAACAGGTCATGTTTACCGCCACCGGCCTGGTGGTGCTGGATTGGATGACGGCATGCTCCGGTGCGCCCGCCGCCGATGTGGCCCGCACGACGGTGCTGATCCGCTTCGGTCCGGTGCTGGATGCCACCTGGTTGATGCAGCAGTTGGCCGACCTGCTGCGCGGGATCTTCTACCGCACGTACCTGCGGCGTTACCTCGAACTCAACCCGTCCGTGACCATTGCAGATGTCAATGCCTGGATGATGCCAGTGGCCCTGGCCCGCATGGCCGAAGGCATCCCCGGCGAGAAGAGCAGGCTCCTGGCTTTTCTCCGGAATACCTGATTGAAAAATTTTCGATAAAAAACGTCCCGCAGGTTTGCCCGGATCAATTGGATTGATCAAGGGTTCCTGCGGGACGAATGGTACCGTATGAAAATCTGGGAGGCTAGCTGCGCCGGCGGCCCATGCCACCCACCAGGGTGACGTAGTAAAGCACCTACAGCAGTGCGCTGACCAGGGCAGCCACGTAGATCAAGGCTGCGGCGTTGAGCACGTTGCTGACCCCGCGCTGCTCGTCCGGCCCGGTGATAATGCCGGTTTCAGAAATCAGGACACGCGCGCGGGCGGAGGCATTCAGCTCCAACGGCAGGGTCGCCAGGGCAAAGACCGCCCCGCCGGCAAAGAAGACCACTCCCAACCAAGCGAGATTTACCCCGATGGCCCAGCCAATGGAGTTCAGCAGCAGCCCGCCGATGATCAGGATCCAGCCCAGGTTCGAGCCGATGCTGACCTTGGGGACGAGGGCGGCGCGGAAACGCAGCGGCAAATAGCCCTGGGCATCCTGCTGTGCATGATTCAATTCATGCGCAGCCACTGCCAGCTAGGTCACCGAAGCGGTCCCGGCCAAGTCCTGCGACAGGTGCAGGATCTTGGTGCGTGGGTCATAATTGTCGGTCAGGTTCCCGGCGACCCCCTGGATCTGGATGCCATATAGCCCGTCGCGGGCGATCAATCGCTGGGCGGCATCATACCCGGTCAGCCCGCTGCTGGCGCGCACCCGGCTCCATTTGCTGTAAACCGATTTCACATAAATGCTGGCAATGGCCATCAGCAGAAAGGCCGGTATCATAAAGAGAAAATAGGTTGAGTTAAAGAAGAACATGTTTCATCTCATTTTCCTGTGCTCTCCAGCTGCAGGAAGATGTTATAAGATTATCTGCGCGTATTATGTGTCTGAAATTTCATGCGAGTAAATCCACAGCGCGCGGCGCTCTTCTATCCGAAATGACACTCGATGTCATTAGGAGTGAGCGTTCTCCAGCGAACGAAGCAATCTCATCCCAACCGGGGGATTGCTTTGCTTCGCTCGCAATGACATGGGAATTAAGGATTCGTCAACAGCTATACGGCCGCATCCAACTGCGGGTCAAGCTTGGCCTTGATATCATCCGCTGTCATCTTAACCACCATGTCAGGCGTAAGACCTTTTTTGTTAATGGTGTTCCCCTTGGGGGTCAGCCACCTGGCAATTGTCTCACGCACTGCGCCCTGCTTATCTGATAACCGAACCCAATTTTGAACAGTGCCTTTTCCCTCGGTGGTTTCACCAAGCAATTTCGCCCGCCCGGTATCCTGGAGAGCACCCGCCACGATCTCGGAGGTTGAAGCTGAATACACGTTAACCAGAACGATCATCGGCAAGCTGTTACCGGTAGCCAGTCCGCCTGGCGTGGCGGAGTGCGACGTCAGGGTGCCATCGCCGGCTTTCTCAATGACAATCACGCCGCTGGAAATGAACTCGGAGGCAACAGCAATGCCTGGATAGCCGGTTTTATGATCGCAGCGGTTGTGCTGATGATCATATTCTTCGCTTTCCTGTCCCGCCGCCTAGGAGGCGTGAACCTGGCCGTCGCGGCCATGCTGGTTTACCTGGGCATTGGATTCGTTTTTGTTCTTATTGCGGATTCCGCCAACCCGCTTGTTACCGTCAACCTGGCATGGCCATTAATAGGAGGCGTGGCCGGGATAAATGTCCTTCTCTTCACAAAGGATCCGGTCTGGAAAGTCGTTCTACTTGCATTGTGTGCACTGACCATCCTCGTCTTCCTGGTACCCTATTTTTGGCTGGGAAGCTACACGCTCGAAGATGTCTGGATGCCGATCCTGGTGGTGTGTGAAATGATGGTTGTTTTCGTGACACAGGTTGAAGCCATTTTCGGGAAGGCGCTCAGGTGGGAAACAAACAAACGGTAAGATTCTAATAACAATCATTTGAAAATTGAAAATCCGCCTGAACTGGCGGATTTTTGGTACCCATCACACGCAGCGTACAGTGCGGGTAAGCAGACTCAAATGGCAACCCTGCCATCATATGCGCTCGTGCGATCGATTCCTGGCATGATCGCGCTGCATCAGCGAGCGGGGGTTGATGGGTAGAGCTATAGCTGGGGCGGAGTAATCGAAGCCTTCCAATTTGTGAAGCGGCAGTCGCGATCCAATGACTTTTTCCAGCGTCCGAATCATACCCCGGTCGTCCGAGGTGACCAGGGTGAAGGCATCCCCGCTGCGCTCAGCGCGGCCGGTGCGCCCGATGCGGTGGATGTAATCGTCGGCGGTGGCAGGCATGTCAAAGTTGATCACATGCGAAATGCCCTCCACATCCAGGCCGCGCGCCGCCAGGTCGGTGGCCACCATTACCTGGTAATGACCGCTGCGGAAGCCGATCAGGGCTGATTGGCGTTGACCCTGAGTGCGGTCGCTGTGGAGACTGGTGGCACGGAAACCGGCTTTCCCGATCTGCCTGGAAAGTTTCTCGGCGCGGTGTTTGGTGCGGGTAAAGACGAGCACGGAACCGGTCGGGGTCCGTTTGAGCAACTCGAGCAACAGAGACGCCTTCAGGTGCTGGGGGACGGAGTAGAGGGCATGCGCCACGGTATAGGCCGGACGGCTCAAACCAATGGCGATACGCGTGGGATTGCTCATGGTACTGGCGGCAAGCTGTTCGATCTCTTTCGGGAAGGTCGCCGAAAAGAGCATGGTTTGGCGTTTGGCCGGAACGTGCTGCAAGATGCGTTTCACATCTGGCAGGAAGCCCATGTCGAGCATCCGGTCAGCCTCGTCCAGGATAAGGATTTCAATCCCATCCAGGCGGGCATTGCCCTGGCGAACATGGTCAAGCAAACGGCCTGGGCAGGCGATCAGGACCTCGGTTCCCTCACGCAGGGCTCGTATCTGGGGCGAGGCACCCACGCCCCCATAGAGGGGGACGCTGCGTAGCCCAGTGCTGCCTGCCAGGTCGCGTACGGTTTCATGGATCTGTTGTGCCAGCTCGCGTGTGGGAGTGACGATCAGGGCCCGGGCACGCCGGCGCGGCCCGGACAGGAGTTTGTTCAGGATGGGTAAAACAAAAGCGGCGGTCTTGCCCGTGCCGGTCTGGGCGGTGCCGATCAGATCCTTCCCCTCCAGCGCGGCGGGGATGGCTTTGATTTGTATGGACGTCGGCGTGGAATAGCCGAGGCGGTGGACCCCCGCCAGTAGGCGTGGATCCAGGTTGAACTGTTCAAAGTTCACAGGGTTTCCTTTTCCTCAGAAGTCAGGCAAGTGTTGGGGGAAAACGTGCAACAGCAGCGACTGCTGAACTAAGTCAAATAAGAGGTGTAAGGTTAACCGAGGACTGCCGGGTTGTCAAGGTGGAGAAGCAGGTGTGGAGAGGCAGGTGGAGAGGCATGAGAATCTAGAGCTTTCTCAAAGAGAATATTTTAGCCCCACCTCCATACCCTCCCCGCATCTGGGAGGGGAGAATTGTGCGAATATAAGGGTGCGGAACGGGGACGATGATGGTATAATTGCCTTGCTAAGCCTAGGATCCATTGGTCTCCATCGCCAGTCCTTTTTAGGACTGGCGCTTTGCTTCCAGTCCTTCTTTTATTTTCTCCAAGCCGACTGCATGTTTTGTCCGGCGGTTCCCCAACCGTGGCATGCGCTAGTCACTCGCCGGCTGTTCCGACCGGGGTACCATCCACAGTCGGACCATTCGCTCAAGGTGGTGCTTATGAACCTCAATATAGGTGATCCTGTCATTCATTGGAACTACGGATTTGGAAAGATCCTCCGTACTGAGGAAAAGAATCTGCCAGGTCAGGCGTCGCTCTACTATGTGGTGCAGGTCAAGGATTTGACCATCTGGGTTCCATCGGACGAGGAGTTGACGAAACGCCTCCGCATGCCCACACCGGAAAAACAGTTTGACCGGTTGTTCGACATCTTAAGCAGTCCGGGCGAGCCCCTTTCGCAGGACCGGCTTGAACGAAAGACGCACCTGCTGGAGGAACAGAAAAACGCCACCGCCGAGGCGAACTGTCGGATAATTCGTGATCTCTCATCCCGCCAGAAGGAGTCCCAACTAAATGATCACGATACAGCTGTTTTAAAGCGCACCCAGTATTCGCTCCTGAGTGAGTGGACCTATTCGCTGTCTGTTCCGCTTGCGGAAGCCGAAGACGAAATGCACCGCTTATTGAAACACTGATGCACCGACCACCCATTCCTGATGGATGGAACCATACAAACTAAAATGTCAGAGACTCGTATCTCTGACATTTTTTCTCATACAACTTTCTGCAAATTCCTATCCCATACCCTTGACAAAACAGAATAGATGTTCTAATATTGTTGCATG
>Ga0209253_10004254_pt1 | contig 12503 bp, 7 predicted proteins | sample FrelakmetBRP12BR_FD_187145 | JGI IMG/M metagenome (GOLD analysis project Ga0209253, IMG submission 187145) | Freshwater lake sediment microbial communities from the University of Notre Dame, USA, for methane emissions studies - BRP12 BR (SPAdes)... | ecosystem: Environmental > Aquatic >...
TGGTAGGGGCAACCCGCCGGGTTCCCCGATATCGGGCGGCTCGGCGAGCCGCCCCTACCTTCCGCAACGATTCACCCCGTTAGATACTTTTCAAAAGGGATGTCCGCCCCCCAATATCAGGAAGGTTGCCCTGGATCCCAAAAACAGGCTTGTTATCTAACGGGGCGGAGTTGAAGCGGCGTACGATTGCTGGGGCGCATAGTTATTTATCAGATTAGTGTGCAGTCGGTAGGGTTTTCCCGGCGCTTATCGGAGAATATGCTCCATGAGCGCATTCGGGTTGCCGGAAAGGTCTGTTGGTTAGCCGGTTATGGCATAATCCGTAAAGACAACGGGAGCATTGCAGCCCGGGCATTATTCTAACGTATTAAGGACTTGTCAGTGGATAAGTTGGCCCTGATTTACAGCATGACCGGCTACGCAGCGGTGACACGGGAAGTGCCGCACGGCTCGCTTAATCTGGAATTGCGCTCGGTCAATAATCGTTATCTCGATATCCAGTTCCGTCTGCCGGATGAGTTCCGCTCGCTGGAATCGGCGATGCGCGAGCTGCTGACCGCCCGATTGAGTCGCGGTAAAGTGGATTTCCGCCTGGGTTTTTCCCGGCTCGCAGGCACGGAAGATCTGCAACAACTCAATCCTGAGTTGCTGCAAAAACTGCTGGAATTGAACAATACTGTCAGAGCAGCGCTGCCCGATGCGCGCAGTCTGGGAGTGGCGGATATTTTGCGCTGGCCCGGCATGCTGGGCGTCGATACGCTGCCTGCCGAGGACTTGCGCGAGCCTTGTATGGAATTGCTGCGCGTTGCCCTGGATGAGTTTGCGGCGGCGCGTGCGCGCGAAGGCGAGAAGTTGAAAGCTGTGTTGCTTGAACGCCTGGGCAGGATGCGCCAACTGACGACCGAAGTGGCGCCGCGCATTCCCGCATTGCTGGCAGCGTTCCAGGAAAAACTCACGCTGCGCTTGCGCGATGCCATGGTAAATTGCGACGATGACCGTATCCGCCAGGAGTTGGCATTGTTTGCCGGCAAGATTGACGTGGACGAGGAGTTGTCTCGTCTGCAGACGCATCTGGACGAAGTGGAGCGGATTCTGCTCAAGGGTGGTGCAGTTGGCAAGCGCCTGGATTTTCTGATGCAGGAACTCAACCGCGAAGCCAATACCCTTGGTTCAAAATCGGCCGATGCGGAAGTATCGAAAGTTGCCATGGAGCTCAAGGTGCTGATTGAGCAGATGCGCGAACAGGTGCAGAATTTGGAATAGTAAGTAAGTGGGAAGGGGGCTAGCGGAAGAATCGGCAACCCGGGAAAAGGAATGACTGGAGCAAGTAATACATGCACATGGATTCGATATGACGACAACAGCAGGTAGTCTGTTTATTATCAGCGCGCCTTCCGGCGCCGGAAAAACCAGCCTGGTAAGAGCGCTGCTGCGGACTGATGTCGAGCTGAGTCTGTCCATTTCATATACCTCGCGCCCGCCGCGTCCCGAAGAAATGGACGGGCGTGACTACCATTTCGTCAGCCGGGAAGTTTTTGAACAAATGCTGGAACGTGGCGAGTTCCTGGAAAGCGCGGAAGTTTATGGGAATTACTACGGCACCTCGCAGGCATGGATCAATGAGGCCATTTCCTCAGGCCGGGATATCCTGCTGGAAATCGATAGTCAGGGTGCGCAACAGGTGCGCCGGGTTTTCCCCAGGGCGGTGGGGGTTTTCATTCTGCCCCCGTCGCTGGAGGTGCTGGAGACGCGCCTGCATAACCGTGGGCAGGACAGCCCGGAAGTAATCGCACGGCGCGTGGCTGCCGCGCGTGAAGAGATCGGCCATGTGAGCGAATATGATTATGTTATTATCAACGAAGAGTTGGACAAGGCGCTCGGCGATTTCTTCTGCATTATCCAGGCCGAGCGCATGAGAATGGCGAGGCAGCTCGCTTGTTATCATGATCTGGTAACGCAGCTCGGCTAGAACGCCCTATCAGAAACAGGCGGTTTTGTTGCATCCTCTGCATACCTTGCCTGCCGCCATTTTTAGCGTAACCTTTCTGCGCCGTTATTGTTGACACACTTTCTTGGGAGAAACACCATGGCACGCATTACTGTTGACGATTGTCTGAAAAGAATTCCGAACCGTTTCGAAATGACCCTGGTCGCAACCATACGCGCAAGGCAGCTCTCGATCGGCGGCTCTCCCATGGTGGAATCTGCGCGCGACAAACCTACCGTGGTTGCCTTGCGCGAAGTGGCTCAGGGGAAGGTGGGGATAGAAGTTCTCGACGCGAGATATATATAATCGCAACAAGAGGCGCGTCGATAAACTCAGAGGCTCCTTAACCGAATAAAGGAAATTCGAATGCGAGCACGAGGCTTGCCGGATACTCCCGCTACCCTAGCCGAGGCGGAACCTCTGTTCAATGAATTATCCGGTTACCTCAAGCCGGAAGACATTTCTCAGCTTCAGAACGCCTATCTTTTCAGTCAAAGCGCCCATTCCGGGCAGTTCCGCAAATCCGGCGAACCTTACATTTCCCACCCGCTGGCAGTAGCCGGCATACTCGGCAGGCTGCACCTGGATAGCCAGACGCTGACTGCGGCACTGCTGCACGACGTGATGGAGGATACCCACATCTCCAAAACCGAGATCAGCGAAAGATTCGGCAAACCGGTGGCAGAACTGGTGGATGGTGTTTCCAAGCTCGACAAGATCGAATTCCAGACCCAGGCAGATGCCCAGGCAGAAAATTTTCGCAAGATGCTGCTGGCGATGTCGCAGGATGTCCGCGTCATACTCATCAAACTGGCGGACCGGTTGCATAACATGCGTACGCTGGAGGTGCTGGAGCCGGAAAAACGCCGCCGCATCGCCCGTGAAACCATGGAGATCTACGCTCCAATTGCTCATCGCCTGGGACTCAATAGTATCTTCCAGGAATTGCAGGAACTCAGCTTTCGCTATCTTTTTCCCACACGCTACCGGGTTCTGGCCAAGGCTACCAAAGCGGCGCGCGGCAACCGCCGCGAAGTGGTGGATAAAATCCTTAACGACATCAGGCAGCGTCTGCTGGATGCGGGGGTGGATGCAAAGGTGAGCGGGCGTGAAAAGCAGCTTTACAGCATTTACAAAAAAATGGTGGAGAAGCATCTCTCGTTTTCCGAAGTGCTCGACATTTACGGTTTTCGCGTCATTGTCAAGGACGTGCCTGCGTGCTATGTAGCGCTGGGCGCATTGCATAGCCTGTACAAGCCCATCCCCGGAAAATTCAAGGACTACATCGCGATCCCCAAGGCGAACGGCTACCAGTCATTGCATAACACTTTGTTTGGGCCTTATGGCACCCCCATTGAAGTGCAAATCCGCACTGCCGAGATGCACAGGATTGCTGAAGCTGGCGTTGCTTCGCACTGGCTCTACAAGAGCGCCGATGTCAATCTTAATGATCTGCACATGAAAACCCACCAGTGGCTGCAAAGTTTGCTGGAAACCCTGAGCGATTCCACTGATTCCCTGGAATTTCTGGAGCATCTGAAAATTGATCTGTTTCCCGGCGAAGTCTACGTCTTTACACCCCAAGGCAGGATATTGGCGCTGCCCAAAGAATCGACCGCGGTGGATTTTGCCTATGCAGTGCATACCGACATCGGTGACCGCTGCATGGCGGTGAAGATCAATGGCGAGAATGCGCCGCTACGCACCAAACTCAGGAGTGGTGATCATGTGGAAATCATTACCGCGCCGCATGCAAAACCCAATCCTGCATGGCTTACCTATGTGGTCACCGGCAAGGCGCGTTCACATATCCGTCATTTCCTTAAAACTATGCAATACGAGGAGTTGGCCAAATTGGGCGAGCGCATGCTGAATCAGGCATTACTGTCGCTCAAGCTCGACCCGGCGAGCATAAGCGCGGCGCAGTGGCAGAAACTGGCCCGCGATAGCGGCGCCAAGTCGAAACAAGAATTGCTGGCGGATATGGGTTTGGGCAAGCATCTGCCGGCAGTGGTGGCCAAGCGTCTACTATCGCCTGGGAAGGCTGCGCCCAAGGCAGGCGAGGTGGGCGGCGCCGTTACCATACTGGGCACCGAAGGTATGGCAGTGCAATTTGCCAGGTGTTGCCGCCCGATTCCGGGCGACCTCATCGTCGGCTTCATCAAGAAAGATCAGGGATTGGTGATTCATACTCGCGACTGTCCGGTGATCACCAAAATGCATAGCAATCCAGATAACTGGCTGGATGTGGCGTGGGACAAAGACATTACCAGGCTGTTTGAAGTCAGCATCAAAATGGTGGCGGCCAATCAGCGCGGCGTGTTGGCCAAGGTGGCAGCAGAAATCGCCAAGGCCGGTTCCAACATCGATAATGTCGCCGTGGAAGGCGAGGGTGCCTATACCACCATGCATTTCACTCTGCAGGTCAGTAACCGCTCGCACCTTGCACAGGTGATGCGCGGCCTCAGGCGCATTCGGGAGGTGGTGAAAATCACCCGGGTAAAGGGTTAGCGGGCTACCGCTCGTACGCCAATACCGGCGCCAGCCACATTTCCGTTTCTTCCAGCGTCCAGCCTTTGCGCTTGGCGTAGTCTGCTACTTGATCCCTGTCTATTTTGCCAACGGCAAAGTAGTCGGCTTCAGGGTGAGAAAAATAGAAACCCGACACCGCTGCGGTCGGCACCATGGCGTAAGATTCAGTGATGATGATGCCAGCATTCTCTGGAGCTCTCAGCAGTTCAAACAACGGCCCTTTCTCGGTGTGGTCGGGGCAGGCCGGGTAGCCGGGCGCAGGGCGGATGCCGCGATATTCTTCGGCAACGAGCTGCTCGGTATCCAAGACTTCATCCTTGGCGTAACCCCAGAATTCGCGCCGTACCCGCCAGTGCATGTGTTCGGCGAAGGCTTCCGCCAAACGGTCGGCCAGCGCTTTCAGCATGATGGCGCCGTAATCGTCGTGCGCTTCTTCATAAGCCTTCACGCGTGCGTCTATGCCGAATCCGGCAGCAACGGCAAAGGCGCCGACGGCATCGCGCACACCGGACTCCTTGGGGGCAATGAAATCTGCCAGGCATAGATTGGGGCGCCCTCCCGGTTTCAGGGTTTGCTGCCGCAGATTGTGGAAAGTCATCGCCACTTTGGTGCGGGATTTGTCAGCATAAATTTCGATGTCGTCGTGGTTCACCGAATTGGCCGGAAACAGACCAACCACGGCATTGGCGGAAAGCCATTTCTGCTTGATGATTTTCTTCAGCATGACTTGGGCATCACGGAACAGATTGCTGGCAGCCTCGCCCACCACCTCATCCTGCAGAATCGCCGGATAGCGCCCGGACAATTCCCACGCCTGAAAGAACGGAGTCCAGTCGATATAGGGCACCAGCTTTTCCAGCGGATAGTTGCGCAGCGAGCGAACGCCGACGAAATCCGGTTCAGGCGGAGTGTAGTTCTGCCAATCGGTTTTAAGTGCATTTCTGCGCGCTTCTGCAATCGGCAGCATCGGCGACTGCCCTTTCTTGTTCTTGTGCTGGGTGCGAACTTTCTCATATTCAGCCTGGATCTCCCGCACATAATCCGCGCGCAGATCCTGCGACAGCAAGTTGCTGCATACGCCCACAGCGCGGCTTGCGTCCGGCACCCACACGGTCACGCCGCTGTAATGCGGGGCAACTTTCACTGCGGTATGCACGCGCGAGGTGGTGGCGCCGCCGATCAACAGCGGGATGGTAAAGCCTTCACGCTGCATCTCCTTTGCCACGTGCGCCATTTCCTCCAGCGAAGGCGTGATCAGCCCGGACAGGCCAATGATGTCCGCCTTTTCGCGTCGCGCCATTTCCAGAATCTGCGCACACGGAACCATTACGCCCATATTCACCACTTCATAATTGTTGCATTGCAGCACCACGGTGACGATGTTCTTGCCGATGTCATGCACGTCGCCCTTGACCGTGGCGATGACGATCTTGCCCTTGGGCCTGGAATCACCGGAGCGTTTCTTTTCCGCCTCAATGAACGGCAACAGATGCGCCACGGCCTGCTTCATCACCCGCGCCGACTTGACCACCTGCGGCAGAAACATCTTGCCGGAACCGAATAGATCGCCGACCACGTTCATGCCGTTCATCAGTGGCCCTTCGATCACCTGGATCGGACGGCCGCCTTGAGCGTCTATTTCCAGCCGGGCCGCCTCGGTATCCTCCACGATATAGGTGTTGATGCCCTTGACCAGTGCGTGTGTCAGACGCTGCTGCACCGGTTCGCTGCGCCAAGCGAGATCTTCAATCTTCTCCTTGCTCTGCCCCTTGAAATTCTCGGCGAATTCCACCAGCCGTTCGGTGGCATCAGGACGGCGGTTGAGCAGCACGTCCTCGACCCGCTCCAGCAAGTCCGGGGGAATATCCGAGTACACGCCCAGTTGTCCGGCATTGACGATGCCCATGGTCATGCCGGCCTGGACAGCGTGATACAGGAAAGCCGTGTGGATCGCCTCCCGTATTGGTTCGTTGCCACGGAAAGAGAATGAAACATTGGATACGCCGCCGCTCACCTTGGCATAGGGCAGGGTCTGTTTGATGATGCGTGTGGCCTCGATGAAGTCGACGCCGTAATTGTTGTGCTCCTCGATGCCGGTGGCAACCGCGAAAATGTTCGGATCAAAAATGATGTCTTCCGGCGGGAAGCCCACCTTGTCAACCAGAATGCGGTAGCAACGCGTGCAAATATCGACCTTGCGTGCCTGCGTGTCGGCCTGACCGGATTCATCGAAGGCCATCACGATCACAGCCGCCCCGTAGCGTCGCGCCAGCCGAGCATGCTTGATGAATTCCGCTTCACCTTCCTTCAGGCTGATGGAGTTGATCACGGCTTTGCCCTGCACGCATTTCAGACCGGCTTCAATCACTGACCATTTGCTCGAATCTATCATTACCGGCACGCGGCTGATATCCGGTTCGGCGGCAATCAGGTTGAGGAACGTCACCATCGCTTTCTGCGAATCGAGCATCGCCTCGTCCATGTTGATGTCGATGATCTGCGCGCCGCTCTCCACCTGGCTGCGGGCAACGCTCAGGGCTTCCGCGTAATTGTTGCCGAGTATCAAACGGGCGAAAGCTTTCGAGCCGGTGACGTTGGTGCGCTCACCCACATTCACGAACAGGGAATCGTCGCCGATGTTGAGCGGCTCCAGTCCGGACAGCCGCAGTTTCTTTGGAATGTCGGGGATGATGCGCGGCGCAATGCCGCTCACCGCATCAGCGATGGCCTTGATATGCGCGGGCGTGGTGCCGCAGCAGCCGCCGACAATGTTGACGAAACCCGACACTGCGAACTCCTTGATCAGGCTTGCGGTGTAATCGGGCGATTCGTCGTAGCCGGTATCCGCCAGCGGATTGGGCAGGCCGGCGTTGGGGTGCGCGCTGGTATATACGCCGGCTACCTTGGAAAGTTCTTCGATGTAGGGACGCATCAATTCCGCACCCAGTGCACAGTTCAATCCCACCGACAATGGCCGGGCGTGGCTGACCGAGTTCCAGAACGCTTCCGGTGTCTGTCCGGAAAGCGTGCGCCCGGACGCATCGGTAATGGTGACCGAAATCATGATCGGCACGCATACGCCGTGAGTCTCGAAATATTGATCGATTGCAAACAGCGCCGCCTTGGCGTTGAGGGTGTCGAATATGGTTTCCACCAGCAGGATATCGGCGCCGCCGTCCAGCAGGCCGCTTATGGCGATGGAATAATCCGCCACCAATTGGTCGAAAGTAATGCCGCGAAAACCCGGGTCATTCACGTCCGGCGAAATCGAGGCAGTTTTGGTGGTCGGCCCCAGCACCCCGGCGACGAAGCGTGGCCTGTCCGGGGTTTTTGCTTCCATCGCCCGGGTTGCTTCCTTCGCCAGCTTCGCGCCGGCGAGATTCAGCTCGTACACCAGATCCTGCATGTGGTAATCGGCCATCGAGGCAGCAGTGGAATTGAAGGTGTTGGTCTCGACGATATCCGCGCCTGCTTCCAGGTAGCCGCTATGGATTGCATGGATGATGTGCGGCTGGGTGAGAGTCAGCAGATCGTTATTGCCCTTGAGATCGTGCGGAAAATCGGCAAAACGCGTGCCGCGATAATCTGCTTCGTTGAGGGTGTAGCTCTGGATCATGGTGCCCATGGCTCCGTCCAGCAGCAGGATGCGGCGGCTAAGCAGGTCTTCCAGCAGGGCGGTGCGGTGGTGTTTGTTCATGGTTGGACTGCATTTTCGGCGGAGACGGAATTCTACCATGCCCACCGGCATGTCGTTGTCAGCGGGCGTGAAAGAGGGATGCCGCGAGACACTTTACGCGGCCATGGCACCAGACAGGGCTATCCTAAACAACTGTCGGAAGATGCTGTCAATCTTTTAGGAAAAGTGTAAGGTGTTTATCAGGTTTTTCCTACAGCCTCTTAATCTGGATCAAGCGTACTATCGGTCCATCAAGAGTGTCGCAGCTCTTTTCGGAATGAATTGAGTTGAATTGAATTGAGTCTCGGATGCGGGGACCTCTGGGCAAATCCCGCGACGTACTTGTTCAGAGCTTCATTGATTATTGCCATTGCATTCAAGATGCAGATTACAAATTGGGAGCCATGATGTCGGAAAACGAAAACTTGAAATATCTATCCTTCCACCTGGATGCAGAAGGGAGATTAGTAATTGCTGCTTTCGTTCCGGCAGGCGCTGTGGACAGCATCACGCTCAACGATTTAAAGCGGGCCGTCAATGCAGCGGGGTTCGGGGGGTATAAGCTCAACGAGATGGCATTACAGGATGCAACCGCGAAATACGCTGCGGGCAAAGCCTTCGAGATTGCTGTGGGCGAGGCCGTCGACGGCGAGTTCTACATCCGCATGGATATCAGCCATCTCAACGCCTATCTTACCTGTATTCCTCCCCTCGGCGGTGCTCCGGTTACATTGGAACGCATCCTTGAAGAAGTCAAACTTAACGAGATCACCGCAGAGCTTGACCTGGCAGCCGTTGAGAAGGCAGTCAAGGAGGGTGGCGACAATGTTCTGATCGCCAGCGGCAAAGCAGCCATAGACGGTGTGGACAGCAAATTCGAGAGTCTCATTCCAAGCGTGAAAGAACGCAGCCCGCAGCTTGATGAACACGGGATGGCTGATTTTCGTGAGCTTGGTGAAATCCTTATGGTGCATGCGGGTGATCCGCTGATGCGACGCATTTTGGCGACCGATGGCGAGCCTGGACTAACCTTATCCGGACAGACCATTCCCGCCAAGCCGGGGAAAAATAATGCATTTGCTATGAACCTCGACGGCACCCGGCTTGATCCCGCCGATGAGAATTTGCTGATTGCCGCAACTATCGGTTGCCCGACTTTACTGAAAAATGGGGTGTCGGTGGAAACAGTCTATACCGTTGAAAACGTCGACCTGCACACCGGCAACATCGACTTCCCGGGAACGGTCAATGTGACGGGGGACGTCCATACCGGCATGACAGTCAAAGCTTCCGGTGATATCCATGTAAGCGGCACGGTCGAAGGCGTCATATTGATTGCGGGTGGCGACATTGTCGTGAAAGGCGGCATTATCGGCATGTCGGAGCGTGCGGGCGAGAAGTCTCAGCATTCCACCATTAACTGCAAGGGATCGTGCAGCGCAAGCTTTGCGCAGAACGCGCATATTTCGGCAGGAAACGGCATCTTCATCCGCGAATTTTCCATGCAGAGTGAATTGTCTGCCGGCCACCAGATCATCGTCGGCGACAAAGCTAGCCGCAAGGGCCATCTTATTGGCGGGACTTCCCGCGCCGCGATGCTGGTCAAGGCTCAAATCATCGGTTCACCTACGCACTCGAAGACAATCGTGATCGCCGGTGCCGATCATGCACCGCATGAACGTTTGCTGGCGGTAGTCGAGGCTCGTGATGCCGCACTGAACAACCTGTCAAAAGTGACCAGGCTGCTCGACTTGGCTCGCGCCACTCCCGGCCGCTTGCCGGCGGAAACCGTCAAGGCGGCAGAAGTCACCCGCGACAGCATCAAGGCTGAAATAGCGGCGCTCACGCTGGAAGAGACGGAATTGAGCAGGGAGGTTGACATCAGCAAAGAAGCGCGGGTAGTGGCGGGAAAAAAGTTTCTTGAAGGGGTCGAAGTACGCTTCGGCTTGAGACGCCATAGCATGATCGCAGACAGGGAAGGCGGCATTTTTCAACTGAAAGAAGGCGCGTTGGTTTTTGACTAACAAACATTTGAACCGGTTCCATACGGAACCAGTTCAGGCAATCCTTGGCTTGATCCCGGATTTCATTCCATTCCGGCTGTAGTGCTCAAGGCATGATCAAAGTATTGAAATACTTCTCCGCCCGTGCCGGGTCAAGCTTGCGCAGGGTCTGATAAATCTCCCGTACCTTCTCGCGTTCGCCCTGGAAATAATAGATCCTGCCCAGGTCATACCAGGCCATGGCGTACTGCGGCTGGATGCGTAGCGCCTCCTGATAGGCTCGAATCGCCTGCTCCTGTTGTTTGAGTTCGTCATAGGTAACGCCCAAGTTATACCAGGCGTTGGCATTCTCCGGCCGGATCCGCAGCGACTCCCGATAGGCTTGAACTGCTTGGTCGTATTGTTGCAGGTCGTAATAAGCGTTGCCCAAGTTGTACCAGGCGTCGGCAGATTCCGGCTGGACACGCGCCGGCTCCCGATAGGCATTGACTGCCTGATCGGGTTGCTTGATGCCGCTGTAGGCTGTGCCCAGATTGCGCCAGGCTTCTGCGCCCTCTGGCTGGATGCGTAGGGCTTCCTGATAGGCATGCATCCCCTGCGCGTGTTGTTTGAGATTGAAATAGGCAACGCCCAGGTTGTACCAGGCGTCGGCATACTCCGGTCGAATGCGTATCGCCTCGCGATAGGCCTGAATCGCCCGGTCGTACTGTTTGAGGCCGGCCTGAGCAAGGCCCAGGCTGAACCATGCAACCGTGTTTCCCGGCTCACTTTTGCTCCACTGCTGCGAAAGTTTTAACAACCCCTGCCAGCTTCCTTTCTTCTCCAGTGCGATGGAGCGGTTAAGTCTATCCAGCCCGCTTTCTTTCTTCGTTGCCGCGCGCGCGGTTTTCGCCGGTTTCGGCAGTTCACGGATCCAGTCCACCGGCAGGGCGAAGCTGGAATTCCGCCCTTCGATAGCATCAGATGTGGCGATGCCCACCAGTTCTCCCTGATCGTCGAACAGCCCGCCGCCCCTGAAGCTCGGCGGAATCACGGCAGAGGTGTGGATGTATTGTGCGCCTTCATACGGACGCAGACTGGAGATAAGCCCCTCACTCAAATCCGGTTCCTGGTCCTTCGATGCGCCGACGGCATAAACATGCTGGCCGACTCTGAGTTTTTGGGTCGTGCCCAGAATTGTTGGCGGAGCTCGCAACCGCGGCACATTCAACTGGCACAGGTCGCGGCCAGTGTCCGAGTAGCGCAATTTGGCTTTGAAAGCGCTGCCGGACTGCCACACTTGCAGGTTTCGGTCTTTCTGTATCGCCTGGCAACTGGTAACCACCTGCCCCACGTCAATCACGACACCACTGCGCTGCTCGATGGGTTTGCCATAGATGTCGGAAATATCCACCACCACGATGGAAGGTGCAACCTGCAGCAGAATTTGTTCGGGAGCGATGGCTGCGGCGAGTGATGAAACCAAGGCGAGTGCGCAACCTGCGGCATGGGCTAAATATTTTGGCGGCATGATTTTCCTTTTTGGCAGTATACCTAACGCATGAGGCCAAGACAGCCTGATGAATCAAAATCAGCACTTGCGGTGCGGGTGGCAAGACGGTATTTACGAGCCGTCGCAAACATGCCGCACCCTTAATTCCTGTCCAGCCGGCGGTATTGCACCGCTTCGGCGATGTGGGTGCTGATTATGCCCGCGCTGTCGGCCAGGTCGGCAATGGTGCGTGCCACTTTCAGCACGCGATGATAAGCGCGTGCTGAAAAATTCAGGCGGCTGATGGCTTGCTTGAGCAGACTTTCCCCTAGTGCATCGGGCACGCAGTATTTGTCTATGTCTTTCACCGTCAGACGGGCGTTGGTTTTGCCCTGCCGCTGCAGTTGCCGCTGATGGGCTGCCTCCACCCGTTGTTGCACGGCGCTGCTCGGCTCGCCTGCTTGCTGGCGCATCAAATCTTCCTGCGGCACGGCGGGCACTTCGATCTGGATATCAATGCGATCCAGCAGCGGGCCGGAAATTTTGCCGCGATAACGCGCAATTTTGTCCGGTGTGCAGCGGCACTTGCCGTTGTAATGGCCGAGGTAGCCGCATGGGCAGGGATTCATCGCCGCCACCAGCTGGAACTGCGCGCGAAAATCGGCACGGCGTGCGGCGCGTGAAATGGTGATGCGCCCGCTTTCCAGCGGCTCACGCAACACTTCCAGCACATGACGATCAAACTCGGGCAACTCATCCAAAAATAATATGCCGTGCATCGCAACAGAAATTTCACCGGGGCGCGGATTGCTGCCGCCGCCGACAAGTGCAACC
>Ga0209253_10004255_pt1 | contig 12501 bp, 11 predicted proteins | sample FrelakmetBRP12BR_FD_187145 | JGI IMG/M metagenome (GOLD analysis project Ga0209253, IMG submission 187145) | Freshwater lake sediment microbial communities from the University of Notre Dame, USA, for methane emissions studies - BRP12 BR (SPAdes)... | ecosystem: Environmental > Aquatic >...
CCCGCCGCGGTCCGGTCAGGCCCACTGGCGCGGCTCGCGGAGGACCTCCACCAGGCGCGCCTCCTCGCTGGCCGGCTCGGGGTGGTGGTCGTAGACCCAGCGGACCCGGGGCGGCAGCGACATCAGGATCGACTCCGTGCGGCCCCCGGTCTCGAGGCCGAAGACCGTACCCCGGTCGTAGACCAGGTTGAACTCCACGTAGCGGCCGCGCCGGATCTCCTGCCAGGCCCGCTCCCGGTCTCCCCAGGGCAACCCGCGGCGCCGCTCGGCGATGGGCTCCCACGCCGGCAGGAAGGCGCGCCCGACCTCGCCGACGAAGGCGAGCTCGCGCCCCGGGTCACCGCCCAGGTCCTCGAAGAAGATCCCGCCGACGCCGCGCCGCTCCCCGCGATGGCGGAGGAAGAAGTAGTCGTCGCAGGTCTTCTTGAAGCGCGGGTACCAGGCGGGGTCGTGCCGGTCACAGGCCGCCTTCCAGGTGCGGTGGAAGTGGGCCGCGTCCTCGTCGAAGAGATAGTAGGGGGTGAGGTCGGCGCCACCGCCGAACCAGGCCTTCCGGCCGTGGACGAGCAGCCGCACGTTCATGTGGGCCGTGGGCACCATCGGGCTGCGAGGGTGGAGCACCAGCGACAGCCCCACCGCCGAGAAGTCGTCGCCGTCGCCTGGCAGCCTTTGCGCCATCTGCGGGGAGAGCTTGCCGTGGACGCGGGAGACGTTGACGCCTGCCTTCTCGAGGAGCCTGCCCTCGGAGAGGACGCGCGCGACGCCACCTCCGCCGCCGGGCCGGTCCCAGGTGTCGTGGCTGAACGTCGCCGCGCCGTCGGCCCGCGCGAGGGTGCCGACGATCTCCTCCTGGAGGGCCCGGACCAAGAGGTCCATCTCCTCCACCAGCCGGCCGTGCTCCATCCGTCCCTCCCTGCGCACCGTGCGAGCCCGGTCGCCCTGCCGGTCAGGCTGCCAGGAACTGCCGCTCCACGAGGCGCCGGTACGGCCCTTCCTGCTCCAGCAGCCGGGCGTGGCGCCCGAACTGCACGATCCGGCCGCCCTCGACGACCGCCACCCGGTCGGCCCCGGCCACCGTCGAGAGCCGGTGGGCGATGACGAGCACGGTCCGCCCCCGCATGAGCCGCTCCAGCGCCTCCTGGACGAGCGCCTCGCTCTCCGAGTCGAGCGCGCTCGTGGCCTCGTCGAGGATCAGCACGCGCGGGTCCTTGAGCACCGCCCGGGCGATGGCCACCCGCTGCTTCTGCCCCCCGGAGAGCTGCACGCCCCGCTCGCCGACCTCGGTGGCGTAGCCCTGTGGGAACAGCGACACGAAGTCGTGGGCGTTGGCGGCCCGGGCCGCCGCCTCCACCTCGGCGTCCGTGGCGCCCGGGCGCCCGTAGCGGATGTTCTCGGCCACGCTCGCCGAGAACAGGATCGGCTCCTGGGAGACCACGCCCACCTGGCGTCGCAGCCAGTGCGGGTCCAGCTCCCTCAGGTCGCGCCCGTCGAGGCGCACGGCGCCTGCCTGCGGGTCGTAGAGCCGGAAGACCAGCGCCGCCACCGTCGACTTTCCGGCGCCGGACGGCCCCACCAGGGCGAGCACCTCCCCCGGCGCGACCTCGAGGTCGAGGCCCAGCAGGACGGGGACGTCGGGGCGCGAAGGGTAGGCGAACGCCACCTGCTCGAAGGCGACGCGCCCCTCGACCCCGTCCGGCCGCTGGCCGCCCTCGGGTGGCATCGCCGGAATGCGGTCGGTGAGCTCGAAGATGCGCTCGGCGGCCCCGGCGGCCCTCATGAAGCCGGCCCAGAGGTCGGCCAGCGCGCCCAGCGAGAAGGCGACGATCAGCGTGTAGACGAGGAAGGAGGTGAGGGCCCCGACGGTGAGCGTTCCCTGCATGACCAGGCGCCCGCCGTACCAGAGGACCACCGCTGCGGAGAGATAGCCGGCGGTGGCGGCGCCGGCCATGAAGACCGACCCGGCGCGGGCGCGCCGCCGCGCCAGCGCATAGACCCGGCCGATGGCGGTGGCGTAGCGCCCGGCCTCGCGCTCCTCGGCGTCGAAGGCCCGGACCGTGCGGATGCCGGCGAGGCTCTCCTCGGCCACCTCGCCGGCGGCCGCCAGCGCGTCCTGTGCGTCGCGGGACAGGCGGCGGATGCGCCAGCCGTAGACGACGGCCCCCACCGCCACCGGCGGCACCACCGCCAGCATGAGCGCCGCGAGGCGCGGCGAGGTCCAGAGCAAGAAGGCGATCCCGCCCATGGCCGACGCCAGGTTCCGCAGCGCCATGGAGATGCTCGTGGAGACGGCGCCCTGCACGGCCTCGGTATCCGCGGCGAGCCGGCTGGTGAGCTCACCGGTTCGACGCTGGTCGAAGAAGCCGATCTCCTGCGCCAGGAGCCGGCGGAAGAGGTCGCCGCGCAGCCGCGCCACCGCCCGCTCGCCAGCCAGCGTGAAGAACAGGTAGCGGAGGGCGATGGCCAGGCCCTGCACCACCGCCAGCGCCGCCATCACCGTGGCGGCCCGGCCCACCAGCCCCGGGCCGGCGGGCCCGAGCACCGTGTCGCCGCCCTGGCCGGTGGCGCCGTCGAGGACCAGACGCATCGCCTGGGGATAGAGAAGGGCGGCGGCGCTGCCGACCGCCAGGAAGACGGTCCCGGCTGCGAGGGCCGGCCACTCCGGCCGCGCCAGTCGGAAGAGGCGGGACAGCGGGAGGCGACGGGGCGGGGCGGGGCGGTCGGCGCCCCGAGGGTCGGGTGGCACGCCCCGAGGGATAATCGCCGGCAGGCGGCGCGGCAGCGCCTCGTCGCCGCCAAGGCCTCGGGCGCCGTCCGCTCGAGCCCAGGTCACGCGAAGACGATGGTCTTGTTCCCGTGGACGAGCACGCGGTCCTCGCAGTGCCAGCGCACCGCCCGCGAGAGCACGCGCCGTTCCAGGTCGCGCCCGAGCGCTCGCAGCTCGTCCACGCCGTCCCGGTGGGACACGCGGGCCACGTCCTGATCGATGATGGGGCCGGCGTCGAGCGTGGCGGTGACGTAGTGGGCCGTGGCGCCCACCACCTTCACCCCGCGATCCCAGGCCTGCCGGTAGGGGTCGGCGCCCGCGAAAGCCGGCAGGAAGGAGTGGTGGATGTTGAGGATGCGTTGCGGGAAGCGCGCCACGAAACCCTCGGAGAGGATCTGCATGTAGCGGGCGAGGACCACCAGGTCCGCCTTCCCGTCGAGCAGGTCCAGCATCCGGGCCTCCGCAGCGCCGCGCGTGGCGGCCGTGTTGGGCACGTGGACGAAGGGGACGCCGAAGGACTCCACCGCGGCGTGAAGGTCGGGGTGGTTGGAGAGGACGAGCGAAACCTCGGCCCGCAGGTCGCCGCGGCGCCAGGTCCAGAGCAGGTCCAGCAACGCGTGGTCGTGCCGGGACACGAGGATCGCGACCTGCTTGCGCTCGGCGGCCCGGCTGAGGCGCCACTCCATGGCGAAGGGGCTCGCGATCTCCGCCGCGAAGAGCCCGGCGAGCTCGGGAATGGGTACGTCGAGCCCGCCCACCTGGAACTCGAGGCGCATGAAGTACGTCCCCGGCTCTTCCTCGGTGGAGTGCTGGTCGAGGTCGACGATGTTCGCCCCGTGGCGAAACAGGAAGCTCGAGACCGCGGCCACGATCCCCGGTCGGTCCGGGCAGCGGATGAGAAGGATGGCGTGCATCCTGCCTCTCTACCCGAGGCTCAGCCCCGAGGGAAATCGCCACTCCGAGCTGCCGCGGCCGACCAGGGGCGACGAGGCGGGCACCGGGCGCCCGGCGACGGCGAGGGGGCCGTGCGCTCATCGCCTCGGCGGTGAGCGGAACGGGCGTGGCGGTGAACCCGGCCTGGGCCCGCCCACCGGCGAGACCCTCCCCGGCGCGCTCGAGGCCCAGCGGCGGCGACTCGACCCGCCTGCGGATGAACTTCGCCCGGGCGGACGCGGCTGCGCTTGCCTTCCCGTGAGGCCTCCCCGGATTGCCTGTGAAGGCGAAAAGTATGCGCCTCCCGGCGCCTACTGGGGTTGATCACAGGCCGATTGTTGCGTTCTGGGGGAGAGGCCCCAGCGGAGGCTCCGCCTCCTTGACGCAGGATCAAGTTTTACGTTGGAGATTCAACGTCTTGGGATGAAAGGAGGCTGGTCAACGGAGGCCCCATCTGGTAAACCGCACTCGCTTGACGCCCGACACCACCTCCGGTGTCGCGTTTCTCGGCATGGCGGCTGAGGGGGTGTCTGATGAGGTCGTTCGCAGTGCTGCTCCTGGCCCTCGCGGCCCTTCCGGCCGAGGCGAAGATCCCGGCCGAGGAAGACAGCTGCCTCGGTTGCCACGGCACCGACGCCTCGATGAGCATGGACCTGCCGAGCGGCGAGAAGCTCGGCCTGTTCGTGGATCAGGACGCGTTCGCCAAGTCGGTGCACGGCGAGATGCTCCGCTGCACCGAGTGCCACGCCGACAAGAGCGACTACCCCCACGAGTCGAAGCCGTTCAAGTCCCGGCGCGACGTGACGGTGGCCTACTACGAGCAGTGCAAGAAGTGCCACTTCTCGAACTACACCAAGACGCTCGACGGGGTTCACTTCCAGCTGGCGCAGAAGGGCAACCGGCAGACGGCCGTCTGCGTGGACTGCCACGGGTCGCACGCCATCGGGCGCCCCGCCGAGCCCCGCAGCCGCGTCTCGGCGACCTGCGCCGGCTGCCACAAGGGCGTGCACGACACCTACGCGACGAGCGTTCACGGCAAGGCCATGCTGGAGGGCAACGGCGACGTGCCGGTGTGCACCGACTGCCACCACGCCCACGACGTGACCGACCCCCGCGCCGGCGCCCTGTCGCTGCGCACCGCCGAGATCTGCGGGCGTTGCCACACCGACGAGAAGCTCATGAAGAAGTACGGCCTCTCCACCAAGGTGGTCGACACCTACCTGACCGACTTCCACGGGATGGCGGCCACGCTCCAGAAGGGCAAGAAGGGCAGGGGCGAGCGCCTCGCCGCCGGCTGCACCGACTGCCACGGGGTGCACGACATCCAGAAGCCCGAGGACCCCAGGTCGAGCGTGTTGCGGGCGAACCTGGTGCAGACGTGCCGCAAGTGCCACCCCGAGGCGACCGACAGCTTCCCCGCCGCGTGGATGTCGCATTACGAGCCCAGCCTGAAGAAGACACCGCTCGTCTGGAGCGTGCGTCTCTTCTACTACATCCTCATTCCCTTCATCCTGATCAGCCTGGCGGTGCAGATCGCCCTGCACCTCTGGCGCGTGGTGGTGAACCGATGAGCGCGAGCACTGGAACGAGGGCCGGGAGCGGCGAGTTCATCCTCCGCTTCGGCGCCAAGCAGAGGGTCGAGCACTTCGTCACCATGGTGGACTTCCTCGGGTTGTGCATCACCGGCATCCCGCAGAAGTTCTACACGGCCAAGTGGGCACAGTGGCTCATCGGCACGATGGGTGGTATCGACTCCGTCCGCTGGATCCACCGCTTCTTCGGGGTGATCCTCATCGTCTCGGTGGTGGTCCACGGCGTCGGGGCCGTGCTGGCCATCATGTCCCGCCGCGTCGGCTTCAGCATGGCGGTCAACAAGCGCGACTTCAGCGACGCCATCGAGACGCTCCAGTACTACCTCGGTGCGGCCGACCACCCGGCCCGGTTCGACCGCTACGACTACAAGCAGAAGTGGGAGTACTGGAGCCTGATGATCGGCAACGTCATCATGATCCTCTCCGGGCTTGCGCTCATGTACCCGTCGGTGGCGGCCCGGTTCGCACCCGGCGAGCTCATCCCGGCCGCGAAGATGGCCCACTCGAACGAGGGGCTGATGGCGTTCCTGGTGATCACCGTGTGGCACGTCTTCAACGCCCACCTGAACCCGGACGTCTTCCCCTTCGACGCCTCCATCTTCACCGGCAAGGTCAGCCGCGAGCGCATGGAGCACGAGCACCCACTGGAACTGGCGCGCCTGGAGGGGCGCCCGGCCGATGACGGCCACGGCGCCGGCACGGGTGCGCATGGTGGACACCCGGTGGCTTGATTTCGCCGGCCAGGCGATCTTCCACACCCTGATCGCCGCGCTGGTGGTCGAGGCCCTGGTCCGCCTGTGGCGGGTCCGGGTCTCCGGCCAGCGCGTGGCCTTGCGCCTGCTGGCCCTGGCCTGGCCGCTCGTCGCCCTGCCGGTCCTCTTCCTTGCCTTCCCGGTGCGCGGGGCCGACGCCTTCCGGGAGGGGCGCGCCATCTTCGCGGGGCGTCGCTGGGACGATGTCGGGTTCCTGGGGGTCGGGCTCTACGTCTGGTGGGTCGGTGCCATGGGACTCTCCGGCCTGGCCCTGTTCCTCATGGACCTGGTACCGCTGCTGCGCGCCAGGCGGGGCGACCCGCCCTCGGCGCCGCCGTCGTCGCCGGAGGGACGGCGCGCCCTGGCGACGCTCGTCGAGGTGTCGGCCGCCACTGGCATCGAGCGGCCGCCGCCCCTGGTCTTCCTGGAGGAGGGCCCGCCCATTCTCTACTGCACCGGGGCGCGGCACCCCTCGGTCGTCGTCTCTCGCGCGGCGGTGGAGCTGCTCGACGAGGGCGAGCTCCGCGGCGCGATGGCCCACGAGCTCGCGCATCTGGAGCGGAGGGATCCGGCGGTGAGCTGGGCGCTGATGGGCGCCCGGGCCCTGATGTGGTTCAACCCGGGGTTCCAGGTGCTGACGCGCGCCATGGCGCGCGACGCCGAGCGAGCCGCCGACGAACGGGCGGCAGCCGCCACTGGAGACCGGGTGGCGCTGGCGAGCGGCCTCCTCAAGCTCTACCGGGCCACCGAGGGAAGGCCGCTGCCGGCGCCGCGCCGCCGGCTCCCGCTGGCGGCCTCCCTGGCCGAGCCCATCGCCCGGGCGCGGGCCCACGACATCGGCGCGCGCTGCCGCAGCCTGCTCGAGCCGGCGCCGGAGCGGGTCCGATTCGGCCGGGCGCGGGTGGTTGTGGCAGCGGCGGCCCTCTTCCTGCTCCTCTTCTTCGTGGTATGACCGCCCCAGGGGGCATGGGCGTGGGTACTGCGGCGGGCGAGGGACTGCGCGCGCTCTGGGTGCTCTTCTTGGTCCTGGGGGGCGCGGCGCTGATGCTCGCGGGGCTGGACACGGTTCCCATCTGGCTCCACGGCGAGCCGCGGGGCGTGAGGCGGGTCGCGAGCGTCGAGGAGGCCGAACGGCGGCTCCACGCCCGGGTGCTCCTGCCCGCCTATTTCCCCGACTCGTTTCGCTGGCCGCCGGCGACGGTCCGGGTCACCGCCGAGGACGGGGGCGCGGTGTCGCTCGCCTTCCTGGCGCTCGACGGCACCCCCTCGCTGGTGCTGGCCCAGGGGCTCGGAGGCAAGGGCCCGCTCCCCCCGGCGCTGCTACCGGAGGCAGCCCCCATTCACCGGCAGTCGGCCCCGCTCGGTGAGGGGGCTACGCTGTCGCGGGTGGTGGGCGAGGACGGTACCCTCTGGAGCCAGCTGGAGTGGACGGCCGGCGGCCGACGCCTGGTGCTGCGTGGGAAGGGCTCGCTCGAGGAGATGCTGCGGATGGCGCGAAGCGTTCACGGGGGATCCCGGTGAGCGCGGAGACCCTTCGCGGCGGGCTCCGCACCTCGCTGCGGACGCGCGTCTACCTCCTGCTCGCCCTGGGTGTCGGCGGTCCGCTTCTGGTCGTCTCGGGGGCCTTCATCTGGCGGCTCCTGGCGCTGGACGAGCAGCTCATCGCCTCCCGGCAGCACGCGGCCCGTGCGGCAGCCGGCCAGATCACCGAGGAGCTGAACGAGAAGCTCGAGGCGCTGCAGCGCGCCGCCTCCGCGCCCCGCGTGGACCTCGTCGCCGGGAACGGCGAGGCGGAGCGGGCAGCGCTGCGCGATCCGGTCGTCCACACTCAGTTCCCGGGCGGTGCCTTCTTCCTCGACGCCCAGGGGCGCCCGCTCGTCGAGGAGCCGGCTCGCGGTGACCGGAGCATCGTGCCCGCACCGGGCCAGGCGGAGGTGCAGCAGGCGCTGCGCAACGGACGCCCGACGGTCACACCGCTGATCCACACGCCGGGCGGCGACCACGTCTACACGCTCGTGCCGGTGCGAGACTGGCAGGGGAAGCTCACCGGCCTCGCCGGCGGGGTCGTCGACGCCTCCCAGCGCCACTTCACGGTGCTCCTCGGCTACGTGCGGCGCACGCCCCAGGGGATCGCCGAGGTCGTGGACTCGAACGGGCTGGTGGTGGCGAGCAGCGTCGCGGAGCACGTCCGCAAGCCCGCCCTGTGCAGCCAGGCCGGGCGCCTCATCCTGGCTCGCCAGGGCACGGCGGCCGAGTGCGCCACCTGCCATCGCGGCCGCAGCGACGAAGAGGACTTCCGGGCGGTGATGGCGGTCGCGCCCATCGGCAACGCCCCCTGGGGCGTCGTCGTTCGGCAGCCGGAGGGCGAGGTGCTGGCCTCGGTGAAGGCGATCCCCGTGGGCCTGGCGGCGGGCATCCTGGCGCTGCTCGCGCTCGGACCGGTGCTGGCCTGGGGCGCGACGCGGAGCATCACCGCGCCCATCCAGTCGCTGACGCACGCCGCCGAGCGCATCGCCGGCGGGGACTTCAGCGGGCACGTCCCCCCGGTGGCACAGAGCGGCAGCGACGAGGTCGGGCGGCTGGCTGCGGCGCTCGAGACCATGCGCCAGTCGCTGCGCGAGCTCTTCGACATCGTCGCCCGGGCGAACGAGCGGCTGGAGGAGCGGGTCGCCGAGCGAACGGCCGAGCTGAACGAGCTGAACGAGCGGCTCCGCGAGCGCGAGCAGGCCCTGGCGCGGCTCTACGAGAAGGTGGTGGCGGCTCAGGAGGACGAGCGAAAGCGCATCGCTCGGGACCTGCACGACGACACGAGCCAGAGCCTGGCGGTGCTGGTGATGGCGCTCGACAGCGCCCAGGCCGCGGTGAAGGCCGGTCTGCAGCCGCGGCTGGAGGAGACGCGGGCGCTGGCGGTCCGGACCATCGAGGAGGTCCATCGGATGATCCTCGACCTGCGCCCATCGGTGCTCGACGACCTGGGGCTCCAGTCGGCGATCCGCTGGTACGCCGAGCGCCACCTGGGGAGCCGGGGGATCTCGGCGCGCTGCGAGTTCGATGCCCGCGACCGCCGGTTCCCGGCCGCCTTCGAGACGGCCGTCTTCCGGGTCTGCCAGGAGGCGATGAGCAACGTGGCCCGCCACGCCGAGGCCGAGAACGTGCTCGTGCAGGTGTCCGAGTCGGAAGGTAAGCTTCACATCGAGATAGAGGACGACGGCAAGGGCTTCGACCCGGACCACGTGTCCAAGCGCGAGCGGCGCCCCTTCGGCCTCATGGGCATCCGTGAGAGGGTGGAGCTCCTCGGCGGCAGCGTCCGCATCGACTCGACGCCGGGGGAGGGAACGCGGATCCGCATCGACGTGCCGCTTCCCCGGGAAGGCTAGACTTGTCGCCGCCCCGCCCGCCGTCCGGGCCCGGAGCGGAAGGCCAGGAGGAGTGACCGGTGTCCAAGATCCGCGTCTTGCTGGCCGACGACCACGCCATCCTCCGGCAGGGGGTGCGGGCATTGCTCAACCTCGCCGATGACATCGAGGTCGTCGGCGAAGCCGTGGACGGGAGCCAGGCCGTGGAGATGGCCCGCTCGCTCTCGCCCGACGTCATCCTGATGGACATTGCCATGCCCGGGCTGGGCGGCCTGGAGGCCACGCTGGAGATGAAGAAGGAGGGGCTGCGCTCCAAGATCCTCATCCTTTCGCAGTACGAGGACCGGGAGTACGTGCGCCGGCTGCTGAAGGCCGGTGTGGCCGGCTACCTCCTCAAGAAGTCCGCGGGCGCGGAGCTCGCGAACTCCATCCGCGCCGTGGCCCGCGGGGGCCTGGTGCTCGACCCCGAGGTGGCCCGCATCGCCATGGAGGACGCCGGCCCCAGCGCGCCGGCACAGGCCGACCCCTACGAGACGCTGACGGACCGAGAGAAGCAGGTGCTGAAGCTCGTGGCCGAGGGGCTCTCCAACAAGGATGTCGCCGAGGTGCTCGGAATCAGCGTGAAGACGGCGATGTCGCACCGCGAGAAGGTGATGGAGAAGCTCCAGCTTCACAACCGGACCGAGCTCGTCCGCTTCGCGATCAAGCGCGGCGTCATCCGTGTCGATCCCTAGTCGGTGCGTGAAATGACCCGCCCCTCGACGCGAATGGGCGGCCTGACCCACCCACGCACCCCCGGCCCACGGAGTTTCCGCGCGAATCCGGGGATTTCCGAGGCGTGCAAGCCGGCGGATCGGTTCTTGCTCCAGCGCACCCGGTGTAGGTGTGCGTGGGTCGCCCTGGGAGGGGGCGACCCACGTGTCTGGACGCGCGGCGACGAGCCTCTGCTCGACGCCGGGACGCAACGGGCCGGCTCGACCGGCCCCGCCGCACGTCCGCAGCTCTCTCGGGGGGGGGCAGGGCGTGCGGGTGGTCTTCGCGACGGCACCGGTCCAGCGCCGCTCGGCCGATGGGGCCAGTCGATGGCCCCCGCTCGCCTTGGTGCACCTCGCCGGCGCGGCCCGCGCCGCCGGCCACGACTGCCAGATCCACGACGCGCGGTCCGTCGGAGGCGGCCTCGAGGAGGCCGTGCGGCACGTCGCCGAGGCGCGCCCCGACGTCCTCTGCGTGTCGGCGCTCACCCCCGACTTCCCGGACGCCCTCGAGCTGTGCCGGGCCGCGCAGTCCCAGGGGGTGGTGACGGTGGTGGGAGGCATCCACGCCTCGTTCATGTACCCGGAGTTCCTGCCCCAGGGAGGCGTCGACTTCTCGGTGGTGGGCGAGGGGGAGGAGACGCTGCCGCAGCTGCTCGAGTGCCTGGAGAGCGGCGAGGACCCGTCGCGCATCGCCGGCCTGGCCTTCCCGCTCGGCGGCCGGATCGTCCGCACCGCCCGGCGCCCGCGCCTGGCCGTCCTCGACCCGCTGCCCACGGCGTGGGACCTGCTCGACTGGAGACCGTACACATGGGCGGCCCGGCCCGGATCCCGGCTGGGCGCAGTGGCCACCTCCCGCGGCTGCCCGCGCCCGTGCCGCTCCTGCCCGCAGGGCGTCAGCTGGGAGTGCACGTGGCGGCCGCGGTCTCCGGATGCGGTGGCCTACGAGATCTCGCAGCTGCGGCGGGACCACGGCGTGGACGTGGTGGACCTCTTCGACGATGCGCCCACCTGGGACGCCGAGCGCTGGAAGGAGATCCTGGAGCGGCTCATCGAGCTCGAGCTCGGGGTGGAGCTCCTGGTGTGGACCCGCGCCGAGGACGTCGTGCGCGACGCCGGGCGGCTCGCCCGCTGGCGGCGCGCCGGAGTGGCTCACGTGGGGATGTGCCGCGACCCGGACGAGGAGTGGCCCCCGGCCGGTGGCGAGGAGGGGGCGGAGGCCGTGCGCCGCGCCGTGGCCCTGCTACGCGAGAACGGCATGTCGAGCGAGGTCGGATTCTGGCTGGGCTTCCCGGAGGAGTCCCCGGAGCGAGTCCTGGCGCTGCAGGCCCGGGCGAGGGAGTGGGATCCGGACGTGGCGCACTTCCACGTCGTGACGCCCTGGCCCTACACGCCGGCCTGGCGAAACCTCGGCCCGCACGTCGTGACCCGCGACTACCGGCGCTTCAACCTGGTCGAGCCGGTGCTGCGAGTGCGCCACATGTCGATGGAGCAGGTGGCGGCGGCGGTGAGCGCCTGCTACCGCTCCTTCTACCTCGATCGCGCGCGGAGGATGGCGGCGACCGGCCAGGCCGGGCGCACGCCGGCACCGTGGCAGCAACTGCTCGGCACGGCCTTCTTCCGGGAGCGCGTCCTCGACGGCGCCACCGAGGAGGAGCGACGCGCCTTCTCGCCGGGAGTGGCGTCCGCCTGACGCCTGGCCGCGTCTCGAAGGGCCCGCCGCGCCCGTCTTGCCCCTCCCGGAACAGACGAGCCGGCCGCCCCGTGGGGACGTCCGGCCCTGAAGAGGGATGAGCAGGCGGGGTCGGTGAGGCGGCCCCGACGTCAGTCGCCCGGTTCGTCCTTGCGCTCGCCGCCCCGCGCGGCGATCTCCTCGGCGACGTCGTGAAGCGCCTCCTCTCCAGCGCCGCCGGCGCCGGTCGCGTCCTCCGGGCGAGCCGCGCCCGGGCGCCCGATCAGGTGCGCTTCGCCGGGACGCCAGCCCGGGGCGACGGTGGCGGCGAGGTCGCGGGCGCCGGCGCGGGCGCCGCGGCCGAGGGCCCGCACCGCGACCTGGACCAGCATGGCCAGGCCGATGAAGGGGAGGAGGATGACGAACAGCAGACCGAGGATGGGTGCGAGGAGTGCGAGGAGGATGCGCGCCATGTGGCCCCCCGTGGGTCCTTCGAGTCCGACCAGCCCCGGTTCCCGAGGCGGAGGGCTAGCTCCGCTTGGAGTCGATCTCCTTCTGCAGCGACTCGATCTCGGCGTTCTTGGCGGCCGGCTCCTTCGACTCCTCGGCCCCTTCCTCCGACCGCTTGCCGGTGAAGTGCGCCTCGCCGGGCTGCCAGCCGGGGGTGACGGTGGCGGCCA
>Ga0209253_10004256_pt1 | contig 12501 bp, 14 predicted proteins | sample FrelakmetBRP12BR_FD_187145 | JGI IMG/M metagenome (GOLD analysis project Ga0209253, IMG submission 187145) | Freshwater lake sediment microbial communities from the University of Notre Dame, USA, for methane emissions studies - BRP12 BR (SPAdes)... | ecosystem: Environmental > Aquatic >...
TGGGCTTGAAAAACGGTTGGATCGATAACGCTGCCCACCGCGACAGTGCCGCTGCCGGTATTGGTAGCGGTGGTGGCCACCTGGAACTTGCCGTTGCCGGTGCGGATGCGTTGAAACACATCGTCGCCGGGATCACCTACCGCGATGGTTTGCTGCAGTCCCACTTGCAACAGGCGTTGCCCTTGGTCGCCGCGGTAACTCACGTTGCCGTCCGCGGCGCCGGTGAACGGCTGGGTTTGGGTCTTGAAGCCGGAGAATATGAACTCGCCGTTGCTGTCGCGGCTGTTGGCGAGGTCTTGGAGCTGAGCCAGCAGTTGCCGCACTTCTTGGGCGATGCTGCCACGGTCGGCGTCGGACAGGGGGGCGTTATTGCCCGCCACGGCCAGCTCGTGCGCGCGTTGCAGCAAATCACCGGTGCCTTGCAGGGCGTTTTCTTCCAGGCCCAGGCGGCTATTGGCCAAGGTGATGTTACGCTGGTACTGCTCGTTGGTGGCAATCTGTTCTTGCACCGTCAACAACCGCGCGCTGCCCACGGGGTCATCGGAAGGACTCACCAGCTTGTGCCCGGTGCCAAGCTGCAACTGGGTCCGCGACGATTCGCGCTGGCGGTCGATGATGGCTTGGGCGCCCTGGTTATGGATTTGCAGGGTAGAAATACGCATGATTATCTCCTCACAGCATCCAGCAGGGTCGAGAATAGCGTATCGGCGGTGCGGATCACCTGCGCCGAGGCTTCATAAGCCTGCTGGAAGCGCACCAAGTCCGCCGCCTCTTCGTCAAGGTTGACGCCGGAGACGGCGTCGCGAGCCTGTTTGGCCTGGTCCAGCAATGCCTGCTGCGACTGCAGCGTGCTCTGCGCACGGCTGCCCTGGGCGGCGACTTCGGCCACCAGCCGGCCATGCGCGTCCTGATAGGTGGCGGTACCGCCCAGCAAGGTCCGACTGGACTGCAGGCCCGCCAGGGCCAGGGCGTTACGGTTATCTCCCACGCCGCCGGCGTTGTTTTCCACCCGGAAGGTATCGCCGACCTGGGGAGCGCCGCTGATATGAACTTCCCAGCCGTTGACCGTGACCGGATCAGCGCTGGTATAGGGCTGGCCCGTGGCCAAGGGGGTATTGGTCGCCACCTCAACCACCTCAAAGCTGGTCGGCGTGGTAAAGCGAATATCCACCGCCTGGCGCAGATTGGGGTTCGTGGAATCCACGACCGTGCCGGCGGAAATTTTCGCCGAACCCAGATTAGTTGAGTTGGCGGCGGTGCGGATGGGTTCCGCCGCGGCGATTTCCTGCGAGGTCGTCACCACCACCGCGAAACCATGCGCCCCCAACCGGGTAGGCTGAACGAGGAAACGGTCTCCCGCCGCCGGTGTGCCGCTTAAATTGATGTTAAGACCATCGACAGTAAAGGGACCCGCGCCGCTCGCTACCACGGTTTTATCCGCCAACCGCTGCACGCTGTAGTTGGCGCCGTCGTAGCGCACCTCATAGTCAGAGGACCGCAGTTGGCTGCTGTCGGCAATCGTCACGTTGGCGGTACCGCTGCCGGTGTTGTTGGCGTTAGCGAATAGCTGTGGCGAGCCGGCCTGAAAAAAGTCGCGACCCAGATTGCCGTTGATGTCAATGCCCCGCTGGTGTTGCGTGTTAAAGGTGTCGGCCAGGCCCACGGCGAGCAGGCCCAAATTATTGTGCGCGGGTTCCAGGACTTTATCGCGAAAGTCGATGTAGCCACCCAGCCGACCGCCGGTTAGCTGGGCCGATAAATCGGTGCCGACGAGCTGACCCTGCTGGCGGATAACGAGATCCTGGGGGTCAGTGGCGGATGGAGCCGTTTCCAGCGGCAGGGTGCGGGTTCCCACGACCAGGGACTGACCGTTGCCGATGAATACATTCAGGGAACCGTCGGTCTGCACCACGGTTTGCAACGAAACGCGCTGCGATAGATCCGCCAATAAACGGTCGCGCTGATCCAGCAGATCATTAGGCGGCGCGCCCATTTTGCCTTGGGCGGCGGCGATATCGCGGTTGGCCTCGGCGATGGAGTGAGCCAGTTGGTTGATTTCACCGACGGTGGTGCGCAAGTTGCCGTTGACGTTCTCGCGCAGCTCGTTCAACTGGCGGTCGGTGTTCTGAAAACGGGCGCTCAAGGCTTCGCCCTGGCTGAGCATGACCTGGCGTGCGGGTATCGAAGCGGGATCGTCGGCCACATCCTGGACGGCGGCAAAAAACTGCCGCAAAGACGGCGCCAGACCGGTGTTAGCATCGCCCAACACGCCGCTGAGCTGCTCAACCAAGCCGTTCATGGTTTGCGACTGGTTCAAGTTGGCATCGTGCTGACGCACCTGCTGAGTCAGAAAACCGTCATAAACGCGGCTAATGGTGGCTATATCGACACCACGACCGATGAATCCCGAGACCACATACTGCGGCACGGCGGCGCTCAATTCCACCCGCTGTCGGCTGTACGCAGGGTTGTTGACGTTGGCGATGTTGTGACCGGTGGTGGCCAGGGAACGCTGGGATGCCATGAGCCCCGACAGACCGGTGCGCGCGATGTCTACCATGCGGCTTCTCCCCTAACCCTGGCCCCCAAGGGGGCGAGGGCGTTTATGAAATGGCTGTTAGTCATTGTTACCCTTTTACAGGTATCGGCCTGGCGCCAGCAGACTTTAGGCCGTTCAGTACATTGCTGACGGGTCCTTTGAGAACGCCCTCGATCTTGGCGGCGTAGGACGGGTCGGTGGCATAGCCCGCGTCTTGCAGGGCGCGCAGAAAACTCACCCCGTCTCCCTGCTGATCGAGCGCCTTGCGGTAGCGCGGATTGCTTTGCAGGAAATCGGCGTAGTCGTTGAAGCTCTCGGCAAAGGAGTCATAGGCTCGAAAACCGTCGCGGCGCTTAACCGGCAGGCCATCGACAAATTCCAGGGTGAGGTTGGCCATCTTCTCCCCGTCCCAACCCTTGTCCGCTTTGATGCCGAACAGGTTGTGGCTGCTGCGACCGTCGGTGGCCCTGGGCACGGACTTGCCCCAGGACGACTCCAGCGCCGCCTGGGCGATCAGCACCTCGGGGGATTGCCCGAGACGGCGGGCAGCCTGCTGGGCGTAAGGCCACATATGCTGCACAAACGCTTCCGGCGAGGACGACGGGAACGGGACGGCGGGATCGGCGGGCGCACTCTCAGCGCCCGCAGTCGTCTTGAAGGGGGTCGGCTGCCCCGGGCGTGCGGTGTAGGCTTGCAGCCGCTGCGCTGTCAGCAGATCGCCCGGACCGGCGGTCCCCGCCGGTCGTGCCGCCGCCTCCGCGCCGCCCAACTGTTGCACGAGCATGTCCGCCAAACCCAGTTGACCCTTCTCGGCCAGGGTCAGGGCGACCTGGTGGTCGAACATATCGCGATACAGCAGGCTTTGGTCGTTGTCCAGAAGGCTGCCGTCGCCAAGGCTGGCGGTGCGCATGCTGCTCAGCATCATTTGGATAAACACCGCCTCGAACTGTTTGGCGACTGCCCGCAAGGCTTCGGGGGACTGCTCGCGGGCGGCGCCCTTAAGTCGATCGAGCGACTGTAAATCCGTGTAAACCGCCGCCTGGGTCGTCGTCGGCAACATAACCGGGTTGCCTCAACGCAACTGCGCCTGGATGGCGGCGAAATCGCGTATCCCAGGCCGCAGACTGGGGAGACTGGCGCTGATCTGCAGGGCTGCCTGGTGCGCCGCTTGCGCATTCTCATAATCCCCCATCACCAGGTTGTACGAGGGTTTGCCATTGCGCAGTGTGCGGTAGTAGGCCAGCGGTTCGGGCAGCTTATTGACACGCGCGAAATCCTTGAGCTGCTCGACCGTGGCGCCGCTATGAATCTGCACGGTAAAGCGCTTGGCGTCACGGCTGCCGAACCAGGCCGCATCCTGGAGACTGGCGGGTTCGACAGGGGTTGCAAGCGGCGCAGTAAGGATGGCCTGCTCGCTGTTGGCCGGTTCTGCTTTCGCTACATCAGGCGGTGTAGCAGTCCGCTCCCTGGCGGGTTCCGCTGGCGTCCGAGAAGTCTTTTCCGGCGTCGCCGGCTCACTCTCCGGCCTGGTTTCCGCGGCCGCACTCACCGCCGGCTTGGCGGAGTTGACGGCAGTGAGTGCGATCGGGCCGGTGCTGGGCGCTGGCAGCGCGGCTGCCGGGGCGATTGCTGGCGCTGTCGGCAACAGGGCTGGCCCGACATTGGCCGTGGCTTCCGGCGCCGGCTTGGCCAGGGCAGGCGTGGCCGCGGTCAGGATCGCCGGTTCCCGGCCTTGGAATAGGTTGCCGAGGATCGAAATGGCCGTCACCTGCAGGCCCGCGATGAGCAAGACCAGGGCCATGAGCAGCAAACCGGATTTCCAGGATACCGTGTTCATATTCGCATTCGTTAGATGATGATCAGTTCGGCCCGCAAGGCGCCAGCGGCCTTGAGCGCTTCCAGGATGGCGACCAGGTCGCTGGGCGAGGCTCCCACTTGATTGACGGCGCGCACGATATCTTCCAGGGCAACGCCGGGGTTGAACAGGAACATCGGCTTGCCGTCTTGCTGGACTTGAATATCGGCGCGCGGGACTACCGCGGTCCGGCCGCCCGAAAACGGGGGTGGCTGGCTGACAATAGGATCGGAAGCAATGGTAACAGTGAGGTTGCCGTGGGCTACCGCGGCGGGGTTCACCCTGACGTTCTGGCCGATGACGACGGTGCCGGTGCGGGAGTTGACGATGACCTTGGCGGCGGTTTCGCCGGGCTCCACGGTGAGGTTTTCCAGCACCGCTACGAAATTTACCCGTTGGCGGGGATCCGCCGGTCCGCGCACCTCCACCGCGACGGCGCTCAGAGCGGTAGCGGTGCCTGCTCCCAGCGTGTAGTTAATGGCTTCCACGACCCGTTCGGCGGTCGTGAAATCCGCTTGGCGTAGGTTCAGCACCAGGGGTCCGCCCTCGGTGAAGCTATTGGGCACGGCGCGCTCAACGATGGCCCCGTTGGGAATGCGTCCGGAGCTGGGCACATTAACGGTGATGCTAGAACCCTCCGCTTGGACGCCCAGGCCGCCTACCGCGACATTGCCCTGAGCCATGGCGTAGACATTACCGTCGGCGCCGTGCAGAGGCGCCATGAGCAGGCTGCCACCGCGCAGGCTCTTGGCGTTGCCGATCGAGGCTATGGTCACGTCGATGGTCTGGCCGGGATTGGTGAACGGCGGCAGGTCGGCGTGCAGGGACACGGCGGCGACGTTCTTTAGTTGGAGATTGAGGTTGGGGGGCAACACGACACCCAGGTTGGCGAGCATATTTTTCAGGCTCTGCACCGTGAAGGGGGTCTGACTGGTTTGATCGCCGGTACCGTTCAGACCCACCACCAAGCCATAGCCCACGAGCTGATTGCTGCGCACCCCGGCCAGGGTGGCCAGATCCTTGATGCGCTCGGCATGGACAGGGCTGACGAGCAGGACCAGCAGCAGTGAAAGATATTTAAACATGGCAGATCCCGCTAATAGGGCATGAGTGCGCTGATAAAGAAACGCATCAGCCAGCCTATGGTGTTAGCGTCCGCGATCGCGCCTTGGCCGGTGTACGTGATCTTGGCGTCGGCTATCTGAGTGGAGAGCACCGAGTTATCGGCGGCGATGTCCTCGGGCCTCACTACGCCGGCAATCTGTACGAGTTCTTCGCCCTGATTGAGGGTGAGCATTTTCTCGCCCTTGATCGCCAGGTAGTTGTTGGGATACACATCGACCACCACGGCGGTAATCTGCCCCTTGAGGCTGTTGCTCTGGTCGCTTGCACCGGAACCATCGAATTTGCGGTCCCCTTTGCCTGACATTTCCAGGTTATTGGCGCCGGCGCTGAAGGGAAGACCGAACAGGGTAGGATTGGCCAGATTGAACTCATCGTTCTTATTCATGCTGGTGCTCGCCTTTTTGCTGGCGTCGGTGCGTTCCGCCAAGCGGATAGTGACGATGTCACCAACCCGGCGGGCGGTGCGATCTTCAAACAGGCGCAGATCGCGGCCGTCCTGATAGATGGACCCGGTGATTACTCGCGTTGGCGAGGGTTGCTTAAAAGCCACCTGGGACATGACCGGGGTAAACTCGTGTTGAGCACAGCCTGCTAACAGCAAGGGGATGAGAACGAGTACAACAGGCTTATTCATGAAACATTCTTACAGGTTGTTGTTGACGTATTGCAGCATTTGATCGACGGTAGCGATGGCCTTGGAATTCATCTCATAGGCGCGCTGGGTTTCGATCATGTTGACCAGTTCCTCCACCACATTGACGTTAGAGCCCTCCAGCGAACCCTGCGCCAGCGAACCCATGCCGTTACCAGCGGGATTGCCGACTTGCGGCGCGCCGCTGGCAGCGGATTCCACGTAGAGGTTGCCGCCGATAGGCTGAAGGCCGCTGGGGTTGATAAAATCCGCCAATTGCAGGGTACCCACCTGATTGGACTCGGCTTGGCCGGCAATCTTCACCGACACCACGCCGTCCTCGCCGAGGGTGATGCTCTGGGTATTGGCGGGGATGGCGATGCCGGGTTGCAGTTCATAGCCGTTGGCGGTGACGAGCTGGCCCTGGTCATTCATGTGGAAAGAGCCGGCGCGGGTATACGCCAGATTGCCGTCGGGCATTTGTATCTGAAAGAAACCCCGGCCATTGATGGCCATGTCCAGGTTGTTGCCGGTCTGGATCAGATTGCCCTGAGTGAACAACTTTTCCGTGCCGACTGTACGCACGCCCGTGCCCAGCATCAGCCCTGAGGGGAGCTGCGTATTTTGTGAGGATTGGCCGCCCGCCTGGCGCACGTTCTGATACAACAGATCTTCGAACTCGGGGCGGTCGCGCTTGAACGCGGTGGTATTCACATTGGCCAGATTGTTCGAGATGACGCCCATGCGCATCTGCTGGGCGTCAAGACCGGTTTTGGCAATCCAAAGTGGGGAACCCATTGCTTATTTCTCCTATTCCAGCCGCAGCAGTTGGTTGGTGGCACTGGCGTTGTCCGATGCCGTGTTCATCATTTTGATTTGCAGTTCAAACTGGCGCGCCAGCCCGATCATGTTGACGAGGGCGTCGGCGGTATTGACATTGCTGCCTTCCAGCGCGCCCGCCACCAGCCGTACTGAAGCGTCCTGCGGCGCTGGCTGACCGTTCTGTTGGCGCATTAAGCCAAACCGGTCTTTTTCCAGTTGGCGGCTATCCGATTTCACCAGGCGGATTCTGTCCACCTCCACCAGGGTGGCGCTCTGCCCGCCCTGGGGCACGATGGAAATCGTGCCATCATTGCCGATCGCTATCTTGTCCGCTGGGGGTATGGCGATGGGACCGGAATTACCCAGTACCGGGAGTCCTGTTCCCGTGGTCAGCATGCCGTTCGTTGTTAGGCGCAGATCACCGGCGCGGGTGTAGGCTGCTTTACCATCAGGTGCCTGTACCCCAATCCAACCCTCGCCATCGACCGCCACGTCCAACTCCCGGCCGGTGGTAGAGATCTGGCCTGGGGTCGTATCGACTCCGGCTCGCTCGGCCATGGCATAGACCCGCGTGGGCAGTCCCTCGCCGACCACCGGCTGGCTGTTAAAGGCGGCCAGATCGCGGCGGAATCCCGTGGTACTGACATTGGCCAGGTTTTGGTTATTCAGGCTCTGCGCGTGCAGAATCTGGCGGGCCCCGGTCATGGCAACGTAAAGCATGCGATCCATGGGCTTAAGTCCTGGTTATCGTTAGCGCAGGTTGATAATGGTCTGGGTCATGGAATCGGCGGTGCTGATGACCTGGGCGTTGGCCTGGAAGTTACGCTGGGCGTTGATCATATTAACCAATTGCTCGGTCATCTCGACGTTGGAGCCTTCCAGGGAAGCGGAACGCACCTGCCCCAGTTCACCGCTGCCCGGCGCTCCGACCAGAGGCTGGCCGGAGTCATAGGATTCCGCCCAGTTGGTATCACCGATGGGGGTCAAGCCCTGTGGATTTTGAAAATTCACCAGCGCCACCCGACCCATCGCCAAGGCCTGGCCATTGCTATAGCGGCCGAACACGGTGCCGTCTTTACTCACGTCAACGCCAGTCAGGTTGCCAGTGGCGTAACCGTCCTGAACCAGCGATTGGGTGCTGAACTGGCCGCCGAACTGGCTTGTTTTGGTGAAGTCCAGGTTGAGATCCAGCGGCGCGGCGGCGTTGCCGGTGGCGACACCGGTCAGATTGATGATGCCGCTGCCGGCGGCCAGCACCCCTTTGTTATCAAAGCTTAAGTTTTGCGGGCCGTAGACTGTTGGGGTTGGGGGTGTAGTCGAGGTGTCAAGGGGCACCCCACCATCCAGGGTGAAGTTAACTTGCCAGTCGTTGGTGGTAGCGTCCGGCCTGACATAAAAGGAGGTCAGCGTGTGTCCAACCCCCAGGCTGTCGAACACTTCCACCGAGGTGGAGAAGTTGTAGCTGTCGGCGTTGGACGGATCAAACGGTGTCGCCGTTGTATCGATGGCCTTGGCTTCGGCGTCCAAGTTGAGCCCGTACTCCACCTTGCTGGTGACGCGCGGCGCAATCGACGACGTATTAAATTGTAGGTTGCCCAGGGTGTCGGTTATTTTACCCGTCGCATCGGCCTGATAGCCGGTGAGGTGCTGATTCTTGTTATTGACGATATAACCTTGCCGGTCCACACCGAAGCTCCCGGCGCGTGAGTAAACAGTGCTACCGTTATCGTCCAGGCGAAAGAACCCTTTACCATCGATGGCCAGATCCAGGGGATTGCTGGTGGAGTTGAGGTTGCCCTGCTGGAATTGCTGTTTGACGCCCGCCAATTGCGTACCGGTACCGATACCGTTGCTGGCATAGAACATGTCGGCAAATTCCGCCTGCGAAACCTTAAAGCCGGTCGTATTGTTGTTGGCGATGTTATTGGAAATCACCGCCAAGTCGGAGGTGGCGGCGTTGAGTCCGGTAAGCGCAGTCCGAAATGACATGGGTTTCTCCTTTAGAAAACTTCACGAACGGTACTGAAATCCTGCGTGCCCAGGCCGGCGAGGTTCAGGGTCATACCCTGCCCACCCTGTCCCAGGGATACGCTCTGCACGGTGGAACGTACCCAGGTTTCCACCTCTTTGGCTGCTCCGTTGACGGCCGTCTGGGCATGGAGTTGGTAAATGCCCGGCACGACTTTGTTACCTCGGTCATCCATGCCGTTCCAGGAAAATGCCACTGGCCCAACGGATTGTTTGCCTAGACTCAGGTGCCGGATGGGTTGCCCACTGCTATCGGTCACGGTGACCGTCAAATCGTTGACATCCTCGGTCAGAGCGACGCTGCCTTGCAGCGAGCCGCCCTGGGCCAGATAACCGTGGTCACCGGCGACCATGACCTGCCGTCCCACCAGACTGGACGCCTGCAGGGATTGCAGCGACTGCAGCGACTGCGAAAGCTGGCTGAAGGACTTCTGGATCTCTTGCAGGCTGTTGACCGTACTGAACTGCGCCAACTGCGCCAGATATTGCTGACCGTCCATGGGCTTGGTCGGGTCCTGATTCTTGAGCTGGGCGATCATCAACTCGAAAAAATCAGACTGCTTCAGCTCATTGGAAGAGGATTTTTTGTTATCGGGTTTAATGCCGGCGTTCAGCTTGTCTAGCAGCGCCGTATCTTGGATCGTATTCATGGTCGGCCTCGTATTATTTATTCGCCCAGCGCCAGGGTGCGCAGCAGCATTTGTTTGGAAGCGTTCACCACTTCCACGTTGCTCTGATACGACCGCGACGCCGAAATCATGTCTGCCATTTCATCGACGGAGTTGACGTTGGGCAGTGTCACATAGCCTTCTTTATCCGCCAGCGGATGGCCTGGCTGGTATTCACGGCGCAACGGCGCCTGACTCTCGGTGATGTTGAGCACCTCCACGCCGGCAGCGTCATCCTCGCCGTTAAACAGGGTGGCGAACACCGGGTGACGGGCGCGGTAAGTCGTGGCAGTGCTGCTGCTAGCGGTGTCGGCGTTGGCCAGGTTGCTGGCTGTCGTGTTCAGGCGTACCGTTTGGGCGTGTAGCGACGAACTGGCGATATCGAAAATCTTGAATAAGGACATCCTTACTCTCCTTTAATAGCGCTCAGCAAACTTTGGAAGCGGTTGCTGAGCAGACGCAGGCTGGCCTGATAGCGCAGCGCGTTGTCCGAAAACGAGGCTATTTCCTGCTGTTCGTTCACCGTGTTGCCGTCAATGGCCGGCTGGGTCGGTAGTTGATATAACAAGTCCTCCGGATTACCGCCGCCCGTGCGCAGGTGGCCGGAGTGGGTCGCGGTGAGGTCGCCATGCCCTACGGCGTCGGCCAGCGCCGTTTTGAAATCGAAGTCGCGGGCCAGATAGTTTGGCGTGTCGGCGTTAGCCAAGTTGTTGGCGATCACCTCGGCACGCTGGGAGCGCAACGTCAGCGCCTGTGCGTGAATCCCTAGGAGTTTATCGAAGCCGATGGACATAACGTGCCGCTCATCCGTACTGTTGATCGAAGCTTTAGCAAGCGCTGTGCCAGTCATTAAGTTGAGCGCCAACAAGCACAGTTTCCGTGGGCTTGCCTGGCAAGCAATACGGTAACCGGTTAGTTTGACCGCCGACACAACAGTCAAGAAACCGGCAGATGAGTGTGGCATATGAATTGCTGAACCCAATCAAAGACTGAATTTTGACGTTAGCGCAAGTACCCCAATGAACATTAGTAAACATGCAGTGATAGGGATTGCTGTCACGGTGGCAGTAGCGGCGGCGCATGCGGCAATGGCCGAGACTGTACAGCCCCTGGCGGCACTCCAAAAACGCGCTCAAGACTTCCTGTCCGCCCACCATCAGCAGGGGGGTGACAGACCTGTGGAGATCGAGGTGAATCCGCTGGATCCCACTCTGCAGCTGGCGAACTGCGGAGCGCCGTTGGAGGCTTTCCTGCCCAACGGCAGCCGTACGCTGGGCAATACGTCGGTAGGCGTGCGCTGTCCGGGACCACAGCCCTGGACCGTTTACCTGCGTGCCAGCGTCCGCGCTTTCGGTGATGTGCTGGTGGCCGCTCGGTTTCTAACCCGCGGCATGGTGCTGACGGCTGCCGATCTGAAAACCGAACGGCGCGATCTCACCACCGTGATGGAATTTGAAACCACCCCGGAGCGGTTGCTCGGCAAACAACTGCGCCGCCCTATGCAGCCGGGAATGGTGATCACCCCACGGGCGGTGATCGAGCGGCCGCTAATAAAGCAGGGCGATCGGGTAACGGTACTGGCGCGGCACGCGGGTATGGAAATCAGTTCCAGCGGCATCGCGCTGCGCGATGCGGGGTTGGGAGAACGGTTGTCGGTTCGCAACGAATCGTCCCAGCGCATGGTCGAGGGTACGGTAATCGCCGACCATCGGGTCGAAATTAAACTTTAGCACTAAAGTTTTGTTAGGCTTAGCCGATACCAGGCTTTAACAGAGTGAGTTTCACAAGGGTTTATTCAGATGGCTATCCACACGATCAACCGACCGCTCACCGCGTCGATTAGTACGGTGAAACAGGTCGCCGCTACCGAGACAGGAATTGTCCGGGGCAGCGTGCAAGCCGACAAGGCGCAGCACACCGACAAGCTGCAACTGTCGCCGGAATCACTGCGGTTGCAGGAGATGGAGGCAAGCGTCAGCACCGAACTCCCTGTCGATATGGAGCGGGTCAAGGCGCTGCGCGCGTCGATCGCCAACGGTGAATACCAGGTCGACGCCACAAAGATTGCCAAGAAAATGCTGGATCTCGAAGGCGAACTGTTTAAATAGGTGCCCCATGCTTGCAGACCTGTTGCAGGATGAACTCGTCGCTCTCGGCGAACTGAAGGACCTGTTACTCCAGGAATACGCGGCGTTGAAGACGCGTGATCTATCCACTTTGCGGCGGGCCGCCGACGGTAAACGGGTCTGTGCTAACCGCCTCCAGCGCTTGACCGACCAGCGCCGCGACTATCTCTGCGCGCAGGGGTTGAGCGCCGACGCCGCAGCTATCAAAGTATATATCTCAGCAACCCAACCCGCGGAACGTCACCGGCTGCAAATGCTGTGGGCGGACTGGGAGCAGGCCGCTGTCCAGGCGCGGCGCCAGAATGAAATTAACGGGACAGTTATCGCCATTAGCCGCGGCCATGTTGAACGCGCGCTGACCATCCTGCAGGGCCGCGACCCACGGGACTGCCTGTATGATCAAAACGCCCACACGACCTTCGGCGGTAACCACCGCTCTCTCGCCAGGGCATAAGGTTCCAGCCAACTCATCGCTTCGTCGATGTGAAACAGCATCCGATCCCAACCGGCAAAACCGGCTTGCTCAGCAACCGCTGTGCGTAACTACCCCCACGCTCCCTGCAGATCGGATAGGATTGTTTTTGGCTCAATGTGGATTCCAGTCAGTTCGCCGCGTTATGCGACCAGCAGTTCCAAGAGGGGTCTGAGCAGGCCTTTGCCCCGAATGCGAGTGTTGTGCACGAACTGAAAGAAGCCCCGGTAGAGCG
>Ga0209253_10004257_pt1 | contig 12496 bp, 8 predicted proteins | sample FrelakmetBRP12BR_FD_187145 | JGI IMG/M metagenome (GOLD analysis project Ga0209253, IMG submission 187145) | Freshwater lake sediment microbial communities from the University of Notre Dame, USA, for methane emissions studies - BRP12 BR (SPAdes)... | ecosystem: Environmental > Aquatic >...
GCAGTCCTGGCGGCTTTCGGGTTGGCTTCGCCTCTGCTCGCCAAATTTACCCCCGAAATGCTCAAGGCCATCCCGGGTGTGCCGCCCGAACTGCTGGCGGCCATCCCTGCTCCCACGCTGGCAGATGCCATTGCCCAGTATGTCAAGAATATGAGCCAGTTTGGGATTTTGCTGGCTTTGCTGATGACAATGGGCGTGGTGGTACAGGAGAAGGAACGCGGCACAGCCGCCTTCTTCCTGACCCGCCCGGTTTCACGTGAAACATTTTTATTGGCCAAGTTTGCCGCGTTGACCGTCTCCCTTATCATCAGTCTGGTGCTGGCAGCTGCCGGGTGTTGGTATTACACGCTGGTGCTCTTTTCTACACCTCTGGCTTGGTGGCCTTTCCTGGCTCTTAACGGTTTGATGCTATTGGTGTTCCTGGTTTATATGGCGCTGGCGCTGCTGGCAAGCGCTCTCGCCCACACGAATGGGATTGCGGTCGGCCTGGCCTTTGTTGTCTTGGTACTCATCGGTGGAATCGGAGTTTTACCTGCCATCGGTGATTATTTCCCCGGCCGGCTTTTCAGCTGGGGTACTACCTTGATGATGGGAGGAAATGCCACGGCCTGGCCCGCCTTGGGGATCAGCCTTGGCATAATCATTTTAGCGCTGCTGGTTGCTTGCCTGGTCTTCCACCGCCAGGAGATCTGAGCAGCCAAGTCCCATTTGTTTCACGTGAAACTTAAGAAGGGTTTTATGGAAACAAAACTTGATATTCATCGAGTTGTGATATTCCTTGGTTTTGCCTTTGGAATTGCCTGGATCGCCGGGCTGATCATCTACCTGACCGGTGGTTTGACGAATAGCCCGCAAATCGCTCCGGGGATATCGCTGGCGCTCCTACTCATGGTCACTGTCTATATGGGAGCGCCTGCTTTGGGAAATATCCTGACGCGGCTCATCACCCATGAAGGGTGGAAGGATACACTGCTGCGCCCCAACTTAAAAAAGGGCTGGCGTTATTGGCTGGCCGGTTGGTTTTTGCCAGTTGTGATGACCTTGCCAGGAGCAGCATTATTCTTTATCCTTTTCCCGCAATATTTTGACGTGCATTTGACCTATCTGCAGAAATTAATGGCGGCCTCACCCGGCATGTCCACGATTTCACCCTGGACATTGGCAATCCTCCAGCTTATCCAGGGTGTAATGATTGCCCCGATCATCAATTCCATCGCCACGTTCGGCGAAGAATTCGGCTGGCGGGCGTATTTGCTTCCGAAACTGATGCCTCTCGGAGGCCGGAAAGCCATGCTACTGATCGGCCTGATCTGGGGCATCTGGCACTGGCCGGTCATCTGGATGGGCTATGAGTATGGATTCGGGTATCCCGGTTATCCATGGGCCGGCCCGCTGCTGTTTCTCTGGGTCACATTCGGAAGTGGAATCTTCCTGGGCTGGTTGACCCTGCGCGGAAAGAGCGTCTGGCCGGCAGTCATAGGGCATGCCGCCATCAATGGGGTTGCCGGGGTAGCCGTACTTGCGACTACCGGAGAACCCAACCCGTTACTTGGTCCCTTACCAGTCGGGATAATTGGGTCGTTGGGATTTGCCCTGGTGGCGATTGCGGTTTTTCTTTCCCCTAAGGCGCTTAAATAGAACAAGTGTTCTTTTTATAATCACCATTGCCTCCCCACCGGATTCGGGCTAAACTAGTAATGTAGATTAACCCATGTCCGCCCTTGTATACCTACTTCTGGGGTGCATCCCTCCTTTGGCTGCCGGCCCCCTGGCCGGCATGGTTTTTATTGATATCCTCAAACGCAAAAAACCGTGGTACCAGGTCCCTTTCTGGGCCCTGCTGGTCTTCTTGAACCTGCTGGTCATGTACTGGGTTATCAGCTCATCGGGTGCTCTCTCTATTTCCAGCTTTTCGGCGTTCTTCGCCACTCCGGTGGCTGCCATCCTCACCGTGCCTGTGATGCGCAAAGCCTGGCGACGGCTTGAAGCCAGCGGTTCAATTGAGGCGGTTCACAAAGGTCGGTTACCCTTCGGCCTGGTGCTGATTCCTGCACTGCAGATCGGCATGTTCGTGGCGCTTTTAGTCTTCGCACCTTTAATGTGTAAAGCAGGTCTGCTGGTTTGCTGGGATTTGTAGATTTTATTGTGCGTCTTCTGGCGCCATCCTGCTCGGCTCTTTTCTTAAAAACGCCATCGCTTTCCCCACTTCATCATTCATAACCAGGGTTATGGAACAAGTTGGTCGGAAATCTTCCACCTTTATCAGGCGAAGAGCCCCAAGCAGTCCTTCATCAGCCCGGATAAAATCGGCCAGGTGATTGGGGGTTTTATAGAAAAAGCCCCGGTTGAAAACAGTCCCGTGGTCATCCAGATTGATATTCAAAGGGTAGATGTTCGATTCAACCAGATCTTGAAAGAAATGCGTACCGAAAGACGGCTCAAGCTCCGGCCCGATCCCTTTGCCGGTCAGTTCGATCAGTGCGCGTGTATGGTAAATATCTCCATAGGCAATACCAACTCCCAGGTCTGGTGTGGAGGTCCCCCAGCGCCCCGGTCCGAGGCAGATATAGGTCTCATCTTTCAGGGCCGCATTGACGGTTCCAATGGAACGCTCCAGCCGGTTGCGCTCCGCAGCGGAGGTCAGCGAAAAGTAGCCTTCCGGTGGGACGAACAACACCCAGCGGATATCCGTTACGATGCCGCGCGGCACCATGCGCCGGGTGGAGAAAATGACTTCCGCAGGATCGATTTTGGCAGGCAGTTCCACTTCGTGCGCATCGCGCAGATGACTCTGCGGCCGGCACTGCAGCAAGGTAATGCGCACCTCGGGACGGGCAGCACTCGGATTGATTATTTCAGCAGTGAATTCAGTATCGATCGGGGAGTCATAGGTTTTTTCAAGGATGGAAAGCAGCTCCGTCATCCGCCTGGCGAAGGGGGTCCTGCGCAGCAGCCCGTCGAAGGTAAGTACCAATTGTTTTACATCCACCATGCTGCTGCTCAAGGAACTTAAGTATCCCTCCGCCTCAACCTGGGCAATGAAACGTAAAAATGGGTACTGCGCCGTCAGCACTTCACTCACAGGCAGGGTTTTCATCTCATTCCCGGCCAGGTCAATCAGATCCACGCATTGTTGGGAGTGCTGTATGATCTCTTTGATCGAATCTGCCGGCTGCAACAATGGGTGGCTGAGTGCCACCAGGCGCGGGTGCTCATCACCTAACGCCTCCACCGCCCGCGTACCCAGCCCCCACACCAGGCGCAGAAAACCATCCTCCTTGCGGATCTGTGGCGACCAGCGGTACAGGTTGCGGCTGAAAGCTACGCCGGAGGCATGCGGCATGAAATAGCGCCCGAACTGTTCCCCCTCCACAAACTGCAGCAGCACCGCAATGCGCTCATCATATTCAACCAATCCCTTGGCATGCCGGTAAAGCAGGGCATTGGGGTTGAGGCAGGAAGCATAAACGCGTGCGATGGCCTCGGCCAAGGAAGTCAGGTTTTCATCAGGTGTACCCTGATTGGGACAAAAGTAACTGTCGTATTTCCCTGCAAACGAAGTGCCAAAGTTATCTTCCAGCAGGCTGGAGGAACGGACGATGAGAGGCCTTTTTCCGGCCTCAATCAGGAGTCCCTGTAATCGTTCGATGATATCATCAGGAAATTTCCCTGCAACGAACTCCCGCACGATCCGTGGATATTCGGAACGCATTTCGGCTTCCGGCTTGTATTTTTGATCGGACCAATGTACCAGGCCGTTATTCGCCATGAAGACATAAAACAGGTCGGATGCCAGGAAGTACGAGACGGGGATGCGGACAATTTCCCTCAGCTCGGTCGGGGCGGCCTCCTTCAGGATGCGGTATGCCAGCATCATCCCGGCCGATTTCCCACCGATCTTCCCGTAGCCGATCTTTCTAAGGTAGATTTCTCTTAAATCCGATACCGTGAACCATTTGCGCGCAATGTTCAAATAGGCCAATTGGTCGCTGATCATGGTGCGGATGAGAACGGCTTTGATCTCCTGCAAGCGTGCTGCGAAGCGTTTACGCTTGGCGGCTGGCATGCGCTCGATATCCTCCGCCTGTTGAAAAACCATGTCTTGTGGAGCAAGTTCAGGGTTAAAAGTGATCAGATCGGGAGTGTCACCATGCTCACTGATCGCCTGCCGGACGATTTTCTCAAAATCCTCATACGGCAGGTTGTAAGCAAAATAGAAGTCGGTCAGGTGATCACGCACGACCCTCAACCGCTCTCCCCAGGTCTCGGCGGCTTCCTCGCCGTAAGGATCATGCAACCCTTCCCGGAATTGGGAATGGATGGCTTTCTGGCGCGCTTCCGCATCAAAGGCTTCCCTCGTAAGGATACCGCGCGCGAAAAGTTGCTTGCGCATGATGTGCCGGATGCGCGCACTCAGGATGGGATATTCGGTCAGCGTCAGGTAGATGCTGAGAGCCCGGTTAGACGGCTGGTTGGTTGCAGGCATGATTTTTTTTTATATCAAAGGAAAAAAGGGCAGGTCTTAGACCTGCCCACACGCGGGAACATCTTAACCCAGATGCATCGGCATGATCACGTGCAGGAAGTTATCATCCCCGATCGGGCGGATAATGCCGGGTGCGTTTGCTGCGGATGTTTCCAATGCCACGTTCGGCGATTTGATCACCTCCAGGACCTCACGCATATACTTGACGTTGAAGGCAATCAGCAAACCGACACCTTCAATCGTGGCTGCCACGATGGTCTCGTTCGAGCCGGTTTCTTCGGACTGTGCGGAAATTTCCACGGCACCCGGCTCAAGGTCCCCGGCAGACTTGATATCGAGTCGGGCCACGTTCGAGCCTTCGCGCGCGAAGATCTCAGCTTGCTTGCAAGCCTTGAGCAAGGCTGGGGTCGAAAGGATGGTGCGGGATTTGTAGGAGCGCGGGATGATCTGCTGGTAATCCGGGAATGTACCATCGATCAACTGCGAGACCACCTCCACTTCCTTCATGCGGAAGATGACCTGGCCGCGGCCTTTCGGCATGACCATTGAGACGATCTCATTGCCATCAACGGCAACCCGCGCCAATTCACCCAAGGCACGCGCCGGGATGATGGCCATTACCGGCTGGACGGCCGGCTGGGAGAGGCTTCCCTTGCGCACCGACAGGCGGAAACCGTCCGCGGCAGCCATCGTGATGGTATCTTTTTCCACCGATACCAGCACGCCCATCAACACCGGGCGGGCTTCGTCCACGGAGGCCGCGAAGACCACCTGGCTGATCATATCCTTGAAGTCAGCCACATTCAGCAGGATGGCCCCTTCCATCTCTGGAACAGGCAGAGGTGGGAATTCCTGTGCATCTATGCACTTGATATCGGTATTGGAAGCCCCGCAGCGCACGTTCAGGGTCTGGGTGGCAGTGGCCAGGCTCAGGCTGACCTGCTCCTGCGGCAACGTGGCGACCAGATCCACAAAGGTGCGCGCCGGGACGGTGGTGGAGCCTTCCTGCTCGATCTTGGCACCGATCCAACAGGTGATTCCCAGTTCCAGGTTGGTGGCCGACAGGCGCAGGCGGCCCTCGTCACTTGCCACCAGCACATTGGATAGTACCGGCAGGGTGCTGCGCGGTGAAACGGCGCGTGAGACGATGTTCAGTCCACGCGCCAGGCTCTCTTGCAAAACGGTTACTTTCATGGCTCAGTCCTTTCCCTACGGGTAGTAACGACTTAAGTCGTTACTACAGCCGTTACTACAAACCCGCGGATTATATCCGGCTAAAGTATATACCGAGAACCGCAAAGTGAAAAGGCGCTTAGCGACCTATAAATGAAATCCCCAGGGAGACCAACAACCCCAAAATTTCCAGGCCAAACAGGCCGGCGATAATATAAATGGCAATCATCCAGCCGGAAGTGCCGGCCTGCTGGCGGACTGCCTGTCCCTCCGCCAGTTGGCGGACAGCCTGCGCCGCCTGGGTCGCGGCAGCCGGGAGTGGGCGTATTCCTGCCGTCCATAACCAGCCATGTGCCGCCTGAGGAACTACCAACCGGCTCCCTTTATATTCGTCGAGCCAATTTCGCAACAGCGCAGGCGAATCCACAGCCAGGTCGCCGGGCACGAGCACCGCTTTCGGAGCGGCCTCCTGCGCAACCGGCTGGTCAACTGGCTGGAGCACCACCGGCAGGCGCGGGGCCTGCTTATGCAGGGCAGACAAAATGGCCTGCCCAAAGGAACCATCGCCGCGGTCAAAAACCAGCACCGGGAAGGCCGCATGTTTCTCCGCCAGGGCCTCGGAAGCCAGTTTGCCATCCCTGCCAAGCATCAAACCATGATAGACCCCCATCCCGACGAACAGGAACAGGTATTCCAGGTCCTTCAGAACCTGTTGAAGCAGGTTGTCCACTGAACTGCCAAAAAGTGCACGCAGGAGCAGGTTCAACAGGCTGGCAGCCGCAATCATCCCTCCCACCACGCTCACGAATAACGCCAGGTAGAGATAGACCTTGCGGATGATGGAACGCCGGGCATGGTCGCCTTCGTCACCCTTAACCAGCGCCTCGGCCTGCATCGGCCGCCAGGCCAGCCACCACAGCGGCAGGCCAACCGACAGGGTCGCCAGGGCAGCCGCCAGGCGCGGCCGCAATACCTCTGCCCAGACAATCTTCCCCAAGGCAGCATCCACTATGAACGCCAGCAGCAGTGCCAGCCCGGTGAAAGCAGCTCCCAGCCCGATGGCGGAGAGGATGTAGACGTACAGGCGGCGCATACCGGCCCGGCGCGGCGCCTCGGCTGATTCGGCCATGGCGCGCCCCAGCCAGCCACCGTAGTAAGCCCAGATGCCAGCCAGCGGAATCCCGATGGACAGCGGCCCGGCCAGCTTTTGAATGAACGCGGGGACAGTCATTACCTCGCCAAGAACAGCCCGCAGGATCACGTCGATCAGCACGCCGCCGGAGGCAAGCACGCTGACGACTCCAGCCAGTGCAAGCAGGTATAGTACCCCCAGGCGCAGCAGGCTGGCGCGTTCAGCTTGATCAGCCAATGCAGTTTGCAGGGTTTTCCAGGCGAAGTACCACACCGGCAGGCCGATCAACGCCAGAACGAATCCATGCGCTCCACTGGCCCTGTAAAGTCCCGTGTACTCTCGGGATTGAAAACTGAGCCCGCCGGGGAAAGCATTCAGAATGAAACGCAGCAGTTGCTGCACGGCCGCAACAGCAAACACCAGGCTGTAGATTAGCCAGACATGCCGGTAGATGCGGCGGATGTCGGTGAAGGATTCTTTCGGAGCGATCACCTGCCAATCCGCCCGCAGTACGGTAACGAAATAAGCCGCCACGATCGCGTTCATCACAATGGCGATCAGGTTGTCGCTCCAGCTTTGGTTTGGTCCTAGCATGGCCTGCGAGGCAGAAAGCCCAACCATCTGCAGTGCCAGCCGGTCCAGTAGCGACAGGGCACTTTGCACGATTGGGATCAGGGTCCCCAGCAGCGCTCCATACAGGAAGACCGCCCGAACTCCCGAGGCGCGCTCTTCGCCGTCGCGGCGGGCGAAGCGTTCCGCCATCCACCAGTGGAAACCAAAGACCGGCAGTCCCACCAGGACAAGCGCCAATCCTTGCGCCAGGATCGCGGCGGTCCCACAGACGGCATTTCCCCGTCCGCAGAAGAACGAACGCGCCAACCCGATCAGCCCCCACAGGACGACTTCCAGGCTGACGAATGCGGTGGCATAAAAGTACAGGCGGCGGACGGTGCGCATGGGATCTCCGGCCTATGGCGGCTTTATCGGTAGCGGTGTCGGCTGGTACCAATCCCAGCCCCAGTAGGGATTGGGCAGGTAGGTTATTTTCCAGGCGCCCTTTTGCCTGACCAGTGTGCCCTTGTCATTGCTGGACCAGCCATTATCAAGCAGGCCGTTCCCGGCGAACTGGATGGTGACATTCACCCAGGCTTCGCCACTTTCCAGCATTTCTACATTCCCAATTTGCATTGCGGAAGCGCCGGTATCCAATTGCCTGGTCAGGAAGGCCTGGTGGAAGGCATTGTAGGTTGGCTTGTTGTCCTTTTCAGCCAGGTAGCCATAGGCGCGCTTGTAATCATGCAGTTGCAACGCCACGGCATAGTTATAGAGCACGCCTTCGGGTGTATCCTCGGCTCCATAGGTTGGTTTTTGGTTGCGGACGAAGAACAATACCAGCGCTGCCGCCACCAGCACGCCGATGAAGATCAGGATTCCCATTAAAAAACGGTCTTGTTTCATATTATTCTTAACCTATAACTGTGCGAGAAGTTTCCCGGCAGTTTCCTTGAACGCTGCCAACCGTTCACGCTCCTTCTGAACCACCACCGCCGGCGCCTTGCTGGCAAAGTCCGAGCCGAGCAGCTTCTCCAGCCGTTCAATCTGCGCCTGAATCTCACTTAATTCCTTCTGGATCCGGTGGCGTTCTTCTTCCTTATCCAGAATGCCAGCCAGCGGGATATAAATTTCCACCGGGCCGGCCACCAGGGCTAGGTTGTCCTCCGGCTTCGCCGCCAGGGTTTCTTGGATCGTGAGTTGGGTTGGATCGAGCCCGGCCAAAGCAGCGATCAGGGCAGCTTGTTCTTTCAGAAGTGCGGTCTTCGCACTACCCGCCAGCGTGGCTGGCAGGCGTTTTGCCGGGCTGACCTTCTTCTCAGCCCGCAGGTTGCGGATGGAGCGGATGATCTCCTGGAGCAGCGCAAAGTCCGCCACCTTCTCATTCTCCCAGCCTTCTTCAGGGCGCGGTTCCGGCCAAGCCGCGATCATCAAAGCTTCCGACCAATCGGAAGCGAGAGCAGAGAGTTGAGAGCGGAGAACAGTCTGCCGCAGGTACCCCCATAATTCCTCCGTAACGAAAGGCGTGAAAGGATGGAGTAAGCGCAGGCAAACATCCAATACCCGAATCAATGTCCGGGTTGTCTGCTCTCTAAAGTCTGTTCTCTGCAACTGCAGTTTCGCCGCTTCCACATACCAGTCTGCAAAATCATTCCAGAAGAATTCGTAGATTTGCCTTCCCGCCTCGCCGTACTGGTAGGCCTGGAATAATCGCTCCACTTCACGGACAAGTACCTGCAGGCGCGCCCAGATCCAGGAATCGGCTAAAGTCCACTCGGCTTTTTCATTCACCGCTGACTGCTGACTGCTAATCGCTGATATCACGAACCTGCCAGCATTCCAGATCTTATTGGCAAAGTTGCGGTTGCCTTCCACTTTCTTAAGGCTCAGGTTCATATCGTTGCCGGGCGTGGACCCAACCAGCAGCGTGAAGCGCAGGGCGTCCGTACCAAACTCGTCCATGACCGGCAGCGGGTCAATCCCGGTGCCTTTGCTCTTGGACATCTTCTGCCCGTCTTCGTTACGGATCAGCCCGTGCAGGTACACCGTATCGAACGGTATCTGGCCGGTGAACTCCAGCCCGTCCATGATCATGCGCGCCACCCAGAAGAACAGGATATCGTAGCCCGTCTCCATCATGCTGGTCGGGTAGAAGTATTTGTAATCGGGCGTCTCCTCCGGCCAACCCAGCGAGGAGAACGGCCACAGGCCGGAGGAGAACCAGGTATCCAGCACGTCCGGGTCCTGGCGGATCTTCCTGGATACACAATGTGCGCACTGGGTCGGGTCCTCACGCGTACAGGTCTGTTTCCCACAATCATCGCAGTACCAGACCGGGATGCGGTGCCCCCACCAGAGTTGCCGGGAGATGCACCAATCTCTGATGTTTTCCATCCAGTTGTAATAGACCTTCTCGAAGTGTTCCGGGATGATCCGGATGCGCCCTTCACGGACGGCAGCCAGCGCTGGCTCCGCCAGCGGCTTGATCTTGACGAACCACTGCTCTGAGACCATTGGCTCGATAATCTCTCCACCGCGTTCGGACCGCGGTATGTTAAGCATATAGGGTTCTTCCTTGATGGCCAGGCCGGCGGTTTTCATATCAGACCATAGTTTTTCGCGGCAGGCGAACCTGTCCAGACCCGCATATGGCCCGCCGACCTCGGTCACTTTCGCCTCCCGGTCCAGCATCGAAAGCACCGGCAGCCCGTGTCGCTGGCCGATTTCGTAGTCGTTGGGATCGTGCCCGGGGGTGATCTTGAGTGCCCCTGTGCCAAAGTCGCGCGTCACGTACTCGTCCGCAATGACCGGGATCTCACGTCCCAGCATCGGCACGAGCACCTTCCTACCCACAAATTTCTGATAACGTTTGTCGTCGGGGTGGACAGCCACAGCCGTATCGCCCAGGATGGTCTCCGGGCGGGTGGTGGCAACAGGGATGTAGACTTCCGAGGTCTCGGAGACCTCGGAAGTCTCCGGCTTAAGCATGTACTTGAAATAATACAATTTGCCGGGTTCCTCGGAATATTCCACTTCCAGGTCCGAAACCGCCGTTTTCAAGCCGGGTGACCAGTTGATCAGGCGCGGGCCGCGGTAGACCAACCCCTTCTCGTACAGGTGCACAAAGGCCTCGCGAACCGCTTTCGACAAGCCCTCGCCCAGTGTGAAGCGCTCGCGGTCCCAATCACAGGAAGCGCCGATCTTGCGGATCTGTCCCGTGATGATGCTGTGATATTTGACCTTCCACGACCATACCCGTTCAATAAATTTCTCACGGCCCAGTTCCTCGCGTGTCACCTCTTCCGTGCGCAGCAGGTCCTTCTCCACCTGCAGTTGGGTGGCGATGCCGGCATGGTCTGTGCCAGGTACCCACAGGGTTGGGACGCCTTTCATACGCTGGTAACGGATCATCAGGTCTTCCATCGCCACGAACATGACGTGACCCAGATGCAGCTCGCCGGTTACATTGGGCGGGGGGATTGAAATAACGAAGGGCTTCTTGCTTGGGTCGAAATCCGGCTTGTTCGGGTCGTTGGACGGCTTGAAATATCCACCTTTTTCCCACATTGCGTAGACGCGCGGCTCAGTGGACTTGAAATCATAGGCTTTGGGGATCTGGTATTCAGTCATTCTTCCTCCTCTAAAGCTCTGCCAGATAAACCGGACACCTGTTAACCCAGTTAACATCAATTGACTCACGCGCGCCCAATCGTTCATACAGTTCGCCGGCGTGTTGCTGGATGTGCCGGATGTTGTAGATCTGCAGCTCCAGCTTGCTGAATGGCTGCCATTCAAAGCCGGAGGGCGCTTCCAGCTCTAGCGTTCTTGTTTTATCAGTCACCTCTTCCTGGCAGATCGCCAGGTAGGCCAGTATCTCTTCCCTGCCGTACGCTGCCGCCGTTTCCACGGCCGTACTGCCCGGCTGTTGGAGACCCTCCTGGTGCTTTATCCAGGGCACAAAATCTGTTACGCTTTTCTGCAGGTACAGGTGCGCGTAAAAGAGGGCGTGATAGGCCACCTGCCAGAATTTATTCTTATCCTTTGGTGCATTCCATAAAGTGTCCGGGCATTTCTCAACCGCCTGTTTCAACATCTCCAGGGCAGCCAGATACTGGGATCGAATGACCTTTTTTGTATCCATTTTCACTCCTTATTAAAACAAAACACCTTTCGTCCACTTTGAGGACGAAAGGCATGCCTTCCGCGGTACCACCTCAATTCTCTTTTCACCTTTGTGGTACTTCGTGTCCTCTTGCCCCCGCCTATTGGGGGTCGTGGTGAAAAAAGCTCTTTGTCCGGACCATCATCCGGCTCTGCTGTAACGGGCGGAACCCGTGCTGTTCTACTTTCACGAGGATTTCTTCAGCAGGAGAACCGTGCGACTTCGGCAGTGGCTTGCTGCGGTGGCTTCCAGCCTGGGCCATCCTTCTCTATCAGCGGATGAACTGTCTACTACTCACGGTATTGTTTTCAGATTATACTTTTTTGGGCAGGGCGAGTCAAGAACAAACTCAAGAATTTGCTCGGTCTGTTTTTTCTAAAAGTGCGGTTACTATGCGGTCACAGAACATGATGGGAATCCAGAAAGAAATAACCTCGAACAAGTTGTATAATCAATTTTAGCATCCTTCATTTTTTCAGTTTTTCTGAGTCAGAAGGCACCCGGATGGAGCAGGTCTTCATCTCTTATTCCCGAAGAGACCTTGCCTTTGTCAAACGTCTGGCAAAAGATCTTCAAGCCGCGGGCCTCAAGGTCTGGTACGATCTTTCGGGTCTGGAGGTCGGGATGCGCTGGGGGAAGGAGATCCAGAATGCTCTCCGCCAGAGCCTGTATTTTATCGTGGTATTGTCTCCGAATTCCTGTGAATCAGATTGGGTGGAAAGGGAGTACTTATATGCCAGTAATCAAAAGCTGAAAGTAATCCCAATATTATATAAGGCTTGTGACCTGCCTTTGTGGTCTCTCAACCTGCATTTCATGGAACTGGGGGAGGAGAATTACACGTCCGGCTTGGCTGACCTGCTCAATATCCTGGGGGTAGAAACAGAACCGGAAAAGGAATTTACCCCGCCGCCCAGGATTGAACCTCATGTAATTCAGCCGAAAGAGGAATTGCAGAAACCAATAATTGAACCGGTAATTCCTTATGAGA
>Ga0209253_10004258_pt1 | contig 12496 bp, 12 predicted proteins | sample FrelakmetBRP12BR_FD_187145 | JGI IMG/M metagenome (GOLD analysis project Ga0209253, IMG submission 187145) | Freshwater lake sediment microbial communities from the University of Notre Dame, USA, for methane emissions studies - BRP12 BR (SPAdes)... | ecosystem: Environmental > Aquatic >...
ACCCAGGCGGCAAAAACGCTCGGCGGAGTCGTGTTTTTGAATGGTGCCGATGACGGATTTGATTCGTGTTACCACGCCCTGGTAATCCACGGGCGGCACATCCGCCCCGGGCAGCCCATATTTTCTGGCATTTTTCATCAGGTGGTAGACATGGGCCGTCCGGATGAGTGTTTTGCTGGGAACGCATCCGAAATGAAGACAGTCCCCGCCGAGCTCCCGTTCCTTTTCGATGAGGATCGTCTTGGCGCCGAGCTGGGCCGCACCGGCTGCCACGGTGAGGCCCCCCGACCCTCCTCCCAGGATCCCAATATCAAAGTCGAAATTTGCCATCTTCATGACCTCCACCCAATTAATCCTGCCTTGTGAAATCTTTCTGATTCATAAGGTAACGCATTGTCTTCGACTGCCGGAAGGGGCTTTCCCCGTGGCGGTGCATCAGGGCCTTGAGATCCTCTATGACGTCGATATCCCTCCAGATCGGGAGGATGTGGACCATGTCTCCCAGGGCGATGAAGATTTCGAGGGTTTTCTGAAAGACCACGTTCGTGCTCCAGGGGATCCCCTCAAAAATCTCCGGACGAAAGGTGTCATCACGAAAACCGATGAGATAGTAGCCGCCGTCCATGGAAGGGCCCAGAACAGCATCGTGGATGGATAGAGCGCCGAAGCCCTCCTGGAAAATAGGGGCCGTCAGGTCGGGCGCGTCGCTTCCGATGAGCAGGGCGCTGCGATAACCCTGCTGGAACGTTTCTTCGAAGGCCTCTCTCATCCTCTCCCCCAGGTCTTCCCCCCGCTGTGGGAAAAGATCATATCGGTTCCCGAGCCATCGCGCGATGTCTTCCTTTGCATCAGGGGGTTGGAAGTAGATCCGGAGATGGACATCCTGGCCGGCCAGGATGTCCAGGAGATCCTCGACAAAATAACGGTACAGGATCCGGGCCCTGTCATCGCCGATGGATTCGGCCAGTCTCGATTTCACCAGCACCCGATCGGGGGACTTGATGAGGACGATAATGGCTTCATGCTGCATTCATTCACCTATTTGAATATTTCAATGTAGTCCATGTAAGAGGTGGATGTCTCTTTTGTGTTATCCGAATCGTTCATGATGACCATGCTTGCCATCCGGGGAGGGTCCGTCCCGAATGCTTTTCGGTAATCCTCGAGGATGTTCACCTCTTCCTCCCGCCATTGGCGAATGTATTTACTTCCTTTTTCAAGGGCAATCATTTTTACCTCTTCGGCGTAAGGGTTCGTCATGATGCCCGTCTCGTCCTCTCGACTGGCCCATATGTAATTGATGGCGCTGTGAGGCGGGTACTGTCCGAAAATCATCCTCGCCGCCTCGTACCTGGCCTTCTGGTAGAAACTAGCCTCGTCCGGATTGTACTCGAACACGATGTACACACGCATGGGATAGTCATCGCCCGCTTTTGTTCTGGCGTTGCCTTTTTGATAAACATTTGAAACCCACCATCGCCATTTCGCCCTGGGATACCGGTATACATCGAACTTTAATTTGTAGACCATGCCGGAGGCGGATCCGGAACTCTCGGCCTTGAGATAGCTGTTGTTTCCTTCCCCTTGAATGGAATAGGTCGTGTGTTCTTTTATCTTCGGGAAGTAATAAGGGGTCCAGCTTTCGAGGCTGTTGAAATTTTCACGCAGAAATATCTCCCTGTTCTGACCGTAAACCGGCGTGATGAAGAGGGCAGGAAGCAGGATTAAAAGAATAAGCGCAATGCGAAACATGTCTATTTCCGGCGAAGAGATTCCTTATTACAGGAGACAGGCAGCTTCGACGTCTATCATCCACGAGAGCCTGCCGGACTCCGGACGTATGAGCTGTGCTGGCAGTTCGTCGGGACGGTAAGGCCCCTGGAGGACCTCCTTCAAACATCTGGCTTTGTCCCGGCCCGATACGAGGAATAAAACGTTGTGGGCCGCGTTGATTAACCGTGGCGTGAGGGTCATCCGCCGGCTTCTCAATTTTTCAACATAGGGGGCGACAACCCACCGCTTCTGCTCATGAAGTGCCGCCGTTTTCGGAAAGAGGGAGGCCGTGTGTCCGTCATCCCCCATACCGAGAAGGATCAGGTCAAACCCGGGAACCCCCGGACACTCTGCATGACCGGGAAAGAAAAAAGCTTTCAATTCCTTCTCATAGGCTATCGAGGCTGCCTGCGGTTCCATCTCCCCTCGAATACGATGTACGTTCTGGGGAGGAAGCGGTACATGATCGATGAGTGACTCCCGGGCCATCCGGTAATTGCTCTCAGGGTGATCCGGCGGCACGCACCGTTCGTCACCCCAGAAGATGTGAATGGAATTCCAATCGAGTTTTTTGGAGAACTCGGCTTCAGCGAGCCTTTCATAAAGCCCCTTCGGCGTAAATCCCCCTGAAAGGACCAGGGTGAAACGCCGGGACGTACGGATGGACTCCCGGGACAGCTCCGTCAGGTAGCGGGCCGCCTGCCGGGCAAGGACGTCGCTGTTTTCGTGGATCTCGGGCCTCATACAACCGGTCATTCTTTGCTGCAGCTGTAGTGCCACTCCCTGCCGTCCCGGGTGATGAAATCTTCCGCCGCTTGCGGCCCCCAGCTGCCGGGTTCGTAAGGATGAACAGTCATCGGCTCCTCTTTTTCGTCAAGGAGGGGTTCAACAATCGTCCAGGCCGACTCGATCTCGTCACTGCGGGCGAAAAGGGAGGGGTCCCCCTGCAGGGCATCCATGATCAAACGCTCGTAGGCATCGGGTATGGCTTGGGTCCCGAAATGTTCGCTGTAATGAAAGGTCATGTCGACGGGAGTTGTTTTCATGACCGTTCCCGGCAGCTTCGTTTCGAAACCGAGATGGATGCCCTCGTCGGGCTGGATACAGATGGAAATATGATTGGGGCAGAGATCGACATTTCCGGGGAAAAGCAGGTGGGGGACGCTCTTGAATTGCAGGATGATCTCCGTGGCCTTCTGGGTCAGCTTCTTTCCGGTCCTCAGATAGATCGGGACCCCCTGCCAGCGCCAGTTCTGAACGAAGGCTTTTGCGGCGACAAGGGTCGGCGTTTGAGAATCCCCGGCTACACCGGCCTCATCGCGGTAACCGCTGTATTGCCCCAGGAGCGCATCTTCGCAGCACAGCGGGGTGACGGTCTGCAGGACCTTCATTTTTTCGTCACGGAGCGCTTTTGCGTTGTATGCTGCCGGAGGCTCCATCGTCATCAGGCTCAGAAGTTGAAGGAGGTGGTTCTGCAGCATGTCCCTGACAGCCCCGGCATTGTCGTAATAGCCCCCCCGGTGTTCCACGCCGATGCTTTCGGCAACGTTGATCTGAATGTGGTCTACGAAGTTTCGGTTCCAGAGAGGCTCAAAGATGGCATTAGCGAAACGGAATGTGAGAATGTTCTGTACCGTCTCTTTTCCCAGGTAATGATCGATGCGATAGACCTGGTTCTCATCGAAGACATCGTGGATCTGTTCGTTCAGCCGCCGCGCGCTTGCAAAGTCACGCCCGAAAGGCTTTTCGATGATGATGCGACGCCACCCCGTCTCGCCCTTGTTCAGGCCGGTACATCCGATCTGGTCGATGATGACGGGAAAAAGCTCCGGCGGAGTTGCCAGATAAAAGATGCAATTGTCCCCCACGCCGGATCTGGCTGCCCAGTCGACCAACCTCTTTCCCAGGTGTCGATAGGTTTCTTCGTTATCGTAGGCTCCGGCAAGATAGCTGATCCGGCCTGCAAAGTCAGGCCAGAGAGCACAGATGCCCTCCCGACCCGGCAGCAGTCTCGAGTACTCAAAAACGCCACCGTAAAGGCTCTCACGAAAGGATTCATCGGTCATGGGGCTGCGAGCCATCCCGATAACCGCGGTCCGCGCGGGGAGTTGTCCCTCGCAGGCGAGACTGTGAAGAGCCGGTACAAGCTTCCTGCGTGTCAGATCCCCCGAGGCTCCGAAAATGACGATGACGGCCGGTTCCTTCTGCGCTTTCGTCTGATTCATGTTGTTCTCCGGGCACGACCTTGAACAAGAAATTCCAACGCGGTTACTCTTTCTTCATTTCATGTCCGCCAAACTGGCTTCGCATCGCAGCCAGGAGTTTCGCTGCATAGCTTTCATCCTGGCGGCTCACCAGGCGCATCAAAAGGGAAAGCGTGATCACCGGTGCGGGAACCTCTTCGTTGATGGCCTCCAAGACCGTCCAGCGCCCCTCACCGGAGTCGGCTACCCAGCCCTTGATGCCGTGTAAGTCCTGATTTTCGGCGAGGGCACCGGAGATGAGGTCCAGGAGCCACGATCGAACGACACTGCCGTGACGCCATATCTCGGCGACCTTGCGGAGATCAAGATGGAAATCCTTCCTGGCCTTGAGAATCTCGAATCCCTCCGCGTAGGCCTGCATGAGGCCGTATTCGATGCCGTTGTGGATCATCTTCACGAAATGCCCTGCCCCGGCGGGTCCCACGTGACCCCATCCCCGATCGGGCGCCGGAGCGAGTGTTTCGAAAATACCCTGCAGGCGCTTGACGACTTCTTTCCTGCCCCCGATCATCATGCTGTACCCCCCGGTAAGGCCCCAGATGCCGCCGCTGACCCCTGCATCCAGAAAGTGCAGCCCCTTTTCCTCGACCTTCCGGGCCCGGCGCATACTGTCCCTGAAGTTGGCATTACCGCCGTCGATAATCGTGTCTCCTGTTGAGAGAATATCCAGCAGGGCGTCGATCATGTTCTCCGTGGCGCCGCCGGCTGGGAGCATGATCCAGGTCAGCCGGGGGGGCCTGAGCTTTGTCACTATTTCCTGCGGGGTCTGCACAGGGATGAGACGAGGTTCTTCTTTCGCCAGGTCGAAGGCGCGCTGGACGGTCCGGTTGTATACAACGACATGATGACCGCCACGGGCGAGCCGGACGGCCATGCTGCTTCCCATTCTCCCCAGACCGATGATTGCCAGTTCCATGGCAGGTCCTCCCTATGTTTTAAAACTCGAGATACTGGCCCGCAGGGCCGCAAGATTTTCAGCGACGGATCCTCTGCGGTTGTAGATGCTCGAGCCAGCGACGAGGATTTTCGCCCCGGCCTCGACCACCAGCGGCGCCGTCTTCGTGTCAATGCCGCCGTCGATGACAATCGGGATATTCCTTCCCAGTTCATTGAGCCTCCGGGCCAGGCCCCGGATTTTCTCGACCTGATCATGAAGGAATGGCTGCCCACCGAGACCGGGGTTCACCGTCATGATCTGGATGACGTCCGCGACGTCCCAGATCTCCTCCAGGACGGAAAGGGGTGTGCTAGGGCTGATCGAGACACCCGCCTCGACACCGAACCGGCGGATGGATTGAAGAACCTGGTATAGGCGCTGGGGGCAGGCTTCCTGGTGCACAATAAGACAGTCGGCACCGGCCTTCGCAAAGGCCTCGATGTGATGCTCGGGCTCGACGATCATCAAGTGCACATCGATGGTCCGTTTCAGCAGAGGGCGAAGGGCTTTGACCGTGTCCGGTCCGAAGTTGATCCGGGGAACGAAGCGGCCGTCCATGACGTCCACCTGAACGCCGTCGGCACCGGCGGATTCGGCCTCCACGGCCTGCTCCCCCAGCTTTGAGAAATCCGCTGACAGGATGGATGCTTCGATCTTGATCATGGCCGGGTACTCACTTCGACTCACGCTTGAGATGGCGGATGCCTTCGCCCCCGGCCACGATCACATCCGTAGCCAGGTTCAGAAAAATCCCGTGCTCGACGATCCCCGCCCGCTGCCTGATGAGATCGGCCAGATGCTGCGGGTGAGCAATGGGGCCGAAGTTGCAGTCGAGTATGAGGTTGCCCTGGTCGGTCTGGTAGAGACTATTGTCGGCGTTTCGCCGCACCGTGACGCTCGCGCCCAGCGTCTGGAGGAAGGTATGCTGGAACTGCCAACCGAAAGGGATGACCTCGACCGGGATGGGTCTCTTTCTCCCGAGCATCGGGGAGAGCTTCGATTCGTCTACGACGATGACCTCACGCCGGCTGATCTGGGCCACGATTTTTTCCCTAAGCAGAGCCCCTCCACCCCCTTTGATCATGTTGAGGTTCGGGTCCACTTCGTCGGCGCCGTCGATGGTCAAATCAATGGAGGAAAGCTCTTCCAGCCTCGTGAGGGGCATCCCGTAACGCATGGCTTCCTCTTCAACCTGGAAGGAACAGGGCACGCCTTTAACGTTTCTCAGCTTTCCCGTTTTGAGTTTTTCCGCGAGATACTGGACGGCATGAATCGAGGTGCTGCCGTGACCCAGACCCACCACCATTCCCGACTCGACGAGTGCCACGGCGTACGCTGACGCCTCCTGTTTGAATTCCGAAACGTCCTTGCCCATACGCTGCTCCCTTTCTGCGCTCTGTGGGTTGAAAAATGACTGTACAGGTCCAACCAGAACCTAAAGCTTTTTTCGTTTTTCGGAAATACTGTTCAGAAGCCCTTCGAAAGACCGGGCAAATGCCATAACACCATCATCCTGGAGCTTTCGGGTGATTTGATCCATGCTGATCCCGAGTGCCTCCAATCGGGAGAGCCTGACGCGGGCATCGTCCAGTCCTTCCGTCACCGTGACGGCCACACGCCCGTGGTCGCGGAAGGCTTCCAGGGTTGCGGGCGGTAATGTGTTGACCGTGTCCGGGCCGATGAGCTGATCGACGTAGAGTACGTCGGAATACCCGGGGTTCTTCGTCCCCGTGCTGCCCCAGAGAAGCCGCTGAACCCGGCCACCCCTTCCCACGAGGTGCTTCCAGCGGGCGGAGGCGAGATGTTCACGGAAACGGCTGTAAACGACCTTGCTGTAATCGACGGCGATCCTTCCCTGAAGGTCGGTCACCCCTTTGGTTTCCAGCGCCCCGTCCACCGTCGTGTCAATGCGGCTCACAAAGAAAGAGGCAACGGAAGCCACTTTTTCGGCTGGCCCTCCTGCCGCGGCAAGTTTCTCGAGCCCGGCGGTATACGCCCGGGCCACTGATTCATACTGGAAAAGGGAAAAGATCAGGGTGATGTTCACGTTGATGCCCTCGGCGGTGAGCCTTTCGATGGCCGGAATACCGGATGGCGTGGCGGGCACCTTGATCATGACATTCGAGCGGGCGAGAAGCTTCCAGAGCCTGCGCACCTCGGTAATGGTTCCCTCCGTGTCGTAGGCCAGTTTCGGATTGGCTTCCAGGCTTACGTAACCATCAGCGCCCTTCGTCTCTTCATGGAGGGGGCGAAGGAGATCGGCCGCTTTCGTGATGTCGTTTAAGGCCAGCGCTTCATAAATCTCCACATCCGATTTTCCCTGTGCCGAAAGCCTTCGGATATCGTCGTCATAATCAGGGCTTCCTGCTATGGCCTTTTCGAAGATCGTCGGGTTGGAGGTGATCCCCCGGAGCCCCTCGCCGATCAGCGACTGAAGCTCCCCGGATATGATCAGGGATCTGCTGATGTAATCCAGCCAGATGGACTGGCCGAGTCTGGCAAGCTCCTGCAGCCGGGTCATATCAAACCTTCCTCGGGGCAAATCTTTATTTTCCCAGGAGGGCGAGGGCCCTTTTTACAACATTATCCACTGAAAAGCCGTACTTTTCCATGACTACATTTCCGGGTGCCGAAGCACCGAAACGGTCGATACCGATGACGTCTCCTTCATTGCCGGCCCATCTCCACCAGCCCAGGGTTACACCCGCCTCGATGGCGAGCCGCTTCCTGATCCCGGGGGGGAGAACCTCGTCCCGATAGGATTGGGGCTGTTCTAAGAAGAGCTCCCAGCATGGCATGGAGATCACACGGGCCTTGATCCCTTTCCCGGCGAGCTGTTTAGAGGCCTCCAGAGCCAGGTGAACCTCCGATCCCGTTGCAAGGAGAAGGATGTCAGGCTTATCCCCGCCGGCTTCCAGAACATAGGCACCCCGCCGGACTCCGCTAGAGATGGGGAGTGCGCCGGAATCCAGAACGGGGACATTCTGACGGGTCAGGACAAGAACAGTGGGCTTCTTTCTCTCGATGGCCGCCTTCCAGGCTGCGGCCGTTTCGTTCGCATCGGCGGGTCGGATAACGGTCAGGTTGGGTACAGACCGGAGCGACATGACCTGTTCGATGGGCTGATGGGTTGGACCATCCTCTCCCACGCCGATACTGTCATGCGTGAACACGAATATCACGTGGCTATCCGAGAGGGCGGCCAGACGAATCGGCGGGCGCATGTAGTCGGAAAAGATGAGGAAGGTCGCCGTATAGGGGATTACACCACCGTGGGCGGCCATGCCGACGGCGATGGCGCCCATGGCGTGCTCGCGCACCCCGAAATGGATGTTCCGGCCGCCGTGATCCCAGCCCCCCCCGACGGCACCCTGGATGTTCCCGTTAGATGTGCCCGGCGGCTGAAAGTCACCCATCCCCTTGAGCCACGTGAACGTCGAAGGGTTGAGATCAGCAGACCCACCCATGAGACCGGGAACGACCCGGGCAAGGACCTGCATGATCTCTTCGGAGGCCTTGCGGGTGGCCACGCCCTTCTGGCTGGCAGTGAAGGAAGGAAGGGCTGCATCCCAGCCGGGCTTATTTTCGCCGGTCAGCCGCTGCTTTAATTCGACGGCCAGCTCCGGATAATCCTCCACGTATCGGGCCAACCTGCCGGCCCACTGCGATTCTCTCGCCTTTCCTTTTTTCACAGCATCACGAAATAACTGCAAAGCGTCATCGGGGATATAGAAGAGCGGCTCCAGTGGCCACCCCAGGTTTTTCTTCGTTTGAAGGGTCTCTTCAGGGCCGAGGGGCGCACCATGTGCTTCAAAAGTCCCCTGCTTGTGCGGGGATCCAAAACCGATGGTGGTCCGGACAAAAATGATGGAGGGCCGAATCGTCTCTTCGCGGGCAATCCGAATGGCCTCGTCGATGGCCCCCAGGTCGTTTCCATCCGGGACCCCCTGCACATGCCAGCCGCAGGCTTCCAGTCGGCGAGCCTTGTCTTCCGTGAACGTCAGGGCTGTCGATCCCGCAAGGGAAATCTCATTGTCGTCGTATAGGACGATCAACTTGCCGAGGCGGAGATGTCCGGCAAGCGAGCAGGCCTCTGCGGCAACCCCTTCCATGAGATCCCCGTCGCTGGCAATGACATAGGTGTAATGATCGACGATGGTGTGCCCCGGCCGGTTGTAGCGGGCGGCAAGGTGAGCCTCGGCGATGGCCATCCCCACGGCGTTACTGATCCCCTGGCCCAGCGGCCCCGTGGTGACTTCCACGCCGGGAGTCAAATGGCTTTCCGGATGGCCGGCTGTCCGGCTCCCCCACTGCCTGAAAGATTGGATCTCCGCGAGGGAGATATCGTAGCCTGTAAGGTGGAGGAGCGCGTAAAGGAGCATGGAGCCGTGCCCCCCGGAGAGTACAAAACGGTCGCGATCGACCCATTTGGGATTCGCGGGATTGTGCTTGAGGTATCGCGTCCAGAGCACGTAGGCCATTGGAGCCGCGCCTAGGGGTAAGCCGGGGTGTCCCGACTTTGCCTTCTCGATGGCATCGACGGCAAGCATGCGGATTGTGTTGATACAACGTTGATGGACAGGGTCGCTCAGGGTGATCATATGGGAATCTCCTCAATCAGTCTTTGTATGAAGGGCATACAAGGCCGCCCCGAGTAAGGCGGTCCCCGGGGTTACTATCACATGGACAGGTATTCTGGAAGCCAGATCGGACATTCGGCCCTTCCGCAGGAACCGTTCCATGAAAAGGCCTCCGGTCAAGTATGGCAGGATTCGCGGCGGGATGCCACCGGCAAGATAGACACCCCCCGTGGCAAGAACCTTGAGGGCAAGATTACCCGCTTCGGCGCCCAGGATGGAGACGAAGGTGTTCAGCGTCAGCACGGCAAGCTCACAGAACTTTTCCCGTTCGGTAGCCGCATCAATAATTACCGGAGTGGGGTCGGGTGCCGAGGATAATTTCTCTTTCAGCCAGCGGGTTTCCTCACCGTAGCCGTTTTTGAGCAGGAAGGAGTAAATATTGGATATCCCCATGCCCGAGCAGACCCTCTCGTAACTGATGTGATCATAAGAGCCTCGGAGATAGCCCAGAAGCTCCACTTCCATGCTGTTTCCGGGGGCGAAGTCAGCGTGTCCTCCCTCCGAGGCGCTGGGCCGGTAGCGCTTGCCGTTCCAGACGAGGAAGGCCTCGCCAAGGCCGGTACCCGGTGCGATGACGGCCATGTTCCCGAGTTCCTGGGGGTCTCCGGCACTCAGGGTTTCGACATCGGCCTCTTTCAGGAACGGAACGGCGTGAGCGATAGCCTCGATGTCGTTGAGAAGCCTGACCGATTTGAGCCCCAGGGCCGTTGCGATCTCCAATTCGTCCATGATCCAGGGCAGATTGGTGATCTTTGATCTTCCACCGATGACAGGACCCGCAACGCCGAGGATCACCGCCTCGACGGGGAGGTTCACCTGCGAGAGATATTCTTTCAGCAGGGCCTCGATACTCCTGAAACTCGCACTCTGAAACGTCTTTGCCGCGAGTGGTGCTCTCGGTCCTCTCTCGGGGTCTATGACGGCGAGGTCAGTTTTCGTGGCGCCGATATCGCCGACCAGGCGCATTCTGGAAATCTTCCTTTCAGGCATGGGCGGATATCCTCAAGGTCTCACCCCGTCTTTCTCGCTTAACTTTTTCCGTGCAAACCGCGTCAGGAAGACGAGCAGAAGAGCGACACCGGCAAGCACGCCGACCAATATCCATGGGACGCCGCCCTCCGCGACGCCCTTTGTCAGGGTGTCAGCACCGACGACATAGAGAACCGTGCCGGGGAGCATGCAGAGCCAGGACCAGAAGACATAGGTTCCAAAAGGCACGCTGGTCAGGCCGAACCCGTAATTCAGAAGATTGAACGGAAAGAGAGGTATAAGACGTGTAATAGCCACGATGATGGCGCCATGCCTTTCCGTCAACAGATCGAGCTGCCGGAACCTTACGTTTTTTGACATCCAGCGGGCTGTTGCGTCCCTGGCGAAATACCGTGATATGAGAAAGGCCAGGCTCGCCCCCAGGGTGGATCCGATGCTGACCAGGATGACCCCGATGATGGAGCCGAACAGGGCCCCCGCGGCCACGGTGATTGCGGCACCGGGGAGTGCTGCGACGACGGCCAGGGCGTAGAGGATGACGAAGGCTCCGTACCCCCAGTTTCCAAGGGATTGCATCCATCCGCGGAGTTCCCCCAGTTTCTCGCCCAGGCCGAAAATCCTGGCCAGAACGAGTATCAGTACGACGGCGGAGAGCAGAGCGACGGGTCTCCACCAGCCTCGCGACTTGCCTTGGCCCGTGGAAGCATCGGCCGGTTTATTTCCCGTTGGGGATGCATGGGTCTTGATGGTGTCTTTCATCGGATTGCCCCGCTGTCAGGATCCGTAGGCGTCCTTTCCATGACGGTAAAATCTGTTCAGTATTTCCGGTGATACACCCAGGTAGTAAAGCGTCGAGAGGGTCCAGTTTCTCAGCATGCAGAAAAGGATTCCCTCTTTCTCCCATCGCCGGGGGGATGTTTCGACGCGATCCTTCAGGATGTGGATGCGGTCCCCTCGTTTCTTGATACGCTGCATGAGTTCGATGTCTTCCATGAGGGGAATTTCCCGATAGCCTCCGATGAGGTCGAAATATTCTTTTTTCACAAAAATGGCCTGATCCCCGTAGGGGATCCTCGTCAGGCGCGAACGGATCGAAGAGGCGCACTCGATAACTTTGAAGAAAAGCTTCCCCGAGGCGATGCCCAGGTCAAAAGCGCCGCCCACGGCATCACTTCCGTGAAGCGCTTCCGTGATTTTCCCCAGGGCGCCCGGCGGTAGCTTTGTGTCGGCATGGAGGAAGAGAAGAACCTCCCCCCGGGCAACGCTTGCTCCCCTGTTCATCTGCTTCGCCCGGCCTGGGGGTGAGGCGAGGGCAATGACTTCTTTTCGCTCACGAAGGGGCTCCAGGGTATCGAGATCTGGGCTTCCGTCGGCAACGATAATCTCATAGGATTCCTCCGGCTGGAGGGTGTGAATCTGGTCAATGAGCGACAGAATGCGTTCACCTTCATGAAGGACGGGGATGATAATGGAAAACGTCGTTCTCGTCTCGAAGGGCATGTAAGGGCAGTTTAACCATCCGCTATGGTGCCAGGAATATTTTCCGGATCGCTTCCATGCGTTTTCGGTTGACACCGAAGTCGTAATCACCGACCCGTGAGGCCGATCGGAAATGAATGAGTTTCCGGGTGTCGTCCAGATAGAACTCCACATCATCGATGAATCCGAAGAGGGCGGAGCGGTATTCGGCATGGATGTAGTCGTCTTTTTCCGAAACGATCGAGCTCCTCGCCATGCCCTTGATGACATTCCGAAGCCTCACTATGGCCTCGTTTCCCGTCGTGGTGTACGGGATGGCCTCCATGCCGTGGCGCTCCCCTGAGCTCTGGGACGAAACACAGTTGGTGGAAGCCGGACAGGGTTTCAACTTGCCGTCAAGAACACCGATCCCC
>Ga0209253_10004259_pt1 | contig 12488 bp, 12 predicted proteins | sample FrelakmetBRP12BR_FD_187145 | JGI IMG/M metagenome (GOLD analysis project Ga0209253, IMG submission 187145) | Freshwater lake sediment microbial communities from the University of Notre Dame, USA, for methane emissions studies - BRP12 BR (SPAdes)... | ecosystem: Environmental > Aquatic >...
AGCATAGATACAATGTCATTGCCTTGCAGTACATAGTAATAAAGAAGTCCCCCGAAAATGATCAGCTCTGAATAACGATCGGTGACAGAGTCTACAAAAGCGCCAAATTTACTTGCCATTCCTCTCAACCGAGCCATGGTACCGTCCAATGCATCCACAGGTCCCATCATCAGAATAATTAGACCACCCCAAAAGAAATTGCCTTGTGACAGCAACACAGCACCAATCGTATTGCCAATTAAACCCAGGATTGTCATCGTATTGGGCATTAACCCCAATCGATTGAAAAAATTTCCAAAAAAATCTAAAATACCCTTAAACCAAATTCTCATTTGGTCTGTGAATGTAACCCGGATCTTTTTCTCTTGTGTTTGCTCCATGGATAATAATTACCACCTCAAGTCTAGATAGAGTTATCCCGCTATCCTATCGCAGGGAGTGCAGGCTGTCAAGCAGTTAAGAATGAGACATCTGTTATCAGGTATCTTCAAGTGGCGCAGATTCTTTATTGTTCCGTGTCATTTGAGGATGTATCAGTTTGGTTATCTACACGGCTGGCTGACCAATGCTCGATGACCTTTTCCAACTCAAAATTTGCTGTGCGTAATGCGTTTAATAATTCTTGACGGATTTTCTCTTGGACTTCTGAGTTCTGTAGCCGTTCGCCGAAATTCTCAAACTCCGATTTTATTTGTTTGCCTGCGGAACTCCCAGAAAAAGTTTCTGCTTCGTGTTTGAGAGTTATACCAAGATCATTCAACCCCTGGACCATACGATCCTGCATTCGCTTTCTGTCGGGATTGTCCCATGCAGTCCGTAATGCATTCAGAAGGTTCATTCCTAGATTCTGGAATTCTTCGCCCAGATTTTCTTCAGGTTTTTCTTTTTCTGCCATTCCAATCTCCAGTTTATCTATCAACCATTTTTGACTCAATGTCCGTCCTTATCCAATTGCAGTGTAATTATTTTACCTCTAGGCAAGAGTCAAGTTTTTATAGGATAATTGGGCTGGAGGTTCGCGATGAAGCATCCCTTCCAAGCAATCCCACATAGACAAAAGAAATCGGCGTTACTTATCTTGACACTTCTCACGGTATTATTGTTATTCGTGATGAACTGGATAGGAGTTCCGCTTATCACATCCATTGCACCTGCTGGTATTGTATCATTCGAATTTGCAGGCAATGCTCTGCGGGTTGAGGAGATCCTTAATTCGTGGGATCATTGGGCTCAGCTCTTTGCCTCTCTAAGTCTTGGATTGGACTACTTATTCATGCTGGTCTACTCTTCAGCTATCGCCCTGGCATGTGTTATGGCTGGGGACGCATTATTAAGCATGCGCTGGCTGTTGCCTTCCTTAGGAGTGCCGCTGGCGTGGGGACAATGGACTGCTGCGCTTTTTGACGCGGTAGAAAATTACGCACTCATTTATATCTTGACGAATGGAGTTTTTTCTCCTTGGCCAGAAATCTCACGATTTTGTGCGACTATCAAATTTACTCTAATTGCTCTAGGAATGCTATATTCATTGTATGGCTTCATCGGCCATCTTGCGAATCGCCAGCAAAGAAAAATGATAGATTTATCCCATCCCTAGATAATTGAAATACAGGTGGTTCGCGCAACTTCTATACTCTACTTCCGTAGATAAATGATAGAAAAGCTATGGTGAAAAAGGAGATTCGAATGAACAAGCTTCTATTGATCATCCTGTCTTCGATGATTACCTTATCAATGGCATGTGGATTTATAGTTAATTTTCCGATAGAGAAAGTATCGACTGGACCGACCCAAACAGAAGTGATCAGCATCCCGTCCCCAGACTCCCCAGTCAGTGATCTGAAAATTATTTTTGGTGCTGGAGATTTGGAAATTGAGGATGGGGCTGAGGATGTATTAGTTTCCGGAAGAGCCCGCTACAATGTACCTGGATTTAAACCCGTGATTAAGCAGGAAGGTAATGAAATCCACCTTGAGACGGGGAATCTTGAAATAAATAGCATCCCAAATATTCACAAGAAAATTATTAATGAATGGGACTTAAGACTTGGATCCCAGTTGATGAGGCTGTCCATTAATGCTGGGGCTTATAAAGGTGATTATGATTTCGGTGGTCTTTTTCTCCAACTACTTGAGATCACTGACGGGGCTTCAGATGTGAAAATTAGTTTTTCTGAACCAAATAAAGCCCAAATGGACAGTCTGTTATATATTACCGGGGCGTCAAAAGTGAGAATGAACGGTTTAGCCAATGCAAATTTCTCATCAATGATCTTTCGTGCTGGAGCCGGAGATTATGAGCTTGATTTTTCAGGCGAGTTGAGAAAAGATACAGTTGCGGCGATTGAGTCTGGTATTAGCCGTGTTGTAATCATCGTCCCAAAAGGAACTTCATCGAGAGTAATTTTCCGTGGAGGGTTAGCGAAAGTAAATGCTTCAGAGGATTGGAAAAAATCCGGGGATATTTATGAGTTGACCGGAAGCAGTCCATTGCTAACAATCAATATTGATATGGCAGCAGGTAATTTGGAGCTTCAGACGGATTGAGATTTAAATCAAAAACCTGCGTGTTCTTGTTTACGCAGGTTTTTTGATTCTGATTACATCTCAAGAGCTTTGTAACCGCTGCCGCTCTTAAAATAATCGTAATTCGGTTGAATGTCAGGCGTAAAGTCGACGGACTCTCCAGTCTGGAGCTGTTTCACGCAATCCAACACTACCTGTTCACCATGGTGATTAGTACCTTCATAGTGCCCGGTCAAGCCGAGTTTACTGATGTATTCTCCACCTTTCGCTGTGTAGGGTGCAGGTACTTCATCTTCTGGGAAAATTGCCTCATATGGGCATTCAGGAATACACGCGCCACAGTCGATGCAAGTGTCGGGATCAATGTAATACCACGGCCACTCCTCGATTGGCTTGCCAGGAACAATGCACTCGACCGGGCATACTTCGACGCAGCCCGCATCTCGTAAGCAAAGGCTTGTAATTATATGGGTCATCTAAGTGTTCCTCCTAATTTAAGTGGGAAAATTGATCTTTGTTATTTTTCAACGATTTTACTAGACTAATCGTTTTTTACGCACTTCTAAAATTTTAATCTTCCCCTTTACCTTTGTCAAGCATGAGAGCGTCATAAAAGTGATATGACAAACGACAATCCTCGCTTGTAAATTAAGATATCAATGAGCATCAGCTAGCCTAATCTTGACAATCGATTTCATTATGAGTATGATGATCGATAATGTAGTGGAAACATCGAAGCAGACTTCGTTTTTGATCGTTCTGTTTTAGCTCAGCAAATTTTCAGAATTCAGGAGGAAATAATGATCTATCAAATGTTTTTGAAATTAGACAAGAAAGTTCGGTTTGAACAGGTTAAAGCGCATTGCGACATACCCTGTGGAATTTATGACCCGATCTCTGCTCAGATTGCAGCAGTGACCGTCGTGCGTATGATTGACTTAATGAATGACTTGACTGCTAAAGTGAATGAGAAGGGTTTATTCGACCAGCTTTCCGATGCAATCAAAGGTACTGCTACTCAGGAAGCGCGCGAGTTTATCCATACAATCTCACGCTACACTCAGGTCAAAGAGGAACATGCTGAGAAAGCGAAGCAGGAAATTCGCATCATTTGGGGAGATTATATTAAGGCTGGGCATCTAGAAAAATATCCCGAACTTCACGGTCTTGTCCACCAGATTATGCAGTTTGGCTCAAAAGGTCGCCAGACAACGGATCGCCAGGCAGCTCTGGATTTCGTTGAAGCAATTAATAAATTCGCTGAGATTTTCTGGGCTACTAAGTCAATTCAGACTAAAAGAGCAAAATCACCATACAATCCACCTCTTGAGTTGATTTACCCGGTCGTTTAATGATTCGATTAATGAGGGTGACAGGTCAAAGCCTGTCACCTTCTTTTCAAGAGGGTGATTATGTTTTGATTATTAAATCACCTTTATGTCTTCGAAGTCTTAAGCGGGGGGATACAATTGTATTTTCTCATCCAATCTATGGAAAATTGATCAAAAGGCTGGATTCTCTCTCACCTGACGGTGATATGCTTTTTGTCATAGGTACACATCCTGAGAGCACAGACAGCCGTCATTTTGGACCGGTGCCGCGTACCGATTTGATAGGTAAGGTGATCTGGCATATTAAAGCAATCTTTCTAGGAGATCATTAAATAAAGCAACCACCTGTATCCCCTGCGCTAGTATTAGGAGTGGGTATCCTGGCGGTCTCCACAGCTTCGATATTTATTCGCTATGCTCAGGAGACTGCACCCTCTTTGGTAATTGCTGCCTGGCGCCTGGGACTAGCAACACTGGTATTGTTGCCCATCGTGATTCATAGCCGCCGAAAAGAGTTGGCTTCGATCAGCAAAAACGAGCTTATCTTTGCAACTCTCAGCGGCATTTTCCTGGCACTACACTTTGCGACCTGGATTTCCTCGCTTCAATACACCACTGTCGCAAGTTCAGTTGTATTGGTCTCAACAGTACCTCTGTGGGTTGCTTTTTTTTCTCCATTTACAATTAAAGAACCAATTTCAAAGGCTGTGCTAGCAGGTATGCTGCTGGCATTATTGGGTGGAATTATTGTTGCACTAAGCGATACATGTTCTTTTGGATCTGAGGGTTTCTTGTGTCCCAATACAGGTGAATTCCTGCGTGGGGAGGCATTCTTTGGCGATTTATTGGCTTTGACTGGTGCGATCGCTGCGGCTGGTTACTTGTTGATTGGACGAAAATTGCGAGTTCGCCTCTCGACACTCAGCTACATATTTATCGTCTACGGATTTGCGGCGGTGGTTTTATTTCTTGTTATGCTGGCAGCAGGTTTAGACGCATTTGGATATCCTCCAATGACTTATATTTGGTTTCTTGCTCTTGCGCTGATTCCGCAATTATTAGGACATTCTTCTTATAACTGGGCATTGGGCTTTCTTTCTGCAGCTTTTGTTTCTATTGTGTTATTAGGTGAACCTGTAGGCTCAACCATCCTGGCTTATTTTTTACTTCAAGAAACCCCGACCCCTCTCAAGATTGTTGGTGCAATTCTAATCCTTTTAGGAATTTACCTGGCATCTGCCAGTGAAGCCAAGAAGAAGAATAAAATAATGAAGCCTCAATAATTTTTGCAAAAAAAAGTCAAGCCACTGTTATGACAAACTCTGTAGGTGTAAATGTCGCAATTGTCAAAAATTACCAGGTCTTATTGATCCAGCGCGAGGATTTTGAAGTCTGGTGCTTGCCGGGGGGAAACTCTGAAGCAGGTGAGTCACTTGCTGAAACCGCTATTCGAGAAGTGCGGGAAGAAACAGGCTTAGAAATATCCTTACAGAGACTTGTAGGGGTATATTCTGAGCCCCGATGGTTTTATCGCGGTCTACATGGAGCAGCATTTACTGCCCAAGTCATTTGGGGTAATCTCAAATTTCAACTAGAAGAAGTGGTAGACGTTAGGTTTTTTAGAATTGATGAACTTCCCGAGGAAATGATTTTTGGTAATAAACAGCAGATCTTTGATGCAATAAATGGTATTGGGGGTAGCGCTGTTCGTACTCAACGATTGCCCTGGCACTCTACAGCGCATTTTTCTCGCCAGGAAATTTATTCAATGCGTGATAGTTCTGGAATGAAGCTATCTGAATTTTATATGCACCATTTCCAAAGAAATGGAAAAGGGGAAGATAGTCTTGATGTACAGCAGATTCGGTGTAATTATTAGAACTAAAATGCTATAATTAATTCGATGTGACCAATTTTAGCCGTATTTACAAAGAAATAATCGGAATCTTCTGTATAGCCCTGGCAGCGATGACATTACTGGCTTTATTTGTCCCCAGCCTGAGCGGAGGCTTGTTGTCATGGTGGGCTAGTGTTTTACGCCTATGGTTCGGAGCAGGGAGCATATGGGTATTCTTGGGTCTGACAGTTGCTGCGATCCTGATCCTCAACGATCGCCCCAAATTGACTAGCAACCGTTACTTTTGGGAGCGCTTATTGGCGCTTGAAGTGGCTGCTTTTTTTTCCATGGCTCTCTTAACAACTCTTGGTGGAAATTCCTTAGAACGTGCAGAATCCGGGCAGGATGGAGGACGGATTGGATGGGGATTAGCAGAACTGCTTCATTTCTTCCTTCAACCTCTGGGATTATCCAGTTGGGTCTGGCAAGCTTTAACGCTCAGTATCTTATTCGTATTGCTCATTGCTTTTGGAACCGGTGTCACAAAACGAATTGCACTTTGGGCTCAAAAATCTGCTCAAGATTTGTCTGCCTATCATGAAATCCCAGGTATTCTTAGTGAATCCAACCTGACAGTTCCTGATAAGGCGGTCCATTCTATGGAAAAAGAGCAAAAGAGACCCGTCAGGCTTCCCCCTCAGTTTCGGAAAAGCTTTCGGCTGGATGATCAACCTCCAGAGACGCCGGCGATTCCATTTGTACGGGATACGCACTTGCCTGGATTCGACATATTAGTGAATGAGCAGATTACAAAACCGGATGAGCGGAATATCAACCTTACTGCTGGATTAATCGAAAAATCCTTATCAGATTTGGGAATCCCTGCACGAGTGGTTGGATTCAAAATTGGTCCAACTGTCACACAATTTGCGGTCGAACCTGGGTATCTGGAGAAAGAGAAACCTGGGCTTGAAGGGGATATGAACCGGCAGAAAGTGCGTGTTGCACAAATCTCCTCGCTGTCTCGAGACCTTGCACTTGCGCTCTCTGCTGAACGTCTGCGCATCGAAGCGCCAGTTCCGGGTCGTCCGTATGTGGGCATTGAGGTTCCGAATTCGCGTTCGAGCATTGTACGTTTGCGTCCTATTCTGGAATCAGAAGCATTCAGCAAAACTTCTTCGCCACTTGCCATTGCTCTGGGTAGGGATGTATCTGGGCAACCGGTGGTTGCTGATTTGGGGCGCATGCCACATCTGCTCATTGCAGGTACGACAGGCTCAGGAAAATCCGTGTGTATTGCCGCGCTGACTACTTGCCTGGCGATGAACAACACTCCCGAGGATCTTCGCCTTGTGATGATCGATCCAAAAATGGTCGAGCTGGTCCGTTTCAACGGTTTACCACATGTTTACGGCAAAGTTGAGACGGAACTCGAGCGAATTTTAACTGTTTTACGCTGGACAGTTGCGGAGATGGACAGGCGGTATAAGATCCTTGAAGCATCACATTCGCGAAATCTTGATTCTTATAATCGAAAAGCGCGAAGAAAGAAAGGTGAAGAACCATTACCTCGAATTATTGTCATGATTGATGAGCTGGCTGATTTAATGATGTCCGCCCCCGATCAAACTGAACATACCCTGGTACGGCTTGCCCAAATGGCACGAGCTACGGGGATCCATCTGGTGGTCGCTACCCAGCGACCAGGAACGGAAATTGTGACTGGCCTGATAAAAGCTAACTTCCCAGCGCGAATATCATTTTCTGTTGCTTCATCGATTGACTCGAGAGTAGTTTTAGATACTACCGGGGCGGAGGCGCTCTTAGGACGCGGTGACATGCTTTTCCTGGCTCCAGATGCTTCTGCTCCTGTTCGCTTGCAAGGTGTGATGGTTAGCGACCAGGAAGTCGAGCACGTCATCACATTTTGGCAGACTGCGTTACCAAATTCCGCAGAAATTGGGCCGTCTCCCTGGGAAACAATGGTAAGCCAGGATAGTGTATTTGCAGACCGAGATGGATTAATCCAGAAAGCCATTGAGATTGTGAGAAAAGAACGACGGGCAAGCGCTTCGCTGCTACAACGCCGCCTGCGGATAGGGTATCCGCGCGCCGCCCATCTGATCGACGAGATGGAAGAGCTAGGAGCAGTTGGTCCTGCAGTCGCAGGTGGACGTGAACGTGAGGTTCTGCTTGATGAGGATGAATGGATCGGGCAAGTCGAAGACCAGGCTGGTCTATAAGCCGCATTCTGTAAGACAGGCTTCTTACCTGTCTCGGTGATCATCTATCTAGCCTGTACGTCTCCGTACAGTTCTTGCGGTCTACCCGTGGCTGCGGCTCCTCAATTGAGGAACACAGGAGACGAGCAGCCTCCCGAGAATGAATCCCATTGCCCCTGCTTGGCCTTGCTCCTAGTGGGGGTTGCCTGGCCGCACCCGTTACCGAGTACGCCGGTGGTCTCTTAAACCGCCTTTTCACCCTTACGCAATCGCCGCCTAACGGCGGTTTATGCGCGGAATGTTTCTGTGGCCCTATCCGACAGGTTACCCCGCCCCGGGAATTACCCGGCGCCCAGCTCTATGGAGTGCGGACTTTCCTCTGGCACATCCTACTCATGTAAACCAGCGATCACCCGACCAGCCTGGTAAAAATCATCATACTATCTATCACCCAATAGGTCAACCATTTTTAAATTCTAATCAAGACATTTGTAATTTCATCAGGTGCTTCTCTCTATTTTAGTGAAAAATAGGTGGAGGGGAGGCATAGTATAATCCCCGCATGGAATTTAAACTTCAAGCTCTTTACCAGCCTACAGGTGATCAACCCGAAGCGATCCGTCAACTGGTTGATGGAATCGATAAAGGCTATAAGGACCAGGTGCTGCTCGGAGCGACAGGGACTGGAAAAACTTTTACTATTGCGGCTGTAATCGAGAAGGTCCAGAAACCTGCACTTGTCATGGCGCATAATAAGACCCTGGCTGCCCAGCTTTATGCAGAATTTAAAGAATTTTTTCCAGAGAATGCCGTTGAGTACTTCGTTTCATATTACGATTACTTTCAACCGGAAGCTTATGTCCCGCGGCATGATTTATATATCGAAAAAGACTCGGATGTGAATGAAGAAATTGAGCGCCTTCGCCTGGCAGCTACTACAGCATTAATGTCGCGCAGAGATGTTATTATCGTGGCTTCAGTCTCGTGCATCTACGGTATTGGAAACCCCGAAGCTTACGGCCGTGTGGTAATAAATTTAGAGAGTGGTAAAATTTACCGGCGAAACGCACTCCTCCGCCAGCTTGTAGAAGGTCATTACCAGCGAAACGATCTGGACCTTCGCCCCGGAACCTTTCGCGTCAGAGGCGATAGCCTGGATCTCATTCCAGCCTACCAGGATAAATTGGGGTACCGGATTACTTTTTTTGGTGATGAAGTCGAAAGATTGATTGAATTTGATAGTGTCACCGGGGAATTCCGTCGTGAACTGAAAGCGGTCGCAATATACCCGGCGCGGCATTTCATTACTGAAGAACAGAAACTCAAGCAGGCGATTGTGGATATCGAGCAAGAGCTCGGGGAAAGGCTGGCTTACTTCCGATCGACAGATAAACTGCTCGAAGCTCAGCGCCTCGAAAGCCGGACCTTCTATGACTTGGAAATGTTGCGTGAGGTCGGATATTGCGCTGGAATTGAGAATTATTCACGCCACCTGGACCAACGCGCAGCAGGCACTTCACCCTGGACGCTAGTAGATTATTTACCCAGCGATTATGTGCTGATTATCGATGAATCACACATGACAGTTCCACAGATTCGTGGGATGTACAATGGCGACCGCAACCGTAAACAGACATTGGTAGAATATGGATTCCGGCTTCCCTCCGCAATGGATAACCGGCCTCTCACCTTTAATGAGTTTGAGGCGCGGATGGGATACACCATTTACACTTCAGCGACACCAGGACCTTTCGAATTAGATCGCGCAGACCAGGTAGTCGAGCAAATTATTCGCCCGACAGGTCTTGTAGATCCGCAGCTCGATGTTCGACCGATTGAAGGCCAGGTGGATGATCTGATTGGTGAGATCCATGCCCGAGTTGAAAACCGACAAAGAGTGCTGGTAACTACCCTCACCAAGCGCATGGCTGAAAAACTCTCCGATTATCTGATGGAAATGGGGATCAAGGTTCATTATCTACATTCCGAAATAGATACCCTGGAACGGATAGGAATTCTGCGAGATTTACGCTTGGGGGTATTTGATGTAGTGGTGGGAATCAATTTGTTGCGGGAGGGGTTAGACCTCCCTGAGGTATCATTGGTCGCAATTCTTGATGCAGACAAAGAAGGCTTTCTGCGCTCAGGAACAGCTTTGATTCAGACGATTGGTCGCGCAGCACGACATGTTGAAGGGAAAGTCATCATGTATGCAGATAAAATGACAGATTCGATGCGGCGGGCAATCGATGAGACAAATCGACGACGTGCAAAGCAAGTTGCCTATAATCAAGAACATGGGATACAACCCGTCGGTATTTACAAAGCTGTCCGTGATTTGACGGATCAAATTACTATCAAAGCTGTTGCTGAGCCTAGAGCAGGATACACGGCAAGAGGCGCCAGAGGATTACCGAAAAGTGACATGATGCACCTCATCTCCGAACTGGAAAAACAAATGAAAGAGTCAGCCAAGAACCTGGAATTTGAAAAAGCTGCTGTATTACGCGATGAAATCTATGAGCTGAAAGCCATCCTGGCAGAGGAAAGTGATATTAAGCCCTGGCAAAAGATACGCCTGTTGGCAGGCGAAGAATGAGGCAGAGCTTCATAAAATCTTCCGGATTATGGGTTCCAACCGGATGGGTAAGCGTTTCCATTTATCTGGTAGAAGCATAGAATGGAAAATTGGAGGCTAGCAATCACCCGCATTGAGGAACTGTTTTTTTTCTATGCGATTTCCTATTGTGCATTGATTTGTGGAATTCTAAAAGCCAATGAAATCAAATAATGTCACCAGATTGCTCGACTCGCTTAAGACCCCATATACTCTTTATGAGCTGCCGGAAGAAAAGCTTGGAGCATTAGAGACAGCCAGGTTGTTAGGCGTCCCGGAAGAACAGGTATTTAAGACTATTGTAGTTACCCGGGAGAAAAAAGGGAAGAATATTTTGGCGCTTGTTCCCGGTTCTTTTGAAGTTGACCTGAAGCTTCTTGCAATCGCTGTGGGTGAAAAGAAGGTTACTTTACCTACGCTGCGAGAAGCAGAGAAGTTGACAGGATTATTAGCAGGAGGAATTTCACCGCTAGCCCTACTCAATCGGGGTTACCAAGTGGTAATCGATAGCACAGTAGAACTATTCAATGAGATAAATATCTCAGCAGGTCAGCGAGGTCTGAACATCTGTTTACCAGTGGGTGAGCTTATAAAATTGACTGACGCTTCGATCGCAGATATCGCACGTTAGAATTACTATTAGCAGTCAAGATTTTGATAAAATGCAAAATCATTGACAGAAGCAAATCATAAATACTTTAGTAGATTATGCGAGGAGCGTGGGATGAGTGACCAGAATAATGGACAGCCGATCATTATTTGCAGCGATGTACATAAATGGTATGGGAATTTTCAAGCCTTGAAAGGTATAGATATGACTGTCAATAAGGGCGAAGTCGTTGTCATTTTCGGCCCATCTGGCTCAGGAAAATCAACATTTATCCGTACGATCAACCGTCTGGAAGAGCACCAGCGTGGCACGATCATTATAGACGGCATAGAACTCAACAAGGATATGCGCAATGTCGAACGCATTCGGATGGAAACCGGCATGGTATTTCAGCAATTCAACCTGTTCCCACATATGACGGTGCTCCAAAACATTACTTTAGCGCCCATTCAGGTGCGCAAATGGTCGCGAGAAAAAGCGGAAGAGATCGGCAGACAACTGCTCATCAGGGTTGGCATTCCGGAGCAGGCAAATAAGTATCCTGGACAACTTTCTGGTGGTCAGCAGCAACGTGTCGCTATCGCTAGGGCACTGGCTATGCAGCCCAAAATCATGCTCTTTGACGAACCCACTTCTGCACTCGATCCAGAAATGATCAAAGAAGTGTTAGATGTAATGACTGAACTAGCCCGCAGTGGAATGACGATGTTAGTCGTTACACACGAGATGGGATTTGCATGCGCTGTGGCGAATCGGATGGTCTTCTTCGATAATGGACTGATTGTCGAACAAGGGACCCCTGATGAAGTATTCAGTTCTCCTAAAGAAGAACGGACGAAACTATTCTTATCGCAGATTCTCCACGAGTTAACTTAATCAAAAGAGACCGATATGACCTTTTAGGTTCATTTCGGTCTCTAATCGTTCCTGCACGATTATAGGCTACTCTGAGGAAGCAGCTGAGAGAGTCTTGCGCATTTGTTCTAAGTGTGAATAAAAGTGCTGTGGCCACTCCAATATGTTATATGCCATGCGCCAGTAACTGGCTTTATTTTGACAGAATTCTTCTGGCAGTGAAGTGATCAATGCAATCGTCTCTTGCGTACTGTGATTGTATTCGTTGAGTAATTCAGGTATAGTGCGATATACGCAGACAGTTGCTTTTACCTGGGCATCACTATTTCCTCCCCAGTCATCTGTCCAGCTTTCATATCCGGAAGCAAGCTCCATAATGTTAAATTGAGTGTAGCGTTCATTCTGAATCAAATGGGCGAGGATTTCCTTGATATTCCATTCAGTTAGCCCTGGTCTAAAATCAGCTTGTCTCTCGGTTACATTTTTCAGG
>Ga0209253_10004260_pt1 | contig 12486 bp, 11 predicted proteins | sample FrelakmetBRP12BR_FD_187145 | JGI IMG/M metagenome (GOLD analysis project Ga0209253, IMG submission 187145) | Freshwater lake sediment microbial communities from the University of Notre Dame, USA, for methane emissions studies - BRP12 BR (SPAdes)... | ecosystem: Environmental > Aquatic >...
TGGATCTGAATCAGAATATGAAATACGATCAGCAAGATATTCGGTTAATGTATGGAGAGTTTCCTGGTCGATTGGCACAATTCTCTGCTTATTTCCCTTCCCCCGAAGTTTCAAAATACCACTATTAAAATCGATATCACCGATACGGGCATTAGCGATTTCACTAACACGTGCCATCGTAGAATAAAGCAAACGGATGATGACATACGCTCGTTTACGGAGTGTATAGGGGATCCCAGTCCCTTGTTTTAAAAAACCCAATAAGGATATCATATCTCCCAAATGAAGAAATTTCGGTAGCTGTTCTTCCCTTTTAATCTTAGGAGAGTTAATTTTTTTCATTGGATTTTTTTCAATTGCCTCGTTATCTTCGAGAAAATTAAAGAAACTTTTAAGACATGCGATTTTTCGCGCAATCGCCGATTTTGTATATTCACGATCATGAAGAATTTTCAAAAATGCACGAACATGAATTTGATTAATTTGTTCAACTGATGTATTGGGATTTAGGGATTGGTCAAAGAGTTTAAGATCGTATTGATATGCTCGAATTGTTGCAGGGCTACAACCCGTTTCAATTTCTTTGGATAGTAAAAAGTCATCAATTTCATTTTTGATTTGCATCAGTAAATTTCCGCCACCACTTCTTCTGGTAAATAACAATTTTTCACGATCAATTTAATTACTTCAATATTACCGATGTGTTATTTAGATATTATAATAGTGAGGAGTACTATTGGGTCTCTTCCTTAAACTCTATAGTGGAATAAAATTTATTTTCGATACAGAAAATCTGTGAATTATGGATTATGTGAAGTATGGAGTGTGTGGTTGCGGTAGAGTATTCGATAGGTTTCATAGATTAGGTGCAATAGGACAAGAAAAGTACAAATTCACAGCGTTTTTTGATATAAATGAAAAAATCGCCCGAAGACAAGCGCGCGTATTCAAAGGAGAGTATTTTGATGATTTTGATTCCTTGTTAAGAAGCGATATCGATGCTGTCCTAATCAATGTCCCTCATCATCTTCATCGCGATATGACGATCCAAGCTGCACAAGCTGGAAAGCATATCCTGTGTGAAAAACCTATGGCACCCACTATTGAAGAGTGTGATGACATGATAGCAGCAGCCCAAAAAGCGGGTGTCAAATTCATGATTGCGGAAAACCATCGTTTCTTACCAGCGCATCGATATATCGCTGAAACAGTTAAGAAAGGACTAATCGGGAATGTTTTTCTTATTCGCGCTTATGAAGGTGTAGACGAGATACTAGGGCTATCCCGCCCGGGTTGGAAGGGAGATGTGAAATTACGCAATATGGGAGCTCTATTAGATATGGGTGTGCATAGAATCGCTACAACGAATTGGATATTGAATGATGACATCGAATTGGCAAACGCATGGATTAGCAAACAATGCACTAGTTTGGATTCCAAAGCCGAGGACAATGCCCTTGTCATGTATCGATATACAAAGGGTACGATAATGGAGTGTGCGGTTAGTTTCACAGTTGTTTCTCCTCCGTCGAATGAACTGCAAATCTATGGAACGAAGGGAACTATAATTGAAAATCATGCAATAGAACAACCCATAAAAATATACTCGAATGAGGGAGAGCACAAAAATGAATGGTATATTCCTACTAACATTGAACATGGTCCTTTCCCCTTATACTATAAAATTTCTATGGGAAAAGAAGACCTCCATTTTGCAGAGTGTATCTTGTATGATACTCAGCCAGAATTCACACCACAACAAGCTAAAAAAACCGTAGAGGCGATCCTAATGGCGTATGAATCTGCTAATCGAAATAAACCGGTAACCTACGAACAGTTGATAAAGTTAAAAGAGGAGAAAGGTTCTGGAACTGTATTAAAACGACTAAAACGGCACATTCAGAAGAATTATCACTATATTAATGAGTAATTTTTTCTAATTCAATCCTACTATTTTTTTCCCCATTTTACTAAGATCTTTGCCATAAAAAGCAAAATAAAGTGTTCCTATTAATCCAAATGCAGCTGCAACTGAGAAATTCACAACTGGTCCTATCTGCCAAAGAAAAGCAGAACCAAAAGCAGCAATAGACACAATCACGTCCCGGATTAGATAATAGGTTCCAAAAGTGTTTGCTTTAGCTAATTCGGGCGAAAGATCCATGATCAAAGCTTTGCGTGTGGGTTCTCCAAATTCTTTAAATCCTCGAATGATGAACGCAACAATTAGAAGAGGAAAGGATCTACAAAAAATTAAACAGAGTGGGAATAATGTGAAAAAAATAAACGTCATAACCACAAAGGGTTTTTTCGTATTGCGATCCGCTAAATATGCCACCGGAAGGTAGATAAGAATTGCAGTTGCCATCTCGATGGCAGTCAAAATACCAAATTGAATTTCACTTATCCCATTCACTTGAACAGCCCAAACAACAACAAAAGCATAGGGTATCTGTTCAGCAAATCGGATTAATATATCTGAAATAAGGAGATTTCTCAAATCAGGGGAGATATTCTTGATTGAGTTCTTTAAGGTGATCTTTTTTTGCTCAATTTTTTCCCCATCCTTGATAAAAAAGATCTCTAGCATGATAGCAACTGCTCCCAAAGCTAAAGCAATTGAAAATGCGATTCTGATGCCAATCTCAGTTCCAAATACTCCGATAAGTGCACCCCCAATTATCGGACCAATAGCCATTGGAATCCTCCTCGTTAAGGAATGGAACGTAACTCCCATGGTTCTGCGTGTTTTAGGTACAATATTGGCAATCAGACTCATTATTGCAGGTAAGGAAATAGCAGTCCATGAAATAAAGAAAAATGCCCCAATCAACACCGCCCACCATTTGGGAATTAAGATTACTATTAGAAATCCAATCATCGCCATTAGGTTAAACACGATTAGAGATTTCTTATATCCGATTTTATCACTTAAATATCCGCCGGGGAACGAATATAAAGCCGACAATAAATTATCCATACCATTAAGTAAACCGATTGCAATAGAACCTCCATTCAAGGCTAATATATAAAGCGGAAGAAATCGTTCCGCAAGCTTCTCTCCTGTACCGACAAGTATGACCATGCAAATCATCACAATCATACTGGGATTAAAAAGAGATTTCTGCAATAGTTCTTTATTAGGAAGATCTCTATTACGATCCGATTCTTTTTTCATGCCTTTCTCTTTGGATGAATTCATGGTTCAGTCGACTGAATTTTAAATACACTACAAGCATAATTCAATTTAGGCTTTTTTATTTAAGTCCATTAATTTGGAATCTTATTTCTATAAAATTTTTTGTAAAATCCACGGGTATATCATCTATGAGAATTGCTGCGATAAGATCGGGATTAGCAAGACTTACTATCCCCTATCCTATGTTTGTTGGTGCTTAGTTAGAAACTTATAGCGGAGTTACTGGAACGATGACAGGAGCGGATGCTGTGGTTAACATTATTCTAGGAGACAAACACCTACTAGAACAAGCATTCAAGATTGAGAGAGCATGAGGTAAGAAAGTATTATTTTCCTATTTTTTGTGCAAGGGTCTTGAAAATTTTCATTTTCTCCATCTAAAATGTATATAATCATTTCATTTGATCATTCCGGATAACATACATATCGATCAGAAAAAATCCTTGTGATAATATTAATCATAAATGTGGGAATCTTGGAGTAAAAAGTATTAAATTGCATTCACGTATGAAAAGGTATGCATAACAAACGCAACAATTCGCAAAGTGATCTTATTTGTCCCCATGGTGGGATTCTTATCGATTCTACTATTACCAATGAGGAACAATTGTACGAAATTCGCGATCGATTAAGAAATTCTGTAAAAACCGAATTGAACGAGTTCACGTTAGCAGATTTAGAGTGTTTATGTACCGGTGTTTATTCACCATTAACAGGTTTTATGGATGAACAAGACTACATTCACGTGGTTAAATTCATGCGATTATCCAATGGCATTGTTTGGCCGATCCCTATCACATTAGATCTAGGTAAAGAAATTGTTGCGCAAATTCAAGTGGATTGTGAAATCGGATTAACTTGGAAAAACACACTGTTGGGATTGATGAAAGTCACTAGTATCTATAGACCAGATAAACAATTGGAAGCTAAAGAAGTATATGGCACTACAGATTTAGCCCATCCGGGTGTCGCAACTCTAATGAAAAAAAAAGACATGTATGTGGGTGGAAGGGTCTACCTTATAGGAGAACTGCCCAAGCATAAATATCATGAGTATTATTATACACCTAAACAAACAAGGGAGCTATTCCGCTCCAGACAATGGAAAACAGTAATTGCATTCCAAACTCGAAATCCCATTCATCGTGCGCACGAATACCTTCAAAAAATCGCGTTAGAGATTGTGGATGGATTATTGGTACATCCTTTAGTTGGTACTCCAAGCAAAGACGATATACCCTTTCCGATCCGCATGGAAACTTATAAGACTATATTAAATTCCTATTATCCAAAAGCACGAACCGTTCTTAGCATTTATCCTGCATTTATGCGGTATGCTGGTCCGCGAGAAGCCTTATTGCATGCGATTTCTCGTCAGAATTATGGTTGTTCTCACATCATTATTGGTAGGGATCATGCAGGAGTAGGAAATTATTATGGTACGTATGATGCTCAGATGATTTTTGACCAGTTCTCTCCGGAAGAACTGCAAATTAAGCCCTTTAAACTCGAAAATGCGTTTTATTGCAGAATCTGCAAGCAGATGGCAACAAGTCGTACTTGTCCTCACGGGAATGAAGCACATTTAAGTCTCTCCGGAACTGCTGTGCGGCAATTATTGAAAGAAAAGAAAACACTCCCAGAAGAGTTTACACGTCCTGAAGTAGCAATGATACTTAATAATATAATTGATGAAAAAAATATTCCAATTGAGCAAAAGGGAGTGACTTTGTTATTTACCGGATTAAGTGGCTCGGGAAAAACTACAATTTCAAAAGCAGTTGCACAGGAATTAATAAAACGCGGATACCGAGTTGAGCAGTTAGATGGTGACGTGGTGCGGCAGCATTTAACAGGGGATCTGGGATTTAGCAAAGAGGATCGAGACAAGAATATCCGTCGCGTAGGGTACGTGTCGCATCTTTTGACAAGAAACAATGTGATAGTGTTTATGGCGAACATTGCACCCTATCGTGCAATTCGGGATGAAATTCGGCAACTTATTGGAAATTTTCTTGAGATTTACGTTAAATGTCCGGTGGAAGAATGCGAAAAACGAGATATCAAAGGATTATATAAAAAAGCAAAACGTGGAGAAATATTGAATTTTACAGGGGTTAACGATCCTTACGAGGAACCCACCAATCCTGAATTAATCCTCGAAACAAATAAAGAATCGGTAGAAGAGTGTAAAAATAAAGTACTTTCGTTACTGGCAGAATATGGATACATCAAGTATTAGATGTTGATTTGAGTGATTATTCAATTGTAAATTCTGATTTCATTAAGGAACGAATATCTGAACATGAACCTACATAAACTTCACAGCGTCCGGATTCCACAATCCATGATTTCAAATCCACGTCGTAATATGCAGTTTCTTTTACGGGGACCGATAATTTAATTGTTTTTGTTTCATTTGGTGAAAGGTTAATCCGAGTGAACGCTTTCAACTCTTTTACTACTCGATCAACATTCGATTCCGGATATCCTAAGTAAAGCTGGATTATCTCATCCCCTGCTATATTTCCATTGTTAGAAATATCAACTGAAACCTCTAAGATACCTGATTTATCGATCCTTGTGTTCTTTACGTGAAGGTTCCCATAGGAAAACGTAGTATAACTTAGACCAAATCCAAACGGATAAGCTGGTGTCCTTCCTTTCTTATCTGTTAGTCGATATCCATGGTAATACTCGTAGGTGATAGCTTTTGCGTTTTTATCAAAGTAGGGAAGCTGATCTGCAGATTTAGGCACCATAAAAGGTAATTTTCCGCTGAAATTTACTTCTCCGAATAACAATTGTGCGAGTGCATTTCCTCCTTCCATCCCTGGATACCATGCCATTATGATACATGCTGCCTTATCTTTCCAATTTTCTACAATGATCGCACTACCTCCTTCCATTACAACGATTATATTCTTATTAATTGATGCAATTTCGGTGATGAGTTGTTCATCGGATGATTTTAAGGTGAGAAAATCCCGATCACCTGCTTTTCCCATCATATATTCCCCTTCAATATGATAATCATATCCCACCACAATAATGACAGCATCCGCCTCTTGTGCAATGGTTCTAGCTTTAGTGAGATTAGATCCATTCTCGTACAGTACCTTCGAGTATCCAAAATAATTCTGAATTCCCATTAACGGTGTTACCACGTACGGTGGATATACTCTGCTACTCCCGTGATCCCCGATATTTTTACTGTCTGCTAATTGACCTAACACAGCAATTTTTTGGATTTTTTCTGAATTGAGGGGCAGGATGTTGTTTGTATTTTGTAACAATACCATGCTTTTTAACGCTGCTTCTAATGCCAGATTCGTGTGCTCTTGGCATGCAATTTTTGAGCGAGAATAGAATTCTGGCTCTTCATCTCTCAAAAAACGTAATTTCTGCTTTAATATTCGTAATACACTGTCATTTATTCGTTCCTCGGCAAGAACACCTGATCGAATCCATTCCATGATTTTTTTTGGTTTCATTTTCAGCTGAAATGGCATTTCCACATCCAATCCTGCTTTAATAGCTTTTTGTCCGTCGTACACCCCCCAAATAAAGTCAGATACTACGAAACCTTCGAATCCCCATTCCTTTTTCAAAATTTCTGTAAGAAGATGATAATTCTCTCCGCAATAATGCCCGTTTACCTGATTATACGCACTCATAAACGCAGCGATTCCCGCATCCACACACTTCTTAAAATGCGGGAGGTAAATTTCCCGCAAGGTTCGTTCATCAATAGACACATCAACCTTGAAACGCATATTTTCCATACTATTCAGAGCATAATGCTTCGCACACGCCATCATGTGTTTTTGGACACCTCGAGTTAAAGCTGAACCCATTTCTCCAAGATGAAACTGATCTTCTCCATAGGTTTCTTGCGCTCTTCCCCATGCTGGATGGCGCAATAAATTGATGCATACACCCCCGAAAAAATCCGCTCCTTGAGTCCTTCCCTCGATTCCTATTGCGTTTCCTATCCGTTCTTCCAAATCCACATCAAATGTAGCTCCGCGCGCCATAGAAACGGGAAAACATGTAGAATTGGCCATTACAATACCACGCGGACCATCAGAGAACCCAAATGGGGGGATTCCTAATCGTTTGATTTTCCCCACTGGTAAAGGTCGAGAATTATAGTGAATCCCCATTGCGATGATATGTGGAAAAAGGGGCAGGTCCCCTTGCATAAATCGCACCTTTTCTTCAAGAGTTAAAGCATCAAGATATTTATATGCGAGTTGTTCGATTTCTGCTTGGTTTTGAGTATTAATGCTTCTACCAAACTTCTCTTCAATATGCATCATAAGAATGAATCAACTGAGTAAATTAAAAAATCCATTGTTTTCTTATTTCAATTACAAACCGAGGATTTTTCGTGCTTCCTTTGGACTCGCAACTTCTCGGTCCATTTCTTCACTCAGCTTCACCATGCGTTTTACAATCTCCGCATTATTTTTTGCGGATTTTCCAGGATAGAGGAAAGGAAAATCTTCAGTTCCCACCCGTACATTTCCTCCATTTGCAATTGCAAGTGTGGCAATAGTTGTCTGTTTCTCACTCATCACACTTATTGTATGAAAACAATTCTCCGGCATATATTTTACACGGAATAAGTAACTATCAGGAGTAGCAGGGCTCCATGTTCCTCCTGGCCAATCGAAAAATAATGTTAATACAAAGGGGGGTTCGATTAATCCTTTATCAATGAGGTATTGCAGGTTCCAATATGATCCAGTGTGCCAGATCTCAAACTCGGGTTTGATTTTATATTCTGCACATTTTTTAGCATATTTTTCATATTCTTCAAGGGTATGGAGCTGATTTACATGCATTTGTGTAAAATGTTCATCATGATGGTTTAAGATTATCGAGAGCATGTCGGGCTTTGATTTGAAATCATTGGGACGTTGCTCAATGGGAAAACTTGACATTCCTGCTTGGATGACGATATCACACTGATCTCGAATCCCATTGACAATATCAAAAGCTCTTTGGCCTCTAGGAAGATGTATGTGGGCAATAGTTGCACCTGCTTCGTAACAATCCACTACACACTTAATTATTTCTTCCACACTTTCTGGATTAGGCCAATTTTTTAATTCTGGATAGATCCACGAATTTGCCGTCGTAACTGTAAGGATCATGCTAGTTGGAGAATCCATAGGAGTGCAAGGACTTCATCTCATATAATTCTTTATCCTCAAAGATTTTAAACGCTGCATTAATCCCGATATGAATTTAGTTCTTACTTTTTTCTTTAACCAGCTTTAAAGATCTTTTAATTCCTTTCTCAATCTCTTCTGGTATTTCAATGGGTGGACGAATTTTTTCTTTTTGAAGGTAGTCCATCATTTCATAGAGTGTGACCCTCGCTTGTGTAGCTGCTTCTTGAAGGCTGACAAAACCTTTTCTGAAGAGTTCTGCCCCTTTTCCCATTTCATATTGGGATATTTGTTCCAAGATAAACTTACGAATCAAGGTAGACCGATCTATCTTTTCCTTTTTAGTTATTTCATCTAACTTTGTTACAATATCATCCTCTAACCGAGTAGATACAGTTTTACTCATTTTTTTCCAACTCCTGCAGTAGGATTAATTTACGTTCTGGAGATGTTGCATAAACCATCTCTAATTGATTTAGGATGGAAATAAAGTCATCCTTGGAAAGCTTTTTTCCAATCGCTTGGATAAAAAAAAATTCATCCAAATGAATAACATTTGTATTATACTCAATAAATTTCTGTATTGCTCTTTTATCAGAGCTTATGCAAATATCGCTCCCAGTTGATAGTATATGGCAGCTTGTTTCTCCCGCATCCCTAAATAAGGCTAATTTATAGCTAATATCTATTGGTTTTATTGATATTTGGTATTTTTGTAGATATCTTTTTGCTAAAGTAGCATCTTGATACCCCCGTTCTTCTCCTTTCTCAACAACCTCTTTATACACATTTGTATCAATTATTACTCTATTTCCAGCACATTCCATGAAAATATCACTGAGTTTAGCCTTTATTAAATAAATAATCGTATTAGCATCTAAAATCCAATTCATTAAGATCTACAATGTATTACAGCATAAATATCTATTGTAGACAAAGACCTTTATTACATAGACATCAATGAGAATTTCCTAAACTTCTCTCAGAAAAAAGAGTTAAAAAGAACTTGAACAAACAATCACCCATGAAACCAATTGGATTTTCTAAAGAACGATGTAAAAAGATAATGGAAGAACAGAATTTGGATTTACTAATTGCTTCAACTCCAGAAAACGTATTTTATACCAGTGGATTACCTACTACGGTTAATGCCCCTAACCCGATCTTATATGTACTCAAAAATCAATACCCCTATTTTGTACTGATAAATAAAGAAGCGGAGGAATTTCTCATTCATTGGGATCTTTACCGAAGTGCGAAAATTTTCACATGGGTATCTGATTGCAAAGGGATATTATCCCCCAGTGATAGTTTACGTGCAATTAGCAAACAGCTGAAAAAATGGGAGATAAAACAAGGAAGAATTGGATTAGAATCCCTGTTACCGCGATATGCAGCAGATTACATGTATTCTAAATTTCCTGAAGTTGTCTTTGTCGATGGAGATTCAGCGTTCATAGAAATGAGATTAATTAAAACGGAAGAAGAAGTGAAGCGAATCAAACAGTCTACTCAGATAGCAGAAAAAGCAATTAAGGCATGCATCAATGCTTCAAAAGAGGGAATAACAGATACAAGACTCCTTCAGATTGCACGAGAAACCATGGTTCAAGCGGATCCCGAAGTGTGGGGGTGGGATCATCTCACTATGAATATTGGTCGAAGTGATCCCGAAGCACCTGGTCAAGGAATTAAGATGAAAAAAGGTGATTTATCCCGATTCGATTTTGGAGCAGTATACAAAGGATATGTGTCGGACGTGAGTCGTCAGATGGCATTGGGAGAAATCCCAAGTGGTGTTGGAGAAGCAATGGATCGGATGATCAAAATGCAAGAATTTGCCCTAAATAATATGAGAGCAGGTATTATTGCTAACGAATTGAACGTAAAATCCGCAGATTATTATAAAACACTAAAAGAAGATGGGATGCATTTCGTTACCGCGCATTCTATAGGTTTGCAGACTGAAGAGATACATTTGTTTGGTCCTGTAGAAAATCAAAACCGTCCCTTCGAGGAAAATATGGTATTGGATGTAGAAGTATGGGAACATGTCCCAGAATGGGGTTTAGTTGGGGTTGAAGATTGCTATAGAATAACTAAAACGGGTATAGAACGACTCTCGACCTTGGATAAAGAAATTTTTGTGGTGTAAGATGCAGCGAGTAAAAGATAAAATAGTGATTCTTACGGGAGCTGCTTCCGGCATAGGAAGAGCAACTGCACTTCTTTTTGCAAAAGAAGGAGCAATTCAAGTACTATCCGATATTGATGAAAAAGGTCTTAATGAAACTTATGAAATGATTGGTAAAAAGGAAAAAACCTATATTAAAAAGGTAGATGTTCGCAAATCCGAACAAGTGAAACAAATGATTGAATTTACAATCAAAACATATGGTAGAATTGATGTTCTTATCGTGAATGCGGGTGTGGTCCGTGTAGGTCCCATTGAAAACTTTCCCGATGAGGATTATAATCTGTTGATTGATGTGAACCTGAAAGGGACATTTTATACCTGCAAATTTGCTGTCCCGCAATTTAAAAAACAACGATTTGGGAGTATAATCACATTAGCTAGTGTTGCAGCGCATATTGGGCAAGTCAATCACGCCAACTATTGTTCTACTAAAGCGGGAGTCTTAGGATTTACGAAAGCACTTGCATTAGATTTAGCTCCATATAATGTACGGGTCAATTCAGTGAGTCCTGGAGCTACAGATACACCAATGTTGCGCTCGGATGTCGCAAAACAAGCCAAAGACCGTGGTGTGGATTTTGAAGTGGTAAAAAAGGAATTTGAGCAAGAAGGTGTACTCACAAGATGGGCTACGCCAGAGGAAATAGCTACGGGGATTCTATTCCTTGCTACAGAGGAATCTTCCTATATGACCGGTTCAGATCTCCGGATGGATGGTGGCTGGACAACTCGCTAGGAGAACAAGATGAACGGATGTCTGTCGAATTCGGTAAAATCTCCATCGAACCTGCACAAAAATCGGATATTACTCAATTGACCAAAATCATGACGAATGCATATGAATCCCTCTCAAACCTATATTTAAACAAAAAATTGGGACCTCCAGGGTATAATTCCGAGCTAGCCCATGCAGAATGGTACGTTCGGGGAGATTATTACAAGATTTTATGCAATGGAATCCTAATTGGCGGATTTATCCTAGAATATTTCCAAGAAATGATCTTACTTGGTATGATGTTTATTGATCCCCCTTATCAACATAAGGGTATTGGTTCCTATGCTCTGAAGTATATAGAGCATCTTAGCTCTAATATCTCCCAAATTGAAGCAAATACACCTGAATGGGCTATTCAAAATCAGCAATTCTATATTAGAAATGGATACAAACATGTGGATTCGTATTTCGATGAAATATTGGGATTTACTTTATTTTTTTATCTTAAACATATTAAAAAATAACACAAGAGTCATAAAACTGGTCCATAACGCCCAAAAAAACGAGGAAGATACTTAAAACTTACACGGAATTTCGCAATGGCTAGTACTCTGAAGAAAGTTTTGAGATTATATCCTCCCACGGGCTCTTTATCTAACTTTTTCCAATGTTTTTTGTCATAATTCATTTGTTCCTGTTCAACTAACGACATCCGATTTGTTCTACGTGCATTAAAACCCTTATACATAGACAAACAAGATCCTAAATTGTCATTCCGCCGTCTACTGATAAATTAATTCCCGTAGTGAACTCATTCGTAGCCAAGAATAACACTGCATGAGCTATCTCTTCTGGTGAACCCAATCTCTTCATTGGTTGTCTGGCAACAAATTCTTTTCGTGCATTTTCGGGATCATCATATTTAGCAAGACGATTTGCTAAACCGGGAGTGTCTGTAGTTCCGGGACAGATTGCGTTCACGCGAATTCCATCGTCCATATAATCCATGGCCATTGCCTTAGTTAACGCTGAAACTGCTCCCTTGGATGCCGAGTAAGCGGCTCGATTTTTCACTCCTTTTAATGCTAATACAGATGAATTATGAATTATGGTCCCTCGTGTTTCTTTCAAATAGGGATACGCGTACTTTGACAATAGATAAATACTGCGGACATTAACTGCCATGATGCGATCC
>Ga0209253_10004261_pt1 | contig 12483 bp, 12 predicted proteins | sample FrelakmetBRP12BR_FD_187145 | JGI IMG/M metagenome (GOLD analysis project Ga0209253, IMG submission 187145) | Freshwater lake sediment microbial communities from the University of Notre Dame, USA, for methane emissions studies - BRP12 BR (SPAdes)... | ecosystem: Environmental > Aquatic >...
TCAGTTCCTGCTCGTAGACCTGCAGGCCTTTCACCGTATTCACGATTTCACTCGCGATCTGCTCGGGCAGCGCCGGTGCGTTCGGCTTCGGGCTGTACGGCCGGAAGCGCTGCACCGATTCCATCAACCGTGCCTCGCGTGCGCGCAGGTTGGTGATGTACTGGCGCGTCACGACGTTCTGCTGTTCGAGCAGCTCGATGCGCTGGTCGCGCAGCCGTTCGATGTCCGCGACCGAGAGGTACGTGGCGAGCAACGTGCGGTCGCGCTGTGCAGCCGCAGCCTTGGCGTCCTCGGCCGCTTTCTGCGCGGTGAGTTGCTCGAGCGACTTTGCGCCCGGGATCATGCGCACGACGCGGCCCGTCTCGTCGAGCACTTCGACGTCGGCACCCATGCACTCGGGCGGGATGTTCTGGCCGAAGAAGCTATGGCCGGACGCGCTCTTGCAGCGGTAGACGTGCTCGTCGGTCAACGAGGGCCCGCTCGACTTGGGCTTTTTCTTCTGCGCGGCATCGGCGACGCCGGCCGCAAGAGCACAGGCCACCAGCAGCAGGGCCACGACCACGCCGAGACGGACACGGACGGGTGTCGGGGAGGAAGCGGTCACGGGGACTGCGCGCATGACGGGCATTCTGAGGCCAGAACCCCTCCCTTTTGCAGTATTTTGCCGTTTGTCGCGTTCAGCATTGTGACCTGCTTCAAACTGGGGGCCGCCTTCAGACCCCGTACTGGTCGCGATAGTCCCGGACCGACTGCAGCACTGCACTGTCGCCGGCGGCCTCCAGGTGGGCCATGAGGTCGCGCAGTCGCAGCACCGCAATGACCGGCAGGCCGTACGAATCCTGCACTTCCTGCACGGCCGACTTTGTCCCCTGGCCGCGCTCCTCGCGATCCAGCGCAATCAGGACGCCCGCCGGCGTTGCTCCCTGCGAACGGATGATCTCCACGGATTCGCGGATCGCCGTACCGGCCGTGATCACGTCGTCTACGATCAGGACGCGACCCTCGAGCGGTGCGCCGACGACGGTACCACCTTCACCGTGGTCCTTGGCTTCCTTGCGGTTGAAGGCAAAGGACAGGTTGCGGCCTTCGTGTTCGGCCATCGCGGCAGCCGTCGCCGTGACCAGGGGGATGCCTTTGTAGGCCGGGCCGAACAGCATGTCGAACGATACGCCGGACAGCATCGCCGCCCTTGCGTAAGAGCGCCCGAGCGAGCCGATGGCATGGCCCGTGTTGAACAGGCCGGCGTTGAAGAAGTACGGGCTCTTGCGGCCGGACTTCAGCGTGAACTCGCCGAATCGCAGGACGCCGAGTTCGAGGCACAGGCGGATGAAGTCGGGTTGGTGCATGGGCGTGTACTTTATACTTTGCGCCCATGCGCATCATCACCCTCAACGCCAATGGCATCCGTTCCGCGGCGCGCAAGGGATTCTTCGACTGGCTGCCGGCCCAGGACGCGGATGTCGTCTGCCTGCAGGAGACGAAATGCCAGCGCGACCAGATCACCGAGCCCCACTTCCAACCGGCCGGCTACCACTGCTATTACTTCGACGCGGTCAAGAAGGGCTACAGCGGCGTAGCCGTGTATTCGCGGCAGAAGCCGCTGACGGTCGTGGCCGGCCACGGGTCGAAGGAGTTTGACGGCGAGGGCCGCTACATCGAGGCGCGCTTCAAGAACCTGAGCGTGATTTCGCTCTACCTGCCCTCGGGCTCGTCGAGCGAGGAGCGCCAGCAGGCCAAGTTCCGGTTCCTCGCCGAGTTCATGCCGTACCTGCGTGCGCTGAAGCGCAAGCGCCGCGATTACATCCTCTGCGGCGACTGGAACATCGCGCACAAGGAAATCGACCTGCGCAACTGGCGCTCGAACCAGAAGAACTCCGGTTTCCTGCCCGAAGAGCGCGCGTGGCTCGACGAGCTGTTCGACGACGTCAAGTACGTCGATGCGTTCCGCGAAGTGAATCCCGAGCCCGATCAGTACACGTGGTGGTCGAACCGCGGCCAGGCGTGGTCGAAGAACGTGGGTTGGCGTATCGATTACCACGTGCTGAGCCCGGGCCTGCGCGGCAGCGTGCGCAGCGCCGAGATCTTCAAGGCACAGCGCTTCTCCGATCACGCTCCGCTCACCGTGACGTACGACCTGTGACTGGCGCGAGCGAGGGCGCAGCGCAGGCCGCACCAGGAGTCAGCAAGCCCTGGTGGCGCGGCTGGGCCGACGCGGTGCTGGCGTACCGCAACCCGCAGGTTGCCGCGATGCTGTTCCTCGGCTTCTCGGCCGGCCTGCCGTTCATGCTGGTGTTCTCGACGCTGTCCGCCTGGCTGCGTGAAGTCGGCATCGAGCGCGCCACGATCGGCATGCTGTCCTGGGTCGGCATCATCTACACGGTCAAGTTCTTCTGGGCGCCCGTCGTCGACAAGCTGCGTCTGCCCGTGCTGCACCGGCTGCTGGGCCGGCGGCGCAGCTGGATGCTGCTTGGGCAGGTCGGCATCGCGATCGGCCTGCTCAACATGGCGCACATGAGTCCGGTCGGACACCTGGCCGTCGTTGCGTCGCTGGCGCTGCTGGTGGCGTTCTCGTCCGCCACCCAGGACATCGCGGTGGATGCATGGCGGATCGAATCCGCGCCGACGGAGATGCAGGGCGTGATGGCGGCTGCGTACCAGCTCGGCTATCGCATCGCGATGATGGTGGCCAGCGCCGGTGCGCTCTGGATCGCGGCCGATCATGGCTGGGCCGTGTCCTACACTTCGATGGCAGCCTGCGCGTGCATCGGTATCGTCACCACGCTCGTCATCCGCGAGCCCGCAACGCGCGTGATCAAGCACACGCTGGCGCAGGAAGCGCGCGTCAGCGACTGGCTCGCGCGCAAGGCGCACTGGCCGGAGTCGATGCGCAATCTCGGCGCGTGGTTCGTCGGCGCCGTCGTGAATCCGTTCGTCGACTTCTTCACCCGCTACGGCGTGAAGCTCGCCGTGCTGATGCTCGCGTTCATCGGCAGCTACCGTCTCGCCGACTTCACGATGGGCGTGATGAGCAACCCGTTTTACCTGGACGTCGGTTTCACGCTCAAGGAAATCGCCGCCGTCGCCAAGGGGTTCGGCGTGTTCTGGTCGATCCTCGGCACGCTGGTCGGCGGCATGGCCGTGGCGCGCCTGGGCGTCATCCGCTCGCTCGCGCTGGGCAGCGTGCTGGTGATCATCGCCAACCTGATGTTCGCCGCGTTCGCGTCGTACAACCAGCCGAACCTGCTCGGGCTTGCCTTCCTCATCAGCGCCGACAACCTGGCAATGGGCATCGCCGGCACGTCATTGATCGCCTATCTCTCGAGCCTGACCAGCGCTTCGTACACGGCGACTCAGTACGCGCTGTTCTCGTCGATCTATGCGCTGCCAGGCAAGCTGCTGATGGGCACGTCGGGTTTCGTCGTCGATGCGATCGGTTATCCGGCGTTCTTCGTCTATACCTCGACGCTCGGCCTGCCGGCCCTCGTGCTGCTGTTCTTCCTCGCCCGCAAGATGCGGCAGGAAAGCCGGTGAGTCGCGGTGGCGGACGAGATCGACATGACGCGAGTGATCTGCCCGCTGCATGAGCTGGCGGATCCCGGTGCGCGCGGCTTCACGATGGGACAGGGCGACTGGCCCCTGAAGGGCTTCGTGGTGCGGCAGGGCGAGCACGTTTACGGCTACGTCAATTTCTGCCCGCACGCCGGCTTCCCGCTCAACTGGCAGCCGGATCAGTTCCTGGTACCAGGCGGCACGACGATCCGTTGCGTGATGCACGGCGCGCTGTTCGAAATGGAAACGGGAAGCTGCCTTTCCGGCCCGTGCCTGGGGCTGGGCCTGCAACCGCTGCCGGTGCATGTCCGGCACGGCTACGTGCTGCTCGACGAATCGGTTCCGCTGCGGGACCCGAACTGAACGCTGCTCAGCCCGACGGGCGCTCCTGCTGTTCATCAGGCAGTTCGAGTTCGGAGTAGCCGTCCGCCTCGCCGCGATCGATGGCGTCGAACGGGCTGTTGCCATTGCCGGGCGCCAGGTCGAACTCGTTCTCGGTGTCTTCAGGATCGACGTCGACCGAGCCGGTCCAGTCCTCGGGCGGTGAGGCGGCGACGATCACCTCTTCGCGCCACTCGTCGAAGTCGAGCTCTTCGATCGTGCCGTCGAAGTACTGGAGTTCGATCGTGGAGTCGTCGCGGTCGATCGCGACCACCTCGAAGGAGTCGCCTCCGGAGCGCGCGTACCACATGCCAACGACAGGTGCGGGGTTGCTCATCGTCTTGTCCTCGACGCGTCCTTGCGCTTGGTATCCTATGTCTGGTTGTAGACCTGCGCGGCCCGGAGTTCAAGTCGCGAAACACGCGAAGACGCCATGCTCGACGAACTGGTGAAATTCTTCGTGGTCCTGCTGGTGGTGGTGGAGCCTTTGTCGCTCCTGCCCATCCTGGCAGGACTCACGGAAGGCGCGGACGACGCCTTCCGGCGGCGCATGTCGTTCAAGGCCGTCGCCATCTCCGCGGCAGTCTGCGTCCTGTTCGCGGTCGGCGGCACGGCGCTGCTCAAGCTGCTCGGCATCAGCGTCGACGCCTTCAAGATCGGCGGTGGCATCCTGCTGTTCATGCTCGCGATCGAGATGGTATTCGCGCGTGAATCAGGCGTGCGCTCGATCACCCCGGTCGAGGGCGAGGAAGCGCATCATCGTGCCGACATCTCGGTGTTTCCACTCGCGTTTCCGATGATCGCCGGACCCGGTGCGATAGCGACCATCCTGCTGGCGTTTGCCGCCGTGCCATTCGGCTCGGCACAGTTTTTCGCGCAGCTCGCGGTGATCGGCCTGGTGCTCGTGTTGACGCTGGCGCTGATGCTGGTGACGGGCCCCGTCATGCGGATCGTCGGGGTGACGGGGAGCGCGGTTCTCGGCAGATTGCTCGGCGTCCTGCTGGCGGCGCTGGCGGCGCAGTTCGTGATCGACGGGGTGCGCGGGGCGATGGCGTGAGGGAAGGGGAGGAAGGGGAAGAAGTGGAGGAAGTAGAGGAAGTAGAGGAAGGTGTCACTTCCCATGCTTCCTCCCCTTCCTCCCCTTCCTCTACTTCCTCTACTTCCTATCGCTTCCCAGGCCGGCGGAACGCCAGGTCCCACACGCCGTGACCTAGCCTCTGGCCGCGCCGTTCGAAGCGCGTGAGGGGACGGCTGTCCGGCCGTTCCACGAAATCACCCGTCGCCGATTCGTTCTGCAACATGTCGCTGCTGCCCGCCGTGGCGAGCATGTGCTCGGCATACGGTTGCCAGTCGGTCGCCATGCGCAGGACGCCGCCGGGTTTGAGCTTGCGCGCCACCAGTTCGACGAACGGAGGCTGCACGATGCGGCGCTTGTGGTGCCGCTTTTTTGGCCACGGATCCGGAAAATAGAGCAGCACCTCGTCCAGCGATGCGTCCGGCACCCGTCGCTGCAGCACCTGCACGGCATCGTCGCAGATGACGCGCACGTTGCGCAGTTTCCCTGCCTCGCAGCACAGCAGCAGGTGTCCGACACCGGGCGGATGAACTTCGAGGCCGAGGTAATTGCGCTCGGCATGATTGGTTGCCAGCGCGACCAGCGACTCCCCGTTGCCGAAGCCGATTTCGAGCACCACGGGTGCGTCCCGACCGAAAGCCGCCGTGAAATCGAGCGGTTCGTCGCCGTTTTCGATGCCGAGCGCGGGCCACAGTTCGCGCCAGGCGCGTTCCTGTGCGCTGGTCATGCGGCCTGCGCGCACGACAAAGCTGCGGATCGCGCGGTGGGGCGAGGTGCCGGGCGCCGTCGCTGCGGCGCCGGCTCCGTTCTCGGCGTCTGGCTTCGGTGACGGCAAGGGACTAGAGTTTCGCTGGACTGGGGGGAATTGCAATCATAAAGCCCGGCCAACGGGCGTGGAGAAAAACGATGACCCAATCGGACGGACTGCTGCTGACCCGACTCGGTGGCGACGCCAGGATACTGTGCAAGCGCACCTGGTGGGTGTTCCTGGTCGGCGGCATCGCCAGCGTGATCTTCGGCGTACTGGCCTTTTCGCAGCCGATGACGGCCTGGCTGGTCGTCGCGGTATTCTTTGCCGCCGCGATCCTGGTCGATGGCGCCTCCAACATCGTCGGTTCCATCGGCAACCGCGACAAGGACGGCTGGTGGATCATGCTGCTGCTCGGCGTGCTCGGGGTCGTCGCAGGCGGTTATGCCCTGCTCAATCCGCTCGTCAGCATGAAGGCATTCATCCTGCTGGTTGCCTTCGAAGCAATCATGGCCGGCGTGTTCCTCGTGATGCTCGGCTACAAGGTGCGGGCAGCGACGGCGCGCGAGTGGATCCTCTACCTCACGGGCGGGCTGTCGATCCTGTTCGGAATCCTGGTGATCGTGAACCCGAAGGTGGGCGGGCTTTCCGTCATCTGGATGATCGCGTCGTGGGCAATCATCACGGGTGTGCTCAAGATCATGTTTGCCTTCAAGGTAAAGAGCCTGCCGGAGCGGATGGAGAACCGGTTCGTTTGACGCATTGCCTCTCCTGCTGCAGAGCGGGAGAGGCACTGATGCACCTCTCACGCCGCCAGCGGGAGAGGGGATCGTTCAGGCAACCTTCCCTGCGATACGCCCACCCAGCAGGCAGCCGCCGAGGAACGTGCCCTCGAGGCCGCGTTTGCCATTCATTCCGCCACCGCCGAAGCCGGCGCTCTCGCCGGCGGCAAACAGGCCCGGAATCGGTTCGCCGGAATGGTCGAGCACGCGACACTCGAGGTCAGTCTGCAGGCCGCCCATGCTCTTGCGGCTGATGATGAACTCACGGATCGCAATCAGCGGACCCGCCGACGGCTCGAGGATCTGCTGGAACTTGCAGGTGCGCAGCCGGTCGCCGATCCAGCGGCGCGCGAACTCGATGCGACGCAGCTGGTCGTCGGTGTGGAACCGCGGGCCGAGGCCGATGATGTCGTCGTAACGGGTCGCAGCCGTGCGGACTGCATCGACGTCGACCGACCCGTCGCCCGCCAGCACGTTCATCTTCTCGACGAGCGTTTCCACCGTCGGCGCAACTACGACGTCCGGACAGAACTGCGTCAGCTGGTCGTAGAGCCAGTGGTTGCCGAACACCATGTCGCGTGCGACCGCGAGTCGGTTCTTGCGCCGGAACGCTGGATTGAATTCGCCGCCCGAGATCGCGAGCTCCTTGAGCATGATGCGGCGGTTCAGCAGCTGCCATGAATAGGCGCGTTCCTGCCGGCAGATCTGCCCGACGAGGTCGTGCGTGTCGAAGCCCGTAACCAGCGGCATCGGGCCGATGCGTTCGCCGCGCCAGTTGAGCCACAGCGCGGATTTCGGCGGCACGAGCGAAAGTCCGTGCGACGGTTTGCGCGGCTGCCAGTGATGCACGCCCGCAGCGTAGTTCCATTGCCAGTCCAGGTGCGTGATGCGCGCGCCGTGCGCGGCCGCTGCGTCGTGCAGCGTGCCGTCGGCATATTTGTGCGAACCGTTCAGCAGCGTTGCGGGTGGCCGTGACCAGTCCGCGTGCCAGTTCTGCCGCACGCGTTCGAGGTTGCCGTTGATGCCGCCGCTCGCGATCACGACATTCTCGCCGTGCGCCTCGAACTCATCCTCGCTGCCTTCGAGCCGGCCGCGGCAGCCGTTCACGCGGCCATTCGTGACGATGAGCGACTCGACGCGGTGATCGAATCTCAGGTCGAGCTGCCCGCGATTCGGGCGCGACAGCAGGTGAGCATTCAGCACCACCTGCAATTCGTACCCGGTGCCCCAGACGATGTGCCAGCGCGGCACCGAGTTGCCCGGCGCATGCAGGCCGCGCTCCACCCACAGTGGCATCGGCATGAACTGCACGCCGATGCCGCGCAGCCAGTCATAGATCTCTTCGTTGGCACGATGGACGTAGGCCTCGGCCCAGGCGCGCGGCCAGTGGTCGTCCGGTCCGAACTCGGCGAACGCGTGCCAGTCACGCAGGCCCTGCTGGGCGCCGTCGCGGATGCCATAACGCTTCTGCAGCGGTGTGCCGGCAAACCAGATGCCGCCGAAGCTTTCCTTCGCGAGACCGCCCATGTTCTCCGCGTTGTCGCGATCGAGCAGCAGGACGCGCCGGCCCCGGTTCAACAATTCGATGGCTGCCGTCACGCCCGCAATGCCGGCGCCGATCACGATCACGTCTGCCGAGTACCGGATCATTCGACCACTCCGGGAAGGATGGCGAAGTGCCAAGGGTAACGCACCGGTATCATTCCCGGCATGAGCAACCTCCGCAGGCCGCGCGAGACGTTGTCGCTGGCCGAGGCGCGGCGGATCGCGCTCGCGGCGCAGGGATTGGGCCGCCAGCGCCCCGACCGGGACATCGTCAGGGCCGACGTAGTCCGCACCGTGCGTGCGCTGGGCTTGCTGCAGATCGACTCGGTAAACGTACTCGTCAGGTCGCACTACCTGCCGCTGTTCTCCCGGCTCGGGGCATACGCAATGCCGCTGCTGGACGAAGCCGCCTATGGCGGCCGCCGACGACAGCTGTTCGAGTACTGGGGTCACGAGGCGTCACTGCTGCCGGTCGAGTGCCAGCCGTTGCTGCGCTGGCGCATGCAGCGCGCGAAGAACGGCGACGGCACCTGGGGCAACGTCGCGCGATTCGGGCGCGATCGTGCCGCCTTCTGTGGCGAGGTGCTCGCGGAAATCCGTGATCGCGGCCCGCTCGGCGTGTCCGAGATCGGCACCGGCGATCGCCGCAAGGGCAGCTGGTGGGGCTGGAGCGAAGGCAAGATCGCGCTCGAGTGGCTGTTCTGGACCGGACAGGTCACCACGCATTCGCGACGCCGCTTCGAGCGCGTGTATGACCTGACCGAGCGGGTGTTGCCGCAAGCGGTCGTCGATGCACCGACCCCTGCCGTCGAGGACGCGCAGCGCGAATTGCTGCGCATCGCAAGCCTGGCGATGGGTGTCGCGACCGAGCGGGATCTGCGCGACTACTTCCGGCTGGGCCCGGCGGACGCCAAGGCACGCATCGCCGAACTCGTCGAGTCGCGGGACCTGTTGCCTGTGCAGGTGGAAGGCTGGAAAGGCCCTTCGTACATGGCAGCAGGCACGAGGGTGCCTGCGCGCATCGAGGCTCGCGCCTTGTTGTCGCCGTTCGACTCACTGGTCTGGTTTCGCGACCGGCTGCAACGCCTGTTCGATTTTCACTACCGCATCGAGATCTACACGCCGGCGCACAAGCGAATCCACGGCTACTACGTCCTGCCGTTCCTGCTGCACGACGATCTCGTCGCGCGCGTGGACCTCAAATCCGACCGCGAAGCCGGCAAGCTGCGTGTCATTGCCACTCATTACGAGCCGGGCGTGGATCGGCGCGCTGTAGACGTCGGCCTGCGTGACGAGCTCGACCTGCTCGCGCGCTGGCTCGGGTTGCGCGCCGTCGTGCGGGGCCGGGCGAGGAAGAAGGCATGATCCTCGATTGCCATCGAAACGCGCGCGCGCGCCGCTGCGGCGGCATCAGCGCGTTGCTGGCGTTGGTCGCGGTTGGCTGCGTGGTCGCGGGATGTGCTTCCAACCAAGCAGTGCGGACCGATGTCGCCGCAACGGCAACCGCACCCGTGTCGGACACCGCCCGGGCGCCCGCGGCCGAAATTGCCGATGCGAAAGCGGCGCAGTCACTCGTGCAGGCCATCGACGAGCGCTTGGTGCTCATGCGCGACGTGGCGGTCGCAAAATGGCTGTCGGCTGCGCCAATCCCGGATGCCGCGCGCGAAGCCGTCGTCTTGCAGCACGTGGCGGAACGAGCCCGCTCGCTGGGCCTGGATCCCATGACGACGCAAGCGTTCTTTGCCGCGCAGATCGGTCTCGCTCGCGACGTACAGCAGCGCTGGCACGATGAATGGAAGCAGGCGGGTCGCTGCGCGCCTTGCGCAGATCCCGCCGACCTGCAGGCCGTGCGCGAGCGCATCGACAGGACCAGCGAACAACAGTTCGCCGCGTTGTACCTGTTGACACCGTTGCGTGACGACACGGCCGCCGCCGTGATGGAGCAGATGCAAGCCACAGTTCGGCGTCACGAACTGCCGGCCGACGAAGTCACGGAATTGATGACTGCCTTACGACAGGTCGTTCGGGTCGCGGGCGGCCCGGTCCTGGACCGCGTGCGTGCGACACATGTGCTTCGCGTAGCCACCACCGGCGATTACGCTCCGTTCAGTCTCGATGCCAATGGCCATTTGTCCGGCGCGGACATCGAACTGGCGCGCGACCTGGCTGCGTATCTCGGTGTCGCGCCAGTGTTCGTCCGCACCAGCTGGCCCGGCCTGGTCAATGACCTGCGCGACGGACGCTTCGACGTCGCGCTGAGCGGCATCGGCTACACCGACGAGCGCGCTGCGCTGGGTCTCTATTCCGCGGCCTACCACGACGGCGGCAAGACGTTGCTTGCGCGCTGCGCCGACCGCGAGCGATTCGACACTGCGGCCGAACTGGATCGCCCCGAGGTGCGTGTGATCGTCAATCCGGGCGGGACCAACGAGCGCTACGTGCGCGAGCACGTGCACCAGGCGCAGATCCTCGTGCATCCGGACAACCGCGCCGTGTTTGCGGAAATCGCGGCGGGCCGGGCCGACGTGATGGTCACCGACGACATCGAGGCCGAATTGCAGGCTCGCCGTCGACCCGGCCAGTTGTGCCGGACGTATCCCGGCACATTGACTCGGGGCGAAAAGCGGATTCTGATGGCGCGCGACCCAGCATTGCTGGTGCTCGTGGATGAGTGGCTCGCCAAGGCGATGGCCGCTGCCCGGCCCGCGCGTGAACTGGAACGAGCCATGCAGGCGTACGTAAGCGACAATCAGGCCCCTTGAACGGGTCGAAGGGCAGCAATGCCGATGAATGAAACGGGTGCAAGGATGCGGCTGCAACTGATGGGATCGATGGTGGTTCTGGCGTGCGGCCTTGCCGCGACGGCGCACGCTGCGGCACCGGACAACGTCCGGGCCGATGCGCGCGCCATCCTGGACAAGATCATCTCCATCCCGAGTTCCGCTGGTCTCGGCCAGGTTCCGGCAGTCGCCACGTACCTGGCGGATCGCTTCCGGGCGGCCGGCTTTCCCGAGGACGACATTCACATCCTGCCCTCGGGTGAAACTGCGTCGCTCGTCGTGCGCTATCGCGGCAACGGCAAGGGTGGCAAGCCGATCCTGCTGCTGGCGCACATGGACGTCGTCACGGCGAAGCCAGAGGACTGGGAGCGCGACCCGTTCAAGCTGATCGAGGAGAACGGTTACTTCTTTGGCCGCGGCACGATGGACATAAAGGGCGAGATCGCCTTGATCGCCGCAACGTTCCTGCGCCTCAAGGCCGAGAATTTCGTGCCGACGCGCGACCTCATCATTGCGTTCACGGGTGACGAAGAGACGCAGATGAACACCGCGCGCGAGCTCGCGACGAAGTACCGGGCGCTGACCGATGCGGAATTCGCGCTGAACGGCGACGGAGGCGGTGGCACGCTCGACGAGGCAACGGGCAAGCCGCGGTTCTATGCGGTGCAAGGCGCCGAGAAGTCCTACGCGAGCTTTGCGCTCACGGCCCGTAATCCGGGTGGACACAGTTCGCAGCCGCGGCCTGACAATGCCATCTACGACCTCGCCGATGCGCTCAAGGCGCTGCAGGGATACTCGTTCCCGGTGATGTGGAACGACTGGACCATCGGCAGCTTCAAGGCGTCGGCTCCCGTTACACCCGGTGAGCTGGGGCAGGCCATGGCGAAGTTCGCGGCGAACCCGGGTGATGCCGGGGCCGCCGCCGTCCTGGCGAAGAACCCGGCCATGATCGGCCGCACGCGCACCACGTGTGTCGCGACCATGCTGACCGGCGGTCATGCGGATAACGCCTTGCCCCAGTCAGCGACGGCCACGGTCAATTGCCGGATCTTCCCCGGCACCAGCGTCGCTGAGGTGCACGACGCGCTGCAGCAGGTCGTCGGTGACAGGGTCGAAGTGAAGGTGCTCGGCGAGCCGCATTCGAGTCCGCCGTCGCCGATGCGCAGCGACGTCTTGGCGGCCGTGACCAAGGCGGTCCGGGCGGGCCATCCTGGCGTGCCGATCGTGCCGGACATGGCTCCTTACGCCACCGACGGTTCCATCTTCCGTGGTGCAGGCATTCCAACGTACGGCGTCAGCAGCCTCTTCATGCAAGAAAAGGACGAGTTCGCCCACGGCTTGAACGAACGCGTTCCGGTTGCAGCGTTTTACGCTGGCTTGGAACACTGGTACGTGTTGCTCACTACGCTCGCTGGCGCGAAATAACGGTTTCAGGCATACTGCGTCCACAGTTTGCCGCCGCGCAGTCCGGTCTGCGCACGAGGTTCTTCAGCGCTTCCCCCCTGGGAATGCCTATGCGGCCCCTCCTGCAGACTGATCGAAGTCTGCATTTCGCTGCTCGATTCATCAAAGTTACGGCGCCAGTCCGGTGCCTGCACGTGCTTGCACGCGCAGGTTTGGCGC
>Ga0209253_10004262_pt1 | contig 12480 bp, 10 predicted proteins | sample FrelakmetBRP12BR_FD_187145 | JGI IMG/M metagenome (GOLD analysis project Ga0209253, IMG submission 187145) | Freshwater lake sediment microbial communities from the University of Notre Dame, USA, for methane emissions studies - BRP12 BR (SPAdes)... | ecosystem: Environmental > Aquatic >...
GCCTCCTGCGTTCGGCGCCGATGACGGTCGCGCCGGACGTCGGGCTCGAGGAGGCGCTGACGACGATGGAGGACCACCGGATCGGATCGCTGCCCGTCGTCGACGCGCAGGGACGCCCCGTCGGGATCTTCACGCGGCAGGACGTCATCGGGCGCATCGTGCTCCCGAAGCGCAGCCTCGCGACGACGATCGGCGACGTGATGAGCTCGCCCGCCATCGCGCTCCCGTTGGACGCGACGGCCGCCGATGCCGCGAACGTGATGGCGCAAAGCGGCATCCGGCACGTCGTGCTGACCGACGAAGCCGGCCGCGTGGCGGGCGTCGTGTCCGAGCGCGATCTCTTCCACCTGAGCCGGCTGTCGGTGCGCGAGCTTTCGTCGGCGATTCACCGCGCGCGCGATGTGCCGACGCTGGTCCAGCACGCGGCCGACATTCGCGCTCTGTCGCTCGCGCTCGTCGCGCAGGGCGCGGGGAGCGGGCCGCTGACGCGGATGATCGCGAGCCTCAACGATCGCGTGACGGTCCGCCTGCTCGACCTCGCGGCGCCGTCGTTCGACCTGACCGGCATCACGGTCTGCTGGCTCGGGTTGGGATCCGAAGGGCGCGGCGAGCAGACGATCGCGACCGACCAGGACAACGGCATCATCTTCGCCGGCGCCGATCCCGAAGTTCCGGCCGACGCCATCCGCGCGCGGCTGCTGCCATTCGCGCAGGCGGTCAACGAGGCGCTCGACCGTTGCGGCTATCCGCTGTGCAAGGGCAACGTGATGGCGATGAACCCGAACTGGTGCCTGTCGCTCCCCGAGTGGCAGACCGCGTTCGCCCGCTGGATCGACCGCGGCGATCCGGAGAGCCTGCTCGCGTCGAACATCTTCTTCGACTTCCGGTCGCTGTGGGGCGCGGCGGCGCTGGCCGACGCGCTGCGTGCCGACGTCGCGGAGCGCGCGCAGCGCAACGAGCGCTTCCTGAAGCAGATGAGCGACAACGCGCGGAGCAACCGGCCGCCGCTGTCGTGGCGCGGGGAACTCGTGCCGTCGGAGGATGCCACCGGCACCGAAGGCATCGACCTGAAGCTCGTCGGCAGCATGCCGATCACCGATGCCGCGCGAATCTTCGCGCTGGCGACCGGGGTGGTCGCGACGGGCACGATCGAGCGCCTGCGCGAGGCCGCTCCGAAGAAGGGCATCTCCGCAGGGGATCTCGCCGACTGGTGCGACGCTTTCGAATACCTGCAGATGCTGCGGCTGCGCACGCAGCATCGGCGCATCACGCAGGTGCTGCCGCCGAGCGCCAATCCCAACCTCCTGCCGCTCGCGAGCTTGAGCGCGCTCGACCAGCGCGTGCTGAAGGAGGCGCTTCGGCAGGTTCGCAAGCTGCAGCAGCGCCTGGAGGTCGATTATCCGTGACCGCGTTCGACCGCGTACGCGATCGCCTCGGCGCGTGGTTCGCGGGCGCCGACAAAGCATCGGAGCGCTGGGTCGTCGTCGATACCGAGACGTCCGGCCTCGATCCCGAGCGCGATGCGCTGCTCGCGATCGGCGCCGTCGCGGTCGACGGGGAGGGCATCCGCGTGGCCGACAGTTTCGAGGTCGTGCTGCGCAACCAGGCGGCCGGCGACGCGGCGAACGTCGTGATCCACGGCATCGGCTACGGCGCGCAGCGCGAAGGCGTGCCGCTGGCGGACGCGCTGCCTGCGTTTGCCGCCTATGTCGGGGCGGCGCCTTGCATCGGCTTCCACACCGGGTTCGACCGCGCGGTGCTCGAGCGGGCCTTTGCGGCGGCGAACGCCGGCCCGATGGCCGTGCCGTGGCTCGATGTCGCGGAACTGGCGGCCGCGCTGCACCCGGAACAGCACAACCGGGGCAACCGCAGCCTCGACGACTGGCTCACGCGTTACGCGATCGACACCGCGTCGCGCCATTCCGCCGCCGGCGATGCACTCGCGACTGCGGAACTGCTGCTGCGGCTGCGCACGACCGCCGCGGCGCAGGGCAGCCGCGGATTCGCCGCGCTCGCGCGCATGGCCAGGCAGCATCGGTGGCTCGGTACGTCGTGACGGCGTCGATTGCCGTCGCGGGGGCTCATCGTTAGGATGGCGTTCCCGACCGCAACGGAGCAGTGCATGAGTTTCTCGTTCACCGGCAAGTTTCCCGACAAGCGCCTCCGCCGGATGCGCCGCGACGATTTCTCGCGCCGGATGATGCGCGAAACGGTCCTGACCCCGGACGACTTCATCTATCCGGTCTTCGTGCTCGAGGGCGCGAAGCGCGAGGAACCCGTGCCGTCGCTGCCGGGCGTGTCCCGCAAGAGCATCGACCTGCTGTTTCGCGACGCGGAGCAGTGCATGGCGCTCGGCGTGCCGGCGATCGCGCTGTTCCCGGTCGTGCCGCTTGAGCAGAAATCGCTCGACGCGGCGGCCGCGTGGCATCCGGAAGGCCTGGTGCCGCGGACCGTGCGTGCGCTGAAGGAGCGCTTCCCCGACCTGGGCGTCGTCACCGACGTCGCGCTCGACCCGTACACGAGCCACGGCCAGGACGGCCTCATTGACGATTCGGGCTACGTGCTGAACGAGGCGACGGTCGCGGCGCTCGTCAAGCAGGCGCTTTGCCACGCCGAAGCGGGCGTGGACATCGTCGCGCCGTCGGACATGATGGACGGGCGTGTCGGCGCGCTGCGCACGGCGCTCGACGGCGCGGGCCGTGAACTCACGCGCATCATGGCGTACTCGGCCAAGTACGCGTCGGCTTTCTACGGGCCGTTCCGCGACGCGGTGGGGTCCGCCGGCAACCTGAAGGGCGGCAACAAGTACACGTACCAGATGGACCCGGCGAACACCGACGAGGCGCTCTGGGAAGTACACCTCGATATCCGCGAGGGCGCCGACATCGTGATGGTGAAGCCCGGCATGCCGTACCTCGACATCGTCCGCCGCGTGAAGGACACGTTCGGCATGCCGACGGCGGTCTACCAGGTTTCGGGCGAGTACGCGATGCTCAAGGCCGCCGCGCAGGCGGGCTGGCTCGAGGAGCGTCCCTGCGTGCTCGAGGCACTCGTCGGGATGAAGCGCGCGGGGGCGGATGCGATCCTCACCTATTTCGCGCTGGATGCCGCGCGGTGGCTCAAGGGGTCAGACCCTCGGCCTGGTGGGTCAGACCCTCGTTAGCCGGCTGAGGCAGGACGAATCGCGTCGGCACGCGGCCGACGGTCATGCGATAAGGGTCTGACCCTTAAGCGTTGCGCGGTGGCTGGGGTCGGACCCTCGCCGGCTTGCTGCGGCAGGTTGCAACTCGTCGGCACGTTGCTCGCTGCAACGAGATAAGGGTCTGACCCTCAACCATCTCGACGAAGCCATCAGGGTCAGACCCCTATCGCGTGCTTCCCGACGGCATCGCGTCAGCCACCGTCGCGCCGAAGCGGACCAACAAGGGTCTGACCCAGCGCCCAAGGGTCAGACCCTTATCGCGTGCTACCCGCCAGCACCGCGCCCGCCACCGTCCTGCCGAACCGGGCTAACGAGGGTCTGACCCAGCAACTCCACCACGCCCGCCTCGTCGAGCCGCACTTCCTCGTTGCCGCGCCGATCGCGGCGTGGCCGCTGCCGCGCGTCCACCGGGTCGCGAACCGACAGGCGCAGCCCGCCCGCAGGCGTCTCGACATAGAGTTCGGCGGCGCCGTCCCGATCGGAGTGCATCGCGCGGTACGCGACGCCCGCGCCGAGCAACACCAACTCGACCAGCTTCGCGTCGGCCGCCGCAAGTTCGAGCCGGATGTCGCTGTGCGCGGTGGCCCAGCCTTCCGCCACGCCCCCGGTCAGGACCGGGGAGAACTGCGCCAACGTGCGCATCCAGCGCAGCGCCTCCTCCCGCTGGCTTCTGAGTTCGGTCGCATGGGCGTCTCCGCCGAAGATCGCGTGGTATTCCGCGAGCGCCGCCGCGACCTCGTCGTCCCCCGGCAGGGGTTCCCGGGCGGGCAGCATCAGCTGGCGCACGGCTTTGTGCTTGGCCAGCGACCAGTCGGCGATGCCGTGCTCGGCGATGAGCTTCGCCGCGGCATGGGCGATCCGGGCGCGATTGTGCGCGCCCCGGCCTTCCGGTGGGGCCGGCCGCCCGCGTGCCGACATGCGATCCCGCTGCGCCACGCCGGGCAAACGCCTAGAAGAGCTGGTCGCGCACGTCCTGCGGCGTGCGGCCCGGGACGGCTGGCGCGAGGATGTCTTCGCGGCCGCGCGGAGGGAACTCGGCGAAGAACCATTCCGAGAGGCCGCTCGAGTCGTCGCGCAGGCCGGTGGCCTCGTTGATGCGCACCGAGATCACGCCGTCCGGAACCGCAAGCGGCTTTTCGGGCATGCCTTTCAGCGCGCGCTGCATGAAGCTGATCCAGATCGGCAGCGCCGCGACGCCGCCGGTCTCGTTGGCGCCCAGCGTCTTCGGCTGGTCGAATCCGATCCACGCGACGCCGACCATCGACGCGTTGAAGCCGCAGAACCACGCGTCGACGTTCTCGTTCGTCGTGCCCGTCTTGCCGGCCAGGTCCTTGCGTCCGAGCACCTGCGCGCGCGTCGCCGTCCCGAACGCGATCACGTCGCGCAGCAGCGTCGTCATCACGAACGCGTTGCGCGGGTCGATCGCGCGCTCGGCGTTCTCGCCCGCAGTCACGGGCTTGGCCTCCGACAGCACGTTGCCCCTGGCGTCCGTCACGCGGCCGATCAGGTAGGGCATCACGCGGTAGCCGCCGTTGGCGAACACCGCGTAGGCGGCCGCCATCTGCAGCGGCGTCGCCGACCCGGCGCCCAGACCCATCGTCAGGTAGGGCGGATGCAGCTTCGGGTCGAAGCCGAACCGCGCGATGTAATCCTGCGCGTATTGCGGGCCGATCGCCTGCAGTACGCGCACGGTGACGAGGTTCTTCGACTTCGCGAGCGCCATCCGCACCCGCATCGGGCCATCGAACTTGCCGTCGTAGTTCTTGGGCTCCCAGTCCTCTCCGCCCGCCTTGTCGCCCGGCACGAAGAACGGCGCGTCGTTGACGATGGTCGCCGGCGAGAACCCCTTCTCGAGGGCGGCCGAATAGATGAATGGCTTGAACGACGAGCCCGGCTGGCGCTGCGCCTGCGTGACGTGGTTGAACTTGTTGCGCTCGTAGTCGAACCCGCCGGTCAGCGCGAGGATGGCGCCGTCCTGCGGCGCGATCGCCAGGAATGCCGCCTCCGCCTGCGGCAACTGGCCGATCGACCACCGGCCCTTCTCGTCCCGCGAGAGGCGGACCACCGCGCCCCGGCGGACCCGCTGCGCGGCGGGCGTCTTGTCGGTCATGTTGCGCGCGGCGAACTTGAGGCCGTCGCCCGAGACGGTCGCGACGTCGCCGGTGGCGAGCACGGCACGGGCCTCGGTCGCCGAGGCTTCGAGCACGACGGCCGGCAACAGGTTGTCACTGTCCGCCGTTTCCTGGAAAAGGCGGTCGAGCGTCGCCTCCTGCTCGGCAGGGTCGGCCGGCAGGTTCACGAAGCCTTCGGGCCCCCGGTAGCCGTGGCGCCGGTCGTAGTCGATGACGCCCCGCCGGACCGCAACGTAGGCCGACTCCTGGTCGGCCTTGCGGACGGTGGTCCACACGGTGATGCCCTTCGTATAGGCGTCCTCGCCGTACGCGTCGAACACGACCTGCCGGGCCATCTCCGCCACGGACTCGGCGTGGGTCGGGATGGCGTCGCGCACCCCCTGCCGGACGTTCAATGGCGCGCTTTGTGCTTCCTTGAACTGGGCGTCGGTGATGAACCGCAGCTCGTGCATCCGGCGGAGCACGTAAAGCTGGCGCGTCTTCGCGCGTTTCGGGTTGGTGACGGGATTGTAGGCGGAAGGGGCCTTGGGCAGGCCGGCCAGCATCGCCGCTTCCGGGATCGTGATGTCCTTCAGCGGGCGCCCATAGTAGATCTGCGACGCGGCGGCGAAGCCGTACGCGCGCTGCCCGAGGAAGATCTGGTTGACGTACAGCTCGAGGATTTCGTCCTTGCTCAGGTTGGCTTCGATTTTCCAGGCGAGCAGCACCTCCCGGAGCTTCCGCGTGACCGTCTTTTCGCGGGTGAGGAAGAAATTGCGCGCAACCTGCATCGTGATCGTGCCTGCGCCCTGCTGGCTGCCCGACGCGAGATTGGCGAGCGCCGCCCGCGCGACGCTCAGGTAGTCGACGCCGCCATGCTGGTAGAAACGTTCGTCTTCTGCGGCCAAAATGGCCTGTTTCATCATATCCGGCACTTCCCGGATAGTGATCACGGCACGGCGCTCCTCCCCGAATTCGCCCAAAAGTTCGCCTTCCGCCGAAACGACCCGCAGCGGGATCTTCGGCTGGTAGTCGGTGAGCGCCTCCAGCGACGGCAGCGTCGGCCACAGCAACGCCAGCACGAATGCGCCCAGTAGGGCACCGACGACGGCAAGCCCCAGCACGACCGAGGCGAGATAGACGATCCAGCGTTTTAGCACGGAGGAATAAAAGTTGCGTTAGTGACGACTGTTGCTGAAAGTGTACGGGTCGCGGTGCAACAATCGCAGCTCAATACGGGAAACAGTTTGACAAGGCCCATAGTTGCTGCCAGAGTTTAATGTAATTTGTCAGCATCTGGCCGTAGAGGCGCCATGCTTGCCGAAAAGCTCTCCACCGCCCTGGACTTCTTCAAAACAAAGTCCCCATCGTTGATCGGGGTCGATATCGCTTCGACTTCGATCAAGCTGATCGAGTTGTCGCAAACGGGCAAGGGAACGTTCCGGCTCGAGCGGTACGCGATCGAGCCGCTGCCCAAGGACACCGTCACCGACGGCAACATCGCCAACCTCGACCAGGTCAGCGACGCGCTGAAACGCGGCTGGAAGCGCCTCGGCAGCCGCAACCGCAACATCGCGATGGCGCTGCCGGCCGCGATGGTCATCACGAAGAAGATCATCGTGCCCTCCGGCCAGAAGGAGGAGGAACTCGAGCTGACGGTCGAAGCCGAGGCCAACCAGTACATACCTTTTGCGCTCGACGAGGTCAACCTCGACTTCCAGACGCTCGGGCCAGCGCCCAACAACCCCGACGAGGTCGAGGTGCTGATCGCTGCGTCCCGCAAGGAGAAGGTCGAGGATCGCGTCGCGATCGCCGAATCGGCGGGCCTGCGACCGCGGGTGATGGACGTCGAGTCGTATGCGACGCAGGAGGTGTTCGGGCTCATCGCCCCCTCCTTGCCCGCCAATGGGCGCGACCAGAACATCGCGCTGGTGGACATCGGCGCGCACGTGACGCATTTCTATGTCATGCGGAACAACCAATTCCTGTTCTCCCGGGACCAGGCGTTCGGGGGCAACCAGCTGACGCAGGACATCCAGCGGGCGTTCAACCTGTCGCCCGAGGAAGCCGAGTCGGCCAAGAAGAACCAGGGGCTGCCGGAGAACTATGACAGCGACGTGCTGCAGCCGTTCATGGAAACCCTCGCGCTGGAGATCACGCGGGCGCTGCAGTTCTTCTTCACGTCGACGTCGCACAACCAGGTCGACCAGGTCGTGCTGGCGGGCGGCTGCGCCGCGCTGCCCGGCATCGACGAGCTGGTCGCCAAGCGCGCGGGCGTGGCGACGGTGGTCGCGAACCCGTTCGCGGCCATGCAGGCGTCCGACCGCATCCGGCCCCGGCAGCTCGCGCAGGACGCCCCGATGCTGCTGATCGCGACCGGTCTCGCACTGCGGAGCTTCGAATAATGGCCGGCATCCGCATCAATCTGCTGCCGCACCGGGAGCAGAAGCGGCAGGCACGGCAGCGCCAGTTCATCTCGCTCGCGCTGTCGCTCGGCGTGCTGGCGCTGGCGGTCGTTGCGCTCGTGCACGGGGTCCTGTCCGCCCAGATCGACTCGCAGAAGGACCGCAACGCGCTGCTCAAGAAGGAAATCGCGAAGCTCGACGAGCAGATCAAGGAGATCGACCGGCTGCGCGACCAGATCCAGGCCGTGCTGTCGCGCAAGCAGGTCGTCGAGACGCTGCAGGCCAACCGAAGCGAGGCCGTGCACCTGCTCGACCAGCTCGTCCGCCAGCTGCCCGACGGCATCTATCTCAACAGCGTCCGCCAGACCGGCGCCAAGGTCACGGTCACCGGCTACGCGCAGTCGAACGCGCGGGTTTCCACGCTGATGCGTAACATCGAGTCGTCGCCCTGGCTCATGAACCCCGAGCTGGTCGAGATCAAGTCGATCCCGGCGCCGGGCGTGCCGGCGAACCGCGGCCTCAAGATCAACGCGTTCACGATGAATTTCTTCATCAAGCGTGCGGCGCCGACCGAGGCCAAGGGTCCGGCGGCGGCCCCGAAGGGCGCGCCCGGCGCGCCTGCGCCCGCGCCGGCCAAGACGAAAGCCGCGGCGCCCGCGACGGAGAAGGCGGCATGAACCTCGAAGACCTCCGCCGGCTCAATTTCCGCGACATCGGCAATTGGCCCTTGTTGCCGAAGATCCTGATCCTCATCGGGATCTTTGCCGCGATCATCGTGGCCGGGGCGCTCCTCGACTGGCGCGAGCAGTGGGATACGCTCGAAGCCGCGCAGGCCGAGGAGGCGAAGCTCAAGGAGCAGTACGGCCAGAAGAAGGCGAAGGCGATCAACTTCGAGCTCTACGTGCAGCAGTTGAGCGAGGTCGAGCAGTCGTTCGGCGCGCTCGTGAAGCAGCTGCCCAACCGGTCGGAGATCGATGCGCTGCTGACCGACATCAACCAGGCGGGCCTGGGCCGCGGCCTGCAGTTCGAACTCTTCCGGCCGTCGCCGCAGGAGAAGATGCAGGATTTCTACGCGGAGCTGCCGATCAAGATCAAGATCACCGGCACCTACCACGACATGGGCGCGTTCGCGAGCGACGTCGCGCAGCTGCCGCGTATCGTGACGCTGAACGACCTTCAGATCGCGAACGAAAAAGGCACGCTGTCCCTCGACGCCGAAGCCAGGACGTTCCGCTACCTCGACGATGAAGAGATCGCGAAGCAGCGCGCACTTCAGAAGTCGAAGGAAAAGGGGAAGGCGAAGAAATGAAGCCCCGCTTCGCGACCGTCCTCGCCGTCGTCGTGATGCTCTCCGCCTGCGGCGGCGAGAGCCATCAGGACCTTCGCACCTGGATGGCCGATCAGGGCAAGGGGGCGCGCGGCAAGCTCGACCCGCTGCCGCAGATCAAGCCGTACGAGCCCTTCTCGTACAACGCGTTCGACCTGCCCGATCCGTTCAAGCCGCGCAAGATCGAGGCGACCAAGGGTTCGAGCAAGCTCGCGCCGGACTTGACGCGCCGGAAGGAGCCGCTCGAGGGGTTCCCGCTCGAATCCTTGACGATGGTCGGCACGCTGGAGAAGAACAAGACGGTCTACGCGCTGGTGCGCACGCCGGAGAGGGACGTCTACCAGGTCCGCGCCGGCAACTATCTCGGCCAGAACTACGGTGTCGTCACCGCGATCGGCGAGAACGAAGTCAAGCTTAGGGAACTGGTGCAGGACGGCGCCGGCGACTGGACCGAACGGTCGAGCACGCTGCAGTTGCAGCAGGCCGAATCACGAGCACAGGGGCAGCGAAGATGAGCGCGTTCAACGGCAACCGAAACGACTGCACGGGAATCGGAATCCGGCGCCTTTGGCGTGTCGTGCTCGCCGCACTGTGCGCGTGGACGTTCGCAGGCCTCGCGTACGCGCAGGCGGGCAACAGCCTCGACGGCGTCACGGTTTCGCGCGCGAGCTCCGGCCGCGTGGTCGTGCGCTTCCAGCTTAAGAACCCGCCGGCGAACCCGCCGGCGAGCTTCGCGATCCAGAACCCTCCGCGCATCGCGCTCGACTTCCTGGACACGAGCAACGGGCTCGGCGCGACGCAGCGCCAGGTCGACGAGGCGGCACTGCGCAGCCTCAACGTCATCCAGGCCGGCAACCGCACCCGCGTCGTGTTCAACCTCAACAAGCCGCAGTCGTTCGACGCGCAGGTCGAGGGCAACGCGATCGTCGTCACGCTCAACGACCAGGAAGCGGTCAAGCCGGGCACGGACACCGTGCAGCGGTTCGCGGAGCCCAAGTCCGGCGAGGCCCAGCACGCGCTGCGCGACGTGGACTTCCGGCGCGGCCGCAACGGCGAAGGGCGCCTCGTCGTCGACCTGTCCGACTCGTCGGCGGGCATCGACATCCGGCAGCAGGGCCGGACGCTGGTCGTCGACTTCCTCAAGACGTCGGTCCCGCGCAACCTCGAGCGGCGCCTGGACGTCGCCGACTTCGGGACGCCGGTCGTGACGGTGGAAACCCTAGCGCAGGGCGCGAACGCACGGATGGTCATCGAGCCCAAGGGCCTCTGGGAATACTCGGCGTACCAGACGGACAATCGCTTCATCCTCGAAGTGAAGCCCGTCCAGGAAGACCCGAACAAGCTGATCCAGGGGTCGCGCAGCGGCTACAAGGGCGAGAAGCTGTCGCTCAATTTCCAGAACGTCGAAGTGCGCGCGGTGCTGCAGGTGATCGCCGACTTCACAGGGCTCAACATCATCACGAGTGACACCGTGCAGGGCAGCCTGACGCTGCGCCTCAAGGACATTCCGTGGGACCAGGCGCTCGACATCATCCTGCAGACGAAGGGCCTCGACATGCGCAAGAACGGCAATGTCGTGCTCATCGCGCCGCGGGAGGAGCTCGCGCTCAAGGAGAAGCAGCAGCTCGAGAACGCGATCCAGATCGGCGAGCTGGAGCCGCTCGTGTCCGAGTCGTTCCAGCTGAACTACATCAAGGCGCAGGACATCCTCAACCTCATCACGAGCAACCGGCAGCAGCAGTTCGGCGCGGGCGCCGGGCAGACGGCCACCACGGGCGGCCAGGGCTCGATCATTTCCAAGCGCGGCGTCGCGATCATCGACCCGCGATCGAACATCCTGTTCGTCACCGACACGGCGGCGCGCCTCGAGGAGGTGCGCAAAATCATCCGCCAGATCGATACGCCGATCAGGCAGGTGCTGATCGAGGCGCGCATCGTGATCGCGGGTGACAAGTTCAGCCAGCAGCTCGGCGTGCGGTTCGGCCAACAGACCGGTTTCACGATCAACAACCGGTATGCGGCCGGCTCGTCGGGCTCGCTCAACACGACGCCCGTCGTGCGGACGGAAGGCGACCGGCTCATCCGCGAAACGCGCACCCAGACACCGTTCGAACTTGCGTCGGGGCTTGCGTCCGCCGGCTACTCCGACGCGCCGCAGCTCAACGTCAATTTGCCCGTGCCAAGCGCCGCCGGCCAACTGGCGCTCACGCTGATCAATTTGGGCAGCGGCAACCTCATCAACCTCGAGTTGTCCGCGCTCGAAGCCGACGCGCGCGGCAAGGTCGTGTCGAGTCCGCGTGTCGTGACGGGAGACAATCAGAAGGCCGCGATCGAGCAAGGGACTGAAATCCCGTACGTCACGCCGGGCAGCGCGAATTCGCCTGCGACCGTGCAGTTCAAGAAGGCGGTGCTGCGGCTCGACGTGACGCCTCAGATCACGGCCGACGGCCGCATCATCATGGTCGTCGAGGTCCGCAAGGATACGGTCGGCCAGTATGTGCAGCTGGGCGGCGGCTTCTCCGTGCCGTCGATCGACACGAAGAACGTGGTGACGCAGATTTCCGTCAACAACGGCGACACGGCCGTGATCGGCGGCATCTACGAAGAGACGATCCGCAACGACGTGACGCAGGTGCCTTGGCTCGGCAACATTCCCTTCCTGGGTTACCTGTTCAAGCAGACGGGCAACAGCAGCGAGAAGGCCGAACTCCTCATCTTCCTTACGCCGCGCATCGTCAAGGATACCGTCACGTCCGTGCGGTGAACGCGCTGCCCGGCGGCGAATCCGCCGCCCCCCATTCGCATGCCCCGGTGCCGCTGCACCGGGGCAATTTGTTTCTGGTCGGTCTGCCCGGCGCGGGGAAGTCCACGCTTGGGCGCCAGCTCGCGCGCCGCCTGCACAAGCGCTTCGTCGACGCCGACGCCGAACTCGAGCATCGGCTCGGCGTCTCGATTCCGACGATCTTCGAGATCGAAGGGGAAGCGGGCTTCCGCGATCGCGAGGAGACGACCATCACGGAGCTGACGATGCTCGCGGGTATCGTGCTGTCGACCGGCGGAGGCGCAGTACTGCGCCCGGCCAATCGCGTGCGCCTCAAGGACAACGGGACCGTCGTCTACCTGCATGCCGAACCGGCGACGCTGTGGGCGCGCATCCGGCACAGCCGCAACCGGCCGCTGCTGCAGACGTCCGATCCGCTCGGACGCCTGGCCGAACTGTACGCGCAGCGCGACGCGCTGTACCGGGAGACGGCGGATCACGTCGTCGAATCCGAACGCGGCGAAGTGATGCGGCTCGCCCGCATGTTCGAAACCGTGGAGCAAGCGGATGACGATCGCTAGAATGAAACGACCCCCACGCTCGCGTTGCTCGCTGCCCCCTGAGGGGGACCAGTCAGTACCTTGGGGCGGCCCGGCGGTACTGACACGACCCCC
>Ga0209253_10004263_pt1 | contig 12477 bp, 13 predicted proteins | sample FrelakmetBRP12BR_FD_187145 | JGI IMG/M metagenome (GOLD analysis project Ga0209253, IMG submission 187145) | Freshwater lake sediment microbial communities from the University of Notre Dame, USA, for methane emissions studies - BRP12 BR (SPAdes)... | ecosystem: Environmental > Aquatic >...
CGTCCCTGCGGGCGCCCCGACTTCCGGTTGCCAGCAGACATCGGGGGATGAATAGCGTGCTAGCCTCCGCCGGCTGGTCGTGTTGCCAATCTGTTGCCAACCACATAGGTCCGGACCGGTCCGCATCGGTCGGGACCGGTCTCAACTGGTCGCGGAAGGAACACGGGGTAAGTGCCCAGCTGTACAGGGGAAACCCGCGCCGGGTTCGGGCTTCAGCGGGCACCGCCGAATTCTCATCCCCCGATCTGGAACATCTGCCGCGTGTCGGTGGTACGGCCGAGCGCCAGCCGGTGACCCGTCGGCTTGTACGCCACGGCACGCAGGAGGATCGCGCCGATCTCGCCGGGTCCGGCGCCGCGGCGAAGCGCGGCACGCACGTCGAGCTCGTCGTCGTTGAGGAGGCAGAGGTGGAACCGCCCCTCGGCCGTGAGCCGCATGCGGTTGCAGGTGCCGCAGTAGGGCTCGGTGACCGGGCTGATGAAGCCGACCAGGCCCGGCGCGCCCCCGAGGCGGAAGCTGCGCGCCTCGTCCGACGGGTTCTGCGGCGGCACCGGCTCGAGCGGGCCGAGCGCCGCCGCGATGCGGGCGCGGCACTCGGCGCTCGGCACCAGGCCCGCTCGCGCGATCTCGCCCGGCTCGCCCGCGCCGAGAGGCATGGTCTCGATGAAGCGGACCTGCCACGGACGCTCGAGCGTGAGCGCCGCGAGCGGCACCACGTCCTGCTCGTTGAAGCCCCGCACCACGACCGTGTTGAGCTTCGTCGGCCCGAGGCCGGCAGCCTCGGCGGCCTCGATGCCGGCCCAGACCTCCGCGAGCGTGCCCCAGCGCATGACCCGGGCGAGGCGCTCGGGGTCGAGCGCGTCGAGGTGGACGTTCACCCGGCGCAGCCCGGCCGCGGCGAGCGCGGGCGCGAGCCGGGGCAGGAGCACCCCGTTGGTGGTCATGGCGAGGTCGCGCAGCCCGGCAACCCTGGCGATGCGCGCGACCACGTCCACCAGGTCCGCGCGCAGCGTCGGCTCGCCGCCCGTCAGCCGCACCCTGCGAAAACCCACGGCCACGGCGGCTTCGACCACGCGCGCGATCTCCGCCGCGTCGAGCTGGTCGCCGGCGGGCAGGAACCGTAGCCCGGCCAGCGGCATGCAGTAGACGCAGCGGAGATTGCAGCGATCCGTCAGCGAGATGCGCAGGTAGTCGATCTCGCGGCCGTGGCCATCCCGCGGCATGGGGGCCGGCCCGGTCTCAGGCCACCCGCTCGCCCAGCCGCTCGGCGAGCTCGACCAGGGCGTCGCGGTACGCGCTGGGGGGCAGGGCGCGCATCGCCCCGCAGGCGAGATCGAGATGCCGGCGCGCGCGGGCCGCGACCTCGTCGAGGGCGCCGCCCGCGCGGATGCGTGCAATGCCGGCCTCGACGTCGGCCGGCGTCGGCTCGGCGAGGGCGAAGATGCGGGCGAACCCGGGGTCGCGCGCGAGCGTGAGCACGATGGGGAGCGACGGGTTGCCGTCGCGGATGTCGATCCCGCGGGGCTTGCCGGTGAGCGCCGTCGGCCCCACGTCGAGGAGGTCGTCGCTCATCTGGAAGGAGAGCCCCACGTGCTCGCCGCTCGCGGTCATCGCCTCGACCACTGCCGGCGCGGCGCCGGCCAGGTGGGCGGCGGTACGTGCCCCGACGGCGAACAGGCTGGCGGTCTTGCGGCGGATGATCTCGAGGTAGTCGGCCTCGGTGACCGCGGGGTCGCGCCGCTTGCGGCCCTGCAGGATCTCGCCCTCGGTCAGGCTCACGCACGCCTCGGCAGCCCAGCGCACGACCTGCGCCTCGAACCGGGCGCACAGGGCGAAGGCGCGACAGAACAGGAAGTCGCCCGCCACGAGCGTGTCGGCGAGTCCGAAGGTCCGCAGCGCCGAGGGCCTCCCCCGCCGGGTTTCGCCGCCGTCGATGATGTCGTCGTGCAGCAGCGTCGCGGAGTGGATCAGCTCGAGGGCGACGGCGGCCTCGATCGCATCCTCGCGGCGCGCCACGCGGCCGTTCGCCGTGGCGTGGAAGACGAGCGACACGACCATGGGGCGTACGCGCTTGCCTCCGGCCTGCACGAGATGGCCGGCGATCTGCGAGAGGCGCGGCTCGCGCGACTCGATCTCGGCTGCGAGCCGCTTCTCGACGACGGCGAGGTCTTCGATCACCGCGGCGGGCACGGCCGCGGACGCGGGCGCCTCGCGGTGCGCGACCGGGGTGATCGGCACCGTGCGAGGGTTGGGGAACCGCGTGACAAAGTCAAGGCGAACCGCCGCGTTGCCTTGTCGCCCGGCCGTCGATACGCTCGCCGCCCATGCCGGAGCTGCACGCCGACGCCGTCCGCCAGGCGCTGCGCGCCGTCCTTTTTCCGGGCTTCCGGCGCGACCTCGTGACGCTCGGGATGGTGACGGACGTCCGGGTCGACGGCGGCATGGTGCAGGTCTGGCTCCGCCCTGGCACCGACGACCGTGAGCGGCTCGCACAGCTGCGGCGCTCCGTCGAGACGGCTGTCGGCGCGCTCGCCGGCGTCCGCGCCTGCACGGTGCACGTCGCCGGCGCGGCCGAGGGGCGCGCCCGCGATCCGTCCGCACAGCGCGCGGCCCTGCCCGGCGTGCAGCACGTGATCGCCGTCGCCAGCGCGAAGGGCGGGGTCGGCAAGTCGACCGTGGCGGCCAACCTGGCGGTGGCGCTGGGCGAGCTCGGGGCGGGCGTCGGCCTCCTCGACGCCGACGTCTACGGGCCGAGCACGAGCATCATGTTCGGCACCAGCGAGCGGCCCCGCATGAGCGGGGGCAAGCGCCTCGTGCCGGTCGAGCGGCACGGCGTGAAGCTGGTGTCGATGGGGTTCTTTCTCGACGAGCAGTCGCCGGTGATCTGGCGCGGCCCGATCGTGATGGGGATCGTCCGGCAGTTCCTGCACGAGGTGGACTGGGGCCCGACCGAGTTCCTGGTCGTGGACCTGCCGCCGGGCACCGGCGACGCCGTGCTGACGCTGGTGCAGCAGGTGCCGGTGACGGGCGCGGTCGTCGTGACCACCCCGCAGGCCGTCGCCCTCCTCGATGCCGGCCGTGGCATCGCGATGTTCGGGCAGGTGTCCACGCCGGTCCTGGGCGTGGTGGAGAACATGGCCGGCTACGTCTGTCCCTCGTGCGGCACCGAGGACGCGCTGCTCGGCGAGGGTGGCGGACAGCGGCTCGCCGACTTCTTCGGCGTCCCGCTGCTCGGCCGGGTGCCGATCGTGGCCGCGGTGCGCGAGAGCGGCGACCGCGGCGTGCCGATCGTGCGCGGCGACCCCGGTCACCCCGCCAGCGACGCCTTCCGCCGCATCGCCGCGCGCGTCGCCGACGCGGCGCGCGCCGCCGCGCGCGGCTGAGCGGCAGTTCGGTTGTCATGGTTCCTGGTGCGGTGTAGCGTCGACGCCCTCATGTCGACGATGATCACCGAGGAGTGCATCAACTGCGGCGCCTGCGAGCCGGAGTGCCCGAACACGGCGATCTACGAGGGTGGCGCCCAGTGGGAGCACGACGGCCAGCAGCACCCCGCGCTCTTGCAGGACATCTACTACATCGTGCCCGAGAAGTGCACCGAGTGCGTCGGCTTCTTCGACCAGGAGCAGTGCGCCGCCGTGTGCCCGGTCGACTGCTGCGTGCCCAACCCGAACGACGTCGAGAGCGAAGAGCAGCTGCTCGCCAAGGCCAAGGTGCTGCACGCCGACCACGAGTTCGCCGATCCCTTCCCCTCCCGCTTCCGCAAGTAGGGCACGCGGTCCCTGCCGGCCGCGGATGGAGAGCCCGCCCGGCGTCGAGTAGAGGCGGCCGCATCGCAGCGTGGGGGCTGCGCCGGCCGCAAGAGGAGGGAAACCGTGGGACGCATACGGCTCGGCATCGTCGGCGTCGGCAGCTGCGCCAGCAGCCTGCTGCAGGGCCTCGCCTACTACGGGGCCGCCGCACGCGAGGGCCGCGCCGAGCGCATCGGCCTGATGCACGAGGTGCTGGGCGGCTACCGGCCCGACGACATCGAGGTCGTGTGCGCGTTCGACGTCGACCGCCGCAAGGTGGGCGAGCTGCTCGAGGTGGCGGCGCTGGCGCCGCCGAACGCGACCCGGCCCATCTGGCCCGAGCTGCCGGCGTCCGACGTGGTCGTGCAGATGGCGCCGGTGCTCGACGGGATCGCCGCGCACATGCGCGACTACCCCGACGAGGAGACGTTCCTGGTCGCGGACGCGGAGCCGGTCGACGCGGTCGAGGTGCTGCGGTGCCGCGGTGCCGAGGTGCTGGTCAGCTACCTTCCCGTCGGCAGCCAGCGCGCCACCGAGCACTGGGCGCGCGCCTGCCTCGAGGCCGGGGTGGCCTTCGTGAACTGCATTCCGGTGTTCATCGCCTCCGACCCGCGCTGGGCCGCCGAGTTCCAGCGGCGCGGGCTTCCCGTGGTCGGTGACGACGTGAAGTCGCAGGTCGGGGCGACCATCGTGCACCGCATCCTGGCCAAGCTGCTCGCCGACCGGGGCGTCGCGCTCGACCGCACCTACCAGCTCAACGTCGGCGGCAACACCGACTTCCTCAACATGCTCGAGCACGCACGCACCGCCTCCAAGCGCATCTCGAAGACCGAGGCCGTGCAGAGCGTGCTGCCCGAGCCGCTGCCGCGCTCGCAGGTGCACATCGGGCCGAGCGACTACGTCCCGTGGCTGCGCGACAACAAGGTCTGCTTCCTGCGGCTGGAGGGACGGGGGTTCGGCAACGCGCCGATCGAGCTCGAGCTGCGCCTCTCGGTGCAGGACAGCCCGAACTCCGCCGGCTGCGTGGTCGACGCCATCCGCTGCTGTCGGGTCGCCCGCGAGCGCGGCCTGGCCGGCCCGCTGCTCGCCGCGTCGGCCTACCTGATGAAGCACCCGCCGGAGCAGCGGCCGGACGACCGGGCGCGCGACGACTTCGAGCGCTTCCTGCGCGGCGAGATCGAGCGCTGAACGTCGCCCCCGCCTGCCGGCCGGGCACCGCCGCCGCGGCCGCGCTCGTGATCGGCGGTGCCGTCGTGCTCGCGCTGCGCGGGATCGCCCGCACCCCGGCGGACGAGTGGTCGGCCGGGCCCGGGGGACCGCTGATCGGGCCTCGGGTCCGGGCCTGGTACCGCGGCTGCATGGCGCCGCTCGAGGCCGGGCTGGCGGCGGCGGGCGTGCCCCCCGACGCGCTCACCTGGGCGTCCCTGGTGGCGAGCGGGTGCGCGGGCTGGGCGTTCGCCGTCGGCTGCGTCTTTCTCGCGGGCTGGCTGACGATCCTCGCCGGAACGCTCGACATCCTCGACGGCGGGCTGGCCCGGCGGAGCGGGCGCGCCAGCCGCCGCGGGGCGCTCTTCGACTCGGTCGTCGACCGGTGGGCCGAGTTCCTCACCTTCGCCGGACTGGGCGCGCTCTTTCTCGACGAGGCGTGGATGCTCGGCGTGGTCGCGGTCGGAGCGTTCGCGGGGCAGATGGTGAGCTACGTGCGGGCCCGCGCCGAGGGCCTGGGCCTGACCGTCGCCGTGGGCCGCGCGCAGCGGCCGGAGCGTTACGTCCTGCTCGGTTTCGGCGCCTGGATCTCGGGGCTCGTGGCGCACCTCGGCTGCCCGCTGCTCGGACGGCAGACGCACGCGGTGCTGCGCGCCGCGTTGATCGTGCTGGCGGCGGTCGGGCTGTGGACGGCGATCGAGCGCGGGCGCTGGGCCGCGGCGGCGCTGCGCGACCGAGAGACACGCGCGTGACGGCCGGCTGGCTGCGTCCGCTCGGCTTCCTCGCCCTGATGGTGGGCTTCGGTCTGCGCCTGGACTCCGGCTGGGACCGCCTCGCGGCGCTGCTGCTTGCGGCGGGTGCGGTGGCCGCCGTGGTCGGGCTGGCGGCGCCGCGCACCGCGCCGCCTGCGGGCCCGGGCGAGCCCGCGAGCACCGGGGCGCCCCGCGCTTCCACCCCGGACGGTGACAGGGGATAATGCACGGCCGGAGGACGACCGCCTGCGCAATGCCCTGCGCCTGACCCTCGGGATCGCCGTTTCGCTCGTCTGTCTCTGGCTCGCCACGCGAGGGACGGATTGGGCGGCCGTGGGCGCAGTGCTGCGCGCCGCGCACCTCCCGTGGGTGGCCACGGGCGTCGCGGGTGGGGTGTGCGCGCTCGCGCTTCGTGCGCAGCGCTGGCGGATCCTGCTGCAGCCGATCGGCGCGGTCGGCTTCCGGCCGACGTTCTCGGCCACCGCCATCGGCTTCGGCGCGACCGCCGTGCTCCCGTTCCGCATCGGCGAGATCGTCCGCCCCGCGCTGCTGGCGCGCAGCACCGGCCTCGGCCTCAGCGCGGCGCTGTCGACGGTGGTCCTCGAGCGGCTGTTCGACATGCTGCTCGTGGTGCTGTGCTTCCTCGCGCTGTCGCTCCTGTATGCGGTGCCGCCCGCGATGCGGCAGGGGGCGCTCGCGCTGGCCGCCGTGGCCGTCGGCGGGTTCGCCGTCCTGGTCGTCGCCGAGCGGCGGCGCGCGGCCACGGACCGGTTCGTCGCCGGCGTGCTCGGCCTGCTGCCGGGCCGCGTCGCGACGGGGCTCGGCTCGGTCACGGACGGCTTCCTCCGCGGCCTCTCGGGCGTGGCCGACGTGCGCACCGTGGTGCGCGTGATGGCGTACTCGGCGGTCCTGTGGGCGTGCAACGGGCTGCCGTTCCTGTTCGCGATGCTCGCGCTCGGCATCCAGGCCCCGTTGGTCCCGGCCGCGCTCGCGACCCTCGTGATCGTCGCGGCCGCGGTGTTCCTGCCGCAGGGGCCGGGCTTCGTCGGCACCTGGCAGCTCGGCTGCGTCACGGCGCTGGCCCTCTTCGACGTGCCGGGCGAGCAGGCGGTCGGGTTTTCGCTGCTCACCTGGCTGATGCAGATGCTGGTCTCGGTCGGCACCGGCGGCATCTGCCTCGCGCGCGAGGACCTGTCGGTGCGCCGGCTCATCGCGGACCGGGAAGCGGCGGCGTCCCCGGAGAAGCACGCCGGCCGGCGCCTGGGAGCAGGCCGGTGACCCTCGAGGGGCGCCGCCTGCTGGTCGCCATGACCGGCGGCATCGCCTGCTACAAGGCCTGCGAGGTCGTACGGCTCTGTGCCCGGGACGGTGCGGTGGTGCAGGTGCTCATGACTCCGGGCGCACGGGCCTTCGTGAGCCCGCTGACGCTGCAGACGCTCTCCGGGCGGCCGGTGGCCACGGACACCTTCGATCCGGGCGAGGAGTCGACCATCGGCCACATCCGGCTCGCGGACGAGAGCGAGGCCATCGTTGTCGCACCCGCGACGGCGAACACCCTCGCGAAGGCGGCGCAGGGGATCGCTGACGATCTCCTCGGGACCGTCCTGCTGGCAACGCGCGCGCCCGTGCTGTGGGCCCCAGCGATGAACGTCAACATGTGGGAGCACCCGGCGACACGGACGAACCTGGCCACGCTCCAGGGACGCGGCGCGCGCGTCGTGGGGCCCGCCACGGGATCGCTGGCATGCGGCTGGGAGGGAGCCGGCCGCCTCGCCGAGCCCGCGGCCATCGTCGAGGCGCTGCGATGTCTCCTGGGCCCGCAGGACCTCGCCGGCGAGCGCGTGCTGGTGTCGGCCGGGCCGACGCGCGAGCCGGTCGACCCGGTCCGCTACCTGTCGAACCACTCCAGCGGCAAGATGGGCCACGCAGTCGCCCGGGTGGCGCGGCGGCGGGGGGCCGAGGTCACGCTCGTGACCGGCCCCACGAGCCTGCCGCCGCCCGACGGCGTCCGCACGGTGGCGGTGGAGACGGCCGCCGAGATGGGTGCTGCGCTCGCCGCCGAATTCCCCCGCGCGACCGTCCTGGTGATGGCGGCCGCGGTGGCGGACTACCGGGTGCGGCGTCCCGCCGAGCAGAAGCTCAAGAAGACCGGGCGGACGATGACGCTGGATCTCGAGCGCAACGACGACCTGCTCGCGGGACTCGCGGCCCGCAAGGGCCGACGCCTGGTGATCGGCTTCGCGGCGGAAACCGAGGCGGTGGTGGCCGAGGGCATGCGCAAGCTCCGCGAGAAGCGCCTGGACCTCGTGGTCGCGAACGACGTCACCGCGCCCGGGGCCGGGTTCGGCTCGGACACCAACGTCGTGCATCTCATCACCGGCGACGGCTCCGCCGCGGCGTTGCCCGTGATGGCGAAGGACGAGGTCGCGGGACGGATCCTCGACTGGGTGGTCGCGCGCCGGCGGCGCCCCACCGCGGGACCGGCCCGCCGCCGCCTGCGGTGACGGGCGCCCTCAGGCCGCGACGGCGCCGAGCGCGCGCAGCTCGGCGGCGATCGTGGCCGGCATGTGCCCGCGGCGCTTGAGCGCCTGCAGCTTGCGACGCAGCGTCTCGGCACGGGCGAGCGCATCGCGGCCGGTCGGATCGGCGGTCTGGCAGGCGCTCTGCATGCCGTGGCGCAGCAGGTCGTGGATCGTGCCCACGCAGAGCCCGTTGAAGCGGTCGACGTCCGCGGGGGTGAGCGCGTAGCGGGACCGCCGCCCGAGCCCGCGGACCATGTCCTGCCACTGCTCGAGCTGCTGCAGCGCCATCACCGAGTTGAAGATCCGCTTGTTCGTGCGGAAGGAGAACAGGGTGCGCTCGACGACGCGCTCGACCAGCCGGTCGCAGTCGTCGAAGGTGTGGTCGAGGACCGCGCGCACGAGCCGCCAGCGATCGCGGCGCTGGGCGGCGTCGAAGCGCGCCTCCCAGTAGAGGTGGCGGTGCGTCCTCGCCTCGAAGCTGACCACGAGCTGCACCGGGACGTACTGGTTGTGCGAGAAGACGTCGGCCGCGAGGTGCGAGAGGTAGCCCCACGCGAACGCCTGCTCGCGCTCCCCGACGGCAGCCTCGACGATCTGCCAGCCCACCGGCCAGCAGTGGCAGTGCGTGTAGAGGCTGCGCGTGTACTTCTTCGCGTGGATGATGTCGGCGGCGATGCACCCGTAGAGGTAGGCGAGGCGGTGTGCCCCGAGGATTTCTTGAAGGGCGGGAGGCAGGGTGCTAACGTCCGCCAGGACCTGAGACCCGTGGATCAGGTGCGTGACGGGGCCCCACGCCAGCGCGTCGCCCGGCCAGCAAATCGTGACGACGGCGACCACAGCGACCACCCACATCGTGCGCGACACCCTACAATGGGCAACCAGGGCTCTCAAGGCGCCTTGCGCGAGCTGATCGCGCTCGTGCGCGCACAGGTCGAACACCAGGCCATGCTCGGGGCGCTCGGCTGGCCGCAGGGGGGGGTGGCGGCCGGCTCGCCGCAGCCCGCCGCCGTGCCGCCGGCCGACACGGCCCGGGCGACGGCCGGGGCCGGCGAGGTGGCGGCCGGGCTCGCGGCCGCGGGAACCCTCGACACGCTCCGCCATGCCATGGGCGACTGCCGGCGCTGCAGGCTTGCGGCCGGCCGCACGCATCTCGTGTTCGGGGTCGGCAACCCGCAGGCACGGCTGGTCTTCGTCGGCGAGGGCCCGGGCGAGGAGGAGGACCGGCGCGGCGAGCCTTTCGTCGGCCGGGCGGGGCAGCTCCTCACCGACATCATCACCAAGGGCCTGGGCATGCGCCGGGAGGACGTGTACATCTGCAACGTCGTCAAGTGCCGGCCTCCCGGCAACCGCAACCCCGCGCCGGACGAGGTCGAGTCATGCGAGCCGTTCCTGCGCCGCCAGCTCGAGTTGATCGCGCCCGAGGTCGTCGTGGCTCTCGGCAAGTTCGCGGCCCAGACGCTCTTGCGGGACAGGACGCCGATCACGAGACTGCGCGGACGCTGGTTCGACTACCATGGCATCAAGCTGATGCCGACGTTCCACCCCGCCTACCTGCTGCGGAACCCGGCCGACAAGCGGCTGGTGTGGGCCGACGTGCAGGAGGTGATGGCGGTCCTCGGCATCCCGGTGCCCAGGCCATGACCCGTGGCGCGGGTCTCGCGGCAGCGCTGGCGGCCGCGGGCATGCTGCTCGGCGCCGCCGTCGCGGTGCCCGCGCCCCGCCGCAGCGGGGGCGATACCGCGGCCGCCCACCCCGACGCCCCCCGCCCGCCCGCCGGGGAGGCGGGGCCGCCGGCTCTCGCGCGCATCGTGGTCGACGGCACGATCAATCCGGCCGTCGCCGAGTTCCTGGCCGAATCCATCGCCCGCGCGGCCGCCGAGGGCGCCCCCGCGCTGGTGGTGCAGCTGGACACGCCCGGCGGCCTGCTCACCTCGGCCCGCGAGATGGTGAAGGCGATCCTCTCCGCACCGGTTCCCGTGGTCGTCTACGTGGCACCCAGCGGAGCGGGGGCCGGCTCGGCGGGCGTCTTCCTGACGCTGTCCGCACACGTGGCGGCGATGGCGCCCGGCACCAGCATCGGTGCGGCGCACCCGGTCGGCGGACAGGGCGAGGACATCGGCGGTGCGCTCGGGAAGAAGGTCGAGAGCTTCACGGCGGCGTTCAGCGAGTCGATCGCCCAGCAGCGGGGGCGCAACGTCGAGTGGGCGGCGAAGGCCGTGCGCGAGAGCGTCTCCGCCACGGCGGAGCAGGCGCTCGAGCTCCGCGTGGTCGACCTGGTCGCGAAGGACCTGGACGACCTGGTGGCAAAGGTGGGCCGGCGCGAGGTCGACGTCGCGGGCACGAAGCGGGTGCTGGCGCTCGAGGCGGCCCGCGGGGCCGACGGCCGGGTGCGCGTCGTGGACTACGAGATGCGGCTCGGCCAGCGCCTCCTGAACGTGCTCGCCGACCCGAACATCGCCTACCTGCTCATGATGGCCGGGCTGCTCGGGCTGTATGTCGAGTTCACCCACCCGGGACTCGGCCTCCCGGGGGTGGTCGGGGCGATCTGTCTGGTGCTGGCGCTGACCGCACTGCACGTGCTCCCCGTCAACTACGGCGGGCTCGCGCTGCTGCTGCTCGGCGTGGCGATGCTGGTCGCCGAGGCGTTCCTGCCCACCTTCGGGCTGCTCGGCGTCGGCGGGCTGGTCGCGTTCCTGCTCGGGTCGCTCGTCCTGTTCCACGGCGAAGGCACGGGGATCGCCGTGGCAAAGGGCGTCGTCCTGGGCGCGGGCGGCGGCCTCGCGCTCTTCATGCTGCTCGTCGGCACGCTGGTCGTGCGCGCGCAGTGGCGCCGCGCGGGCGGCGGCAAGGAGGGGATGGTCGGCACGATCGGCATGGTGCGGCAGGCCCTCGGGCCGCGCGGCGTCGTGCTCGTGCGGGGCGAGTACTGGACCGCGGTGGGCGATCAGCCGGTCGCCGCCGGCGAGCCGGTCGAAGTCACGGCAGTGGACGGGCTCGTGCTGCGGGTGCGGCACGCGCCCGGCCGCGAGCCGGCGTGAAAGGACGACGATGATGCCTGGAACCCTGACCCTGGTCGTCGTGCTGCTCGCGTTCCTCGCGAGCGGCCTCAAGATCGTCCGCGAGTACGAACGCCTGGTGGTGTTCCGGCTCGGCCGGCTGGTCGGCTCGCGCGGCCCCGGGATCACCTACGTGATCCCGGGCATCGAGAGGGCGCAGAAGGTGGACCTGCGCACGGTCACGATGGACGTGCCCGCGCAGGACGTGATCACCAAGGACAACATCTCGGTGAAGGTGAACGCGGTGCTCTACTTCCGCGTCGTGCACCCCGACCGCTCGGTGGTGGAGGTCGAGAACTACCTCTTCGCCACCTCGCAGAACGCGCAGACCACGCTGCGCAGCGTGTGCGGCGAGGTCGAGCTGGACGACCTCCTCGGCGAGCGCGAGACGATCAACACGCGCATCCAGCAGATCGTCGACCAGCACACGGACCCGTGGGGTGTCAAGGTGGTGCAGGTCGCGATCAAGCACATCGATCTCCCCGAGGAGATGCGGCGCGCGATTGCGAAGCAGGCCGAGGCCGAGCGCGAGCGCCGCGCCAAGGTGATCGCCGCGGAAGGCGAGTTCCAGGCGGCGCAGCGGCTCGGCGAGGCGGCCACCATCATGGCGCGCGAGCCCATCTCGCTGCAGCTGCGCTACCTGCAGACCCTGGCGGAGATCGCCACCGAGAACAACTCCACCACCATCTTCCCGGTGCCGATCGACATCTTCCGCCCGCTGTTCGAGGCGGGCCGTTCGGCACGGGCGGGAGGCGGTGGCTCCCCGGCGTGAGGCTGGAGGATCTCGACTATGCGCTGCCGCCGGAGCGCATCGCGCAGGCACCGGCGGCAGAGCGCACGGCGGCGAGGCTGCTGGTGCTCGACCGCGCCTCGGGTGCGATGGCGCACCATCGCGTCGCCGACCTGCCGGGCCTGCTGCGTGGCGGCGACCTCCTCGTCGTGAACGACGCGCGCGTCGTCCCGGCGCGCGTGCGTGGCCGCCGGCCCACGGGCGGAAGCCTCGAGCTGCTGCTGCTCGAGGAGGCGTCGCCCGGCGAATGGGAGGCGCTGGTGCGCGGCGCCCCGCGGGTGGGCGAGGTGGTGCACCTGCCGGCTGGGCGCGGCCTCTGGCTCGCCGACCACGGCGGGGGGCGCTGGCGGGTACGACTCGAGG
>Ga0209253_10004264_pt1 | contig 12477 bp, 11 predicted proteins | sample FrelakmetBRP12BR_FD_187145 | JGI IMG/M metagenome (GOLD analysis project Ga0209253, IMG submission 187145) | Freshwater lake sediment microbial communities from the University of Notre Dame, USA, for methane emissions studies - BRP12 BR (SPAdes)... | ecosystem: Environmental > Aquatic >...
GGGAGAGGCATTCCGCCTCGGGCCGGCTATTTCAGATAAATGGAGCGGTTGGCTTTAGAGACGCGCTCGCGCTCCATCTTGATGACGGCCCGGTCGTAGGTCATAAGCCCGTTGACTTCGATTTCGACGTCGGTCGTCTGGGTGTAGACCGCCGCGGATAGGCCACCTTCGACCAACGGCACCAGCTTTTCGATAAGTCTGAGATAGGCTTTGGTCAGCTCTTCGGGGGAGGTGAAACTCCGGTATCCCCAATTCGCTTCTTCCTGCCAGGTATGGCCGCTGAGCGGAAGCCCGAGCCCGCCGAACTCACCGAGGACCGCGGCCCGGCGCATTTCGTTGGCAGGGGCCTTTGGACCGGGGTAGTCATGAACATCGACGACATCGCCGACGCCCCGGTCAGCCCAGCCGCTGGCCCCGTCGACCAGGCGGGTCGAATCGAGCGAACGGACCCAATCCACAATCCGAGGCGTGTCGAACTGGCCCCATCCCTCATTGAAACAAACCCACATGACGATGCTCGGATGGTTGAAGAGGGCTTTGATGACGGAAGAGAATTCCTGCTCGTACTCGCGGGCCGACTCCTCGCTCCGCTGGATATCCGGGTCGTTACCGCGGATGTAGGCGTCGCCGCTCGGCATGTCCTGCCAGACCATGAGCCCCAGCTTGTCGCACCAATAGTAGAAGCGGCGCGGCTCGACCTTGACGTGCTTGCGCATCATGTTGAACCCCAGGTCCTTGAGGGTCTCGATGTCGTAGCGGAGGGCGGCGTCGCTCGGCGCGGCGTAGAGGCCGTCCGGCCACCAGCCCTGGTCGAGGGGGCCGAACTGGAAGAGCGGAACGTTGTTGAGGAAGAGCCGCAGGACGCCCCGCTCGTCCCTGGAGAGGGAGATTTTCCTCAGTCCGAAGTAGCTCTCAATCGTGTCGCTGTCTTTTTCCCGCTTGGCCTTTAGAGTCACCGTGAGGCCGTGGATGAAAGGCGAGTCGGGAGACCAGAGGCGGGGGAGGGCCAGGGGGATGGAAATTGCCTCGCCCGTCGTCCCTTTGGCATTGAATTTCGCCCCACCATCACCGAGCACGGAGAGCTCGACCGGGAAGCCTTGGTCCGCCGCACCGGACGCCTGCACCTTGACCTGGACAGCGCTCTTGTCGACATCCGGACGGATTTCGATTCCGCTTATATAAGTTTCCGGAACGGGCTCCAGCCAGACCGTGGCCCATATCCCGGTGACCGACGTGTACCAAATCCCGCGGGGATTCTTGACCTGTTTGCCGCGGGGCTGAGTCCCTTCGTCGATGGGGTTCCAAACGGAAACGACGATCCGCTGGTCTCCACGCTTTTTGAGATGATCCGTGATGTCGAAGACGAATGGGTCGTAGCCGCCCCGGTGTCGTCCCGCTTCCCGGCCGTTGACCCAGACCCGCGTTTCCCAGTCCACGGCCTCGAAGTTGAGGAGGACGCGCTTTTTATACCAGGTTTTGGGAACCTGGAAGGTGCGCTTGTACCAGAGGCGGTTTTCCTTTCCCACGGGTTTCCGGACACCCGAGAGGGCGGATTCGATGGGAAAGGGGACGAGGATGCGGCCGTCGAAGCTCTCCGGTTCCGCAGCTTCGGCCGGCCGGACGGCGTATTCCCATAGCCCGTTAAGGTTCAGCCACTCGGCCCGCTCCATCTGCGGCCGCGGGTATTCCTGATGGACGGAATCGGGCCGGATTTCGGAAGCCCAGCGGGTCATGATCTTGCTGCCAACGGGACTCCATTTTGAAACCTCAGCTTCTTTCGCTTTCTTCGCCCCGCAGCTAGACACAAAGACGGCCACGGCGAGCGTGATAAAGATGATATAAACGAGAGCGATGAGCTTTTCCCTGGTCATGGAGACCTCCTTCCCGGAAACGCGGACCGACTTCACGGAGCCGCGCGATTGGCTCCCTATTCTAGCTTACTGAGTCCGAGATGGACAAGACCATGAAGAGAACGAATATTTAGGGATCAAAATATTCACGCCGGAACAGTTAAAGTCAAATATATAGAAATCTCCGTCTGACTTTTTGCAATCCACATAGAGTATTTGACAAGCACCCCCCTTGCGGCTATAAAAACAACAGCATCGAAACCAAGGAGGCTTGCATGCGCGGTTTGCTCGATAAAAGAGTTTTGATCACCGGCGGAGCCGGCGGGATTGGGCTCGCCACGGCCAAACGATTTCTCGAAGAAGGTTCACGGGTCGCCATCCTGGACCGAGACGCTGCCGCCTGCCGGAGCGCCCAGCAACAGTTGCCCGGTCTGCAAGGGACGATCCTTGCGGATGTCTCGGACGACAAGGCCGTGGCTCGGGCTTTCCAGGAGCTGGACGGCTTGTTCGGCGGTCTGGACGTGCTTATCAACAACGCCGGGATCAGCATCCGCCAGCCGTTCCTGAGCATCACTCCCGAACAGTGGCGCACGGTCACCGGGGTCAATCTGGACGGCGTCTTCTTGGTGGCGCAGCAGGCCGCCCGGCGTATGCTGGCCGGGAACGGCGGCGTGATCCTGAACATGGGCTCCACCAACGGCCTGGTAGGCTATCACTACTACGCCGATTACAACGCCGGCAAAGCAGGGGTGATCGAACTGAGCCGCTCCATGGCGCTCGAACTTGGGCCGACCATCCGCGTAAATGCCGTCTGTCCCGGCTTCATCTTGACGCCCATGCAGGAAGCCGAATACACCCCAGAAATGCGCCGGAGCTTTGAAAACAAAATCCCGCTGCGCAAGCTGGGCAAGCCGGAGGACGTGGCCGCGCTGGTCGCCTTCCTGGCCTCGGACGAGGCGGCGTTCATCAGCGGGCAGTATTTTGTCATCGACGGCGGCGAGATTGCCGGAGGCCTGGCCAGTCAGGCCTGAGAGAAACGTTCGCGGCCCCGATATATCGCAGTTTGGCTCAAATCACCGAGCCTGATCCTCCTGCTTTCCCGGCCTCAAGGCTCGAAATCCGCTATATGAATTCCCCCCTAAAGGTTATCGAAAATTCCTCATCACGGCCTTCTTTAGAGACTTGATGACGAACGAATTCAAACTATCTCCCTCGCTGAGAGCCCTAACGACGAGGGCCCGGTGCATTTCAGGGCCGGCTCGTAATACAAATCTGCCGGAATATCTTCTGTTCGTCGGGCGGGGAAGGGGCCGGCCGTCCTTTCGATAAATCTCGATCCATTCATCGACGATCTCGCAAAGTTTTCGATAGACGTCCGCTTCGTCGTCCCCATGGCAGCAGTCGCCGATCCAGCCCGGAACGGAGCCGACATAGCATTGGTCCTTCTCTGACCAGGCCACCAATTTCAGATATTTGTCCCGCGGTTTCATGTCAATGTTTCCTTGATTTTTTCCTTGACCAACTTAATTTGATAAGGCTTGGCATCATCGCCCGGGTGTCCTGAAAGCGTCAATATGACGTCCGAGGAATGCATATAGTTGCGATGGCTTCCTTTGCCGCCGCGATCGACGAAGCCGGCCCTCTCGAGTTCCTTCATAAGCTCTCGAATTTTCTTTGGCATAATAATGATACTATTTTGATACTAATATGTCAAACTATATTTCGTAATGAGTTCAAGAGATGCACTATCTGGACACAACTTAATTATCGTCCCTCTAAATAAAACGCGTCATGAGGGGAAGATTTCTCAAAGATACGAATTCATATTGTTATACGACCGTGAAAAACTCTATCTCCGCGATGCAGCTGACCTATTTTTCGCGAATGACGCTTCCCATCATGCGGGACAGGTCTCAGATGGGCCAGACGATGCGGCGTGGGTCCTTGCGGATCGCGGCCGCCGTCTTCTGGAGCTCGACGACGATCTCGATCTTCTTCTCGAAGGGAAGCCGTGCTAATTGGCGACGCCGTTCGCGTTTCTTCCGGAAGACGATCTCCGCGGCCTTATTCTTCATGGAATTGTTTCTCGAGCTTTTTTAACTTGTCGGCCAGCCCAAAGGACTCCAGGATGCGGCCGAGAACGGCCCGATTGATGACCGCTTCGTCCAGCAACCTGATGACACGTTCCCTGTCCTTGGCCCGGCCAGTCTGCAGGGAGATGGCTGCCAGGTATTCGGCCGTGACGACCTTGGCTTCAACGTCGCGATATTTCAGGGTCGCGGCGTTCTCCACGGCTTGGCGAACGAGATCATTGTAGGCCGGGATGAACTGAACGGGGAATCCCTCGATGAGGATCGACTCGGCATGAGTGCCGAATCCCCGCTCTCTGGAATAATCGTAGATCGGCGCGAGAACGTCCAGCCCCTCCTTGGCCGGGATGAAAAAGATATCGAGGTCGTAGGTCAGCACGGGCTCTATATAGTACGTCGCGGCGATCCCCCCGCCGATCGCATAGGCCTTGATGACCCCCTGGCGGGTCATTTCTTCGATGACTTGAAGAGCTTTTTCCATCAGGCCGCACCCAGCCAATTATATCGGAAAGCCTCCCAAAATAAAACCAAGGGCAGCTATGAGATTACCTAATCATATCTTCGTTCTATAAAATGCCAGGACATCATAAACCATGAAAGTCAAAGATGTCATAAAAATGATTGAACAGGATGGCTGGTTCATGGTAAGAAGAAAAGGAAGCCACAGCCAGTATAGACATAGTTATAAAAAAGGCTTGGTTACGATCGCCGGCCGCTTGAATGACGATCTCGCTAAAGGCACACTTAGCAGCATATTTAAACAAGCGGGTTTAAAATATGGGAGGGAAAAAAGTGTTTAGGTATCCGGTCATCATAGAAAGATCCAAGAAAAACTATTCTGCGTACAGTCCGGATCTGCCCGGTTGCGTTGCCACAGGAACAACCGTTAAAGAAACGATCTCGCGCATGAAAAGCGCGATCAAGTTCCACCTGGAGGGGCTGAGAAAAGAAGGGTCCGAGATCCTCGAGCCGTCCACAAAGGTCAAATATATAGAAATCTCCGTCTGATTCTGAGCTCCCGCCTTTGGCAAATTTTCCTCATAAGTTAAAAAAGCCTTGACTTTTTTAACGCATCAGTTAAAATAGTCGCATGATTAAACGTCATCTCGAGAGCTTTTGTTTCGGTCCTTCCATCGGCCGTCAGATGCGCTTTATCACCGGCCCGCGTCAATCCGGAAAAACGACCCTGGCCCGTCACTTCCTCTCTCTCAACGATTCCCAGGACCTCTATTACAACTGGGACCTCCGCGAGGTACGAGATACTTATAAATCCGACTATAGCTTCTTTGAGAGCCCGATGCGCGCTATCCAATCACACGGGTTGCTGCCCTGGATCTGTTTCGACGAGATCCACAAGATGCCGAAATGGAAGAATATCCTCAAGGGCTATTATGATAAATACGAGAATGACTGCCGGTTCATAGTCACCGGCAGCGCCCGCTTGGACTGGTTCAGGCGGTCGGGAGATTCGCTGGCGGGCCGTTATTTCCTCTTTCGATTAAGCCCTTTGACGCTCTCCGAAGTCGCGGGCTACGCCCATCTTGAGCCTTCCCCTGATGAAAGCGCCCTGCCGTTCATTGAAAGAAAACTAAGTCGGGGCGCGTCCCGGCAGGACCTCCTCGACCAGCTCCTCCATTACAGCGGCTTCCCCGAGCCTTTCCTGAAGGCAGACGAAACATTCTATCGGCGGTGGCAGCGGGACATGGTGGATTATCTGACAAGAGAAGACGTTCGTGATTTGACAAGGATCATGGCCGTTGAGCACATCGCCACGTTGATGCAAATCATGCCTGATCGCGTCGGCTCGCCCTTGTCGTTGAATGCCCTGACTGAGGATATCGAGACGAGTTATACGACCGTGAAGAACTCTATCTCCGCGATGCAGCTGACTTATGCCCTTTTTCTGATCTCCCCTTATCACCAAAGAATCGCGCGGGCCGTCAAAAAAGAAAAAAAGGCTTACTTCTTTGACTGGGGCCGCGCCCTCGACCCCGCCAAGAGATTCGAGAATTATATCGCCGTCGAACTGAAAACGATGATCGACCTCTGGCACGACAAGGGAATCGGCGATTTCGAGCTGATGTACGTTCGGACGAGAGACGGAAAGGAGACGGATTTCCTGATCATGCGGAATGGACAGCCCTGGTGCCTCTTCGAAGCCAAGCTGCAGGATGATGTGATCGCCCGCCACCATTTCGATCAGGCCGACGCCCTGGGGAACATACCTTTCCTCCAGGTCACGGGCCAGAATCAAGTCTTTAAGAAACAGGATTCGCGTTTTTTCCGCATCTCCGCAAGCCGGTTTTTTGCGTAGCTTCTCGGGAATCTTCCCGAGAAATCTGCAGCCCGTCACCGAGCCTGATCCTCCGCTTTCCAGGCCTGGTTCCATTGACCGTCGATCACGCGCTCCGCTGACCGCCGATCACTGGTTCCGCAATTGACTCTTCTCTTTTTTGTTGCTATTCTTTGGCCAAGGAACCCGTGGGATTTACAGTGACTATCAAGTGCCCCGGATGCGATACGGAGAACACCTCCGATTCCCAATTTTGCAAGAAGTGTGCGACTCCGCTCCCTACTCCGCTCCCTTCTCCACTCCCTAATTCACTCGCCCCTCCACTCCCAACCTCACTTTCTTCTCCACTCCCAACCTCACCGCCTTCTCCACTTCCTTCTTCAAAAAAAATCACCCCTCCTCTCGCAGAAACCCTTCAGACCTCCCTCAATGAATTAAGCACAGGCTCCACCGTTGCCGGCCGCTACCAGGTCATCGAGGAGCTGGGCATAGGCGGAATGGGCAGGGTCTACAAAGTCTTCGATACCGAGATCAAGGAAAAGGTGGCCCTGAAGCTGCTGAAGCCCGAAATTGCCTCCAATCAAGATATGATCGAGCGGTTCTCGAATGAGCTGAAGTTCGCCCGTAAAATCAGCCACCGCAATGTCTGCCGGATGTATGACCTGGGCAGGGGCGACGGGACGCTCTTCATCACCATGGAATTTGTGCCGGGGGAAGATCTCAAAAGCTTTATCCGGCGCTCGCGGCAACTGGTTGTCGGGACCGCCATCTCTCTTGCCAAGCAGGTCTGCGAGGGGCTGGCCGAGGCTCACAGGATGGGGATTGTCCATAGAGATCTCAAGCCGGGCAATATCATGATTGATGAGGAGGGCAATGCCAAAATCACGGATTTCGGGATCGCCCGGTCCATTTCCGGAAAAGGGGTCACCGGCGCCGGTGTGATGATCGGGACGCCCGAATACATGAGCCCGGAGCAGGTCGAAGGGAAAGAGGCCGACCTGCGCTCGGATATTTATTCCTTGGGAGTTGTTTTATACGAGATGCTGACCGGCCGGGTGCCGTTCGAGGGGGATACGCCCTTCAGCGTCGCCCTCAAACAAAAAAGCGAAGTTCCTCAAAATCCCCGGCAGATCAATATTCAAATCCCCGATGACCTCAGCCGGCTGATTCTCAAGTGCCTGGAGAAAGACAGGGAGAAAAGATTCGAGAGCGCCGAAGAACTGGCATCCGAACTTACAAAGACGGAAAGAAATCTGCCGACCGCGGAAAGAAAACTGATCAGGGAAGAGACTCCGGCAAGGAAGCCCGGAAAACGCGTTCGATGGAAACATTCCATCGGGGTCCTGCCCTTCAGGGATAACAGCCCCCAAAAGGACCTGGAATCCTTGTGCGACGGGATGACGGATGAGATCATTGTCCAGCTCAGCCAATTCCAGGGGCTCAAAGTCATCAACACGAATTCCATGATGCGCTATAAAAATACCGAGAAAGACATCCAGCAGATTGCCGAAGAGCTGGGAGTGGAACACATTCTGGACGGGAGAATCCAAGAGCAAGAAAACAGAATCCGGATCAGCGCCCAGCTCGTCAATCCAAAGGCCGACTTCACTCTGTGGTCACACGATTATTACCGGGAGCTCAAAAACATTCTCCATGTCCAGGACCAGATTGCCAAAGACATCGCCGAGGCGTTGAAGGTCAAGCTCGTCCCCAAAAATCGCCCCTAAGGGTCAGATATATAGAGATCTCCGTCTGAATCCCGTTAGGCATAAAGGATCCGCGAACTTGAAGTGCCAAATTGGCACCTCAAATTGCCACTATTCCCGCCCTTTCTGAACGGCCTTCTTGAGAGACTTGATGACAAACGTATTCAAGCTCTCTCCCTCGTTAAGTGCCCTTACGGCGAGGGCCCGGTGCATTTCCGGGCTGGCCCGTAATACAAATCTGCCGGAATAGCTTCGGTTTGTCGGTCGGGGCAGGGGTCGACCGTCCTTTCCATAGATCTCGATCCACTCATCGATAATCTCGCAGAGTTTCCGATAGACGTCCGCTTCGTCGTCCCCGTGGCAGCAGTCGCCGATCCAGCCCGGAACGGAGCCGACATAGCATTGGTCCTTCTCTGACCAGGCAACTAATTTCAGATATTTGTCCCGCGGTTTCATGTCAATGCTTCCCTTATTTTTTCCTTGACCAGCTTAATTTGATACTAATTTGATACTAATATGTCAAGCTATTTTTCATAATGAGATCAAGAGATGCACGATCTGGACACAATTTAATTATCGTCCCTCTAAATAAAACGTGTCCTGAGGGGAAGATTTCTCAAAGATACGAAATCGTAATCCGGAGCTACTCTTTGAGCTTGAAGGAAAATCGTTGAGAAAATACTATTGACAGAAACGTCAATATAATATCTAAGCGCCCAGGGGGGCGCTCCTGATGTCAGCTATCACGAAATTGCCCGCCGTCATTACAGACAAGAATGTCCTGGACTTCGAATCTCTCGTAAATTTGATTTCCCTTAAACATATCCGAATTCGGGAGTCACCGACTCCCGAAGGAGATGGTTGGTGATTATCATGAAGCTCTTTATCTCGTCCCCGCCCATGATCCCTCCCGCATTAAGCCGAAACCGGGTAATTCCCAATTAAATGGGTAATAAAATAGGTATTTTAGTGAATTGGCGATGCGAAGCCGCCAGGAAGACAGGCCGTAACCTAGCTTGGGAGCCATGAAATTCTATGTCGGTGTCACGGATAATCAATGGTTCGATGTCGTCTCGCACATCCTGGAACAGCCCTTTTTCTTTGAGCAATCCGCCTGGCTGCCGGTGCCTCTTGGTTGGAAACCGTTTAGCTGATTCAATGCGCGCTCGTGCATATCTTCCTCGACTAAGTATATTATTGATTTGATATCAGGAAAGGCTCTTATAAGAGCCCGGCAACCTGATCCGTGCCGGTTTGAATCTGGCCCAGTTGACTCTACCGCCTTTCCCTGCTAATCTTTAGCCATCCCAAATCGAAGGGGTCGGCATTGGCCACAAATTGCCCGAAGTGTCATCACGAGAACCCCGATGATACTCTTTACTGCGGTAAGTGTGGGACACAGCTTCCTTCGCCTGAAGATGTCCATCCACAAGCCACGGAAACTCTTCAAACGCCCATCAAAGAGCTGACCACGGGTTCCACGTTTGCCGGCCGCTACCAGATCATCGAAGAGTTGGGCCACGGCGGCATGGGCCGGGTCTATAAAGTCCAGGACACCAAGATTGGTGAGAAGATCGCCCTTAAGCTTATCCGGCCCGAAGCCGGTCTGGATAAGAAGTCCCTCGAGCGGTTCTCAAATGAGCTCAAACTCGCCCGGAAGATCCGTCACAAGAATGTCTGCCAGATGTTCGACCTGGGAGAAGATCAGGGCACTCGATATATCACCATGGAGTATGTCCACGGCGAGGACCTCAAGCAGCTCATCAGGAAGGTCGGACGCCTGAGTCCGGGCCAAGCGATCGGGATCGCCCGGCAGGTGTGTGACGGCCTGGAAGAAGCGCACAAGCTGGGTGTGGTGCATCGGGACCTCAAGCCCCAGAACATCATGGTGGACGAGGACGGCAAGGCGCGGATCATGGACTTTGGGATCGCCCGGTCGCTCTCGGGCAAAAGTATGACGGGCGCGGGGGTGATGATCGGCACCCCCGAGTACATGAGCTCGGAGCAGGTCGAAGGGAAAGACATCGACCAGCGGTCGGATATTTATTCGCTGGGTGTCATCCTCTACGAGATGGCGACGGGGCGGCTTCCTTTTATTGGTGAGACACCGCTCAGCGTTGCCCACAAGCACAAGTATGAAGCGCCCGAGGACCCGAAGAAGCTCAACACCCAGGTTTCAGACGACCTTGCCCGGGTCATCCTCAAATGCCTGGCCAAGGACGAAGATAAGAGGTTTCATAGCGCGGCCGAGCTCGGGGCCGAACTCGGAAGAATCGAGGAAGGGCTGCCCACGACAGACCGTTTGGTTGCCGAGAGAAAGACAATCACCTCGCGGGAGATCACTCTGAAGTTCACCCCGAAAAGGCTTTTAGTTCCCGGCCTCGTTGTCCTGGTTCTTATAGCTGCCGGCATCATCCTCCTTAGCATTCTCCCTTCGAAAAGGACCGCTCCGCCGCCTTCCGCCTCCGGCCAGCCGATTCTCGCCGTCCTCTATTTCGAGAATAAATCGGGCGATACAAAGCTGGATTATTTGCGTGAGGTGCTGGCAGAGCTAATCAACACGGACCTCTCCCAGTCGAGGTTCATCCGGGTCGTTACCGGCGAGGAAATATATACAACCCTCAAGAAACTCGGCCTTGCAGACGCCAGAAAATACTCCTCGGAAGATATCGAAAAGATCGCCACCCAGACCCGGGCCAGCCATATCCTGAGAGGGAGCTTCATCAAGGCCGGCGAAGGCATCATCATAACGGCTGGTATTCAGAAGCCGGGCACTGCCGAGAGCTCGACTGCCCTCCGGCTTGAAGCCCGCGATGAGAAAGATATTATCCCCAAGATAGATGAGTTGAGCCGGCAGGTCAAGGAGGGGCTCAACCTCACTGCGGCTCAGATTGCAGGCGATAGCGAGAAAGAAGCGGGCAAAATCACCACATCCTTTCCCGAGGCTCTCAAGTATTACATTGAGGGCCGAAGACACTCATGGAAGTTGGAATATGAACAGGCTATCGCCTACATGGAGAAAGCCGCAGGGATAGACCCCGAATTTGCCCTGGCCTACAGATCACTAGCAAACCATCACGCCAATCTGGGACATAGGGCTGAGGCCCGGCAATATTACAAGAAAGCTCTAGAGCTGAGCGTCCGTCTTCCTGAAAATGAGCGGCTGCTCATCGAAGGTCAAGTACTTTCTTACGACGAGAATTATGCAAACGCCATCGAGATCTTTGAAAGATTATTGAAGACCTATCCTGGCCACATTCTTGGTCATAGCCACTTGGGCTCGACCTATGCCGCAGTTGGAGATCTTGACAAAGCTATCGAACACCTGGAGCTAGTGTTTCAGAACCGGAAGCAAGCCATAAGCGTCACGCTTCTCTCCCCCAGGTATATGGAAAAGGGCCTTTATCAGAAGGCAGAGGATGTTTGCCGGTCTTTCCTTCAGAATGTTGAGGATAATTGGGCTGTCCGCAGGCAGTTGGGTTTTAGTTATTTGTGCCGGAGGCAGTTTGACCTTGCCCTGGCCGAGGCGGAAAAAGCTTATCTCCTCAAACCAGGGGATGCATCTTATAAAGCTCTTATCGGCGACGTCCTTATTCTCAAAGGTGACATTGCCGGAGCGGAAAAGATTTATCGACAGGTTTTCGAGATGAACAGCGCAATTGGCTGGAATCGTCTATCGATCCTTGATCTGATTCGCGGAAAATACGATGGAGTCGTCAGCCTCGCTCAACGGACTCTGGAGGAATTGGAAGGGAACAAACAGAACGAGGCAACCACATATCGAGGATTGGCCGGCGCACTGGAAGAAGCCGGCCGCTACAAGGAAGCCTACCAAGCCTTCGCCCAGTATCTGCAACTTTCAGCTGAGTATCGAAAATCGGCAGCCGAATCAGGCCTGCCATATCTGCCGAGTCAGCAGAAATCCGATCTTTTCATGAAAGGAATAATTCAGGCGGAAATGAAATCCTTTGAGGAGGCCGATAAAACGGCCAGCGAACTCAAAATGGTGATCGATAAGGGCATCAACAAAAAGGAGCTGCGGTATTGTGAATATATCCTTGGGCTCATCGAGTCTGGAAAAAGGGATTATCGGAAAGCCGCAGACTTTTTTGGCAGAGCGTCCAGCCTTCTTGATTTCGAAGGGGTTCAGAACCTTGACCATGCTTTGTACTTCGAGGCCCGAGCCCGAGCCCTCTATGAATCCGGAGACCTGGATAACGCTCAAAAAGAATTCGAAAAAATCATGCTGCTCACCGTCGGCAGGCTTAACCACGGCGATCTCTACGCCAAGGCCTTCTACATGCTGGGCAAGATCGCCGAGCAGCAAGGGGATAAGGTCCGGGCCAGCCAGAACTTCCGCAAATTCCTCGACCTCTGGAAAGACGCCGACCCCGGCCTTCCCGAGCTTGAGGATGCCAGGAAGCGGCTGGCGGGGCTGAAGTAACAAGCCTGAGGCATTGAGCCGTCTCCCCAGCCCTTCCGAATTAACATGACGCCCCGGGAAAGAGGGCGGATGATCGGCTCGCGGGGATAGACAA
>Ga0209253_10004265_pt1 | contig 12476 bp, 9 predicted proteins | sample FrelakmetBRP12BR_FD_187145 | JGI IMG/M metagenome (GOLD analysis project Ga0209253, IMG submission 187145) | Freshwater lake sediment microbial communities from the University of Notre Dame, USA, for methane emissions studies - BRP12 BR (SPAdes)... | ecosystem: Environmental > Aquatic >...
CAGAACTGCTCGCCGGCGGTCGAGGCGGTCGAGGCCTGGCTCGAGTGGCGCACGGCGCACGCCGACGTGCGCGGCGGTATCCAGCAGCTGGCCTGGGGCAAGCTCGACGGCATCCCGCCCACGGACGTCGTCGACCCGCGCGACTACCACGACCCCTTCGTGGACGAGGTCGAGGAGCGGAAGATCGGCGTGGGCGCGCTGGCCGGGACGTTCTACCTGCCGGACGCGCCGCGCCTCGAGCTGAGCGGACTGCGCGTGCAGCTCCTCTGGGTGCCGTTCGCCGTGCCGCCACGGCTGCCCCTCATCGAGGAGCGCTGGTTCCCGAGCGCGACCCAGGTCCCGGACCGCTTCGTGCTGCCGCGCGCGATCGACGGCGTGACGCTGCCCGACCGCACGGTGCGCGTCGACTTCGGCACCGCGAACAACGCGCCCCCCCGGACGCTCGCGGAGAGCGGCGGCGGGTTGCGGGTGGGCGGCACGCTCGGCAGGGCCGACTGGGACCTCTACCACTACACCGGCCCGGTGACCGGCCCCTACGTGGCGCTCGAAGCGGTGCTCGTGAACCGCGGCACGCTCGCGGCGCCGGACCTGCTCGCATTCGCCGACCTGACCCAGCGCCACGGCACGGTGCACATGACGGGGGCCGACTGGGCGATGCCGCTCGGCGACTTCACCCTGCGCGCCGAGGCCGCCTGGCTCGTGGACCAGCCCGTGCTGCGCGCGACCAGCGCGGTGCTCTCGCCCGATGCGCTGCAAGGGCTGCCGGTGCGGCGGATCCTCCGGCAGCTCGCGGCCGGCCGCCCGGCGCCGGTCCCCCTCGCGCCGGTGTTCCCGCAGCTCGACCTGGTCGACTGGGGCCTCGGCGTGGACACCATCTGGAACGGCTGGCAGCCGATCCTGCAGCTGAACCAGATCATCCCGCTCGACGACGTGCGCGGGCTCCTGATCGCCGACCCCGAGACGCGGCTCACCGGCGTGGTGCGCAAGCGGCTGTGGGACGAGCGCATCGAGCTCGAGCTGCGGACGGTGTGGGCGATCGAGAAGGGTGCGTGGGTGGCCTTTCCGCGCGTGTCGTGGCTGGTGCGGGACGACCTCCGGCTGCGCGTCGGCTACCTCGCGATCGGCGGGCCGAAGCGCTCGGTCTACGGGCAGTACAAGGGCAACGACGAGGTCGTCTTCCAGGCCCGGTGGAGCTTCTGAGCGGCATGCCGGAGACCAGCGACGTCGTCGCGCTGTGGCTGCGGGTGCCGCGCCGCGAGATCGCGTACGTGAAGTTCGTCTTCGAGTCCTACGAGGGCGTCGCGGTGTGCCGGACCATCGACCCCGGCGCCGCCGTGGTGGTGGTGATCGCAGCCCCCGACTTTGCCGGCCAGGCGCGCGCGATCGTGGACGCGCTGGCGGCGGAGGGCGCCTGCAGCCCGCTGCCACCGCCGGCGGACGGGGGCACGGACTTGCTGGGACCCGGCGATTGACGGCCTCGCGGGCGTGGCGCTGCAGACGCAGGCCGTCCCGCGCGCCTCGTGAGCGGCCCCGTGCTGCGCTTCCGACGCGCGTGGCTCGGGTCACGCTGCTACTCGGCGGCGGGCTCCGGCGTGGTGTCGGCCGCCGGCTTGCCGACCAGCCACGCGATCGCGATCGAGAGCGCGTAGAGCAGCAGCAGCGGCCCGGCCATCAGCAGCTGCGAGGCCACGTCCGGCCCGGGCGTGAGCACGGCGGCCACGACGAAGATGGCCACGACCGCATAGCGGACCCAGGCGATCATCGTGCGGTGCGTGAGCGCGCCGATGCGGGCCAGGAAGAACGTCGCCACGGGCAGCTCGAAGGTCACGCCGAAGGCGAGCAGCATCCGCGACGTGAAGGTCAGGTACTCGCTGACGCGGATCTCCGGCGAGATGCCGATGGTCCCGAACTCGTCCAGGAAGAAGCGGAAGGCCACGGGGAAGACCACCACGTAGCAGAAGGCCGCGCCGCCCACGAAAAAGAGGGAGGCGGCGATCGAGAAGGGCAGCGCGACCCGCTTCTCGGTCTGGTAGAGGCCCGGCGCGACGAAGGCCCACCCCTGGTGAAAGATCACCGGGCCGGCGACGAACAGCCCCGCCACGAACGACACCTTCAGCTTGGTGAAGAAGGCGTCGGTCACGCCGGTGCCGATGACGGTCGCGCTTTCGATGCGCGTGAGCGGTGCGAGCAGGAAGGCGACGATCTCCTCGGCGAAGCCGTAGCAGACGAGCAGCCCGACGCCCGCCGCGATCAACATCCGGATGAGCCGCGTCCGCAGCTCCTCGAGGTGCGCCGTGAGCGGCATCCGGACGTCATGCTCGGCTCCGGTCATGGTGGCGTCCGCCGGGTCGGGCGGCGTCAGGCGCGTCCGGACGGGGTGCGGACGGCGGCGTCGGGGGACGCCGCCGGGGCGGCGTCGGGCGCGCCCTTCGCCACGGCGCCCGGCACGGCGCCCGGCGTCGGAGACGGCGAGGGCGGCGTCCGGCGGAACTGGCGGGTCTCGTCGAGGCGCGCCTCGTGCTGGAACTCCTCGAGGATCTCGGACGACTGGCGGCGGAACTCGCCCATGGCCTTGCCCAGCGTCCGCGCGACTTCGGGGAGCCGTTTCGGGCCCAGCACGACCAGCGCGATCACCAGGATCACGACCAGCTCGGGGAGCCCGACGCCGAACATCGTCCAGAGACCGTAGGAGAAAGGGGTCGAGGAGTCAATTTTCGCTGCCGGCCGGTGTCGGCCCCGGCCGACCTCTGCTATGCCCCGCACATGGCCGGCGGAACCGGACTCGTCGTCGACGCGCGGATGCTGCAGCATCATCCGGGGGCCGGCCACCCCGAGCGTCCCGACCGCCTGCGCGTGCTGCTCGACCGCTTCGACCACGCCCCGGGCCTGGTCCGCCTCGGCGCGCGGCCTGCCACCGAGGACGAGATCGCCCGTGTGCACGCGCCGGCGCTGGTCGAGCTGGTCGCCTCCACGGCCGGGCGTCCGCACGCGGTCTTCGACCCGGACACCCGTGCCTCGGCCGGCTCGTGGGACGCCGCGCGCCTGGCCGCCGGCGGCCTGATCGAGCTGTGCGACGCCGTCCTCGACGGCCAGGTGCACAACGGCATGGCGATGGTGCGCCCGCCGGGCCACCACGCCGAGTACGACCGCGCCATGGGCTTCTGCCTGTTCAACAACGTCGCGATCGCCGCGGCGCACCTGCGTGTGCGCGGCATCGCACGCGTGGCGATCATCGACTGGGACCTGCACCACGGGAACGGCACCCAGCACCTCTTCGCGCACGACCCGAGCGTGCTGTACGTCTCCACGCACCAGTTCCCGTTCTACCCGGGGACCGGGGCGGCGGAGGAGGTGGGCGAGGGGCGGGGCGCGGGCTACACGCTGAACCTGCCGTTCCCCGCGGGCTTCGGCGACGCCGAGTTCGCGCGCGCCTTCGACGAGCTGGTGCGGCCCGTGCTGCGGCAGTTCCGGCCGGAGTTCGTGCTGGTCTCAGCCGGCTTCGACTGCGACCTGCGCGACCCGCTCGGGGCGCTCGAGACCACGCCGGGCGGGATCGCGGCGATGGCGGCTGCCTGCCTGCGCAGCGCCGAGGAGACGGCCGGCGGCCGCATCGCGGCGGTGCTGGAGGGCGGTTACGATCTCGCGGCGATCGTCGACGGCGTCGACACGGTCCTCGACGTCTTCCGCGGCCGCGGGGATCTTCCGCCGCTGGTGACCGGCAACCCGCGCCGCCTCGATCGACTGGCGACGCGCGTGCGCGTCGTGCAGTCGCCGTTCTGGCATCTCTGACGCAGGGGAGCTCAGAACCCGTCGCCGCCCGCCGCCGGGGGCGCGGCCGTGTCCTCCGTGTCGGCGGCGTCGGCTGCATTGACGGCAGCCTCGGGCTCGTCCTCCACCGGGGCACGCTTGACCACCGCTTCGGCGTAGCGCGTCGGCTCGGAGCCGCGGACGAACACCTCGAGGCGGGCCCTGCCGCCCGGGACGGCGCGGAGCCCCGAGCGCGGATCGACCTGGGCGAAGGCGACGCCGTCGGGGACCGGGAAGTCGACCACGGGCCGGCCCTCGAGCGCCCGCTTCATGAAGCTGGCCCAGATCGGCGCGGCGGCGCGGCCGCCGGTCTCCTTCTCGCCGAGCGAGCGGTCGGCGTCGAAGCCCACCCAGACGCCGGCGATCAGGTCCGGGGTGAAGCCCACGAACCAGGCGTCGTGCATGTCGTTGGTGGTGCCGGTCTTGCCGGCGGCGGGGCGGTCGATCGCGGACGCTCGCTGCCCGGTGCCGTGCTCGACGACCGCCTCGAGCATGTTGGTCAGCACGTAGGCCGTGGCCGAGCTGATCGCGCGCTCGAACCTCGGCCGGGTGTGGCCGAAGTCGATGGGGTCGCCGTCGCGGTCGGTCACGGCCGTGATGAAGAGCGGCTCGAAGCGCTTGCCGAGCGTCGCGAAGACGCCGTACGCCGCCGTGAGCTCCAGCGGGGACACCTCGGCGCTGCCGAGCGCGAGCGACAGGTTGCGTGGCAGCGGCCGTGAGAAGCCGACCTTCTGCAGGTACTCGCGCGTGGTGTCGAGGCCGATGTCGTCGACCAGCCGCACCGTGACGGTGTTGAGCGAGCGCAGCAGCGCGGTGCGCAGCTGCACCGCGCCGTAGTAGCGGTTGCCGAAGTTGCGCGGCGTCCACAGGCGTCCGTTCGCGCCGCCCGGGAACGAGATCGGCGCGTCGGTGACGATCGATGCCGGCGTGAAGCCGTGGTCGACCGCCGCCGCGTAGATGAACGGCTTGATGGCCGAGCCCGGCTGGCGGCGCGCCTGCACCACCCGGTTGAACTGGCTGCGGGCGAAGTCGTAGCCGCCGGCCATCGCCTTCACCTGGCCGGTGTACGGGTCGATGGCGACCAGCGCGCCCTGCACCTGCGGTTGCTGATCCAGCGCGAAGCGCGTGGTGCCGTCCGGGAGCGCGCCGGCCCGCGTCACCGCGATCACGTCGCCGGCCTTGAAGCTGCCCGGGGCGAGGTGCGACCTGCCCCAGGTGAGCGCCGACGCCGGGATGGCGCCGTGCTCCCAGGCGGTGCGGACCTCGACCGCCGCCGACCTGACCGCCGTCACCACGGCGCGCGGCGAGGGATCGTCGGGCGATCCCGTGGCCGCCTCGCGGGCGAGGAAGGTGTCGATCTTCCGCGGTCCGAGCCGTCGTACCGGACCGCGGAAGCCCTGGCGCCGATCGAGCTCGCGCAACCCTTCGCGCAGCGACTCCTCGGCGGCCCGCTGCATCTGCAGGTCGACGGCGGTGTGCACCCGCAGGCCCAGCTGGGCGGCCGCCGTGCCGCCGTAGCGGTCCTCGAGGAGCTTGCGCACGTGCTCGACGTACCAGGGCGCGGCCATGTAGTTGGCCAGGCGCCGAGGGCGGATCGCGATCTGCTCGCTGCTGGCAGCGGCGTACTGCTCTTCGCTGAGGAAGTGCTCCGTGCGCATCCGCTCGAGCACGTGCGCCTTGCGCGCGTTGCTCTGCCTGGGGTGGCGCTGGGGATCGTAGGCGCTCGGCCGCTGCGGCAGGCCGGCGAGCAGGGCGGCCTCCGCGACCGTCAGCTCCTCCACGCCCTTGTCGAAGAACGTGCGCGCCGCCGCCTCGACGCCGTAGGCCCCGGCGCCGAAATAGATCTGGTTCAGGTAGAGATAGAGGATGTCGTCTTTCGACAGCCTGGTCTCGAGGCGGAAGGCGAGGATCATCTCCTTGGCCTTGCGCTCGAAGCTGCGCTCGGGCGTCAGCAGCAGCGTCTTCACCACCTGCTGCGTGATCGTGCTGCCGCCCTGGACCACCTGCTTCGCCACCAGGTTGGCGACCAGCGCGCGGCCGATGCCGAGGGGGTCGATGCCCGGGTGGGTGTAGAAGTCGGCGTCCTCGGCGGCGAGGAACGCCAGCCGCACGTGGGTCGGCACCATCTCGAGCGGGACGAGGTAGCGCCGCTCGACGTAGAACTCGCCGATGAGCGTGCCGTCCTCGGCGAAGATGCGCGTGGCGACGGGCGGCTGGTAGGTCAGCAGCTGGTCGACGGGCGGGAGGTCGGCCGTGATCTCGCGCCACAGCACGAAGGCCACCAGGCCGGCGGCGAGCACGCCCGCCCCCAGCGTCCAGCGGAGAATCCGCCGCACCGCACCCAGCCGCCCGCGTGGTCGCTCCATCGCCAACCGCCAAAAGGTACCGGCTCGGGTCCCTGGCGGCAAGGCGCCGCCCGGGACCCGGTTCCGGGGCGGCGGCGCGGGCTGCCTTGGCTTTGCCCCGAGCGGGGGCTAGAGGACGCGAGGCCGTGGGCGTCCCGTTTCTGGATCTGCGTGCGCAGGAGCCCGAGGTCGGGGCGGCGGTCCGCGCCGCGGTGAGCGCCGTCTTCGACGCCCAGCAGTACGTCCTCGGTCCCCACCTCGAGCGGTTCGAGGCCGCCATGGCGGCCTACTGCGGCGTGCCGCACGCCGTCGGCGTGGGCTCGGGCACCGACGCTCTCGCCCTGGCCCTCGCGGCGCTGGACGTCGGTCCGGGCACGCGCATCCTCACGACCCCGTTCACCTTCTTCGCGACCGCCAGCACGATCGCCCGGCTCGGTGGGACGCCGGTCTTCGCCGACGTCGATCGGGCTACGCTGAATCTCGACCCCGACGCCGCAGCCGAGGTGTTCCGGCGCGAGCCGGGGATCGCCGGGATGGTGGCGGTGCACCTCTTCGGCCGCCTCGCCCGGATGGACGACTTGCAGCGCCTCGCGGCGAGGCACGGCTGCTGGGTGCTCGAGGATGCCGCCCAGGCGGCGGGGGCGCGGGCCTGCGGTGCCGCCGCGGGCGCCCTCGGCCGGGCGGGAGCCCTGTCCTTCTACCCGACCAAGAACCTCGGCGGCATCGGCGACGGCGGCATGGTGCTGACGGCCGACGACACGCTCGCGGCCAGCGTCCGCCGCGACCGCAACCAGGGCCTCGTGGCCCCCTACGTGCACGAGTCCCTCGGTCTGTGCTCGCGCCTGGATGCCGTCCAGGCGGCGGCGCTCGGTGCCAAGCTCCCGCTCCTCGACGACTGGAACCGGCGCCGCCGCCGTGTCGCCGCCTGGTACGCCGAGCGCTTCGTGGGCCGTGGCCTCGCGGCCCGAGAGGGGGCCCCGATCGAGCTACCCGAGCCGGCCGGAGAGGCGCACGTCTTCCACGTGTACTGCATCCGTGCCCGCGCCCGCGATGCCCTGCAGGCCGACCTCGCGGCCGCCGGCATCGCGACCCAGGTCTACTACCGCACGCCGCTCCACCGCCAGCCCGCGCTCGCCGGCCGCGTGCTGGCCCCGTGCAGCCTCCCCGAGAGCGAGCGCGCCGCCGACGAGGTGCTCGCCCTGCCGATCTACCCGCAGCTCGAGGAGGGGCAGGTCGAGCGGGTGGTCGACGCGATCGCCGGCTTCTACGCCCGCTTCCCCGCGGATTGTGGGTGAAATGGTGTCCCGGTAAGATCGCCGCGGCCATGAAGCCGGAGACGCGCCGACCCCCGCAGCGGGGCGCCGAGCCTCAGGCGCCCGAGGGCGCTCCCCGGCGGAGCTCGCACATCACGGTGCTCGAGGACGTCAACGCCATCAGCGAGCACGGCGACGACCTGCAGGACACCCTGCAACGGATCGTCGAGGTCATCGCGCGGCGCACCGGCACCGACGTCTGCTCGATCTACCTGCTGGAGCCCCGCATCCAGCGGCTCACGCTGCGCGCCACCACCGGCCTCGAACGCAGGGCCGTCGACAAGGTCGCGATGAGCGTCGGCGAGGGCCTGACCGGCATGGTGATGGAGAAGAGCGAGCCGGTGGCGGTGGTCGATGCGATCTCGCACCCGCGCTACAAGTACTTCCCGGAGACCGGCGAAGAACGCTATCACTCGTTCGTCGGCGTCCCGATCGCCGACCGCAGCACGCCGCTCGGGGTCCTCGTGGTGCAGACGCTGCGCCGGCGGAAGTTCTCGGGCCACGAGATCCGCCTGCTGCGCGCGATCGCGCTGCAGGTGGCCGGCATCATCGTGCAGGCGCGGCTGGTCGAGGACCTCAAGTCGAAGGAGCAGGAGCGGCGCGAGTATCGCCGGCGCATGATCGCCGCGGTCAAGCGGCTGCAGGCGTACGAGAAGACGATCGAGGCGCCGGCGGCGCCCCGGCGCCGCATCCGCCAGGGCCGGCTGAACGGCCTGTCCGCCGCGCCGGGCTTCGGCCGCGGGCGCGCGCACCTGCTGCAGCCGCCGGTCAGCTTCGCGATCGTCGAGGACCGCCAGACCGACGACGTCACCGCCGAGCGCCTGCGCTTCTCGCGTGCCGTCGCCGAGTCGGTGCAGGAGCTCGAGTCGCTGAAGGCGCGGCTGGCGCGGCGGCTGCCGGAGTTCGACCAGGGCATCATCGAGGCGCACCGGCTGATGCTCGAGGACCGCGGCCTGACCACGAAGGTCGAGGCGCACATCCGCGGGGGCCTGGCGGCCGAGGCGGCACTCAGGCGGGTCGTCGACGAGTACCTCGCGGCCTTCGCCAAGATGAAGGACGAGTACCTCGCCGAGCGCGCCGCCGACGTGAAGGACGTCGGGCTGCGCGTGCTGCGCAACCTGCTCGGCATCCCCGAGCCGGAGCGGGCGCTCGAGAAGGAGTCGATCCTCGTCGCCGAGGAGATCACGCTGTCCGACCTCTCGCTGATCGACCACGAGCACCTGCGGGGCATCGTGCTCTTCAAGGGCGGCCCCACGTCGCACGCCTCGATCCTGGCGAAGTCGTTCGAGATCCCGACGGTGGTGGGCGCGCAGGCGGGAAGCGGCGACGAGGTGCACGAGGGCGACGAGCTGATCGTCGACGGCAACTCGGGCGTCGTCTACGTGAACCCGCCGATCGACGTCGTGCGGGAGTACGACCGGCTCGAGCGCGAGTACCGTGCCTTCAACCGCGAGCTCGACTCGCTGAAGCACCTGCCCGGCGAGACCACCGACGGCCGCCGCGTGAACCTCTACGCGAACATCGGGCTGATCGCGGACCTGCACTTCGTGCACCGCCACGGCGCCGACGGCATCGGCCTCTACCGCACCGAGTTCCCCTTCCTCACGTACCGGGAGTTCCCGGACGAGGAGGAGCAGCTGCAGCTCTACACCCGCGTCGTGCGGGCGATGGACGGCAAGCCGGTCACCATCCGCACGCTCGACGTCGGCGCCGACAAGTACCCGAGCTACCTCCACCTCGCGCCGGAGGCGAACCCGTTCCTCGGCTGGCGCTCGATCCGCATCTCGCTCGAGATGCCCGAGCTGTTCAAGGTGCAGGTGCGCGCGATCCTCCGGGTGGCGACGCTCGGCCGCGTGCGCATCCTGCTGCCCATGATCTCCGGTCTGGAGGAGATCCGGCGCGCCAAGGACCTGATCGAGGAGGCGAAGGACGAGCTGCGCGAGCGGGGCCACGACTTCGACCCCCAGGTGCCGGTGGGCATGATGGTCGAGGTGCCGTCCGCGGTGTCGCTGGCGCCACACCTGATCCGCGAGGTCGACTTCTTCTCGATCGGCACGAACGACCTGATCCAGTACCTCCTCGCCGTCGACCGCAACAACCACAAGGTCGCGCCGCTCTACGAACCGCTGCACCCTGCGGTGCTCGCGGCCATCCACGACACCGTGCAGGCGGCCAAGGGCGCGGGGAAGTGGGTCGGCATGTGCGGCGAGATGGCCTCCGATCCGATCTGCACGATCGTGCTCCTCGGGCTCGGCCTCGACGACCTCTCGATGGGGCCGTTCTTCATCCCGGTGGTCAAGCGCATCATCCGCTCGGTGTCGTACAGCCAGGTCCGTGCGCTCACGCGCGACGTGCTGGGCCTCGCCACCGTCAAGGAAGTGAAGGGCTACCTCTTCGACGGCATGAAGAGCCTCGGCATCCTCGAGCTGATGGAGATGTACCACTAGGCCCTCGGGCTGGACGGCGCTGCGGGGGTCGCGTAGACAGGCGCGCGATGCGGGGCACCTGGTGGCGGCGCGCGCTGGTCGCGTTCGCCTTCGGCTGGCTGGTGGCGGGCTGCGGGATGGGACGACCGCCCGAGGAACGCTTCGAGGCGGACGGAGAGCCGTACCTGCTGGTCTGGGCCGGCGACGACGACCGCCAGCAGAGCGACTTCCTGGCGGTGATCGACGCGAGCTGGGAATCGCGGACCTACGGGAAGGTGTTGCGCACCATCCCGGTCCGGTCCGCCGGCAACGAGCCCCAGGACCTGAACGGCGAGATGCGTGCCGACCGGCGCGTGTTCGCCACCGGCATCCTCTCGGGGCGAACCTTCGTCTTCGACCTGCGCGACCCGATGAAGGGCGGGCTCGTCGCGACGGACGATCCGAAGGGCGGGCGCGCGCTGGCCGCCCCGCGGGGTGTGGTGACCCTGCCCGGCGGGCGGACCGCGGTCATGTGCGCGGACCGCGCCGGCTACCGGGGCGAGCCGCGGGAGGTCCTGGGCTCGCCCGGCGGCCTGCGCGTGCTCGGCGCCGACGGCCGCTTCGTACGCGACGTCGTCCCCGCCGGCCCGCGCAGCTTCATCGTCGCTCCCGCCGGTGGCGCCGTGCGGCCGAACATGAACCTGCTCGTCACCACCAACCAGGCGCACGGCTTCGCGCCGACGAGCCAGGGGCCGCTCATGCCCGGGATCACCGTGCAGGTGTGGTCGCTGCCCGATCTGGCCCTGAAGAGCACGCCGGTGCTCGAGGCGGGACCGCGCGGCGAGGAGAACCTCGGCCCGCTCATGCCGCGCTGGTTCCGCGACCGCCCCTTCGTGCTGGTCAACACGCACGAGGGCGGGGCGCTCTACGCCTCCGATTCGACGACGCTTCCCAATCCGGTCTTCCGGCTGGTGCACGATTTCGGCGCCGGCTCGCGGCCCGTCGGCGCCGCCATCACGCCGGACGACCGCTTCTACGTCACGGCCCTCGCCGGGGCGAACCGGGTCGTGGCGCTCGACCTGCGCGATCCGTGGAAGCCGAGGGTCGCTTCGGAGGTCGACTTCGCCCGCGCGCCCGGAGGCGGCCCCCGGCGCACGGGCGGGCCGAGCGGCCTCGCCATGAGTGTGGACGGCCGTCGCGTCGCAGTGACGAGCTACACCATGGCGGTGCCGGCTTTCGCGCTCGACGGCGACCGCCGCGTGTACATGCTGCGGCTCGATCGCACGAGCGGCGCGCTCCGAGTCGATCAGGCCTTCCGCGACGAGCAGACCGATGCGGTCGGCGTCGACTTCGGCCGCACCACCTGGCCGCACGGGGCCAGTGGCCCGGCGCGCCCGCACGGCGTGCTGTTCGTCGCCCCGTAAGGCGACGACGACCGACGGGCATGGACGACGTCGTCATTCGCGCGCTCGCGGAACGGGACGTCGAGCGCGCGGGGGACGTCGACTTCGTCGCCTTCCAGGATGCGACGCTGCGCCACGGCGCCGCCCCCACGGTCACCACACCCGCCGACTGCCGCAGCTACGTGCGACACCTGCTGGCGTTCGACCCGCTCGGCGGGGTCGTCGCGGAGGTCGGCGGCGAGGTCGTCGGCCTCGGCTGGGTGCATCTCCGCGGGCCGGTCGCGACGGTGGGACCGCTGGCCGTCGACCCGGCGCACCAGGGTCGTGGGGTGGGGCGCCGGCTCCTCGAGCGGTGCCTCGAGCTCGCCGGACCGCGCACCCCGCAGGTGCGGCTCGTGCAGGAGAGCTTCAATGTCGGGTCGCTGGGCCTCTATCTGAAGCGCGGCTTCCGCGTGGTGAGCCCGCTCCTCGAGTTCGAGCTCGCCGCGCGCAGCGCGGTAGCGGTCCCGGCGCCGCCGGCCGGGCTGGTCGTGCGCGCTGCCGTCGCGGCGGACCGCGCCCGGCTGGTCGACCGCGATGCACGCGCCTTCGGCGCCCCGCGCCCGCAGAGCATCGATCTGTACCTCGAGCGCGGCCGGGCGCTGGTGGCGGAGCGCGGCACGGCGCTCGCGGGCTATGCGCTCGGCATCGGCTTGCGCGGGCACGGCTACCTGGGTTCGGCGTCGGCCGAGGACGCCAGGCTCCTCGTGGCGCTCCTCGCAGGGCTGGCGTCGTCCCTCTCGGCGGGCGGCCTGCGGCTGCGCGCGCTCGCGCCCGCCACCGACCGGCGGCTCGTCGACGGGCTGCTCGGCCTCGGGTTCCGCGTCGCGAAGGCGTGCCAGTACATGGTGCGCGGGGGCGGCACGGCGCCGCCGCCGAATTACGTGCTGATGAACGGCGACATGATGTGAGGCCGCAACGCTTCGGCGGGCCCGCCGCGCGGACCGGCCGCGCCGGCGCGTGCGGCTACTCGACGGGCTCGACGTCCACGCCGACCGTCATCACGTGTTCGCCGCCTCCGAGTCCCGCAGGGCGGCGAAGAACCCAGCCACCCGCTCTACCGGCCGGGCGCGCATCACCTCGGGCAGGCTCCGCGACAGGACGATACGGTTCTCCAGGGCGAGGCCGATCCCGTGCGCGGCGCTGGTGCAGTGCCAGAGGACG
>Ga0209253_10004266_pt1 | contig 12476 bp, 12 predicted proteins | sample FrelakmetBRP12BR_FD_187145 | JGI IMG/M metagenome (GOLD analysis project Ga0209253, IMG submission 187145) | Freshwater lake sediment microbial communities from the University of Notre Dame, USA, for methane emissions studies - BRP12 BR (SPAdes)... | ecosystem: Environmental > Aquatic >...
CCCCGGCGCCGTAGGCCGCCCCCATGGCCATGAACACCACGGCGATCACGACGATCAGCCCGTTCATCAGCGGCGAGTTGCCGATGATCGCGCCGGTGTCCGGATGGCGCAGCGGCGCGCCCGGAGGGAACGTCAGCAGCGCGAACAGCGCGAGCGTCGCCAGGAGCGCCCAGTTCGAGTACCTGAGCCCGCGCGTCTCCTGGGCGGACATGGCCGCCCCCTCCTCGACGGGCGCCTCTCCCTCGTACGGGCCGAGACGGGGCTCGATGATGCGCTCGGTGATGAGCGCGATGACGACGGTCAGCAGGAGGACCGAGGCGGCCGAGAACCAGAAGTTGGCGGTCAGATCGATGGAGATGGAGGGATTCAGCAGGTGGATGGCGTCGTTCGTGATCTCGGTCAGGATGCCGTCGAGCGGCTTGATGAGGATGTTCACGCCGAACGCCGCGGCGACGCCGGCGAAGGATGCCGCCAGCCCGGCGAGTGGATGTCGCCCGACGCTGATGAACGCCGCGGCGGCCAGCGGGATCAGCACCAGGTAGCCGGCATCGGCCGCGATGCTCGACACGATGCCCACGAACACCAGGATGTAGGTGAGGGCCGCGGGCGGGGAGACGAGCACCAGCTTCTTGATCAACGTCTTGACGAGTCCGGACTCCTCGGCGACGCCGACGCCCACCATGGCGACGATGATGACGCCGACCGCGTTGAAGCTCATGAAGTTCTGCACCACCGACGTGAACATGAAGCGGATGCCGTCGGCGGTCAGCAGGCTCCGGGCGGTGCTGGTCGCCTGCTCCACCTGGTCGGTGTCCGGATTCACGACCTGGTACGTGACGCTCGTTCCCATCAGGTAGAGGAGGTGGGAGAGCACGACGACGATCGCGATCAGCGCCAGGAAGATGATGGCCGGATGCGGGACCTTGTTGCCCGCGACCTCGACCGCGTCGAGCAGGCGCTGCATGAACGTCTTCTTCGGGGCGGCTGTCTTCGCGGCGCTCATGAGGCACGCTCTCCTTCCAGGGCGTTCGCTGTCGTCGCGACCGCTGGTCTCGGCCTTCAAGCAAACTTCCCGCCCCGTGACAACAGGGCGCCGTGGCGACGGGATTGCCACGAGAGCCGTCCGTCGCGTAGGATCGCACCCGGCGGCGGCGATGTCCGATCTCTTCCACTTGTGGGGGCTGTTCCTCGGCACGTTCATCGGCCTGCTGCCGATCGTCGACCCGGTCACCGCCGCCCCCACGTTTCTCGCGCTCACGGAGGGGCAGAGCGCGCAGCGGCGCCGCGAGCAGGCGCGCCGGGGCTGTCTCTACATGGTAGGCATCCTGGTGAGCTTCCTGGTCGGCGGACGCTTCATCATGGATTTCTTCGGCATCTCGATCCCGGGGCTGCGCATCGCCGGCGGCATGCTGCTCACCGGTCTCGGCATGGAGATGCTCGCCGCCCACCAGCGGGACGTCCCGGAGGACCGCGCGGAGCGTGGCGCGGCGCGTCGCAAGGGCGACGTCTCGTTCTCGCCCCTGGCGATGCCGATGCTGAGCGGCCCGGGCTCCATCGCCGTCACGATCGGCTTCACCTCGCTGGCGAGAGGCTGGCTCGACTACGCCGCCATCATCGCCGGGATCGTCGCCATGGCCAGCCTGACCTACGGGACGCTGCGGCTCGCCAGCCGCGGCGTGCAGTTCGTCGGGCCGGTCGGGGTGGATGCCCTCACCAGGATCATGGGCTTCCTCACCATGTGCATCGGCGTCCAGTTCATCGTGAACGGCGTCCTCGATCCCGAGCTGCTCGGCCTCGTCCGGGCCGGGCTCGCCGGCGGATGACGCGCTCCGCGAATCCGCGAGCCTTGACGTAGTCATGCCACTGAGGCACCGACTCGGTCCTGCTGCCGATCCCCCACGGACCGATGACGGACGCATGCCGTGAGTGACGTCACGATCACCTTCGCGATCGTCGCCACGATCGTCGTGCTGTTCGTCTGGGACCGCCTGCCGGTGGTCATCGTGGCCCTCGGGACGGCGCTCGCGCTCTACGCCACCGGCGTCCTCGATCTGGGTCAGGCCCTCGGCGGGCTCGGCGACCCCACCGTGATCTTCATCGCGTCGCTGTTCGTGGTGAGCGGCGCCCTCGACGCCACGGGGGTGACGGCGTGGGCCGGGCAGCTGCTGGTGTCGCGGGCGGGAGGAAGCCGCTCGCGGCAGCTGGTGCTCATCATGCTGCTGGTCTCGTTCCTCACTGCGCTGATCAGCGTCAACGGAGCGGTCGCTGCCCTCCTGCCGGTGGTCGTCGTGATGGCGGTTCGGCTCGGGCGCCCGCCGTCGCAGCTGCTCATGCCGCTGGTCTTCTCGTCGCACGCCGGGTCGATGCTGGCGTTCACCGGCACCCCCGTGAACGTCCTCGTGTCGGACGCGGCCGCCGACGCGGGAGTGGGCGCGTTCGGCTTCTTCGAGTTCGCGCTGGTCGGCATTCCCCTGCTCCTCGGGACAATGGCCATCGTGGTCCTGTTCGGGGAGCGCCTCCTGCCCAACCGCAGCGGCCAGGCGATGCCGTTGGATCTGAGCAAGCACGCCCGGACGCTGATCGAGCACTACCGGCTCGACAGCGGGGTGTTCGAGCTCCGGGTGCGGGCCGGCTCGCCGTGGGTGGGCGCGCCACGAGACGCCGTCGACCTCGCGGCCTACCCGGGGGTGACCCTGGTCTCCATGCAGGCCGGCGACGACGGCCGCCCCCTGCACGACCGCCCCCTCGCCGAGGGCGACCGGCTCATCGTGCGGGGGGACGCGGATGCGGCCGGCCGACTGGCGGCCGACAAGCAGCTCGCGTTCCGCTCGGCCGACGCGGCCGACGGCGTCGCGGAGACGTTCTTCAATCGCGCCTCCGGTCTGGCCGAGGTCGTGATCCCGCCCCGCTCCGGGCTGCTCGGGCAGTCGATCTTCCCCGGCATGATCACCCCCAGCGGCGACCTGGTCGTGCTGTCCGTGCACCGCCGCGGGGAAGACCTGCGGCCGGACGAACCGCTCGCCGCCGGGGACACGCTGCTGCTCCAGGGCACCTGGAAGGCGCTCGACACGCATCTCGCCGACCCCGACGTCGTGGTCGTCGATTCGCCGGAGCTCGTCCGCCGGCAGGCCGTGCCGCTGGGCGCCGGATCGACGGCGGCCATCGCCGTGCTCCTCGGCATGGTGGCCCTCCTCGCCACGGGGGCGGTGCCGCCCGCCGTCGCGGGACTGCTCGCCGCGTGCGCCATCGTGGTGCTGGGTGTGCTCACGGTCGAGCAGGCCTACCGCTCGATCAACTGGACCACGGTCATCCTGGTCGGCGCCATGACACCCCTGTCGACGGCCATGGCCCAGACGGGCGCCGCCAAGCTGCTGGCCGACACGCTCATCAGGGTGGTGGGGGACGCCGGGCCGTATGCCCTCCTGGCCGGGCTCTTCGCCCTGACCGCCGTCCTCGGGCAGCTGATCAGCAACATGGCGACGGCGCTCATCATCATCCCGATCGCCGTGGCCGCCGCCAGGGAGATCGGCATCTCGCCGCGGGCGGTGCTCATGAGCGTCAACGTGGCCGCGGCGGCCTCGTTCCTCACGCCCGTCGCCACGCCCGTGAACCTGATGGTGATGGGACCGGGCGGGTACCAGTTCGGGGACTACTGGAAGCTCGGACTGCCCTGTCTCGTGTGGTTCTTCCTGGTGGCGGTCTTCCTGGTTCCCGTCTTCTGGTCGTTCTGAACCGGACGCGGCGCGCGGGCGGCAGGCTGGCGTCGCGTACGGCATCCAGGATTCCCGGAGCGGGCACGTGCTCCCGTCCTGCCGGGGTACTTGCGTTCGGCAGCGAAATGGCACTACGAGCCCGGTGGTCCTCGGCGTGCGAGGAGTGCGAGGAGAAAGAGGAGGTTCGGCATGGCGATTCCCGGTGAGGCGTCGGCGACAGCAGTCCGGCCCCGGCGCGGGTGGGCGATCGCGGCGGGAGTGCTGCTGATCATCGTCGGCATGGAGGCGCTGGCGGCGCCATACGTCGCGGCATTCTTCGCCACGTTGTGGGTCGCGTGGGGGCTCGTGTTCGGCGGCGTCGCGGAGCTGGTCTCGGCGTACGGCGCCGACGACAACCGGCTGTGGAAGATGCTCATCGGCATCCTCTACGCCCTGGTGGGCGCCTACATGCTCTTCAACCCGGGGTCGGGCCTGCTCGCGTTGGCGCTGATGCTCGCCTGGATGTTCCTCGTGAAGGGCGCGTTCAGCGTCTTCGGTGCACTCCAACTGCGGCCGGGGAGGGGATGGGGGTGGTGGCTCGCCGACGGCATCGTCGCCTTGCTGCTCGCGTTCTTGATCTTCTCCGGCTGGCCGCAGGGCTCGGTGCGCATCGTCGCGCTCCTGGTCGGCATCAGCCTGATCATGAGCGGCGCCAACCGCCTCGCCCTGGCCTTCGCGCGCTGACGGGCCCGCCGGACGAGCTCCGCAGCCACTCGGCACGACACTGCCGTTTACGGAGTTGCGCCGCCGCTCGCACATCAACGACGCCGCGCAGGCCGTCGCCGGCGCGCCGGACTTCTCCGACCGCCTCCGCGCCTCGCTGCCGGGCATGGATCGCTGAGGGCGGCGACGGCGCTACGGTCGCGGCGGCACCGCCGCGGCGCGCCCCGCCGCGGCCGGCGGCGGGCACGCCACGCCGTCCCGCCCGCATACCTGGTCTGCGTGTTCCACGAGGATGCGGCGCACCTCCTCGATGGCGAGCGGATTCCCCTGCACCGAATGGCCCGAGCGTGGGATCACGAGCTCGGATTCGACCCAGTCGAGGCTGGCGCTGCTGAAGTCGACGACCCCGTCGGACTGGCCGGCGGGCGGCAGGTTGCCGCGCACCGCAATGATCGAATGCGCCGTGACGCCGGGCGCGATCGGCGTCCGGTCCAGCTCGACGAGGAAGCGGTTGCCGGGCAGCATGCCGTAGACGGCGCCGAAGGTCGGCCGCCGTGGATCGAAGCGCAGCGCGTCGACGTTGCCGGTGATGAGATCGGCCGTCGCCGTCGCCAGGGTCTGCGGCAGGCGGACGAAACGGGCGAGCAGGTTGACGATCGAGTACTCGGCGACGAAGCTGCCGCGGTGCGGCGTGGCGATGAACACCAGCCGGCGCACGAAGGGCAGCGACTCGAAGACGAAGACCTGCCGCAACAGCGCGCGCGTCTCGTCCCTGACGTCGAGTTCGTCGATCGACCGCGTGCTGACAACGTCCCAGAAGCGGTCGCCGGAATCGATCGCCGTCAGCCGGGCGAGCAGGCCGCCCTGGCTGTGCCCGATGACGACCATCTCCCGCAGGGCCGCATCGCGGCCGTCCGGATCGAGCTGCGCGACGGCGCCGGCCAGCGTCTGGCGCAGGCGCAGGGCGGAGTACGGAATGGCGTTGCCGGTATCGTAGAAGAAGAACCAGAACTGGACGCGGTCGCGCAGCCGGCGGTCGTTCATCAGCACGTTGAGCATGTCGGCCCAGCGGCCGGGGCTCGAGGCGGTCCCGTGCACGAAGACGACCGGGATGCGCCCCGGCCGGTACGGCTCGACGAACGCCAGCGGCCGCTCGAACTCGCGGCTGATGAGGTCGCCGCGCAGGATGCCCCAGCGTTCCCAGCGCCACACCTGCGACTGGCTCAGCGAGTACGCCAGCGCCGCGCTCGGCTCGGCTTCGATCGGCACCGAACGGCCGTCGATGTCGACCCGATCGACGTCGAGGTGGTGGTAGATGCGCAGCGACGACTCGATCACCGGCTGCGTCACCTGCGCGCGCGGCTGGTCGATGCGCAGCAGCGCGGTCACCGGCACCCGCATCTCGGAGGCGACGAAATCGGTCCCCCTTCCGCCCGGCTCGAGCGGCTGCATGGCCGCGGCCAGCGGCGCCCCGATGCCGGGGCTGCGGAAGCGCGCGCCGAGGCCGCGCACCTCGAGCTCGGCGACCGGCACGAAGTCGACCAGGCGCCGGTTCGCCCAGACGCGGCTCGCCTCGTCGAGCCGCACCACCAGCTGCTGACCGAACGGCAGCGCGAAGGTGCCGGAGTGCAGGTCGACCGTGTCGCGGCGCGGCGCGCCGAATCCCTGCACCAGGCTGCGGTTGTACAGGTCGGCGGCGATGCGCGCGCGCGAATCGAGCTCCTCCGGCGACTGGGCGGCCGACCCGGGGAAGAGGAAGGCGAAGGCGTACACCAGGGTGGCGCGGTAGTACTCCCGCTGCCGCGAGCGCTCTGCGTGCTGGAAGCACAGCTCGGCGAGGGCGAAGAGGGTGCGTCCGCCGGCGTGGCCGCCGCGCAGGCGCTCGTGCAGCACGACCAGCGCCGCCTCCGGGTCGCGCCGGTACAGGGCGGTCAGGCCCCAGCGGTAGAGCACGTTCTCGCTGAAGAGGCTGGGGCGATTGGAGTTGAGCGCGCTGCGGGCCAGTTCCGCGCTCACCTGCCGGGCCGGGACGCGGCGCACGCTGATCGGCGGGCCGCAGCCGATCGCCAGCAGCGCGAGCAGGAGTCCGGCGCCGGCGCGCCGCCACCCGCGGCCGCGTCGCCACCCGTCGAGCCCGGCGCCGGGACGCCTGACCAGATCCGCCGACACGCCGGGCGCGGTATACGGGAGCGGCGTCCCACCGTCCACCGCCGCCGCGCGGCTACGCCGGCCGCGGCACCGCGGCGCGCAGCCGGCGCCGCAGCAGCATGCGGCAGACGACGAAGCCGGCCGCCGCGGCCGCCAGGTGCTTGAGGGTGTGGCCGCTGACCAGGTTGCCGACGGCCAGGACCTCGCGGTCGAACGTCTCGAACAGCTTGGCGACGACGTACCCGGCAACCACCCAGTAGAGGTCGCCGCCGCGCGTGTAGCGCGACGGCAGCAGCCAGGTGATGAGCAGCAGGACCACCACGGCGTATGCCTGCAGGACACCGTAGGGCACCACGTTGCCGGCCCCGGCTCGCTCTGTCGCCAGCCAGTAGACGACCGAGCCGATGCCGAGCAGCAGCATCGGGCCGAGCAGCATCAGGCCGGCGCGGATGCTGACGCGCTCGACGACCTGCGCGGCAACGAGCGACATGAAGGCGACGGTCATCGGCAGGCGGTCCCAGAGCAGGCGCTCGTTGTCCGGCGCCAGGTGATAGTAGGCGGAGCCGATCGCGGTGAGCAGCATGCCGGCGAAGAAGAGCGCATACGGCCAGCGCTCGCTGCGCAACGCGAACGGCGTGCCGGCCCGCAGCGCGACGGCGAACCCGAACACGGCGACGAGCAGGAAGCCGAGGTTGGATGCCACGTCGAGGAAGTTGGCGATGCCGGCCATCGCCCGGTGGTCGGCGAAGTCGTGATACGAGGCCGGCTGCGGAACCTCCGGCAGCAGGAGCGTCGCCGCCAGGCTGACCAGCGTGAAGGCGATGAGGGAGACGGTCTGTCTGGTCATGGTTCGCGCGTCCGGTGGCGGCGTGGCACGCCGCGGCTTCGGCCGGCCGGCGCGGCCTCGCCCTGGCTCGCCGGCGTCCCGGCCGCCTCCGCCTCGCCCGCGGGCGGCGCAGGTGTCTCGCGTCCGACCGCCGGCGTGGCGCCGGGCGGCGGCGCGGTGTCGAGGTCGCGCCGGTACAGCGTCGCCTCCGGCGCCGTTGCGTTGCGGCTCAGGAAGCCCTCCCCCGCCAGGGCGGTGCACGGCGGCGGCTGCCAGATGAGCAGCGAGAGCAGCGCCAGCGCCCGGATCCCGGGGCGTTGCGGCGCGCAGGAGAACGGCAGTGCCATGCGTCTCCCGGTTTGCGGAGCGAGGGATGAGTCTCGCTGGAACCTGCGGGGCCGCCGGGCCCCGCTGGCGAACCGAGGCCGTTCCCGTAGCATCGTGCCGGCGTGCGACTCAACAGGATTCGCCGGCGGCGGCGTGACGACCGGCCATGAGCGTCCCTTCGCTCGGCGCGCCGGCGGGCGCGCTGTACGTCGGCGACTGCAGCGGAGCGGTGTTCGCGGTGATCGCGGCCAGCAACGCGGCGGCGGTGGTCGCCATGCTCCTGCTCTACCGCTGGCTCCACGGCCGCCTCCTGCGCGGCGCGCCATCCGGCGGCGGCTGACCGGCGGGTAGCGGGCCGGACCCACGGGCCCGGCGCGGGAGCTTGTCTCCGTCCTTCGGCCCGCGCTATGCGAGGCCGCCATGCGGACAGCTCTCCTCGCCCTCTCCCTGGTCGTCGCGCTGGTGCGCACCGGCGCCGCCGCCGATCCCGACGCCAGCGACCTCATCGCGCGCATGAAGGCGGCCATGGAGCCGGCCCGGTCGAGCGTGCGCCAGATCGACCTGTCGATCAGCGGCGAGGACGGCGGCACGACGAAGTGGTCGGTCGCCCAGGCGCGCAAGGTGATCGATGGCCAGGGCCGGATCCTGAACGTCCTCCTGGCTCCGGCCAGCCAGCGCGGTATCGCCAGCTTGATGGTGGACAGCGATCCCGCCGAGACGCTACTGTGGGTGCCGTCGATCCGGCGCGTCCGCACGCTGTTCCCGCGCGACGGCTACGAGGCGTTTCTCGGGTCCGACTTCACGTACTTCGACGTCGGCTTCGTGCGGCGGCAGGACAAGTACACGTACCTCGGCGCCGGGGAGCGCAACGGCCGGGCGGCATGGCGCGTCCAGCAGGTCCCGACGAGCTCCTGGTTCTACTCCCAGATCGTCTCCTGGATCGACCAGCAGCACCTGCTGCCGATCGAGCGCGATTTCTACAGCCCCGCCGGCGACCTCTGGAAGGTGCAGACCTTCGACAACGTGGTCACCATCGACGGCCAGCCGGCGGCGCTCCAGATCACGATGGAAGACAGGCAGACCGGCGGCAAGAGCGTGATGAACGTCAGCAACCTGCGCTTCGGCGTCGAGCTGCCGGATTCCATCTTCGAGCGCCGGGGCCTGGCGCGCGCCGCCCAGGCGCCGATCTGGAAGGGGCTGGACTGAGCGAGCTCGTTCGGCGCCGCGCCAGGCGCCGCGGGCGCCGGCCAGCGCCCCGGTTCAGGCACGCTCGGCAGCCAGGATCGAGGCGATCGGCATGAACAGGTGGTGCGGCGTCCGCGGGAATGGCCGGAAGCCATGCGTCTCGTAGAAGGCGGCCGCCTTCGAGTCCTTGGCGTGCACCACGAACAGCTGCACGGGGACGATCTCGCTGGCGACGCGCGCGCGGCGAAGGGCATCGGCCAGGAGCACGCCGCCGATCCCCTGTCCGTGCCACCGTTGGTCGACCGCGAGGCGGGCGAGCAGAGTGGCGGCAAGGGGGTACTTGGGCAGGCGGCGCGTCAGCTCGGGTGGGGCCTCCTCGAACGCGATCTGCCACGGCGCGAGGTTATGGTAGCCGATGACGACTGCCGGCTTCGCGTCCGACGCCGCGACCCACACGCTTGCCAGCCGCTTCCGCTGCGATTGCCCGGCCTGGCGGTGGAACCATTCGTCGAGAGGGTCGCTGCCGGAGCGGAACCCCATGCGGTCTGCCCGCTCGTCGAGCGCGCGGATACGAAGCTTCACGCGCTGACGACTGTCTTCGAGTGACGCCGCATCACTGCCTTGAGGCGCCTGTTCGCACGTGGGGGATGCGCCAGCGCCGCGAGCAGGGCGTCGCGGTCGTCGTTGCCGAGGACCAGCGTCGCTGCCTCGTCGGCGTCGACTTCGATCCGCGGGCGCAGCACGATCGTTGCGTCGTCCGTGACCTCCGCTGCGTAGCCGCTGATCGGCCGTCCTCCGAGCCGCTCGCGCAGGCGACGCGCCAGAGCGTCGATTCCGATTCGGCCTTTGCTGTCGGGACGAAGCATCGTCGTCATGTTCCCACTCTGGTGGAAGAGAATGTGACGGTCAAGTGGGATATCCCACCATTGACGGCATCGCGGATCGGCTCGACGCTCGACTCGATGTTCGCCGAGATGGGCGAGCTCGAAGAGGTGAACCTTCGGGCACAGAAGAAGAGCCTGGCGCATGCCGTCCGTGGACAGATGGAGCTGCTCGGCATGAGCAAATCTGCGCTCGCGGTTCGCATGCGCACGAGCCGCACCGTGATCGACCGGCTGCTTGACCCGGGCGACACCAGCGTCACGCTGGGGACCCTGGCTCGGGCGTCCGCAGCGCTGGGGTGCCGACTCACCATGGGTCTCACGCGGATCCGGTCAGGGCGCGCGCGCGTCGTCAGGGGGGACGGTGCGATTGGCAGAGGAAGGTGAGCCGTGCCCGCAAGAGCGATCCTGGCGTTCGTGGCGCCGACCGATCGGCAGGACCGCGCCTTCGTCACTCGTGCCTTCGACGGGCGCGTCACAGCGGCAGCAGCAGCGGCACCAGCAACACGCTCACCACCAGCACCACCAGGCTGAACGGGACGCCCACCTTCACGAAGTCGCCGAACGCGTAGTTGCCGGGCGCGACCACCAGCGTGTTCACCGGCGACGAGATGGGCGTCATGAACGCCGTCGAGGCGGCCAGGGCGACGATCATCGCGAACGGGTAGGGCGACGCGCCCAGCTCGTCCGCCATCGCCAGCGCGACCGGCGCCATCAGCACGGCGGTGGCGGTGTTCGAGATGAACAGGCCCAGCATGGCGGTGATGGCGAACAACGCGGCCAGCACGCCGTAGGGACCGGCGCCGGCGGTCAGCGCCATCAGGCCGTCGGCTGCCAGCTCGACGCCGCCGGTCTTCTGCAGCGCGATCGAGAAGGGCAGCATGCCGACGATCAGGATCAGGCTCTTCCAGTGGATCGAGCGGTATGCGCTGTCCAGGTCGATGCAGCCGAAGGCGCCCAGCAGCAGGCACGCGATGAGCGCCGCGAGCACGTTCGGCACGATGCCGCTCACCATCAGCCCGACCATGAGGAGCAGGCAGAGCAGCGCTTGGAGCGCTCTGCCGCGGACCGGCAGCACCTCCGCGACCTCGGCGGGAAGGTTGAGCACCAGGAGGTCGCTCTGGTCGCCGCGCAGGCGCTCGATGGCCTTCCACGGTCCGGCGACCAGCAGGGTGTCGCCGATGCGGAGGCTCTCGTCACGCGGCCGCCCCGGCACCGCGGCCTGGCCGCGGCGCAGGCCGATCACGCTCAGGCCGTAGCGGTCTCGCACGTCGGCCTCGAGGACGGTCTTGCCGGCCAGCTCCGAGTCGGCTCCGACCATCACCTCCGCCATGCCGATCTCCTGCGATCGGTCGCTGAAGTACGCGCCCGTGAGCGGGAGCGGCTCCAGCGCGTACTCCCGATGCAAGGTTTCGGCGGCGATTCTCGGCATCGAGAAGTCGATCAGCAGGACGTCGCCGGCCTGGAACGTGGTCTTCTTGGTGGGGGCGATGACGTCGGTGGCGTAGCCGCGCTGGCGCTCGATGGCGACCAGATGCGCGCCCGTCACGGTGCGCAGGTCGAGCTCGCCGAGGGTCTTGCCGACGAACGGCGACCGGTCGGTGACGCGAAGGCGGTGCTCGCGTCCGGCCAGGCCGTAGCGCTCGATCCAGTCGGCCATGCTGGGCCGTTCCGGGCCGCCGCCGGCGCCGCCACCCGCCGGGAGCCAGCGGCGCGCGAACACCATGTAGGCGATGCCGAGCACCAGCACGGGCAGGCCGAACGGGGTGAAGCTGAAGAAATCGAAGCCGGCGAAGCCCTGGCGCACCAGCTCGCTGTTGACCACCAGGTTGGGCGCCGTCGCCACCAGCGTCATCATGCCGCTGATGAGCGCCGCCACCGACAGCGGCATCATGAGCCGGCTGGGCGCCGTGCCGGTGCTCTGCCCGATGCGCAGCGCGATGGGGATGAAGATGGCGACCACGCCGGTCGAGCTCATGAAGGCGCCCAGCCCGGCGACGGCGGCCATCAGCAGGACCAACAGCCGGGTGGGACTCTGGCCGGCGGTCCGGATGAGCCAGTCGCCGATGCCCTGCGCCACCCCGGTCCGGACCAGCGACTCGCCGATCACGAAGAGCGCGCCCAGGAGCACGATGTTGGCATCGCTGAACCCGGCCAGGGCCTCGCTCGGTGTGATGATGCCGGTGAGCGGCAGCAGGGTGAGCATGATGAGCCCGACCGCGTCCATGCGCGGTCGATTCATCACGAACATGGCGATCGAGGCGGCCAGGAGCGCCAGAACGATGGCGAGCTGGGTGGTCATGGGCGTCTCCGGGCCGCGAGGATTGGCAGCGTGGGCATGGCGCCTGCTGCTTTACTTGCCCGGGGCGTCCTGAGACAAGCGATTGGCGTCGAGTGGTCGTCGGCGCGTTCGCCGACGGTACGCTCACCGAGGCGGCGCAGGCGATCGACATGGCGTCGGGGCGCCGGCTGTCGGCGGTGCTGAAGCGCGGCGACCTGGACGCCAAGGCCGGCCAGCAACGGGGCCGGCGAAGGATGCCGCGGTGACGCTCGCCGACGTCGATCTTCCCGATCGCTCGCTGGCGTGGCGGCTGTGCCAGGCGAGTCGCATGCTGGCCGACGCGGCCTACACGTTCGACGCGCCGCGGGCGAAGAAGCCGCCGGTGAAGGGCGCGAGCGCGATCACGCTGCTCG
>Ga0209253_10004267_pt1 | contig 12476 bp, 8 predicted proteins | sample FrelakmetBRP12BR_FD_187145 | JGI IMG/M metagenome (GOLD analysis project Ga0209253, IMG submission 187145) | Freshwater lake sediment microbial communities from the University of Notre Dame, USA, for methane emissions studies - BRP12 BR (SPAdes)... | ecosystem: Environmental > Aquatic >...
CTCCTCAGGCGTTGCGGCCAGGGCGCAGGGATCGAGATTGCCCTGGAGGCTGGCCCGTTGGCCCGCCAGCCGGGCTGCCGCACCGATCTCGCAGCGCCAGTCGAGCGAGATCACATCGGCGCCCGATTCCAACATCGCTTCAACGACATGCGCGCCATCGTTCACGTAGAGGATGAGCGGAGCCCGGGAGCGATCGAGCCGCTTTGCAATGGCCTGATGAGTCGGAAGCACCCAGGCCCGGTATTCGTCCGGCGCCAGCAGTCCGGCCCAGGTGTCGAAGAGCTGCACGGCCTCGGCGCCCGCTTCCACCTGCGCTTCGAGATACATGACGGTCATCTCCGTGAGCACGTCCAGCAGCTCGTGGAGCAGCGCCGGCTCGCGGTAGAGCATCCGCTTCAAGGCGGAGAAGCTGCGGGAGCCAGAGCCTTCCACCAGATACGCCGCGAGGGTGAAGGGGGCGCCTGCAAAGCCGAGCAGCGGGATCGCGGGGCCGGCGAGCGCTGTCTTCAGCCGCCGCAAGATCTCGAAGACGTAGGGGATCGTCTTGCGTGGATCGTCCAGGCGCAGCGCGCGCACCTGCTCCCGGCTCCGGACCGGATTCTCGATCACAGGGCCGGGCCGGAAGTCCACGTCCACGCCGAGACCGAGCACGGGTATGAAGATGTCCGAGAACAGGATCGCGGCCTCGACGCCGAGCAGCTCCACGGGCTGCAGCGAGACGGTGACGGCCCGCTCCACGTCACGGCACATCTCGAGGAAGGAGACGCCCTCGCGCACGCGTCGATATTCGGGCAGATAGCGCCCGGCCTGGCGCATCAGCCAGACGGGCGGTCGGTCCACGGGCTCACCCCGGCAGGAGCGCAGGAACCGCTCCCGCGCGGAGAGGCGGACGGGCACGGCCACTGCGCTCAGAATCCCTCGAGCCGCGCGTAGCGGTCTCGGTGCCAGGCAGCGTCGCCGAAGCTCAGCTCCGCCACCCGCGCCCGCTTCAGGTAGAAGCCGATGTCGTGCTCATCGGTCATGCCGATGCCACCGTGCATCTGCAAGGCCTCATTGCTGACGAGGATGGCAGCGTCGGAGCAACGCGCCTTGGCCACGGAGACGAGCTTCTGGGCCTCGTCCGAGCCCTCGTCGAGGGCCCGTGCTGCAGCCAGCGTCGCCGAGCGCGAGAGCTCGATCTCGATGAAGCAGCGCGCCGCCCGATGCTTGAGCGCCTGGAACGATCCGATCGGCACACCGAATTGCACGCGAGTCTTGAGGTAGAAGAGCGTCCGATCGAAGGCCTCGGACATGAGTCCGAGCGTCTCGGCGCAAAGGCCTAGCGTGGCGCGGTCCACCACCTTCTCGAGCAATGCGCCGCCCTGCCCGACCTCGCCCAGCACGTCGGCGCGCGTTGCCTCGACGCCCTCGAGCTGCACGATCGCCGCGTTGCGCGAATCGATGCGATGCTGCGGCACCCTGTGCAGGCCCGGCGCCCCTGCCCGGAGCAGGAAGAGCGTGATGCCCGTGGCATCCCCCGCGGCTCCCTCCGTACGCGCGGCCACCACGATCTCGTCGGCCACCTGGGCGTCCAGCACCTGGATCTTGCGCCCAACGATGCGCCAGCCGCCGCCCTGCAAGGTTGCGCGCGTCGCCACGCGGTGCACGTCGTAGCGGCTGCTCTCCTCCTGGAACGCGAGCGCCAGCAGGCGGCTCCCGCTGCAAAGGTCCGGCAGTACCGCCTTCTGCTGCGGCTCGCTGCCGCCGAGCAGCACGGCCTGCCCGCCGAGGAGCACGCTCGAGAGGAACGGCTCCGGCGCGAGGTTGCGGCCGAGGGCCTCGAGCACGACGGCGAGCTCGGCGAAGCCGAGCCCGGCGCCGCCTGCCCATTCCGGGAACGGGATGCCGACCCAGCCGAGTCCGGCCATCTCGCGCCACAGCTCACGCGAGAAGCCCAGCGGATCCTTCGTGTCGCGGAGCTTGCGCATGCGCGCCACGGGCGAGTGCTCGGCCACGAAGTCCGCAGCCGTCTTGGCCAGCAGCTCCTGATCATCCGTCAACGCCAGATTCACGGAGGACTCCTTCCCACTCAGTCCGGAAGACCAAGGACACGCTTCGCGATCACGTTGAGCTGAATCTCCGAGGTGCCGCCCTCGATCGAGTTGCCGCGCGAGCGCAGCCAGGCCCGTGTGAGCCCCAGCTCGTCGGGCTCGAAGCCCTCCCCCTCCCAGCCGAGACCCTGCGGCCCGGCGATGCGAACCATCAGCTCGTAGCGGCGCTCGTTCAGCTCCGTCGCGTAGTACTTGAACATCGACGTCTCGGCTCCCGGCTTGTGCCCGGATTTCATGCCGTCGCTCGAGCGCTGCACGGTGAGCGAGAAACACTTCGTGTCCATCTCTGCCTGCGCGATCTGGTCGCGCAGCACCGGATCCGGCAGCGGCTCGCCAGCGCCGAGGTGCTTGCGCGCGAGCGCCGCCAGTGCGCTGCCCTTCGCCTTGCGAGGTCCGCCGCCTCCGAAGACGTCAGCGATCATGCTTCGCTCATGACCGAGAAGGGCCTTCGCCACGGTCCAGCCGGCGTTCAACTTCGTGACCACGTTCTCGACCGGCACGCGCACGCCATCGAAGTAGGTCTCGCAGAACGGCGAGGCTCCCGAGATCAGCAGGACCGGTTTCACCGAGACGCCGGGCGAAGCCATGTCGATCAAGAGGAAGGTGATGCCCTCCTGCTTCTTCCCTTTCGGATCGGTGCGCACGAGGGCGAAGATCCAGTCGCATTTATCGGCGTAGGAGGTCCAGACCTTCTCCCCGGTGACCACGAGATGGTCGCCATCCAGCACCGCGCGCGTCTTCAGCGACGCGAGATCCGAGCCCGCATCGGGCTCGGAGTAACCCTGGCACCAGCGAATCTCGCCGCGGCAGATCGCCGGCAGATGCTCGCGCTTCTGCTTCTCGGTTCCATATTGCAGCAGCGTCGGCCCGATCATGGTCAGGCCGAAGCCGACCAGAGGCGGCGGAATCCGTAGCTTCGCCATCTCCTGCTGCAGCAGCTTCGCCTCGTCGGCCGAGAGCCCGCCGCCGCCGTACTCGCGCGGCCAGGCCGGCGCCGTCCAGCCGCGCTCGGCCATGATCTCGAGCCATCGCTTCGCATCGGGATTGGGATAGACGGCCTTGCGACCGCCCCAGGTGCCTTCGTCGTTCGAGAGCATGCTGCCGACGAGCGACTGCGGCGCGTGCGCGAGCAGCCAGGCGTGGACCTCGGTCCGGAACGTCTCCAGGTCTGCCATCGGGCTTCCTCCGGGTTTGCGGCCCGCAGTGTAACGTCGCGCGGCGGGCGCTGCCCGCCTTCGCCCCGCCGGAGCCCTGCTGCTAGCCTCGGCGCCATGCGCGTTCTTCTCGCCAGCCCCCGCGGCTTCTGCGCCGGCGTCGACCGCGCCATCGAGATCGTCGAGCAGGCCCTCGCCCGCTACGGCCCGCCCGTCTACGTCCGACACGAGATCGTGCACAACCGCCACGTGGTCGAGACGCTGCGCGGCAAGGGCGCCATCTTCGTCGACGAGCCGGAGCAGGTGCCGCCGGGCTCCCTGCTCGTGTTCAGCGCCCACGGCGTATCGCCGGCCGTGCGCGACGCGGCCGCGAAACAGGGATTGCGCAGCATCGACGCCACCTGCCCTCTCGTCACCAAGGTGCATAAGGAGGCGCAGCGCTTCGCAAAGGAGCCGCGCGAGATCGTGCTCGTGGGCCACGCCGGGCACGTGGAGGTCGAGGGCACGCTAGGCCAGGCGCCCGACCAGATGCACCTCGTCGAGACCGTGAACGACGTGGAGAAGCTCGAGGTCCGCGATCCGATGCGCCTCGCGGTCCTCACGCAGACGACGCTCTCCGTGGACGACACGCGCGACGTGCTCGAAGCGCTGCGTCGCCGGTTCCCCGAAATCGTGCTCCCGAAGCGGGACGACATCTGCTACGCGACACAGAACCGGCAGAACGCCGTGCGCGAGCTCACGCGCGAGGTCGACCTGGTGCTCGTGGTCGGTGCTCCGTCCTCCTCGAACAGCAACCGTCTGGCCGAGCTGGCCTCCAAGTCGGGCTTGCCTTCGCACCTGGTCGAGGACGCAGACGACATCGACCCGGCGTGGCTCGAGGGCGTGCGCAGCGTGGGCGTCACGGCCGGCGCCTCCGCGCCGGAGGTCTTGGTAGAGCAGGTGCTGGAGCGCCTGCGCGCGCTCTGCCCCGACGGCTTCGAGATCGACTCCCTTCCGCACGTGGACGAGGGTGTGGTCTTCCCGCTTCCGGCCGAGCTGCGCCAGGCGCCGTAGCCGTTGGCAAGGGATCCCGACGAAAAGACGTCCAGCACCGAGTCGGATGCCGAGACCGGGAGGTCCATGGAGGATCCGGAGTCCTCCCCGGCGATTCCCGCTGCCGTGCTGGCGAGTCGGGCCGCGGCGCTCGCAGTCGGGACGAACGACACCCGCAGGAAGCAACGCGCCGAGATCGAGATCTGGCATATCGCCTGGCCAGTGATTCTGGCGCAAGCGCTCGCCAGCATCGTAAGCCTGATCGACATCGGCATGGTCGGCCGCCTGGGCCGCGACTCGGTCGCTGCGGTCGGCTACACGACGCAGTTTCTCAACCTCGCGCAGTCGGTGATGTTCGCCGTGGGGGCAGCCTGCGTCGCCCTGATGGCACGTGCCATCGGCGCGCAGGAGCGCGACCGTGCGCGCACGGCGCTGGCGGCGTCGCTGCTGATCTCGGGAACACTGGCGGCCATCTTCACGGCGGTGGTGCTGGCCTTCCCCCACCAGCTCCTCGATCTGCTCGGTGCCGAGCCGAGCGTGCGAGACGCAGCCATACCCTATTTCCGGCTGAGCCTCGGCTCGACGCTGCTGCTCGCGGTCTCGATCATCCTCGAGAGCGGCTTCCGCTCGGTCCGCGACACGCGGACGCCGATGCTGATCGCCGGCCTCGTCACCGTGGCGAAGACGGCGCTCAACTACCTCCTGATCTTCGGCAATCTCGGCTTCCCGCGGCTCGAGCTGGTCGGCGCGGGTCTCGCGACGCTGCTGGCCCAGGGCGTCGCGATCACTGGCTTCGTGGTGGCGGCCTCGCGCGGCGATCCGGTGATGCGCGTGCGGCTGCAGGATCTGCGCGCCGCGATCCCGCTGCTGCCCGGGGTGACGCGCATCGCGCTGCCGGCAGTCGGTGAGCGCGTAATCCTGAACGTGGCGATCATGACCTACTTCGCCGTGCTCGGGCACTTCGGGTCCGTGGCGATCGCGGCCTACACCATCGGCACCCGGCTGCTCTCGTTCTCCTGGATTCCCGGCACGGGCTTCTCGGTGGCCGCAGCCACGCTCGTGGGCCAGTCCCTGGGCGCTGGCGACGCGAAGGGCGCCGAGCACTCGGGCTGGCGTGCCGCCCGGCTCGCGCTCTGCGTCTCGATCGTGCTGGGGCTCGGCTGCGCCTTGCTGCGCGGCCCCATCGCGCGCGTGTTCACCAACGATCAGGGCGTGGTGGAGGCGCTCGGCCCGTTCATGCTGATGCTCGCCCTCGCGCAGCCGCCCATGGGCGTACACTTCACGCTGGGCGGCGCCCTGCGCGGGGCCGGCGACACCTGGACCCCCTTGGTGGCGGCCTTTCTCGGCAACTGGGCCTTCCGCGTGCCCCTGTCCTACGTCTTCACGCTGGGGTTCGACCTGAGCGTCACCTGGGTCTGGGCGGCGCTGATCGCCGACCACTTCGTGCGCGCGGTCTGGCTGACGTGGTCGTTCCGGCGCGGGAGCTGGCGCAAAAAGGTCGGAGCGAGCCCGAGCTGAGGGCCCTGCCGATCGCGGGCGGCGCTTACGCCCCGGCGATCTCGAAGCAGAGCCTCTCCTCGACACGCGTGACCCGCACGCGACCCCCCTTTGCGAGGGCTCCGAAGAGAAGCTCGTCCGCGAGCCGGTCCTTGAGCTCGGTCTGCATCACGCGCGCGAGGGGTCTCGCGCCGAAGAGCGGGTCGTAGCCCTTCTCGACCAGCCAGGCGCGCGCCTCGGGTGCAAGCTCGAGCAAGACTTTTTTCGGCTTCAGCTCCGCGTTGAGCTCGCGCACGAACTTGTCGACGACGTGGCCCATCACGTCCGGCGAGAGCTGCTGGAACGTCACGATCGCATCGAGACGGTTCCGGAACTCGGGGCTGAACAAGCGCTCGACGGCGGTCTTGCCGTCCCCCTTCGCGCCGCCCGCGAAACCAATGGCACGACCCGTCATCTCCCGGGCTCCCACGTTCGACGTCATGATCAGCGTCACGTGTCGGAAGCTCGCCTCGCGGCCCTGGTTGTCGGTGAGAACCGCGCGATCCATCACCTGCAGCAGGATGTTGAACAGGTCCGGGTGCGCCTTCTCGATCTCGTCGAGCAGCAGCACGGCATGGGGCTGCTTGCGGACGGCATCCACCAGCAGTCCGCCCTGGTCGTAACCGACGTAGCCGGGCGGCGCGCCGATCAGGCGCGCCACGGCATGCTTCTCCATGTACTCGCTCATGTCGAAGCGCAGGAAGGCGACGCCGAGCGTGGCCGCGAGCTGCTTCGCCAGCTCGGTCTTGCCCACGCCCGTGGGCCCCATGAAGACGAAGGAGCCCATCGGCCGCTCGCCTCCGCCGAGCCCCGCGCGCGCGCGACGCACCGCCCGCACCACCGTCTCGACCGCAGCCTCCTGCCCGAACACGACCTTGCGCAGGTCTGCATCGAGGCTCTGCAAGCGCTCCCGGTCGTTGCTGGAGGCCGTCGCCAGCGGAATCCGCGCCATCCGCGCGATCAGCGCCTCGATGTCTCGCACCCCCACCGTGGCCTTGCGCTTCGAGGAGGGAAGCAGCCGCAGCGCGGCGCCCGCCTCGTCCATCACGTCGATGGCCTTGTCGGGAAGGTAGCGATCGTGCAGGTGTTTGGCCGAGAGATCCACCGCCGCGCGCAACGCAGCCGCCGTGTAGCGCACGCCGTGGTGCTCCTCGTAGCGCGGCGCGAGGCCCTCGAGGATCTTCACCGCCTCCTCGATGCTCGGCTCCGTCACGTCGATGCGCTGGAAGCGCCGCGAGAGTGCGCGGTCCTTCTCGAAGTGGCGGAACTCCGTGTAGGTCGTCGAGCCCATGCAGCGGATCTCGCCCGACTGGAGCAGGGGCTTCAGCAGATTCGACGCGTCGACCGTTCCACCCTGCGCCGAGCCGGCGCCGAGGATGGTATGGATCTCGTCGATAAAAAGAATCGGCTTGGTCCGCTGGCGGATCGCGGCGATCAGCGCCTTGAAACGCGCCTCGAAGTCACCCCGGTATTTCGTGCCAGCCAGCAGCGCGCCGATGTCGAGTGCGAAGATCTCGGCGCCCCGCAGATCCTCGGGCATGTCGCCGCCATGGATCTTGAGCGCGAGCCCCTCGGCGATGGCGGTCTTGCCGACCCCCGCCTCGCCCACCAGGATCGGATTGTTCTTCCGTCGCCGCGCGAGGATGTGGATCGCGCGTGTGAGCTCGGCCTCGCGACCCACCAGGGGATCGAGCTCGCCCCGGGCGGCGCGCTCCGTGAGGTTGGTCGCAAAGGCGGCCAACGGATCGGCGGGCATCTCGCCGTCCTCCGCCTCGGCCGGCATGCGCCCCGGGCCGGGCGTCGCCGCACCCTCTGCGGCGCCCGCCTTCGTGACGCCGTGCGAGAGGTACCGGAGCAGATCGAGACGCGAGACGCCCTCTGCACGGAGTAGCGAGACGGCGTGGGAGTCGGGCTCCTGCAGAATGGCGGCCAGCAGGTCGCCGGCATCCACCTCCAGCTTCTCGGCGCTCTCCACGTGGTGAAGCGCATACTGCACGACGCGGTGGAAGGCGAGGGTCTGGCTATGCTCTACCGGGCCGTCGCCGGGCTCGTGGTCGAGCTCCTCTTCGAAGAAGCGTCGCAGCGAGTGCTTCAGCGCCTCGACGTCCGCGCCGCAGGCGCGCAGGCACTCGATGCCGCGCTCCTCGTGCAGGAGCGCATACAGCAGATGCTCGATCGTGATATCGGGATGCCGGTAGGCGGCGGCCTCTCGCAGCGCTGCCTGCAGCGTCATCTGGAGGTCGCGGGACAGACGGCTCATTCGGACTCCGCTCCCGCGCGCAGCGGGTGGCCGCGCTCCTCTGCCATGCGGTGCACGATGGCGACCTTGGTCTCCGCCACCTCGAGCACGTAGACGCCCGCGATTCCGGCTCCCTTATGATGGATCTGAAGCATGAGCTGCGTCGCCTCCGCCGGCGGTTTCGAGAATACTTGCTGGAGCAGCGCCACCACGAACTCCATGGGCGTGTAGTCGTCGTTGTAGAGCACCACCTTGAACCGCGGCGGTCGCTTGGTCTTCGGGCGTGTCTTCGTGGCGACGCCGCTGCGGCGCTCCACGTGCGTCCCGCCGGCCCCGCCCGTCTCGCCCGTTTCGCCTTGCCCGCCGGGGTCACCGCCCGGGCGACCGGGATCTTGCGCCATCCACTCCACTCGCACGACCGAGGAGGATAGGAGCCGGGAGGCGAGTGCGCCCGCAGAGCCAGCCCGGCGGACTATTCTCGGGAGGTGACCGAGATCGAGATCGCGGACAGCGTCTCCTCGCTCCCCCGCGCGGAGTGGGACGAGCTCGTCGGGGACGGCTCGCCGTTTCTCGAATGGGATTGGCTCGCCTGCCTCGAGGAGTCGGGAGCCGTGGGCGACGGCACAGGCTGGACGGCGCGCCCTCTCGTCGCCCGCAGGGAGGGCCGGCTGGTGGCGGCCTGCCCGCTCTACGTCAAGGGCAACAGCGAGGGCGAGTTCGTCTTCGACTTCGCCTGGGCGGACGCCGCGATCCGCGGCGGCATCCGCTACTACCCGAAGTTGCTGGTCGGTGTGCCGTTCACGCCCGTGGCCGGCCAGCGCATCCTCACGGCAAGCGGCGAGGACCGGAGCCTATGGATCCGGCGCTTCGCCGAGAAGCTGCGCGAGACCTGCCTCGCAAACGACCTCTCCTCGGTACACGTCAACTTCTGCCTGCACGAGGAGATCCCGCCCCTCGAAGCGGCGGGCTTCCTACGCCGTCTCGGAATTCAGTACCAGTGGCGCAACCCCGGCTACGGGAGCTTCGGCGACTTCTTGGCCCGTTTCCGGAGCAAGCGGCGCAACCAGATCCTGCGCGAGCGACGCGACGTGAGGGCCGCGGGGGTCTCGATCGAGATCCTCGAGGGCGAGGCGATTCCGGACGAGCTCTTTCCTCACATGTACCGCATCTACCTCTCGACGCTGGAGGGGAATCCCTGGGGCCGGCAGTACCTGAACGAGCGCTTCTTCGAGCTGCTGCGCGAGCGCTTCCGCCAGCGCCTCTGCTTCATCGTGGCGCGTCAGGGCTCGGAGGTCGTGGCCGGCACCCTGAACGTGCGCAAGGGAGCGGCACTCTACGGGCGCTACTGGGGCGCTCTGCGCCCGATCCGCCATCTGCACTTCGACGTCTGCTACTACAGCGCCGTCGAGCACTGCATCGGAGAGAAGCTCGAGCGCTTCGAGCCGGGCGCCGGTGGCGACTTCAAGCAGGTACGCGGCTTCGATGCGCAGCCCACGTTTAGCGCGCATTTCCTGGCCGAGCCGCGTCTCGCGCGCTCGGTCGCACTCCACCTCGAGAAGGAGCGCGCCCAGGTCGAGCGTGGGATCGCGTGGATCCGCGAGCAAAGCGCGCTCAAACCCGATGATCCGGCGCTCTGAAGGCGAGCGGGCCCGATCGCGAGCGAGACGCCGCCTATGCCGTCGCGCTCCGCAGCCGCTCGATGCGCTGCTCGAGGGGCGGATGGCTCATGAAGAAGCGCATCACGCCGTCGCGCCCCGAGATCTGCATCGTCGCCAGCGCGGGAGGCGCCTTGGCCTGCGCCACGGCCTCGTGGTCGCGTTGCAGGGCCTGGAGGGCCCGGATCATGCTCTCGCGCCCAGCCAGGTGTGCCCCGCCCGCATCGGCGCGGAACTCGCGCCAGCGCGAGAAGGCCATCACGACCATGGATCCGAGCACCATGAAGACGATCTGGAAGACGAGGACGCAGACGAAGTAGATGCCCTGGCTCATCCCGCCTTCCCGATCGTTGCCACGCAGAGCCTGCGCCACGACGTAGGCGAGCACGCGCGCAAGGAACATCACGAATGCGTTCACGACGCCCTGGAGCAGGGTCATGGTGACCATGTCGCCATTGGCGATATGCGTGATCTCATGCCCGAGCACTCCCTCCACCTCCGGGCGATCCAGCTTGCGGAGCAGCCCCGAGGAGACCGCGACCAGCGAGCGGGATTTGCTCGGACCCGTGGCGAAGGCATTGATGTCATCGGACTCGTAGAGCCCGACCTCGGGCATCGGGATACCAGCCCCCTGTGCCAGACGCTGCACAGTCTGGACCAGGGCCTGCTCGCCGGCGTCGCGCGTGTCGGGAGGGATCACCTTGACGCCCATCATGCGCTTGGCCATCCAGCGGGAGATGAGCAGGGAGATGAAGGCGCCGCCCATGCCCCAGACCAGGCAGAAGATGGCGAGAGATTGGAGATCGAGGCCGCTCTTCTGGAGGAACGGCTGCACCCCCAGCAGGCTGAGGACCACCGTGATGGTGGTCATGACGAGAAGGTTGACGAGCAGGAACAGGAAGATTCGTTTGGCCAAGATAAGGTCCTCCAGAGAGAGGGATCGCACCCCGCGGGCCGGTGTCAAGCGGGCCCTTGCCGAAGCGGCCGATGCTCGCTTGGCGAAGCCCCGGGGGACACGGCTCCCCTCCTCCGATAGTCTCTTCGGCCCGCCGGACGATTCATTCCGGCGCAAGGAGCGGCGTGGGCCCCAGGAACGTGGAAGACCAGCTCAGAGCACTCTTCGAGCGGCGAATCCTCGTTCTCGATGGCGCCATGGGCACGATGATCCAGCGCCGCCAGCTCACGGAGGCCGACTTTCGTGGCCCGCGCTTCCGGAACCATGCGAAGGATCTCCGCGGCAACAATGACCTCCTGATCCTCACCCGGCCCGACGTGATCCGGGACGTCCACGAGGAGTACCTCGCCGCAGGCAGCGATCTGATCGAGACCGGCACCTTCAGCGCGACTCGAATCGCCCAGGCCGATTACGGCCTCGAGAATCTCGCCTATGAGCTGAACCTCGAGGGCGCGCGCCTGGCCCGGGAGGCGGCCGATGCCTTCTCGAAGCGCACTCCAGAGAAGCCTCGCTTCGTGGCGGGAGCCCTCGGCCCCACGAATCGGACCCTCTCGATCTCGCCGAAGGTGGACGACCCGGCCTACCGCGCCTGCAGCTTCGAGGAGATGCGCGCCGCCTACGCCGAGCAGGCCCGCGGCCTCGTCGACGGCGGCAGCGACGTGCTGCTCGTCGAGACCATCTTCGACACCCTCAATGCCAAGGCGGCCCTGTTCGCCATCGAGCAGGTTTTCGACGAGAAGAGCCTCCGGCTTCCGATCCTGATCTCGGTGACGATCGTGGACAAGAGCGGCCGCACGCTTTCGGGCCAGACCGTCGACGCCTTCTGGACGTCGATCGCCCACATCAGGCCGCTCTGCGTCGGCATCAACTGCGCCCTCGGCGCGGCCGACATGCGGCCCTACGTCGAGGAGCTTTCCGCCCTCGCTGACTGCTACGTCTCGGCCTACCCGAACGCGGGCCTGCCCAATGCTTTTGGGGGCTACGACGAGGACCCCGACACGACCGCGCGCCTGCTCCGCGAGTTCGCCGAGGCGGGCTTCGTCAACCTCGTCGGCGGCTGCTGCGGCACCACTCCCGATCACATCCGCGCCGTAGCGCGCGCCGTGGAAGGGCTGCCGCCCCGCCGCGTGCCGGCCCGCCGCGACGGCTACACGCGTCTGTCCGGCCTCGAGACGCTCACGATCCGGCCCGAGACCAACTTCATCATGATCGGCGAGCGCACCAACGTCACGGGCTCGAAGCGCTTCATGAGTCTCGTCATGGCCGGCAACTACAACAAGGCCCTCGAGGTCGCGCTCGAGCAGGTCCGCGGCGGCGCCAATATTCTCGACGTCAACATGGACGAGGGCATGCTCGACTCCGAGCAGGCCATGACGACGTTCCTGAATCTCGTCGCGGGCGAGCCCGAGATCGCGCGCGTCCCCATCATGGTCGACAGCTCGAAGTGGAGCGTGATCGAGGCCGGCCTGCGCTGCGTACAGGGCAAAGGCATCGTGAACTCGATCAGCCTCAAGGAGGGCGAGGCGGAGTTCCTGGCCAAGGGCCGGCTCGTGCAGCGCTACGGCGCCGCCGTCGTGGTGATGGCCTTCGACGAGCAGGGCCAGGCCGAGACCGTGGAGCGCAAGGTCTCGATCTGCCAGCGGGCCTACCGGCTCCTGACCGAGCGCCTCGGCTTCGATCCAACCGACATCATCTTCGACCCGAACATTTTGGCCATCGCGACCGGGATCGAGGAGCACGCGGAGTTCGCGAAGAGCTTCATCGCGGCCACGCGCGCCCTCAAGGCCAGCTGCCCCGGTGCTCGCGTGAGCGGCG
>Ga0209253_10004269_pt1 | contig 12473 bp, 9 predicted proteins | sample FrelakmetBRP12BR_FD_187145 | JGI IMG/M metagenome (GOLD analysis project Ga0209253, IMG submission 187145) | Freshwater lake sediment microbial communities from the University of Notre Dame, USA, for methane emissions studies - BRP12 BR (SPAdes)... | ecosystem: Environmental > Aquatic >...
GGTGCGGTACCTGATGGCACCGGTGATGCGGGCGTTCGCCTGCAGCTCGATGAAATTCTCCACCTCGAGGTCGCCGCAGATCGTGCCGTTGATGACGGCGTCGTGCACGCTGACGTTGCCTTCGATGCGACCGAGCTCACTCAGCACCAGCAGCCCGCGCGTGTCTGGCTTCGACAGCACGTTGCCGACGACCTGGCCGTCGATACGCACTCCGTCCGTGACGACGACGTCGCCTGCAATCTCGACGCCCGCGGCGATCAGGCTCGACAACCGCGAGACGTCGATGGAAGGCTGGTCGGTCTTTCTGCGAAACATGGAATCGTCCTCGAGTGATCGGCAGCGTTGTCGGGCCTGGCAGGTCAGCGCGTCTTGCCAGGGCGGCCGCTTTGCGCGTTGAAGAAATCGAGGCGGCTTTTCAGCTCGCGCGATTCCTCGTTCAGTTCCGCGACCTGGCGGGCGAGTGCCGCTCGCGTCGAACGCTCCAGTTCCAGTTCGACCTGGGCACGCGAGAGATCGGCTCGAAGTGCTGAGTTCTGCTGCCTGAGTCCAGCCAGCACGGTCGCGGATGAGTGGCTGTCCGCATGCAGCCGCCAGCCGATCGTGGTCAACAGGAACACCAGCGCTGTCACGGCCGCCAGGTGCAGCGCGTTCTTGATGCGTCGATCGCGGCTGAACTCCAGGCGAGCGCCGGCAAGCTTGAGCGTGGGCGTGCGGGTGGCGGCAGGCTTCAATTCGGATTCCTGGCGAGGACGTCCGCCAGCACCTGGCCGGGTTCGACACGCTTGCCGTTGCGTATCACCTCGAAGTGCAGGTGGGGTCCGGTCGACCGGCCGGTGGAACCCACGGCCGCAATCTTCTGTCGCGGCAGCACGAGGTCTCCGGCGCGCACGTACAGAGCCGAACAGTGCCCGTACAACGTCTGCGTACCGTGGCCGTGATCGATGACGATGGCCTTGCCATAGGGACCGCGGTACCCGGCCGATATCACGCGGCCGCCGCCGCTCGCGAGAATCGCAGTGCCGTGGGCTGCGGGTATGTCCAGGCCCATGTGTCGCGCAAGCCGTCCCGTGAACGGGTCATGGCGCACTCCGAATCCCGAGCTGATCTTCGGCATGCGGCCCTGCACCGGCAGGCGGTTCGGGTAGGTCATGGTCGTCAGGTCGCGGTCGTCGAGGAGGCCGGCCATGCGATCGAGCGACGCCTCCAGCAGCTCGATTTCCGTCTCGAGGAACCCAAGCCTGCTGCCCGGCTCGCCCGCGGCCAGTTGCATCGCCGCGCCGGCCATTGGCGCCGTGTTGCCAAGAGGCAGCAATGGTCCGCCGCGAGGCCGGTCATCAACTGCCGGCTCCGCACTCACGGGTTCGACCTTCACTGGCGACGGCGCGACGCCGAGCCGCTTGGCGAGCGCCGCTGCTTCGATTTCAAGGCGGATCAGCCTGCCTGACAGGTCGCCGATCCGATCGATGACCACGCGGCCATCGACGCGCTTCAAGTCGAAGGAACTGCCCGCGGCGGAGATCCCGGCGATACCGCGTTCACTGGCCGTGCCTTGCGCCATGCGGTAGCCGAGAGCGATACAGCCCGCCATCAGCACGAGCGCGACCACGAGCACGCCAGACAGCGCCCGGCCGGCGGGTATCGTCCGCATCCGGCAGGCTGTCATCGGTCCGGCTGCGACGATTATGAAGGCCACGCGATCCCCGCCTGTGCGATGGCCCTACTTAAGCGCGCGCCGTCGACCGAGACAACCCTTGCGCGCGTGGGTGCGCCAATGTGTGATGCGGTCCGCAGCTTTCGCGGCGAGGGCTGCCCGCACTGAAAGGCGTCGGGCAGGCCTGGAACTCTAGTGCGCGCGCGCCCCGACAGCAGTGCCGATGGTCGGGCTGTCGTCGCCCGCCACGCTGCGCCACGCGATCGATGCCAGCGCCAGGCTCACGGCGCCGATCAGGAAGATCGCGCCCTTGTCCTGCACGCTGCTCACGAACGTGCCGACGCCGAGACTCACGACGAGTTGCGGCAGCACGATCGAGAGATTGAAGACGCCCATGTAGAGGCCGATGCGCGACTGATCGACGCGCTGCGACATGATCGAGAATGGCAGGCTGACGATTGCGGCCCAGCCGATGCCCATCACGGCCATCAACAAGTACAGCACCAGCGCCGACTGCGCGAACAGGTAGACGCCGGCGAAGCCCGCTGCCATCACGACCAGGCACGACGAGTGCACCTTCACCACGTCGTACTTCTTTGCCAGCGGCAGCAGGACGAGTGCCGGCAGCGCCGCCGCCACCGCATTGAGCGCGAGGAAGCTGGTCGACAGAACCTTGCCTGTCGTGTCGTCGTCGAGACCCGGGAAGCGCTGCTGCACGAACGCGATCATGTAGACGAACATCGTCTGCACGCCGATCCAGCTCAGCGAGTTGGCGGCCAGCACCTTGCGGAAATCGACGAGGTCCTGGTGCGCAAACTGCGTGCCCCGGCTCTTTGCGGTCAGTGTCTGCCAGAACAGCACGAGCGCGAACAGCACGCACGCCGTCTCGAGCCACAGGCCCGGCGGCTGAATGCCGGCCAGCTTCAGGCCCATCGCCACGATGTCGTAGACGAGGAACGCCCACAACGGCCGGATCAACGCCATGAGGTCCCAGAATCCATCGCCGCCGCGCTTGCCGCCCGCAGCAGCTTCCTCCGCCGTCGTGCCGGCCAGTACGCGTGGCTCCTCGATCAGCAGCGCGGGCACGACCGAGAACAGGACCACGAGCACCGCCGCGACGTAGATCAGCGCGAAGTTGCCGAACACGGCGCCGATCGCGTAAGCGAGCACGCCGAACGTGCCGGAAACTGTCTGCATCCACGTGTAGCCGCGCGTGCGCGCGATGCCTTCGGGTGTGACGTCGGTGATGAGCGAGCGCGTCGGGTTGAAGCTGACGTTGATCGAAAGGTCGAGCGCGAGCGCGACCGCGATGGCGACGCCGATCACGGCATCGAAGCCCAGCTTGTGCGAGATGAGCCCGATGTAGGGCAGGGCAAGGATCATCAGTGACGCGAGGATGCCGCCGATGATGATGAATGGCCGGCGACGCCCGCCCCAGAACCAGACACGGTCGCTGATCACGCCGATCAACAGCTGGCCGATGATGCCGGCGAGCGGCCCGGCGGCCCACACGATGCCGATTTCGTGGATGTCGAGCTTGTACTCGGTGGCGAGGATCCAGCTCAGCACCGAGATCTGCACCGACAGGGCGAACCCCATGGCGGTGGCCGGCAGCGTGAGCAGGACAAGAAAGGGCGTCGACAGCTTGCGCTGCATGCCGAGCATCGTGATCTCCCCCGAGAACTGGCTACGTCAGCGGCCCAGCTCGCCATGCCGCGGCGGCAGTGTAAAGCATCGAGCCAGCAGGCGCGCCGTGGCTCAACCGCTCGCGCGGAACTCCCGCGGCGTCACGCCGTGGCGCAGTCGGAACTGCCGGTTGAAATGCGAGAGCGTGGCGAAGCCGCACTCCTGCGCGATGACGGCCACCGCCTTGTCCGTTCGCCGCAACCGCACGCAGGCTTCGCCGCAGCGGACGTCATTGACGTACTCGGTGAATGGTTTGCCGACCTCGTGCCGGAAATAGCGGCTGAACGCGCCGGGAGTCACTCGCGCCATCCGGGCCGCCTCCGCAACGGTCAACTCGTGGGCGATCTGCCGGTGAATCCAACCGAGTACGCGATCAATCCGCCGGTCGTCGCGGCCGTCGCCTGCACGCGCCCCATACGCCTGCATCGAGCAATGGGCGAGCGCCGTGAGCGACCTTTCGTGCGCCTGCAGCAGTTCGAGTATCTGCAGCAGGCCCGCCAGGCGACCGATGTCGCTGGTGGATCGCATGTCGGTAAGGAGTTCAACGATGCGCGGGTGTACGGCGCCAGCCACGCGCAGCCCCACGCCTGATTTCTCGGCGAGCGGAGCCAGTCGCGCGAGTTCCGGCAGCGAGTCGTGAGCGAACAGTTCGGGAGCAAACTGGAGCACCGTGGCGGCACTCCCAGGGCGGTTGCGCGAACTCACCCAGCAGTGGGGCGTGTTTGCCCCCAGCAGCACCAGGTCGCCCGCTTCGAACGGGGCAACGCTGTCGCCGACGAACCGCAGTCCAGCCCCGGCTTCGATCCAGGTCAGCTCCAGGTGGTGATGACGGTGGGGCTCGCCCTCAAAGCGCGGTGTCTCGAAGCGCAGGTACCGGAACGACTGGTCCGGATGGCTGACATGTTCCCGGGCGACTTTCACGGGCCAATGATAGGGCCAGATAAGTCATGAAACAGTCAATATCGGCCGTCACCGGCGGGACACCCGACCCGGCCTCAGGCGATACTTCGGCCCGAGACCGGATCCGTACGCGGAAATGCTCCCCATCGCCGAGGCCACGCGGTGATTCCAGCGCTGCCCGATTTTCACAGTCGTCGCGCCCTGCTCGAGCATGTGCGGCATACCTTGTCGTTCTACGATCCGCGAGCGTTCGATCCGAGCGGCGGATTCTTCCATTTCTTCAAGGACGACGGCACGGTCTACGATCGCCGGACGCGTCATCTCGTGAGCAGTGCGCGATTCGTGTTCCTCTGGGGAATGGCGGCACGTCACTTTCCGCACGAGCCGCAGTTCCCGGCTCATGCGCGCCACGCCATCGCGTTCGTGCGCGCTGCTCACCGTAATCCGTCCACCGGCGGATATGCCTGGCAACTCGACTGGCACGACGGACGTGCAACGGTGACGGACGACATCAACCACTGCTATGGACTCGCGTTCGTGCTGCTGGCCTTCGCGCACGCGCTGGCAGCAGGCGTGGCCGAGGCGCGGATCGGGCTCGACGAAACCTTTGAGCTGATGGAGCGCCGGTTCTGGCAGCCCGCGCACCAGCTCTATGCGGACGAGGCGACGTCGGACTGGCAACTCTCGCCGTACCGTGGCCAGAACGCCAACATGCACGCGACCGAGGCGTGCCTCGCCGCGTTCGAAGCGACGGGAGAGCGGCGCTTCCTGGAACGTGCTGCCATGATCGCAGAGTCGATCGTGGTGCGGCAGGCTGCGCTCGCCGACGGCATGGTCTGGGAGCACTACCACGCCGACTGGACGATTGACTGGGAGTACAACCGCCACGACCGCACGAACATTTTCCGGCCGTGGGGCTATCAACCCGGTCACTTCACGGAATGGGCGCGTCTGCTGCTGACGATCGAGCGGCATCTGCCGCTGCCTTGGCTGCTGCCACGCGCCGAAGCCCTGTTCGGTCAGGCCGTGCGTCACGCCTGGGACGATCAGTATGGGGGTCTCTACTATGGTTTCGGTCCGGACTTATCGATCTGTGACGATCGCAAGTACCACTGGGTGCAATGCGAGACATTGGCGGCTGCTGCCGTGCTTGCGCATCGCACCGGCAATGACGACTACTGGGCGTGGTATGACCGGCTCTGGGCCTACTGCTGGGAACACTGGATCGATCACCGGCACGGCGCCTGGTTCCGGCTGCTGACTCGCGACAACGTGAACACGACGGACGAAAAGAGTCCGGCCGGCAAGGTCGACTACCACACGACCGGCGCCTGCTACGCGGTCCTGCCGCTGCTGCGGGCATGACGTCCACCCTGAGCACGTGGCACGCGCGAGCCGCGGCAATGCCGTTCCCGCGCAAACGATGCCTGGTGCGGAGATCGCGGTGATGATTCTGGCACCTGTGCTGTGCGTAGGCGAAACGCTGTGGGACGTGCTGCCGACGGGTGAGTTCCTGGGCGGTGCACCCCTCAACGTCGCTGCGCATCTCGTCCGTCTCGGCACGCCTGCTGCATTGGTGAGCCGGGTCGGCGTCGATCTGCGTGGCCAACTGGCGCTTGAGCGCATGAATGAGCTGCATCTCGACACGAGCCACGTGCAGACCGACGCTCAGCTGCCCACAGGTGAAGCGCGCGCCGTGCTCGATGCGACGGGCTCGGCGTCCTATGCGCTGCTTGAACCCGCCGCGTGGGACCGCATCGAGGCCGGCGAAGCCGTGCTTGATGCCGCCCGCAGATCGCGTGCCGTCGTGTTCGGCACGCTGGCGCAACGCTCACCGGCCAGCCGCAGCGCAATCGACCGCATCCTCGGTGCCGCCGAATGGCGCGTGCTCGACGTCAACCTGCGCGCGCCGCACGCCGGTCGTGACGTTGCGATGCGTTCGCTCGAGCGTGCGGACTTCGTCAAGTTGAACGAGCATGAGCTCGCTGCCATCGCCGGCTGGTTCGGCATCGAGCCCGAGCCTGAGCAGCTGCAGGAGTTCCTCACGCTGGAATTCGGCACGACCACGTTGTGCATCACGCGCGGGGCTGAAGGTGCGGTGCTGTGGCATGAGGGTCGGTGGACGCGGCAGACTGCCTTCGCTACCGCGGTGGTCGACACGATCGGCACCGGGGATGCGTTCCTCGCCATGCTGCTGTCCGAGATGCTGCTCGGACGCCCTGCGTCGCTGGCGATGGCGCGCGCCGCGCGTCTCGCGGCCTACGTTGCCTCGCGGCCCGGCGCCGTCCCCCCGTATGACGCGGGACAGTTCCGGTCCGGCGAATGACCCGCACGCATCGCAGGCTCTGCCGCTGGCCGTCAGGGTCGAAGACGACATGCAGAGATTCGTTCGGATGAATGAAATGTCATAAAACAGTCGATTCCGGTGATTGCAGGCGAACATTGGCGTGGATGCTCCGCCGATACTGAGTCCAGAGCACTCACGCAGAACCCGGTCATGCAGCACGCCGACTGGTGGCGCGGCGCCGCCCTGTACCAGATCTATCCGCGCAGCTTCCAGGACAGCAATGACGATGGGGTCGGCGACCTCGCGGGCGTACTCCAGCGTCTCGACTACGTTGCGAGCCTCGGTGTCGATGGCATCTGGCTGTCCCCGTTCTTTCCATCGCCGATGCGCGACTTTGGTTACGACGTCAGTGATTACCTTGGCGTCGATCCAGTCTTTGGCACCCTCGCGCAATTCGACGCCGTCATTGCGAAGGCGCACGCGCTCGGCCTGAAGGTGATCATCGACCAGGTGTGGTCGCACACGGCCGAGGAACATCCATGGTTCCGCGAGAGCCGCGCGAGCCGGGACAACTCGCGCGCGAGTTGGTACGTGTGGGCGGATGCGAAGCCGGGGGGCACGCCCCCCAACAACTGGCAGAGCTGGATGGGGGGCTCCGCGTGGCGCTGGGAACCGCGCCGTCGCCAGTACCATCTGCATAACTTCCTGCCGCAGATGCCGGACCTGAATTTTCATTGCCCGGCCGTGCAGGACGCGATCCTCGACGTCGCGCGCTTCTGGCTCGACCGTGGCGTGGACGGCTTTCGTCTCGACACCGCCAACCTGTACTTTCACGACCTCGCGCTCCGCGACAACCCCCCACTGCCACCGGGGGACGCCGGCGACTCGCCGGTGCTGATGCAGCGCCATGAGTACAACGCGAATCGACCGGAGACGTTGCCGTTCCTGGAGCGATTGCGCGCGCTGCTCGATCGCTATCCGGGTCGCATGGCGGTCGGCGAAATCGGTGGCGCAGAAAGCCTGCCTCGCATGATCGAGTACACGCACGGCCCGAGCCGGTTGCACACGGCATACTCGTTCGCGTTGCTCGGCGACCGACACGATCCCGTCTACGTCGCGGCGTGCCTCGCGCCCTGGGGCCAGGATTCGACTGACGGTGCGCGAGCCTGGCCCTCGTGGGCAACGTCGAATCACGACGTACCACGGGTGGCATCGCGCTGGGGCGCAGGAGGCGGTGGTTCGTTCGCGTTCGGCGGCACCGAGACGCTGGCCACCGTCACGGATCAAGCGGGCCCCGGCGCAACGCCGCGCCTGCACCTCGCTCTGCTCGCCGCGCTGCGCGGTACGATCTTCCTTTACCAGGGCGAAGAGCTCGGACTGCCGCAGAGCGAGATCGCGTTCGAAAACTTGCAGGATCCCTTCGGCAAGGCGCACTGGCCCCTGAACAAGGGCCGTGACGGATGCCGCACGCCGCTGCCGTGGGCGGCTGCCGCGTCGAGTGCAGGCTTCACGAACGGCACGCCATGGCTGCCCCTGGACTTCGCGCATCGCGCGTTGGCGGTCGATGCACAGGAACGGGATCCGTCATCGACCCTTGCGTTCACGCGCACGCTGCTTGCATTGCGCAGACAACATGCAGCGCTTCGGCTTGGCAGCTTCGACGTCGAGCAGGCCGACGACTCGCTGTTGATCGTGCGACGCCGACACCAGGACGACGTCTTGTGGCTGGCTTTCAACCTTGGTGCGGTTGCGCGGCAGGTGCTTGCACCAAAGGGCGCGCGTGAGGCAATCCTGGCGGTGCAGTCGGCGAGAGTGCAGGGCGCTCAGGTCGACCTGCCACCACATTCCGCCGTTTTCCTCAGGCTCGCTACCTGACCGAGGCCCATCGCGATGACCATCGACATCGACAGCCACTACCCGCTGTCGGCGGACCAGGTTGCATCCTTCCGCGAGAACGGGTTCATCAAGCTGCGTGACGTGCTGTCACGCGCAACGCTTGAATACTACGGCCGCGCAATTACGCGCCTCACGATCGCCCTCAATACCCAGGACAAGCCGCTCGAGGAGCGCTCGACGTACGACAAGGCATTTCTGCAGGTCATGAACCTGTGGGAGCGCAGCCCGCTGGTCGGCCGCTTCATCATGGGCCAGCGCCTGGCGCGCATTGCGGCCGAGCTGCTGGAAGTGAAGGGCGTGCGCCTGTACCACGACCAGAGCCTGTACAAGGAGCCCGGCGGTGGTATCACGCCAGCGCACGCCGACCAGTACTACTGGCCGCTCGCGACCGACCGTACGGTCACGGCGTGGATTCCGCTGCAGGCGGTGCCGCCGGAAATGGGCCCGCTCGGCTTCTTCGCACGCAGCCAGTCGGTCGAGTTCGGTCGCGAACTCGGTATTTCCGACGCGAGCGAAGCCGCGATCAGCGCCAACATGGCGCGCCACGGCTTCGAGTACCTGAGTGGTGGTTTCGACCTCGGCGAGGTCAGCTTTCACCTCGGTTGGACGTTTCACAAGGCGGGCGCCAACACGTCGAACCGCCCGCGCTCCGTCATGACGGTCATCTACATGGACGCCGCGATGCGACTCGCTCCCGCGCTCAATGCCGCGCAGGTCAATGACCACGAGCAGTGGTGCCCTGGCGCCGTTCCCGGCGCGGTCATCGACACCCACAAGAACCCGATGATCTGGCCGCTCCCATGAACCCTGTATTCGCTCGCAGGCCAGCGGCACACAGAAGGTGACAGCAATGACGCGCAGGGATTTCGTGCTGGCTGCTGCAGCCTCCGTCGCTGCTGCGCCAACGTTCGCGGCCGGTGTGGACGCGCAGCCGTCGTCTGGCCGAGCCCAGCCCGCAGCAGCAGACGTCTTCGAACCCGCTCGTGCCGGTCCGGCCACGAGGTTGCGCCGCTTGCCGCTCGGTGCGGTGCGTCCACGCGGCTGGATGCTTGCACAGATGCAGCAGGACCTGGATCACGGGTTTGCCGGTCGGCTCGATACCTTGAGTCCGCATGTCGCCAGCGACTTGTTCGCACACCGGCTGGCAGCTGCGAACGGCCAGCTCGCCTGGTGGGACGCCGAATCGCGGGGTAACTGGCTCTGGGGCTACACGCTGCTGGCCCATCTCGCCGACGCACCGCAGCACCGGGAGCGCGCCGACGCGCTGGTTCGCTCTTTGCGTGCGACACAGGACGCCGACGGCTACCTGGGCATTCACACCGCCGCGATGCGCTATCGGACCGGCGATGTCGAGAACGGCGAACTCTGGGCGCAGTCGCGCGCGCTGCTGACCCTGCTGACGCACCATGAATTGACGGGCGACGCGGCCAGTCTCGATGCCGCGCGCCGCGCCACCGACCTCGTGCTCCAACAATACGATCGCGGGAGGTCGCCCTTCGGCAGCAAGTCCACCACGGACGACCGCACCGGCGTCACGCACGGCCTGTGCTACGTCGATGCGCTGCAGGCATTGCACGATGTGACCGGCGAGGACCGCTATGCGGCGGCCGCCGCAGATCTTCTCCGTGATTTCGACGCATGGCCTCTGCCATTTCCAAACGACGATTTTGCCGCGGCCAACCTCGCCGACCCGATGCGGGGCCTGCACGGTCACGCCGTTCACACCGTCGAGCATCTGCGGGCGGTCGCGTTCGGCAGCCGGGACGAATCACGATTGCGGTCGGCCCTGCACAAGCTGCGCCTGAGCACGACGCCGAGCGGTGCGGTCATCGGCGATGAGAGCCTGCACGGACTGCCGCATCCGCAGGCGGGCTACGAGTACTGCTCGCTCACGGAACTCGTCTTCGGACTCGGTCGTTGCGCGCAGATCCTGACGGATCCAGCGCTCGGCGATTGGCTGGAGCGCGTCACGTTCAATGCCGCGCAGGGCGCGCGCACCGCCGATGGCCGGGCGCTCGCCTATCTTTGCTCCGACTCCCGGCTCGATGCGACGGCACACCGGCCCGACAGTTACTCCCTGCTGAACGGCAAGCATGGACGCTACAAGCTCTCGCCGACGCACGACGACATCGCGTGCTGCTGCAACCCGAATGCCACGCGGCTGTTGCCGCACTACGTGTCGTCGATGTGGCTGGGCCGCACCGATTCACCCGACCTCGTCGCGTTCGCCTATGGGCCCAGCAACTTGCGCACGACCATCGACGGCACGGCGTTCAACGTCCTCCAGGAGACTCTGTACCCGTTCGAGGACCAGGTCCGATTTACGGTCGACGCGGCGGCACCTGTCCGCTTGACCTTGTGGCTGCGACGACCGGCCTGGGCAAGCGCATACCATCTGGACGGAATCGAGAGCGTGGAGAAGGACGGCTGGATCGTCATCGAGCGCGAGTGGCTGGGTCGCATGTCCTTCACGCTGCGTTTCGACGTGCCGGTGCGCGCCGAGACGTATCCGGCCGGCGAAGTCGCTGTGCTGCGCGGTCCGCTGCAGTTCGTGCAGTCGATTCCTTATCGCACGCGAAAACTGCCGGTTCCGGCGCGAGCGGACTGGCCGGATGCCGAACTGCTCGCCGATGACCGGGCGCCGCTGGAAACGTTGCCGATCATCGATACCGAGCATGCTGACCTGGGCTTCCTGCCCGAGCGTGTCGCGACGGAGGCGCCGAACCGGCCCTGGCACGAGTCGCCGTTGCGGCTGCGCAGTGACGGCGTCACGCTGGTGCCGATCGGCTGCGCGCCGCTGCGGCGGGCAGACTTCCGTGCACGTCCAGGCCATCGGGAGGACAAGGCATGACCGCGGTTCACTACACGCACCGGCCATGGCCGTGCCTCGCGGCGACACTGATCCTCGTCGGCCACGCTCTCGGCATCGCTTCTGCCGAGTCGCTGACGCGGTATGTCGACCCGTTCATCGGCACCGACGGCACCGGTCACGTCATGCCGGGCGCGTCGATGCCCTGGGGGATGGTCGCGCCCGGCCCCGACATGGCCACGACGGGCTGGAGCTACACCAGCGGCTACCAGTACCGGACCCCGACGATGCTCGGCTTCTCCAATACGCACATCAGTGGTGCCGGCATTCCGGAACTCGGCGACGTGCTGCTGCAGCCGGCGGTTGGCACGCGCTGGTCCGCGGACACCACCGACTTCGCCGGCAAGTACGACAAGGCGTCAGAGGCCGCGCATCCGGGCTACTACACGGTGAAGCTCCCCGCTCACGGAGTGACGGTCGAACTCACCTCGACGTCACGTGTTGCCTTCCATCGCTACACGTTCAGCGACGACGGTCGCGTGCAGGTGCTGCTCGACCTGCAGCATGGCCTGCTCTATGGGGATGGACCCCGCGTGAAAAGCGCGCAATCGATGGTCGATGCGAAAACGGGCGAGGTCAGCGGCACCGTCCACACGCGCGGTTGGACGGATCGTGAAGCCTCTTTCGTGGTGCGCTTCGATCGACCGATTGTCGCGCAGCAGCAGTTGCCGCCGAAGCCCGGTGAACTGGCGCCGCGCTACCTGCTCGAGTTCGACCTCGGCGATCGACGGGTGCTGGAAGCGCGTGTTGCGCTTTCTACGGTCGACGTGGCGGGCGCTCGCCGCAACCTGGCGACTGCTGACGGGCTCGCGTTCGACACGGCACGAGCCCAGGCGGACTCCGCCTGGAATTCACTGCTCGGCCGGATCGAGATCGAAGCCGACGCGCGCACGAGGCGAATCTTCTATTCGGCGCTGTACCGCACGCTGCTGCATCCGAGTGACATCGCCGACGTCGACGGTCGCGTGCGTGGCCCGCGCGGCGAAGTGCTCCAGGCCCCGGGCGGGCGCTACGACAGCACGTTCAGCCTGTGGGATACGTTCCGTGCGGTGCATCCGCTCTACACGCTGGTCTATCCCGAGCGAGTGACGGGCTTCGTCACGACGATGCTCGCGCACCACCGGCAGCAGGGGTACCTGCCGCTCTGGACCGCCTGGGGGCGCGAAACACACACCATGATCGGC
>Ga0209253_10004270_pt1 | contig 12470 bp, 10 predicted proteins | sample FrelakmetBRP12BR_FD_187145 | JGI IMG/M metagenome (GOLD analysis project Ga0209253, IMG submission 187145) | Freshwater lake sediment microbial communities from the University of Notre Dame, USA, for methane emissions studies - BRP12 BR (SPAdes)... | ecosystem: Environmental > Aquatic >...
TCAGCGGTTACGCCAGAGCAACGTCCCCGTCACCAGGCCGAGCAACGCCGTCGGGAACCAGCCCACCACCCAGGGAGGCAGGCCGAACAACTCCCCGCTGCTCTCGAGCGTCTGGCTCAGCAGCACGAATCCAGCACCGATGAGAACGCCGATCACGGTGCGCGCGCCCTGCCCCGAATTGCGCAGCGACCCCACGCAGAACGGCAGCGCCAGCATGATCACCAGCAGCACGGCGACGAACCGCGCAAGGCGTGACCAGTAAGCCATCTGGAACCGGTCCGATTGCAGTTCGTTGCGCTGCAGGTGCGCGATGTAATCACGCAGGTCACGCAATCCCATCGTCTCGGGTTCCGCGATGGCAAGACCGAGGAATTCCGACGACAACGACGTGCGCACGTCGCGCTCGCCGGCGCGATCGACGGTGGCCGTCAGCGAATCCCGCGCGAACGAGGTGCCGACGTACTTCTCCAGCCGCCAGACCTTGTCGCCCTTGACGCTCGCCGACTCGGCGCGGCCGACGCTCACGAGCCGGCGCTCGCGATCGACCTGGAACACCTTGATGCCGCCGAAGCGCGTCCTGGCAGACTGCTGGTCGACGCTGATGATGGTGTCGCCGTCGCGCACCCACGTCGCGCGGTTGCCCGCGAGGGCGAACTCGTCGAACTTGGCGAAGACCTTGAGCTGCCGCGCGTACTGCCCGAGCGGCGGCGCGACGTACTCACCGATGACGAACATCAGCGACGACAGGATCAGGCCGGCCGTGCCGAGCCACAGGCAGAAACGCAGCGTCGTCACGCCCGCGGAACGCATGACGATGAGTTCACTGCCACGCGCCAGGTTGCCGAGACCGAGCAGCGAGCCGATCAATGCCGCCACGGGCAGCAGCTGGAACAGGTAGCTCGGCAGGTTCAGGGCAACGAACAGCAGCGCCTGCGTGGCCGTGTAGTTGCCGACACCGATGTCATCCTGCTGGCCGATGAACATGAACAGCGCGCCAAGCGCGAGCAGCACGATCATGACCAGCGCCGTATAGCCGAGCACGGTGCGGATCAAGTAACGGCTGAGAACTCCCATGACGCTGACGCGGCCTCAGCCAGCCGCCGCGGCGCCGGCCGGACGTCGTTGCCAGCGCATGCGCCATGGTTTGCCGGGGTGGATTTCGCTCCAGAGCAACCATGCGGCGAGCGCGAGCGGCACGAGATGGACCCACCAGAGGCCGAGTTGCCCGCCCGTCGCATCCTTCTGGATCCAGACGCGCACCGCCGCCAGCAGGTTCGAATACAGGAAGTACGCGAGCACCGCGTAAGCAACCCGGGCGAACCGTCCCTGGCGCGGGCGCAGGCGGGCGAGCGGCACCGCGAGCACCATCAGCACGAGTGCCATGACGGGCACCGCCGTGCGCCACGCCAGCTCGGCGCGATCCTTCGGCTCGTCCGACGCCATCAGCGTCGCCGTGCTCTTCGCCTCGATCTTGTCCTTGCCCGCTTTCGCCTCGGGCAGGCGTACCGGAATCCCGTGTTCGCGGAACTCCACGATGCGCCAGTTCGGCGTGCCCGGCACGCCTTCGTAGCGGCGCCCGTCGAACAGGATGAACATCTGCTCGGGCTGGCCCGCGCCGCGTTGCACCGCCTTTTCGGCCATTGCAACCTCGATCTTGTCACCGACACTGCGCTGCACGAACACGCCGTACAGCTCGCCCGTCTTCTCGACACGCTCGGCATAGAACACGGCGTCACCGCCGGCGAAGCTGCGGAAACGTCCGGGCGCGAGCGCGCCGAACTGCGCGGCCCGCGTCGCCTCGAGCCGAAGATCGCTCGATTTGATCCAGGCAGCGGGCACGATGCGGTAGGACAGCACCGCGAGCAGGGCCGCCACGACCACCGCCAGCAGCGCAATCGGCCGGTAAATCCGCAACGGCCCGACGCCACAAGCCGTCATCGCCGTCATTTCGCTCTCGTGGTACAGGCGGCCGAGTGCCAGCACGATGCCAAGGAACAGGCCGATCGGCACCAGCACGGTGAGCTGCTGCAGCGTGGTGAGGCCGATCAGGGTCAGCACGATGCTGGCGGGAAACCCGCTGGCTGCTGCCTGCCCGAGCACCCGCGCGAACTGGTTGGAAAGCAGCACGATCAGCAGCACGCCGGTGACCGCGACGAAGGTCACGGTCACTTCGCGCAGCAGGTAGCGGTCCAGGCGACTGAGCAAAGTTCGCGGGCCTCGGCGGGAATCGGTAAACTCGCCCGTTCAGTTTAACGGGCGAACCGGCCACCGGGTACCAAAGTCGACCCGCGCCCAAGGGTTTAGGGATAAAGGACTGACCGATGCGCCTATTCGTCGCCACTGCCGCTCCCCACCGCCAGAAGACCGATTGCGCCATTGTCGGCCTGCATGAAGGCAGCGGCGGGTTCACGGGCGCGGCCGCGGCACTCGATTCCGCACTGGCAGGTCGCCTCGGCCGGCTGATCAAGCGCGGCGACGTGCATGGCAAGACCGGCGAGCTGCGCCTGATCGATACCGAAGGCGCCGCCTGCGAGCGCGTCCTGGTCGTTGGGCTCGGCAAGAAGGGCGCCTTTGGCCGCAAGCAGTACCGCAAGGCGCTGCTTGCCGCGCTGGGCGCAATCGCCAAGACCGGCGCGCGCGACGCCGTGAGTTACCTGGCGGAATCGGTCGCCGAGCCCGACGCGTATTACGACGCCCGCCTCGCCGCCGAAGCGATGGGCGCCGCGCTCTACCGCGTTCCCGCGATCCGCAGCGCGCGCAAGCCCGTGGAACCGGCACTGAAGTCGTTCGGCATCGCCATCGCCGAGGCCGGCCAGAAGTCGGCCACGCAGCGCGGCCTCGACCATGGCCAGGCGATTGCCGCGGGCTCGGCCCTGACGCGCGATCTCGCCAACCTCCCGGCCAACGTCTGCACGCCGGGCTACCTCGCGCAGCAGGCGAAGGAACTGGCCCGGTCGTACAAGTCGGTGCGGACGCAGGTGCTCGAAGAACGCGACCTGAAACGGCTCAAGATGGGTTCGTTCCTGTCCGTCACCAGCGGCACCGACGAGCCAGCCAAGCTGATCGTCATGCGCTACGACGGCGGTCGCGCGGGCCAGGCGCCCGTCGCGCTGGTCGGCAAGGGCGTCACGTTCGACAGCGGCGGCATCTCGCTGAAGCAGCCGCCGGGCATGGACGAAATGAAGTTCGACATGACGGGTGCCGCCAGCGTCTTCGGTGCAATCAAGGCGGCGGCCGAAATGGACCTCAAGCTCAACGTCATCGGCATCGTTCCGGCCTGCGAAAACATGCCGAGCGGCCGCGCGACGAAGCCGGGCGACATCGTGCGCAGCATGTCGGGCCAGACCATCGAGGTGATCAACACCGACGCCGAGGGCCGCCTGATCCTGTGCGATGCGCTCACCTACGCGCGCCGCTTCAAACCGGCGGCGGTCGTCGACATCGCGACGCTCACGGGCGCCTGCGTGATCGCACTCGGCGCGCACATCAGCGCCGTCATGAGCAACGACGACGAACTCGCGGGCGAACTCACCGCAGCCGGGCTGCGCGCGGAAGACCGCTGCTGGCACATGCCGATGGCCGAGGAATACCACGAGCAGCTGAAGAGCAATTTCGCGGACTTCGCCAATGCCTGCGGCCGCGACGGCGGCGCCATCACGGCCGCATGCTTCCTCGCCAAGTTCACCGACGGCCTGCACTGGGCCCACCTGGACATTGCGGGCACGGCGTACCTGACAGGATCGCACAAGGGCAGTACCGGTCGCCCGGTGCCCCTGCTGATGGACTTCCTGCTCGGCCGGGCCTGACGCCGCCCTGCACGCACCGTGGGCGCAGTCAAAGTCGACTTCTACCCGCTCGGCGAACCCGACCGCCGGGCTCGCCTCGTCACGGCGTGCCGCCTCGCCGAAAAGGCCTACGATCAGGGCCTGCGGGTGGCCGTCCGCACCGCCAGCGCCGCGGAAACCGCGGAATTCGACGAGTTGCTGTGGACGTTTTCCGACCGCAGCTTCGTGCCGCACGTGGTCTGGCCGACCGAGCCGGACGTGGTCGCGGCGACTCCGGTCGTGGTGGGCAGCTCCAGCCTTCCTCCCAGTCACCGCGACGTGCTGATCAATCTCGCGCCCGATGCACCCGCCGACTTTTCCGTCTATGCTCGAATCTGCGAGGTGGTTGGCGGCGACGAAGACGCCAAGAAGGCGGGCCGCCTTCGCTGGCGAACGTACCGTGACGCAGGCTGCGCACCCGAGGCGCATCCGCTCTGAGCGAGGCTCCACTGCACCATGAACAGCCTGCCCACCGACCAGATCCCCGTCCTGACGGACATCGTCGAGCCGAACATCGGTTCAGCCTCGGCCTTCATCAACGACACCAGCCGGTTCCTGGGCGAGCTCGAATCGCACCTGACGGCCGTGGTCCACGAACATGCCGACGAGCTGGTCCATAACGCGCTGCGCGAAATGGAGGCCCTGCTGCTCGAGCAGGTCTCGGACCGCCTCAAGGCCGAGTTGCCGCGATTGATCTCGCGGGTCATCGCCGAGCATTTCAGAGGGCCGGGTCTCTCGAACTGAGACGGGCAGGCGCGGGACTACCGCTATAATCGACGGCTCGAGCACGAGGCCGTCGATGGACAAGAGCTACTCCCCCAGAGACATCGAATCCCGCATCTACGCCGCCTGGGAAGCGGCCGGCTGGTTTGCGCCCGCTGGTGACGGCCCGCCCTACTGCATCGCCATCCCGCCGCCGAACGTCACGGGCACGCTGCACATGGGGCACGCCTTCCAGCACACGCTGATGGACGTGCTGACCCGGCTGCACCGCATGGACGGCGATCGCACTCTCTGGCAACCGGGCACCGACCACGCGGGCATCGCCACGCAAATGGTCGTCGAGCGCCAGCTCGCCGCCGACGGCAGGACGCGGCACGACCTCGGCCGCGAGAAATTCGTCGAGCGCGTGTGGCAGTGGAAAGAGGAATCGGGCGGCACGATCTCGCGCCAGATGCGCCGGCTCGGCAATTCGGTCGACTGGTCGCGTGACCGCTTCACGATGGACGCAGGGCTCTCCGCGGCCGTGCTCGAAGTCTTCGTGCGCCTGCACGAGGACGGGCTGATCTATCGCGGCAAGCGTCTGGTGAACTGGGACCCAGTGCTGCACACGGCGCTGTCCGACCTCGAAGTGATCGCGGAGCCCGAAGCCGGCAGCCTGTGGCACCTGCGCTATCCGCTCGCGGACGGCAGCGGCCACATGGTCGTCGCGACGACCCGTCCGGAGACGATGCTCGGCGACACGGCCGTCGCCGTGAACCCCGCAGACGAACGCTATCAGCACCTCGTCGGCCAGCAGGTCCGGTTGCCGCTCACCGGCCGGCTCGTGCCGATCATCGCCGACGACTATTGCGATCCGGCGTTCGGCAGCGGCTGCGTCAAGATCACGCCGGCGCACGACTTCAACGACTACGAAATCGGCAAGCGTCACTCGCTGCCGATGATCAACATCCTCACGGCCGATGCGGCGCTCAACGACGAAGTGCCGGCGCAGTACCGGGGCCTGGATCGATTCGAGGCGCGCAAGCGCGTGGTCGCCGACCTCGAAGCCGCCGGGTTGCTCGAGAAAATCGACCCGCACAGCCTGCCCGTGCCGCGCGGCGACCGCAGCGGCGCGGTGCTGGAGCCGTGGCTCACCGACCAGTGGTACGTGCGCGTTGCGCCGTTGGCGGCGCCGGCCATCACTGCCGTTGCAGATGGCCGCATCCGCTTCGTCCCGGACAACTGGTCGAAGACTTACTTCCAGTGGATGCACAACATCCAGGACTGGTGCATCAGCCGGCAACTCTGGTGGGGCCATCGCATTCCGGCGTGGTACGACGACGACGGCAACATCTTCGTCGCGCGCAGCGAGGCGGACGCGCAGGCCGCCGCAACCCGGCAGCACGGCAGACCCGTCGCGCTGCGCCAGGACGAGGACGTGCTCGACACCTGGTTCAGTTCGGCGCTGTGGCCGTTTTCGACGCTCGGCTGGCCGCAGCGGACGCCGGAACTCGCGGCCTTCTACCCGACGTCGGTGCTGGTCACGGGCTTCGACATCATCTTCTTCTGGGTCGCCCGGATGATCATGCTGGGCCTCAGGTTCCAGAATGAGGTGCCCTTCCGCGAGGTCTACATCACCGGACTCATCCGCGACGAGCACGGCAACAAGATGTCGAAGTCGAAGGGCAACATCATCGACCCGCTCGACCTCATCGACGGCATCGACCTCGAGGCGCTGGTCGCCAAGCGCACCACCGGCCTGATGCAGCCGCAGATGAGGAACGCGATCGAGAAGGCGACGCGCAAGCAGTTTCCGCAGGGCATTCCATCCTTCGGCACCGACGCGTTGCGCTTCACCTTCGCCGCGCTCGCGACCATGGGCCGCGACATCCGCTTCGACCTCGGCCGGGTCGAGGGCTACCGCAATTTCTGCAACAAGCTGTGGAACGCGGCGCGCTACGTGCTCATGAACACCGAGGAGCATGCGGCGGACATTGCGGGCGGCCCGTGCGAGTACTCCGTCGCCGATCGCTGGATTCGCGGCCGCCTCGGTGCCGCCGTGGCCAGCGTGCGCTCGAATCTCGCGGCCTATCGCTTCGACCTCGCTTCGCAGGCGATGTACGAGTTCGTCTGGTACGAATTCTGCGACTGGTACCTCGAGCTGTCGAAGCCCGTGCTGCAGGCCGCGGACGCCGACCCCGCCGCACGGCGTGGCACGCGTAGCACGCTGCTCGAGGTGCTCGAAGGCACGCTGCGCATGCTGCATCCGCTGATGCCGTTCATCACCGAGGAGATCTGGCAGAAGGTCGGGCCCCTCGCGGGGCGAACGGGCGGCACGATCATGCTGCAGCCCTATCCGGCGACCGCGGAGTTCGCCCCAGACGCGCTGGCCGAGCGCGACATCGCGGCACTGCAGGCCGTGGTGCTCGGCATCCGCCAGATCCGCGGCGAACTCGACGTGCCGCATTCGCGCGCGACACCGGTGTACGTGCGCAGCGACAAGGCCGGCGACGCCGCAGCGATCGGCGCGCTGGCCGCGACGATCCGCAGGATCGCGAACCTCGAGTCGGTCGAACTGGTGCAGTCGGAAGCCGACCTGCCGCCGTGCGCGATCGCGATCAGTGCCGGGCGCACCGTTCTCGCGCCGTTCGACCGCCTGGTGGACGACGTGTCGGCGGAACTGGCCCGGCTCGAGAAGCGCAGGTCCCGGACGCAGCAGGAGCGCGACAAGTGCGCCGCCAAGCTTGCCAATGCGAATTTCGTCGCCAACGCGCCGGAGAGCGTCGTCGTGCAGGAACAGGACCGCATCGCAGAATTCGAACGCCAGCTCGGCCAGCTGGACGAGCAGATGCGACGGCTGGCGGCGCTCGCGGCGCCGGCGGGAGGCTGACGTGTCGAATGCCATCGAACCGGTCGCAACCGCCGAGCCGTCGCTGAACGAGCTGATCGATGCGGCCGTGGCGGGCCTCAACGAGATCATCCTCGGCAAGGAAACGCAGGTCCGCCTGTGCCTTGCGTGCCTGTTTGCACGGGGACACCTGCTGATCGAGGACATCCCCGGGGTCGGCAAGACCACGCTCGCCCATGCCCTCGCCCGTTCGCTGGGTCTTTCGTACCAGCGCATCCAGTTCACCAGCGACCTGCTGCCGGCGGACATCATCGGCGTCTCGGTCTTCGAAGCCGACACCGGGCAGTTCCGCTTCCATCGCGGACCCGTCTTTGCACAGCTGGTGCTGGCGGACGAAGTGAACCGGGCAACGCCCAAGGCACAGAGCGCGCTGCTCGAGGCGATGGAGGAACACCAGGTCACGGCCGACGGCCAGACCTATCCGCTCACGGAGCCGTTCTTCGTCATCGCGACGCAGAACCCCTCGTACCAGGTCGGCACGTATCCGTTGCCGGAGTCGCAGCTCGATCGCTTCCTGATGCGCATCGCTCTCGGTTACCCGGCAGCATCGCTCGAGCGGCAATTGCTGCTCGGTCGCGACCGGCGCGACCTGCTCGCCGAACTCGCGACCGCGATCACGCCGCAGCAACTGTTGCGGCTGCAGGGCGCCGTGCCGCAGGTGCACGCGTCCGCGGCGCTGCTCGATTACGTGCAGGCGGTGGCGCGCTACACGAGACAGGCCCCGGAGTTCGAGGCCGGCCTCTCGCCGCGTGCGGTGATCGCCCTGTTGCGCGCCGCGCAGGCCTGGGCCCTCATGCACGGTCACGAAGGCGTGCTGCCGGAAGACGTGCAAGCCGTGCTGCCCTCCGTCGTCGGCCACCGCCTCGCTGCGCGTGACGAGGCGCGTTTCCGCGACGCCGGCGAGATAGGCCAACACGTGCTGGCGGCCGTCGCCGTCCCCTGAGCGCGATGCGCCGGCTGCTGCGGGACTTGCGGGCGCGCATCGAACGGCGCGCGCACGCCTGGATCCGGCGCCGGCAGGGTGCTGACACGGATCCTGTCGAACTGCGTCGCCAGCGCATCTACATCCTGCCGACGCGGCTCGGCGTCGCTTACGGCGCAATGCTCTGCGCGATGCTGCTCGGCGGCATGAACTACAACAACAACCTGGGACTCGGCCTCACGTTCCTGCTCGTGAGTCTCGGTCTCGTGACCATGCATCACGCGCACGGCACGCTGGCCGGAGTGCGGCTGCGCCTGCTCGAGGCGGTACCCGGCTTCGCGGGCGGCGAGGTCCGGTTTCGCCTGCTGCTCGAGCATTCGTCGAACGTCGCCCGACCCGCCCTCGAGATCGGTTTCGCCAGGGAAGGGCCGGGCAACGTCACGGCCGACCTGCCGCCCCGGGGCTCGAGCGACGCCACACTGGTCCTGCCTGCGCAGCGTCGCGGCCGTGTCCCACTCGAGCGCTTCATCGTTTCGACCAGCCATCCGTTCGGCCTGTTTCGCGCCTGGGCCGTCGTGCATCCGGCGTACTCGGCGATCGCCTGGCCCAGGCCCGCGGAGCGCGCGATGCCGCCGCCGCTCACCGCGACGGATACAGGAGGCGCGCAGACAGGAGCCATCGGTGCAGAGGACTTTGCCGGCCTGCGGCCGTTCCAGGCCGGCGACTCGCTGCGGCGCGTGGCATGGAAGGCGTATGCACGCGGCCAGGGCCTGTACACCAAGCAGTTCGCCGGCACCGACGTCGTCTCGCACGTCTTCGACTACGAGAGCCTGGCGGGGCTTCCCGCGGAGTCGCGGCTCGAGCAACTCTGCCGCTGGGTACTCGACGCCCAGCAGCGTGGCGAGGCCTTCGCCCTGCGCCTTCCTGGCACGTCCATCGAGACCAACGTGGGTCCGGCCCACCGCGAACGTTGCCTGAACGCGCTGGCACTGTTCGAGGTGCGGGAGGCTGCACGTGCGTGAACCGAACGCGCCGTCGCGGCTGCGCGGACTGGCCTGGGTGATGGCTGCGCTCGCCGCCGCCGTCGGACCTCACGTGCCGCACTTGCCGGCGTGGGTCACGCTGCTGCTGCTCGCCGTGTGCGCGTGGCGCTGGACGGCCGACCTGCGGGGCAGGAGGCTCGCACCTCTGCTCCTCCGCGTCGTCGTAGTGCTGGTGTCGACCGCCGCGATCTTCGGCACCTACCGCACGCTGAACGGCATCGAGGCCGGGACGGCGTTCCTCGTGCTGATGGCAGCCGCGAAGCTGCTCGAGACGCGCACGTCCCGCGATCTCACCGTCATCGTCTTCATCGGCTGGTTCCTGCTTTACGCCGCGCTGCTGCGGGAACAGTCGCTGTCGCAACTGCCCTGGCTGCTCGGCAGCACGTTCCTCACGGCGGTAGCGCTCATGCGCGTGCACGCCTCGTCGGCGCAGGCGCCGGCACGCCACATCGTGCGACGCACCCTGCGGCTGTTGCTGCTGGCCGCGCCCTTGGCGCTGCTGCTGTTCCTGCTCTTTCCACGGCTGCCCGGGCCGTTCTGGGGCATCGATTCGCGCACTGAGGCCAGGACGGGTCTCGATGACGAGATGACACCGGGTGACGTCTCTGACCTGAGCGCATCCGGCGAGGTCGCCTTCCGCGTCCGCTTCTTCGGCCCCACGCCGCCACCCGAACAACGCTACTGGCGCGGCCCGGTGCTGCACGAATTCGATGGACGCAGCTGGCGGCGACCAAGCGCGCAAGCGTTTCCACAGCCGCAGGTCACGTTCCGCGGACCCGCCATCCGCTACCAGGTCACGCTGCAACCCCACGCGCGGCGCTGGGTGCTGGCGCTCGACCTGCCCTCGGCATGGCCGCAACGCGAGATCACGCAGTCGTTCGACCTGACGCTGCTGTCGGCGCGCCCCATCAACAACGTCGCTGCCTTTGAGCTCACCTCGCACATGGATTTCACGGCGGGCGCGTCGCTGGCGGCATCGATGCGGCGCAAGGACCTTGCGCTCCCGCTCGATGGCACCAATGCACGCAGCGTGGCGCTTGGGCGCGAACTCGCGGCCCGCCATGCCGGCAATCCGCGCGCCATCGTGGGTGAGTTGCTGACCATGTTCCGCCAACAGCCGTTCGTCTACACCATGCAGCCGCCGCTGCTGGCCGACAACGCGGTCGACGAGTTCCTGTTCGACACGCGCAAGGGCTTCTGCGAGCACTACGCCTCGGCCTTCACGGTCGTCATGCGTGCGGCCGGCGTGCCGGCGCGCGTCGTCACCGGCTACCAGGGCGGCGAGTTCAATCCGTTCGGCGGTTACCTGATCGTGCGGCAGTCCGACGCGCACGCATGGTCCGAGGTCTGGATCGAAGGCCGCGGCTGGTCGCGGGTCGACCCGACTGCCGCCGTAGCTCCCGAGCGCATCCAGGGCAGCCTGATCGATGCGGTCGCCGAGGACGAACCCGTCCCGGGCCGGCTGCGCGACGCGAGCCCCATCTGGCTGCAGATGGAACTGGGATGGGACGCGGTCAACGACTTCTGGAACCAGCGGGTCGTGCGCTTCGACGCACAGTCGCAGTTCGACCTGCTCGACAGGCTCGGCGTCGACGATCCCGACTGGCGCGCGCTCGGCCTCGGTCTGGCCGGCAGCCTCGCCGCCTTCTTCGTCGTGTTGTCGACGTATCTCGCCTGGCGTTACCGGCCACCCCCGCGGGACTGGCCCGGCCGACTGCACGATGTCGTCGTCGCGCGTCTGCGCAAGCGCGGACTGACGCCGGGCCCCGCCGAAGGTCCGGTTGCGTTCATCGAGCGCGCCGAGCGGGACTGTCCCGACCTGGCACGGACGCTGGCCGACATCCGCAAGCTCTACGCCGCGCTGCGGTACGGACCGGCGCCCAGGACGGGAGACCTGCAGCGCCTCAAGCACGCCGTGAACTCCCTGCGGGTCTGATGCCCCGGAGGCGCGAGGAGCGCAGCCTCGGGTATGCTGCGCACATCTCAGGGGGAACCGACGATGGCCGTGACCGACAAGAAGTTCGAGGCAGCTGCGAACGACATCAAGAAGCTCACCAAACGTCCCGACGACGAGGACATGCTGCGGTTGTACGCGATGTACAAGCAGGGCTCGGAGGGCGACGTGCAGGGCGAGCGCCCGGGCGCTTTCTCGTTCGTCGACCGCGCCAAGTACGACGCCTGGGCCAAGCTCAAGGGCACCGACCAGGCGAAGGCACGCGAGAATTACGTCAAGCTGGTCGAGCGGCTGAAGAAGACCTACGGCTGAAACGTACGTGAGCGCTGCGATCGCTGCCATCCTGGCGGTCGCCCTCGCGGTGCTCGCGGGCCTGCTGGCGCCACCGCTGCTGCGCCGACGCAAGCGGCGCCTCGCGCTGAACCAGGCGTTGCCCGAGCCGACGCGTGCCGTCATCGCGCAAAACGTTCCAGTCACGCGAGCGCTGCCGCGGGACCTTGCAAGTCGGCTCGAAGGGCTCGTCATTTCCTTCCTTGCCGAGAAGCAGTTCGTCGGGTGCAACGGGCTTGCAATCACCGACGAGATCCGCGCGACGATCGCCGCGCAGGCGTGCCTCCTGCTGCTCGGCCGGCTCGGGCTGTACGACGATCTGCAATCGATCCTGGTGTACCCCGACGCGTTCTGGGTCGAAGACGAAGTGCACGGGGACGACGGGCTCGTCACGCACCGCCGCCGTGAACTCTCCGGCGAAGCCTGGGACTCGCACCGGATCATCCTGTCGTGGGCAGACATCGCCCAAACCGCACGCCAGCCGGCGGACGGCTACAACGTCGTGTTGCACGAATTCGCGCACTACCTGGATGCGGAAGGACGCGGTCTCGCGCCTCGCCCGCCGCAGGGAGCAGGCCGGGTGAGGGGCGTCGACGCTTGGCACAAGGACCTGGCTGCCGAATACGATGCCCTGGGCAAAGCCGTGGATCGGGCCGAGCCCACGTTCCTCGATCCCTACGCCGCCGAGGACGAGATCGAGTTCTTCGCAGTGGCCAGCGAGGAGTTCATCGAGTGTTCCGGGGAACTGCGGGCAGCGCATCCACGCCTGTATTCACTGCTCCGCGAG
>Ga0209253_10004271_pt1 | contig 12469 bp, 10 predicted proteins | sample FrelakmetBRP12BR_FD_187145 | JGI IMG/M metagenome (GOLD analysis project Ga0209253, IMG submission 187145) | Freshwater lake sediment microbial communities from the University of Notre Dame, USA, for methane emissions studies - BRP12 BR (SPAdes)... | ecosystem: Environmental > Aquatic >...
AGCCGGATATCGAGGGATATGATTTAAACCGCAGAGTGGTTCCACGAGGAAGCCACAATTGTGGCGATATATGAGTAACCTCCGGTGAAACCGGAGGTCAGCATCCCCCTTATAAGTATCAGCTCTGAAGGAGCTTAACATTTGAACCAAGGAACCTGAAATTTTAAAATACGGTATTTTAAGCTTATTTAAGTTAATTTAACTATGAAAACAGGTAAGCAAAGATTACTTTTATTACATATTAATTTGAAACACATAATATTCCCACAGCGTTAAATCAATGGATAATTTTGCTTAAATTGTTAACCAACTAATACACACCTTTTCTGCAAGCTCAAAATATATGAAACCCCAAATCTTCCTGGTGATTTTTGTGATTCTGTGCTCAGCAGGAAACGCTCAGGATGAGGGTTTTGACAGGAACATCAGGATCGGTGCTTATGCGAGTGCCGGGATGAATCAGCCAATAAGGCTGATACGAAAATATGTGACTGAGGATGTGGGGCCTTTTCATGGGGAAGAATCCTGGTCGGCCGGTTTGAAATTTTCAGGAATGATCTCCCAAAATATGAGAATTGAGTTTGCTGCCGGGTATTCGGTGCATAAAGCCGGATTTGAATTATCCCCGCCCGTCTATCCTGAATCAAAGATCTATCCCGAGACAATCAGAACATATAATTTACCTGTTACCCTTTACAGGTACCTGACCAGGAATTTCTTCATACGTGCCGGTACGATAATTGATTTTGAGCTGGACAGGAGATCATACTGGATCGATTCCCAGAACGGAATCGGGTTCACTGCTGGCGCAGGGACTGAACTTCATGCCGGGAACTTTTTTATCGATATTGCCCCGAACCTGGAACTGCATTCCTTGATCCCATTTAACGAGGTGATGTATCAGCAACGATTACTGGTTTTTGAACTAAAACTGGGACTTGGTTATTGCTTTCGTGAGCGTATTAAAAAAGAATCAAATGGTACCTTAAGTACGACAAATTTTTAGTATTAAAACAATTAACCTGACAGAATGCGATTAATATTAAAGACATTTTTACTCATACTGGCAATTGTTTTGTTTACTCAATGTGAAAGGTACACATCAGTTAAGATCATTGATGAGAATTTCCTTGAAGCACTCATAGAACAGGGAGTTGATGCGGACGGAGACGGAACGATAAGCTTTCAGGAGGCCGCAGATGTTAAGGAATTGAATATTTATTACAGCGATATTTTTGACCTTGGCGGTATTGAATCATTCGTTAATCTCGAGACACTTAGATGCGGAAATAATGAGTTTACCAGTATTGATGTAAGCAAAAACATTACCCTGAAATACCTGGATATAGGTCATAACAAGATTTCTTCCCTTGATATTTCTCAAAACATCAATCTTGAGACCCTGGTTACCATGTATAATCCGCTGGGTTCACTGGATATATCAAAAAATACTGCTTTGAAAAACCTGAACTGTGAGTCGAATCAGCTGAAAAGCCTTGATGTTTCGAATAACACCGCTCTGGCATCGCTGGAGTGTGTCGCCAACAGCATGACAAGTCTGGATGTAAGTAAAAACAAAGCTCTTACAAGGCTTCGTTGCTGGATAAACCAGATTGAATCACTCGATGTCTCAAATAATCCCCTTCTGACTCTTCTGAATTGCGGAAATAATAAAATAACGATACTGGATCTTTCCGGCAATAAGGATCTGACAGGATTATATTGTGATGATAATGAATTATCTGACCTCAATATTTTCAACTGCACAGCACTGACAGAATTATTTTGTGCATACAATAGACTATCAGTCCTTGATGTTTCAGATAAACCGGCACTTAAGAGGCTCAACTGTGAAGAGAACCAGCTTACCTCCCTTGATCTTTCAAAAAGTACTTCACTTGAGCAGCTTTTATGCGGAACGAATCAGCTCAAAAGCCTGGATATATCTGAAAACAGTGCCCTGGAACTACTTGAATGTCCCGATAACCAGCTTACCAGTCTCAATACATCGAATAACCCTGAACTATGGTTACTTTATTGCGGCAACAATCAGATATCGACACTTGATATATCCAATAACAGAAAGATATATCAGCTGGCAATAAATGCGATGCCTTCGCTAACGAGGGTTTGTGTCTGGGAAATGCCTTTCCCTGTTGAAGCTTATATGGCAGGCAGCCCAAATGTTTACTTTACTACTGACTGTAGCAAATAGTGGTCTGCTATTTATAGTAATAATAAAATGTCAATCACAGTTAAAAATACAAAAGTACAACCGGCCAAAAACCTCATTCTGATCAGTTTTGGGATACTCCTCTTTTTATTATCAGGATGTGAAGAGACTGTAGAGAGCAGTGTGGCTGACATTGACGGGAATGTTTATGATACGGTAGTTATCGGCAGTCAGGTCTGGATGAAGGAAAATCTCAGGACCACCAGGTTTAACGATGGCACGAAAATACCGCTGGTAACTTCTGATACTGCGTGGAGCAATCTGAGAACCCCGGGTTATTGCTGGTACGGGAACAACGAAGCATTCTTCAGTCTGAATCATTATGGTGCGTTATATAATGGTTATGCGGCCCGATCGGGTAAGCTTTGCCCGGCAGGATGGCATGTGCCTGACGATGACGACTGGTACGAGCTTTCGGAGTATGTCGGTTGGGATGCAGGCGGAGGAAAGCTGAAGGAGGCCGGAACCCTCAATTGGGCAAGCCCCAATGCCAACGCGACAAATGAAACTGGATTTACAGCGCTTCCCGGAGGCTTCAGAAATGCCTATTATGAGGATTGCGAAAGATTCAGATACCGTGCCTGTTTCTGGTCATCATTATCCGGCCAATCATTCGAGCTGACCCACTCTGATTCTAATACCAGTGCCCGTCCTTCGAGATCTCCAAATGACGGGGCTTCGGTAAGGTGTATTAAGGACGGGTGAGGCCGATTCATCCCGAAATTCCGGCTTTCCGTCGGTAAAACCTTCCTCTTCTTCTGTTTAATTTTTATCTGCTTCTGGTGCACCTTATTTTTATGCCAAAAGTGTATTAATATGAGAAGAGGAATTCTGATATTTTGTGCGATATTATTCTGTTTTGTGACAGAAGTACAAGCACAACAAGAAAGTACCTGGACGCTTGAGGAGTGTATCAATTATGCTCTTGAAAAGAATATCCAGGTCAGGAAAAGCGAACTTTCAAACCAGCGGTATCAATATTATGCCGATCAGGCAAAAGCTGAACGGTTCCCATCAGTGAATGCTTCAGTGAGCCAGAATTTCAACTGGAGCAGGGCGTCTGGTGAATCAGGATACTCGGGAATGAATGGTTCCAATGTTTCAGTAAATTCGGGAGTAACAATTTTCAATGCCTCCAGGCTCACAAACCAGATAAAACAGGCTGAACTTAATATTCAAAGCGGTCAGTATTCTCTCGAAACAACAAAGGAATCGATAAGCCTGAGAATACTTGATGCAATGGATTTTATTGCCAGGGAAGATGTTGATTTGATTTTCATTGATATCCAGATGCCTGATCTTTCCGGTCTTGAATTTACACGATCGATGGCAAAAGGGTCAAAGGTAATATTTACAACTGCCTATGAGAAGTATGCACTGGACGGATTCAGGCTGGATGTGGTTGATTACCTCCTGAAGCCATTCAGCTAGGAAGAGTTCCTTAAAGCGGTACAAAAAGTCCAGAAACTGAATAAGCTCGAGAAAGGTGTTCCTGATCAGGTAGATGCAAATAACGAATTTCTGTTTCTTAAATCAGACTATAAAATCAAGCGCATTAATTTCAACGACATTCTATATATTGAAGGGCTGAAAGACTATGTAAAGGTATATACGCAAAATGCCGTCAGGACTGTTATGTCACTCACGACCATGAAGCTCCTTGAATCGAAACTGCCGGTATCGAGATTCATGAGAGTGCACCGTTCATTTATTGTGAACCTTGAGAAGATTGACACTATTGAAAGAAGCAGGATCGTTTTCGGGAAAATCTATATACCTGTAAGTGATCAGTACAAGGATAAGTTCCAGGAATTCCTGGATAAGAATTTCTTATGACCTTCACTTTCCACCCGAGAAAATCCAATTAACCACGGAGTTTCACAGAGTTTTACCGGAGTTACACTGTTTTAACTCCGTGTTTAACTCAGTGGAACTCAGTGTGACTCCATAGTTAAATGGTTTAGTCCGCCGGTTTAAGATGTATAGCAATCCCGTTGTTTGAACCCAGCTTTGCGAGGTAAACCGCCTTGCTGTCGATATGCAGACTATCAATCCGTACGTGTGTGCGGGTATTGACTGACGGATCATCAGAATAGATTCTTACCGAGTATTTTTTATCCGGATCCAGAAAAGAAAAATTAAGATCAAAGCTTATTTGGTGTTCTCCGTTAATCCCGCCGATGAACCATTCATCACCCTTCTTCCTGGCTATTACTCCGTATTCTCCGATCTTTGCATGTAAAACCTTTGTTTCATCCCAGACTGTAGGCACATTGTCCAGGAATTCCAGTTCCGGTTCGTCACCGATATAGTTTGTTGCTCCCCAGAGGTCGTCATTTTTTTCAAGAGCAGGAGCGGCCTTGTCATACCAGTAAAGGAACTGCAGGGGACTGAAAATGCAGACAACCTTGGCAAGCTGGGAGGCATGGGATCCCATCTTTTTATCCACTCTTTCGTTGTAATAACAAATCGTGTTATCTCCCTGCCCTGCAAGCATCCGTGTGAACATAGTGATAAGGGTGTGATGATTTGAAGGACTCTCCTCATCACCGCGTATCCCCTCCATCGTCAGGAAATTGGGATATGTCCGTGAAAACCCGGTGGGGCGGTATTCATCGTGTACATCTGCAACCATTCTGTAATCCGCAACCTTTTTAATTGACTCGTGAAGCCATTTTGTGGCATCCTGGCTTCCGACCCTGACAAATCCGAATTTTATTCCCGCAATTCCCCACCGGCTGTAGATGGGAAGGAGTTCATCAAGCTGTTTCTCAAGGGCTTTCCTGTTTACATAAAGAAGTATATCAATATTCTTTGACCTGGCATAGCTTATTACTTCCTCCATATCAAGGGGTCCTTTGGATCTTGCAGGATCAAGATTAACAGCTCTAGCATCGGAATTGTCATCATTTTCAGGACCGTACCATCCGGCATCGAATTCGACATACTGCATATTATGGGAAGATGTAAAGTCGATGGCAGCTTTGGCTCCGGCTGTAGTAAGGGTTACTTCACGCAGGACCTTGCCGGGTTTTATCCACGTTACGTCAGTAATCTCGCAGGGATCATTCAGGTTAAGAAGGAGATAATTCTTTTCCAGAAGATCCCCCGGATTTTTCCCGATCATTACCACTCTCCATGGTGACTGGAACGGAAGGGCCTTATTTACCGGGCCGTCAAGGTATGTAATTACATTGTAATTACGTGTTGAATCCGGTTCAAATTTCATCCTGGCATAATCTACAAGCTTTGCTTCAGCCATGGCGATTGTCAGATTGGTGTCAATTTCTATTACAAGGGGTCTTTCACAACCTTTCTCAATTTTGCTGAGCGGGACTCTTGAATATTGGGCCTGAGCCCGTGGAGCTGACCAGGCAAAGTAATTTTCAGGGAAACTGAAAACAATCTTTTCATTGGAGATATTAATGGAATCTCTTCCAGGCTGGACAGGGAATTCGTATGCAAAAGCTATCCCTTCATTGTAAGAGCGGCAGATAAGATTGATCTTTAGATCATTATTTTTAAGGAATATTCTAACCTGATTGTAATTATCAGGGACCTCCTTCCTTTCTCCGAAATTATTTATCCATTGATTTGAAACCGATTCATTTTCAACTTTAATGACACTAAAATCATTTTCTTTGGATTCAAGTCCGGTATTTAACTGAATGAAAGAGGGAAGAAAGACCTCCCTGTTTTCTATCCTGAGTTCAATAGCGGGCCAGCCATTATTCACGTCATGCCATTCTGGGATGATAGTAAATTCAATGTTACCGTCAGGTGATTTAACTTCGATCTTTTTCTGATCACTGCAACCGGATAATCCAAAAATGAACAGGAGAAACAAAATGATTTTAATTTTCATTGCTGGTTATTTATGAAAGTTTAACTAAGGTAACTAAATTCCATTTAATGTATTTATATAACTTGCATCTATAATACAGGATCATTTTCATGTTGAGATTTAAGATATTCAGTTCACTGGTTCTTTCGTTCCTTCCGTTAATGGGGACACCCCAGGCAAGGTCGCTTGAATATTATATTAATCAGGGACTTCTCAACAGCCCATTGTTAAATGATCTTCAGAACCAGCTTAATTCGATATTGATCGACAGCCTGATTGTAAGGGCTCAGAGAAAGCCTCAGGTTGAAGGGCAATCACTATTTCTTTATTCCCCATATAATGACCATTTTGGTTATGATGAAGCAATTACAGACGGAGGTAATTATCAGGTAACCGGTTATGTTTCACAGAATATTTTCAACAGGAAAATCATTGAGAACAAATACAAGGCTATAGATAATCTGAGGCAGAGCATCAGCCTGAATAAGAAAATTACTGTGGCACAGCTTAAAAGACTTATTACAGGTCTTTATCTTGAATCTTATTCGGTTTACTCTGACCTCGCCTTTAACAGTTCATTTCTTGAGCTGATGAAAGGTCAGAATCAAGTCATAAATCAATTGGTGAAAGCCGGCATCTTCAGCCAGTCTGATTATCTTTCATTGCTTGTTGAAACCCAGGGCCAGGAGATAATAATAAGTCAGCTCAGGAATCTGTATGAAAAAAACATCAGATTACTGAATGAGACCTGCGGAATTGTTGATACGGCCCATATCGAACTTGTTTTACCTGAAATTAAACCAACAGAAACCAATAATACGTCAGATTATCTTTTCCTGAAACAATTTACAATCGACAGCCTGCAAATAATAAACGAAAGAACAGCGTTGGGATTGAGATACAAGCCTTCAGTGAACTGGTTTGCTGATGCAGGAATCCTGACAAGTAAACCCGAAACTTTTTACAGGCATTTCGGGGCAAGCGCCGGGTTCTCTTTAAGTATTCCCATTTTTGACGGGCAGCAGAGAAAACTGGAAGATCAAAAACTGTCAATCAGGGAAAATACTAGATCCTTTAATAATATCATTTCAAGAAAACAATATGATCAGCAATACATCAGGCTAAAAGGTGAGCTACAGGGGATAAAGGAGATCAGAAGCAAGCTCGCAACACAACTCCAGATTTCTGATCAGCTTGTAAAATCGCTTAAATCACAGCTTGAAACAGGTATCGCAAAAATGACCGATTACCTGAACGCACTCAGGAATTACAGGAGCATAAACCACAATCTCAATATGACTGATATTGAAATGTTAAGTATAATAAATGAGATGAATTATGTACTTGCAGAATAATTCCTGCGGATAAACCATGAAAAAACAAAAAATGTCAAAATCATCCTGTAATTATTTCATCTTTCTTTTTATCCTGTCAGCTGCAGTTATATTGCCCTGCTGTAAAAACTCCGGGAGCAAAATCGAAGAAGATAAGATTGAGGCCAGAACGCCTGTCACAATTGTATCGGTTTCTGATAAGCCAATATCAGAAACAATTGACCTGTCAGCTGTATCGGTCTTTATGAACAAAAACATCATCAGATCAACAACAACAGGTGCAATTGAAGACATTTCTGTCACCCCGGGAGACTTTATTACCAGGAACCAGCTTCTTTTTACTGTTAAAACCAGAGAGGCAATGGCTGTTCAGAATACTCAGCCAGGTGATTCAAGCCTTAGCTTTAAAGGGATAATAAGAATCTTATCTCCCAAAGAAGGGATTATAAGTTCCATATCACATCAGAATGGTGACTTTGTACAGGAGGGTGACGAACTTGCTGTTATTGCAGAGCAAAACAGCCTTGTTTTTATCCTGGAAGTGCCATTTGAGTTTAAAGACTTAGTTGAAAAAAGAAGTACATGTTCATTAAAATTGCCGGATAATTCCGTCATAACAGGATTAATTAAGGGAAAGCTTCCGGAGATGAATGTGCAGGCTCAGACTATCAGTTTCCTGGTGAAACCCGTTACTGCCAGCCGGCTGCCACAGAACCTGATTGCAGCAGCAAGCATCATCAAAAACAGTAAGGGAAACGCTGCAGTGCTTCCTAAACCAGCAGTTCTTGGGAATGAAGCTCTGACGGAATTCTGGGTGATGAAACTGGTAAATGACAGCATAGCGATCAAGGTTATTGTGAAGAAAGGGATAGAGACAAGTAATGAAGTTGAGATTACTGATCCTGTATTCCATCCTTCCGACAGGGTGATCCTCACAGGAAATTATGGACTTCCTGATACAGCATCAATCATTATCATGAAATGACTGGATGAGAAATTTCTTCCTTACATATAAAAATCCAATTTCAGTTGTTCTGGCCGAATCATAATCGGAGGTTTATTTCTTTACGGGCGGATACAAACTTCTCTTTTCCCAGAAATCACATTTCCTAAAATCAAGGTAATAGCAGATAATGGTGAACAGCCAGTAGATAAAATGATGATTTCCGTTACCCGTCCCCTGGAAGATGCCATAAAGCAGGTTCCTGATCTTAAAATGCTTAGAAGCGCCACCAGTCGCGGCACCTGCGAGATCTCCGCATTTTTGAACTGGGACGCAGATATAAATGTAAATCAACAGATGCTCGAATCAAGGATAGCTCAAATAAAAAACATGCTTCCTCCTGATGTCACTATCCAGATTGAAAAAATGAATCCATCAATACTTCCGGTTATCGGTTACACCGTGGAGAGTGATAAAAAGACACCAATTGAGCTAAACCTTATAGCGACATATGTTATAAAGCCATTTCTTTCTCAGATTGAAGGTGTCTCATCAGTTGGTATTATCGGAGGAAAAACAAAAGAGTACTGGATAGAGCTAAACCAGCAGAAAATGACAGCTGTTTCAGTTACTCCTGAAATGATAAGCGAGATACTTAGCCAGAGCCATTTCATAAGCTCAAATGGCTTCCTTTCTGATTACCGAAGGCTGTACCTGACAATTACAGATGCGGCTCTTTACAATCTTGACGATATCTCTGAAGCAGTAATCCGGAACGATGGCAAAAGAATAATAAGACTTAAGGATGTTGCAGAGATCAGTGTCCGCGAGAAGACGGAATTCACAAGAATTAATGCAAATGGCAGGCAGGGTCTGTTAGTGGCGATATTAAAACAGCCGAATGCTAACCTGGTATCTCTCTCTAAAAACGTTGCTGAGAAAAAGAAGGATCTTGAAAAACTACTTCCTGCAGATGTGCGCCTTTCTTTGTATTACGATCAGGCCGATTTTGTTAATGATGCAGTCAGGAGTGTCAATGACAGCATATGGATAGGTTTATTACTTGCAATTCTGGTTGCAATTATGTTTCTGCGGTCATTTCGTGCCAGTTCCACAATACTGATAACGATTCCGATTACCTTGTTACTGACGGTTATAGTACTTTATTGTATCGGCTACACTCTGAATATTATGACTTTTGGAGCAATTGCTGCGGCAATAGGTCTGATTATTGACGACGCAATTGTTGTTGTCGAACAGATACACCGGACACACGAGGAATATCCTGAAAGACCTTCAAAACAACTTGTTCATCAGGCAATTACTTATCTTTTTCCTTCAATGGTGGGATCATCAATAAGTACTATTGTCATATTTTTCCCTTTTATGCTCCTCAGCGGTGTAGCGGGAGCATATTTCAATGTCCTTACCAATACAATGATAATTACACTTGTCTGTTCGTTTCTTGTTACATGGATTGGTTTACCTGTTATTTATATCTGGTTTTCAGGACTGAAACCCTTGTTCCACGGGAAGAAGGAACAGAAAATTAAAACCGTAAAAAGCAGGACATGGGTAAGTTTTTTCATCAAACATCTGGCAATCAGTATCGTATTCCTGATCATTCTTGCAGGTTCAATAATCTATATTCTTCCAAAGCTTGAAACAGGTTTTCTTCCTGAAATGGATGAAGGATCAATTGTGCTTGATTATAAATCGCCGCCGGGGACATCTCTTGATGAAACAGACAGAATACTTAATGAGGTCCAAAAGATAATTGTTTCCATCCCGGAGTTCGAAACATATTCCCGAAGGACAGGAGCAGAGATGGGATTCTTTATAACTGAGCCTAATGACGGTGATTTTCTGATACAGCTGAAAAAGGACAGGAAACGCAGTACCGAAGAGGTGATTGATGACATAAGAAAAAAAGTTGAGGCAACACAGCCAGCTTTGCAAATAGATTTTGGCCAGGTGATAGGAGATATGCTTGGAGATCTTATGGAATCGGTTCAACCTGTTGAAATAAAGGTATTTGGCAGTGATCAGGATAAACTTAATGAACTTTCGTCACAGATTGCCCAGGAAATTGAGAATGTTGAAGGGATAGAAGATATATATGACGGTATTTTAATTGCCGGTCCCTATATTGATATTATTCCGGATCATAATAAACTTGTACAGTTCAATGTCACTCCTGCATCATTTCAGTTCCAGCTTCAGACAATGATGGAAGGCAATATTGTAGGCAGTATCCCTGAAAAGGAACAGCTTACAAATATCAGGATGATCTATCCCAACAGTATAAAAAACGGACTTAACCAGATTAAAGATATGTTCATTTTTCTGCCTGATGGTAAACTTAAACCACTGGCAAGCCTGGCTTCGTTCAATATTAAAAAAGGAGTTGCTGAATTAAAGCGGGAAAACCTGAAATCAGTTTCAATTGTAACTGCAAGGCTTAATAACCGGGATATCGGCAGTGCAATAAAGGAGATTCAGGAAATTATTAATGCAAAATTCTTTCTTCCCCAGGTATATCATACAGAATACGGGGGGATGTATGCCGAACAGCAAAAATCCTTCAATGAGCTCCTGATGATTCTGATATTATCAAGCCTTCTGGTTTTCGCCCTTATGTTATTCCATTTCAGGGACTTCAGGGCTGCATTCACAATACTTCTGATTGCCGTTTTTGGTATTTCGGGAAGCCTGATAGCGCTTTTCATTACTAATACTCCGCTGAACGTCGGTAGTTATACCGGACTGATTATGATTGTAGGTATAATCGGAGAAAATGCAATTTTTACCTTTCAGCAGTTTATGACAAACAGGGCTGATGGTTCAGTTGATGATTCCCTTGTTTATGCTATCTCAACAAGGCTGAGACCTAAACTTATGACAGCCCTTGGTGCTATCATAGCCCTGCTTCCTCTTGCAATGGGTATTGGAACAGGTGCTCAGATGAATCAACCACTTGCCATTGCAGTAATTGGCGGTTTCATTATCGCTCTGCCTCTCCTCCTTATCGTTTACCCTACTCTCCTCAGGCTCGCTTACAAATCAAAGAAATCGGATTCTCATTAGACTCCGGCTTCAGTTTCTTCTGACCTATTGATTTTCCGGTCCATCTCATAGCATTCCAATTAAACTTTCCTTTCTAATTGGCAGCTTGTACGGATGATTAATCAGAAATAACAGTCAGACCCCATAAAAATGGGGACATTCTCCAATAAAATATATAATATTTGGCAGTAACCCCAAATTCAAAAGGGGTGATATGAAAAAATTATGATATTTTTTGTAATACTTGTATTTTTATTAAATTGTACCCGATTTAATAATAAATTTTAAGTATTCATGGAAAGATTCTTTAAAATAAGTTTCTCGCTGGTCTGGTTAGCTTTATTAACTTTCTGTATGCCATTGTATTCACAGGATGAGGAATCAGGTCCGTTTACAGCGGGAGCTGATTTTTACAGCAGTTTTATCTGGAGGGGTACCAAATTGGGAACAGGACCTGCAGTTCAGCCAGTTCTTGAATATACTTCCGGCCCTTTCAAGGCTGGTGCCTGGGGATCGTTCGATTTCAGAGGCTACCAGGAAGCAGATCTTTATTTCACCTTTTCATTTCCGGCAGGATTCACCCTGGGTATAACTGATTACTATTTGCCGGATTTAAAATATTTTGATTATTCCAGAGCAACCGGAAGTCATGCTTTTGAACTGAACCTCGGATTTTCAAAGAACAACTTAAGTCTCAATGCAAACTACATACTTAACGAAGCTGGAGGTGTCGGATCCTGTGGAAATGATCTGTATTTCCAGGCAGGATATTCTTTCGGATCTTTCAGTCTCTTTGCCGGTGCCGGAAATGGGTGGCTTACTTATGACCCGGAAACAGGTACAAGTAACTTTAATATATGCAACGCCGGGATTGAAGTATTAAGGACAATTAAAATAACTGATTCGTTTGGGATCCCTGTAACAGGACAACTGGTCTTTAATCCTGATAAAGAACAATTGTTTGTTGTTGTGGGATTTACATTGTAATAGGTTGTTTAGATGGTAGGGGCGTAGCATGCTACGCCCCTACCATCTAACCTCTCCCTTTT
>Ga0209253_10004272_pt1 | contig 12468 bp, 10 predicted proteins | sample FrelakmetBRP12BR_FD_187145 | JGI IMG/M metagenome (GOLD analysis project Ga0209253, IMG submission 187145) | Freshwater lake sediment microbial communities from the University of Notre Dame, USA, for methane emissions studies - BRP12 BR (SPAdes)... | ecosystem: Environmental > Aquatic >...
TGGCAGGGACAGTATGGTTGGGGTGGAGGTTGGGTCTTTAAGAAAATCCAAGGCAGCACTGAAGCTGTAAAAACCCCACAGCACCGTAACGCAACTTACGATCAGGCAAACGATCACAAAACAACCTACAAACCACCAGATCCGCCTTCCGCAGCCTCTTTTGGGTTTTACGATCGGAGCCTCTGGTTCAAGTGAAAACGGTTCAGGTTGGGGAGCTGAGGGCTCCACATCGAAGGTCGGTTCCATGGTTGGTGCTTCAGGTTGTCCTGCTGGTTGTACAACATCTGGGAAGGTTTCTTCAGATGATTCACCGTACAGGATTGTTGGTTCGGGTTTGGTGACCTGCGTGAGATCTCGATCATCAATCCCGACGAGCCTTCCCCCGCAAAAGTTGCACAAGCTGATAGTTTCAGGATTTTCTTTTCCACAATAAGGACAGATCATATTTTCCTCGTGATTCGTGTTTGGATTACTGGTTAATTTCCAATAAATAAATTAGATGTTCAGATAACGACTGAGCCGATTATGGCTGCGGCCACGGGACTTCCACCCAATTGGTATATCCATGCTTTTCAACCCCATATACCCTGGCGTGGGAGGGCATGGGACAACCGGATTCGTCTTGCACGTTGACGATGGTTTCCCACGATCCGATGGGGGTGAAAATTAACTGACCAGCCTGGCATAACCAGGCTTCAACCAGGTAGGGATACTGAAGTGAGTCATCACCAGCCCGAAGGACGAGTGGGTTCCAGGAGATGACTACGTTGTTACCGGCGCGCTGCGCATTAGCCCCGGTGAGTGGTCCATAATATGGTGACCGGGGGAGGGGCAGTGAGGCAGGCGCCAGGCTCATCGGATCCCCTTTAATATCCAGTAAAGAGGCTTTCACCCAGCAAGGATTGGAGCCGCCCATGGCCTGGATAACAATCCAGGTGCCGGTTTCATTGCGGCCGATGATTTCGACGGTGTTGCCTGCATAGAGCCCGTATTTATAGAGGTATGCTGCACCTGGCCCATACCTACAGTTGGCTTGCTCAAGCACGATGCCCCTCAAGATGGCATAGGTCGGGGTAAGGGTTGGGGTTATGGTTGGCACAGGTGTGTGGGTCGAGGTGGCGGTTAAGGTGGAAGACGGTGTTGGAGAGATGCTCGCGATGGACGTTTGGGAAGGCTTAGCGGTTTGGGTGGGAATAATGGTGGTGGATGTATTGGTGGGCTGGCTGAAGGGTGAGGTGGGGCTGATCCGGATATCTACCTGGGCGGTACTATCTGGTAGGGCTTCTTCACTTTTTATTGAAGGGCTGCAGCCAGTTGCTGTCAGGCTGAAAGCAAGAAAACCAACGTATAGAAGATCATGGACTTGACGTTGGATTCCATAACGCTCCATGTGGGCAGCCCAGAAATCCTTCACCCTAAAATTACCTCGACGATGATGACAGAGATATTATCCTCGCCACCTGCCAAGTTGGCAGTATCGACCAGGAAATCGCATGCCAGCTGGGGCGACATGGCTTCTTGAGTGACCACCTGTATCTTCCTATCTTCCAACATCCCGGTGAGTCCATCCGAGCAGAGCAGGAGCTTGTCACCAGGTAAAAGGTCCTGGGAGTAAATCTCAAACTCCGCCTGTGGTTTTTCACCTAGGCAGCGCAGGATCACATTTCGCTGTGGATGAGTGCGCGCTTCATCGTGGCTGATCTCACCATTGGATACCATCTGTTGAACGAGCGAATGATCGATGGAGAGCTGCTGGATGGATTTTTCCCTGAGCAGGTAGACACGGCTGTCGCCAAGATGGGCGAGATAGGCCGTGTTACCAACCAGCAATGCGCACACCAGAGTCGAGCCCATATCTGTGTCAGCTTGCTTACGGGCTGCATAAACAGCCATGTTGGCTGCCTGAAGGGTTTCATTAAGCCAGGAGACATATTTTTCTTTTGAATAGTTATGGAATGCCGTGAGCTCGGTGGAAGCTTTTTCAAGGATGTTTTGGATGGATAAGCTGCTGGCGAGCTCCCCCCTGACATGCCCACCCATGCCATCGGCAATGGCGAATAATCCAACTGGCAAGGAAAGACCTTGCTGCACCCTGCTCAGGCTGAGGCACAGCAGGCTGTCTTCGTTAATTTCACGTTTCTTCCCCAGGTGGGTACGCTTGCCTATGTGATAATCCAAATTAAGGGGAGAGAGACCGGTTTTGAGTGCTTGCTCGATGCACTGGGCAAGGTCGGCACCACTGGTAAAACCTTCGCCCACTAGAGCCCGGTGGAACAACCTGTTGAGGCTGGGATTGAGAGATGAGTCGACGCTATATGTGGAATTTCCAGTGATCCAGGAATATAGGCTTAGTGCCAGCAGGCGGACATTATTGATCTTTTCACGGTCTGCGAGCATGGGTAAAACGCGCGCATTATGAAAATTCCGCCAGACGATAGAATCATCCACAGTCCCGAAGGTGGATGGGGTAAGCTCTTCCCCTAATACCACGCCGTGAGAATGCAGGTAATCGAGGCCTTCAGCAAGCTTCAACCCCCATTCCAATACCTTTAAAATCTCAGGGTCTGCTGGCAGGTCCTGTGAGCATGGTGTGACCAGGCAATAACGCAACCCACCAGGCAGAGATTGTTGGAATATGGCCACCGGAGGATGAATGTTGGGATGTGCCAGTTGAAGGTCAATTATCTGCTGCAGGTTCGTAAAGCGGTCTGTATCTGCTTCCTGGAGCAGCAACAAGGGGGAAAGCTGGTCCATCGGGTGACCACAGCGCGTGCAGAATTTCTCCTGCTCTGCACCAGCAGGGATATGGATGGTACGGCATGCAGGATTTGAACAGATGGTAACCCAGGGAGTGTGCGGGCGAACAATTTCAGTTACCGTATAAATGTTCTCATGCCCATCCTGGTAGACCAAGGCATCATATCTAAATCGCTCACCAAAGATGGTTCCTTCCGCAAGCGGGGCAAAACCAGCTAAAACAGCGGGCGGTTTAATGGGTGATATCACAGAAGCGTCAGGTGGGGCGGGTTCAGGTTCGTGCGATATGAGCTCACTTAAGAACAGCCCAGAGGATAGAGGCTCAGGTACAATCGCATTGGATGTTAGAGCTTCCGGTTGGACGGATTCTGGTTGGGAGGTTTTAGCGGAGCTGGGCTGAGCTAATAAAATATTGCCGCAATTAGCGCAGAATGCTGCTTCTGGTCGATTTTCAGCTTTACATTTTGGGCAGATCATCTGTATTATCTCCACAGGAAGGTTTATTCAAAGTAGTACGTTTTACGTAGAAACTATACCAACCAGCATCCTAGCACACTCCGTCCTTCCGACATTCTCTCTCAAGCGTCGATCGGCTTGGATGCGCCTTCACCTGTCCTGATCCTGATTTTTGACAGGCTGGGTTTGTATGCATCCTGGATCATTCCCAGAGGCTATTTCTGCAAGTTTGGGAGGAACATGCTCCAGAGGGTGCAGATTGATCCTATTTTATTAACCCATATTCGCAAGCATCTCGTGGATGGCGGTCTTTTGGAAACGCCATACCTTACCAAGCTTAATCGCCGGCAACTCACCTCGGCGAGCCATTGAACGTACAGTTTCAGGCTGCAGTTTAAGGTATCCAGCAACTTCCTCCACCGTCCATAAAGGTGAGATGGAATCTGTGGCAGAATGTTCAAACCGGGAGCTTGAGCTCGAGATTATTCCATCCTCAAGGTTTTTATTATTCATCATAGGCCTGTTCCTTGGTTTGGATAACGGCACATGGGGAGATGGATGGACCTTTTTGCAACTGTTTATACTGGTTTATAGATGGATACATTCGTATTCGTGTAGTTGCATGAATCATACCAGAGGAATAAAAAAAACGCACCAAGCACGAGTGGCAGTTTTATCGACATTCCAAAAGTATTTATTGAAGGATCATAGAAGGGTTGGCCAGACCTGCATCCCGTTGATAGATACTACGACAATATACGTACCATCTATCAATAATACCATGTCAACTTTGTTGCCGACTGATAGCCTACCAAGCGATGACCCCAGATGGAGCATGCGTGCCGAAACATGGGTCACCGCGGAGAGCGCATCGGGTAAGTGATAGCCGGTGAGCTGATGAGGTTGTTGAACCAAGTCCGGTCTGAGAATAAAGTAGCGTAGTGAAGATAAATCATGCCAGATCCACAGGAGAGTTCATCTCCCGGGTATATTTATAATACCGAATGGCTCGATCAGCTGATAGGTCGCGTTTGCAGCGTATATTTCACCTTCAATTGGCACGGAATAACCCCATTTTGCTGCAGTTTCATCCTCCACCCAGCGATATAAATTCATCGTGGCGCATAAAGCATAGGCGATATCGTTGGCGTCATAATGGGCAAAAATAGTCTTCAGCCCTGCGACTGCACGCGAATCAGCCCATTCCTCCAGGAATCGTCCCCGCAGCCAGGTGTCAAAGCTATCACCTTTCAAAGCACGGGCATGCCATTCAAGCATCTGCTGAAGGAGCCATTTTAAATGCATATCCACACAGGATTTCGCCCACCACAACTCACCCCGCCGAAGATGTTTGGCACTCCACAGGGTGTGGTACCAGAAATCGCTGGTGGCATTGATGAAAGCTTGAAGGTCGGGTTTTTCGAACAAGCCCCTTTGAGGAAGGGGTAACGACAAGATACGCGCCAGCTTGCCGTCTTTATCCACCAGGATCCTGACCCCACGCCGAATGACATCTAGCATGGCAGGTGGAATTTCAGCCTGGATAGCATCCAACCATTCGACTGGGTAAAAAGAAACATCCACATCCAAGCCACCATTGTAAAGCGTGCGCCGCTCCCAGGCCTGGCCGTCACCGCTACGCTCGGAAAAAGATAACCAGGCTGGTGCAATTGCCTTTGCCCAATCGGATGAATGGATGAACTGATCCGTTTGATGGGCAAAAACTAGCACATCCAGGTCAGCCCATTCATCGGCAGGGTGATCTGTGCGGGCGCGGGATCCGAGAATGAGGGCGGCGCGCACATCGGGATGAGAATTTGTCCAGGCAGTAATCCGTGCGATAAGGTCGTCGTAATTTAACATTCAAGTTTCTCCTATAGAATTTATTTTTTCTCAGCCGATACAATCGCCCCAAAACCCTCCGGATTTGCCGAAAATCGCGAGAAAAAAAGATAGAGCTTTCATGCTCCGCATGAATCCTGGTGTTACCTTATGGGAATCTGTTTGATAAGAACACCCCATGTGTTTTGGTGTTCAAATAAATGTAGTTGGTGGTATTAGGATCAATCTGGATGGATTGAATGGTGATGGCGGATAAATTCCTATCCACCACATCCCAGGAAAGGCCGGCATCATTGCTAATATAAGCTCCATTATCACTTGTCCCGGTATAGATCCTGCTTGGGTGGGATGGGTAGACTGCGAGGGCGGTGACCGCATGATCCTCTAACCCCAATTGCGTCCAGCAACCAGCTTCGTAGGTGTATAGACCGTTGCTGGTGCTGGCATAGAGAATACCAGGCGTGGATGGTGAAGTGGCAAGGGAATAAAAGGTTACAGGCACACTATCCAAGCTGATTTTCAAGCTTCCCGGTGTATCCGTGGCAGCATAAACCAGGTCCGCATCCGTCTGATCGACTGCCAGGCTTGGGATCATTTCTCCGCCCAAGCCAGGTGGTGACCAGTTTATCCAGCCATTGTCAGTAAGGAGTGTACTTTCCGGGCTTGAATTCCAATCTTGCATCGCGTGGGTGGCAAAGGGATGTTCTTCGGAGTAAGCAGGCAGGTGCACTCGTAAAAGCGGTAAGCCCAGCCCAACCTTAGTCCAACCAGCTCCACTATTGATATCGACCTTGAAAAGCCCGCTTGAATCAGTCAAAGCAAAGATTACCTCGGGTTGGGCAGGGTCCTGGACGAGCGAATGTACGAATTTATCATCCAGGCCTGAGTTCATCTGACCAGCGGAAGCGAGATAGCTGGCGACCAGGAACAGGCAGGCCAGGATGGTTGGAATGAGTATTTGCTTAATCTTCGATGGCATGGCTGATATTTATATACGCAAAAATGAAAATGTTCGTTATACTAGCTTTATAGAATGGATGGGATTTTACCATGGTGAGGGAAGCGTGGCAAAACATATATTGATCGTTGATGATGATGTATTAATGAGGCGCAGCCTGGCGTTCAACCTGGAGCAGGCAGGATATCACACCAGCACTGCTGAAAGCGCTGAAACGGCACTTTCGAAGGTGCGCCTGGAAAAGCCAGACCTGGTGCTGCTGGATATTGGCCTGCCCGGTATGGATGGATTGGATGCTATGCGCCAGCTTAAGCAGCAGTTTGACCTGCCGGTGATTTTTCTGACCGCCCGCCGACGCGAGCTCGATGAAGCCTTGGGGTTGGAGCTGGGTGGGGATGACTATATCACCAAGCCATTTGATCTAAATGTTTTGGTTGCACATGTAAAAGCTGTTTTACGCCGTTTTGATCGGGCTGCAAGCCTCTCATCAGCTCAGGCAGCTTCAGACCATAAGCCTCTGGAATTGGGTGACCTGGTGGTTGACCCTTTCACCCATATCGTGACCGTGGCGGGAAAACTGATTGACTTACCCCGCCGTGAATTCGACCTTTTACACGCCATGGCACTCCAGCCAGGGCGTGTTTTCTCGGTCGATGAGCTCCTAGGCATGGTGTGGGGAGCTGAGTTTATAGGACAGCCGCAGGTGGTTTATGTGCATATCCGCTGGCTGCGGGAAAAAATTGAACAGGTCCCGAGCCATCCGCGCCGTATCCTGACCGTGCGCGGCGTGGGCTACAAGCTGGTCGTGGAGGCTGTGTAATGTTCCGCAGCCTGCGTTCACGCCTGATCCTAAGCCAGGTGATCCCCCTGCTGGTGATCATCCCAATCATGGGTGTAGCTCTGGTAAGGCTCATCGAAACGCGCGTCTTGCTGCCCAGCCTTTCAAGGGCTTTAATGAATAATGCGGTGCTGATGGCAAATCTTGCCGGAAATGAGCAGGAGCTGTGGTCCAATCCAGCTTATGCAGATTATTATCTGACCCATTTAAGGCAAAATATTACTACACAGGTGATGTTCCTCACCCCGGATGGGCAGCTGATGGCATCGTCTGATCCGTCTGATTCAGGCTTGCTTGGTCTATTTTTTGATGTTGAAGGGGTATCGAAGGCACGCGCGGGGCAAGTTGCTAGCTATATTTATAACAACAAAGCCTCCCCATCCGAAGTCATCGATGTATTTGTGCCTGTGATCAATCAAAACCAGCAAATGGTGGGTATACTGCGTATGTCCTATACCTATAACACCATCTATTCTGAGCTTGTTCAATCACGCTATGTTATCTATGGCATCCTGGCAGTCGGACTGTTGGTTGGCATCATCCTGGGCTGGAGCCTGGCATTGAATTTAAGCCGGCCTCTTGGCCAGGTTACCCAGGCGATCAATGACCTTGCGCGCGGCAACCGGCAGGCCCAAGTGGTGGCAGGTGGACCTGAAGAAATTCAGCTGTTGGCGCAGTCGTTCAATTCGTTAAGCGAGCGTTTAAGCAGCCTGGAAAAAGCCCGCCGGCAGCTGCTGGCAAACCTGGTACATGAGCTAGGCCGCCCCTTGGGAGCCATCCGTTCCGCCATCCAGGCATTGGCGGGAGGTGCTGGTAACAACCCAGGACTCCTGAAAGAGCTGACCAGTGGGATGGATGATCAGGCTGTCCGATTGCAGCACTTATTGGACGACCTGGCTCACCTGCATGACCAGGTATTGGGAACCCTGGAGCTGGATTACCAACCCGTTGCAATGAGTGAATGGCTTGTAAAACTGCTGCGTCCCTGGCAAGGAGCTGCCGAGGCCAAGCACCTCAATTGGAGAACCGATATTCCTTCAGATTTGCCCGTGGTCATGATCGACCCCCTCCGCATCGCATCAGCTGTGGAAAACCTGGTCAGCAATGCGATCAAGTATACGCCCGGAGGTGGGGAGGTGGTGGTTAGCAGTGTGCTGGAAGCATTTGAAATCTTGATCTCAATACAAGACAACGGACCAGGGATCGACATGAATGAACAGGAAAAGATCTTTGAGCCATTCTATCGCGGCAACCAGGGGAAGCGATTCAAGCAAGGGATGGGGCTGGGTTTGAGCATCGCCTGCGACGTGGTGGAAGCCCATGGTGGTACGATCAACCTGGAATCCGATCCAGGAAAAGGCAGCATTTTCACAATTCACCTTCCCCTAGTGAGAGCAGAGCCTCGAGATTCCACAGCGTAATCTACTTCTCCCTTTGTTGTAAATCACCTCAGATTTAAAACCATCGAACCGGAAAATTATTCGTGGAAGGGGCGCGAACATTCTTGCGGGGGCCAGACTTCGTGCTTATACATGTGTCAAAGGGTATACTCATCCAGGAATCTGATCTGGAGCTACGATCGATAATAGTCTACCCTTGCAAAGACCTGTTTTTCATGTTGTTGCGAGGGGTGGTTAAATTTCTCGACCTGAAGCAATCATCTAGCGTATCTAGAAATCATATCGCAGATAAAACTCTTTTGAATGCATAATTCCTTTTTTCCAGAGAAGAAGTTTAATTTTCCCTCAGCGCCTCGCTCGCAGAAAGAGCTCGCGATGTTCCACTCGGGACACAGGCTGTACAAATAAGGCTCGGCTCGCATTGACGACCATTGGGCAGGTTTTATCCACTCCTTCAATTTCATAAGGTTTCCTTAAGCTGTGGATAGAACTGGGTTAAGGACAGTAAACACAGGACGGGCTATGATAATGGCATAAGAAAAGTAAATCATCTTAGCCATAAAACGGAAGGAAAATATGAAAAAGAATCTTTTCAGTATAACCAGTGTATTACTTGTATCGGTATTTGCCTTATCAGCCTGCGGTGGAATGTCGGATATCGCATCGATTGTTTCCAGCCAGCTTGAAAGTGCACAAGCAGCCGGTGAATCATTAACACAGGTTGTTCCCTCGGATTCAGATACCAGCGCAACGACAGGTTTATCCAAATCCAAGGAGAATTCAACGGCTGATTCAACCGCTTTAACCAACGGTTCAGACTTGTTGGCGGCATATGAAAATGCGCTAATGAATGTTTATGAAATGGTCGGCCCGCAGGTGGTGAATATCATGGTTCGGTCAGAAACCAATCCAAGTGATCTACAAAATATCCCTGGAATGGAAAACATCCCAGGATTCGAAGATATACCCAACCTGGAGATTCCACAATTTAACCAGGGATTAGGCTCTGGTTTTATCTGGGATACCGATGGAAATATCGTCACCAACAACCATGTTGTGGATGGCGCTAGCGAAATACTGGTCACCTTCTCCGACGGAACGACTGTCCCGGCGACTGTTTTGGGAGCTGATCCTTACAGTGACCTGGCGGTCGTCAAGGTGGATGCATCAGCTGATATGCTCAAACCGGTAAGCATGGGCGATTCTACCCAGCTGAAGGTGGGTGAGATTGCCATAGCGATTGGCAATCCATTTGGACTTGAAGGGACCATGACGGTGGGTAATGTCAGCGCGCTCGGACGCAGCCTACCAGCCAGCCAGGTTGACCAGAACAGCGGTGCCAGCTATTCCATCCCACTCGTGATCCAAACCGATGCTTCCGTGAACCCGGGAAACTCGGGTGGTGTATTGGTAAACGACTTGGGTGAGGTGATCGGTGTAACATTCGCCATCGAGTCGGCCAGTGGTTCCAGTGCAGGTATAGGCTTCGCCATCCCGGCAGAGATCGTCATGAAAGTCGTTCCATCTTTGATCTCAAATGGCAAGTATGAGCATCCCTATCTAGGCATCAGTGGGAATAGCATGACTCCAGATGTAGCTGAGGCGATGAATCTACCGTCTGATACACGCGGTGCACTGGTACAAACCATATCAGCTGGTGGTCCTTCTGAGATAGCCGGATTGCAACCCAGCACAACTTCAGTGACTATTAGTGGTGTCGACGGCACTGTGGGTGGTGATGTTATCACTGCTATTGACGGGCAACCCATTAAAAACATGTCGGATATCATCGCATACCTGGCGGTCCACACCCAGGTTGGGCAGACAATAACCCTTTCAGTCCTGCGCGATGGTCAGACTAGGACCGTTGAAGTTACTTTGGGCAGCCGCCCGACTCAATAAAGTGAAGTATTTAGCCCATCTATCTCCCTCAAATCATATTTGGTTTGAGGGAGATAGAAACTTTATAAAAAGGTAGATAAATGTTCAATCGGCGTGGAGTTCGTGTAGTATTAGCTCTCTTCTTACTAATGGTCTTCCTGGTAACCGGATTTACGGGGGGAGTGCTGGTGGACCATTTCTTGATTCCTCCCACCATCGCTGTCGCCAGTGCTCCAACCCAAGACGGTGGGCTGAATTTGGTTAACCAGGCATACCAGATCATCCAGCAGTATTATGTAGCCCGTGAAACAGTCAACCAGACACAGCTCGAATACGGCGCCATCAGCGGGATGGTCGATGCACTGGGAGATACCGGGCACAGCCGCTTTTTAACCCCTGAAATGGTCAAGGAAGAACAAAACTTCACCCAGGGAGCCTTTGAAGGCATCGGTGCGGAAGTAACAGAGAAGGATGGTCAGGTGGTCATCGTGGCACCCATGGATGGATCCCCTGCATCGGCAGCCGGTGTCAAACCGGGAGATATCATCGTGAAAGTAGGTGGCGTTGATATGACCGGCAAGAGCATCGACCAGGTGATCAGCAAGGTGTTGGGTCCAGCCGGCACAACGGTAACCATCTCGCTGCAGGATCCAAAAACCAGGGTGATCAGGGATGTGACCATCACCCGGGCAAAGATTAATCTCCAGAATGTGTCTTGGTATATGCTACCCGGTACGGCCGTCGCCCACTTGAAGATATCTGCTTTCAGCAATGGTGTCACGAAGGATTTGCAGGCTGCCCTGAAGCAGATCCAGGCTGAAGGTGCTACAGGCATCGTGCTTGACCTGCGCAACGACCCGGGTGGCCTGTTGGATGAATCCATCGGTGTAGCCAGCCAGTTCATTGGCAGTGGAAATGTTCTCATAGCCAGAGATGCACAGGGGCAGGAAAAAGCCATATCCGTTGACCCGGGTGGACTGGCTTTGAACACCCCATTGGTGGTCCTGGTGAATCAGGGTACAGCCAGTGCAGCTGAAATTGTTGCCGGCGCTATTCAGGATGCCCAGCGTGGTATTTTAGTTGGTGAAACTACCTTCGGCACCGGGACAGTGCTAAACCACTTTGATCTCACGGATGGTTCCGAGATATTATTGGCAACCCAGGAATGGCTCACTCCCAACGGGCGGGTCATCTGGCACCAGGGAATTGCTCCCGATGTAAGTGTTAGCATGACTGCAGATGTAATCCCATTGATCCCCTCGATGGAAAAGACTATGACAGACTCTCAGCTGCAAAGCAGCCAGGATGTCCAGCTATTGAAAGCCATCGAAATCCTTTCACAGGGGGGCAAATAAAGTTAATTTAGGGATGCGAGAGAATTGGTAAGACCATCCTCCCTGGAAGCCTCTACTCCCTTCCGGGGAGGGTGTTATTAAAGACTTAAGGGTTATCGCGCAATTTTTCGTGCAATTCCTCATATAAACCGCCAATTCAGGCGGTTTTTTCATTGTTTTTGCTACTAATATGGGGTCAATCTTCATTTTCCGTTGCATTTATTAATTTGGGTGCAGTTCGGGTGCAATTGGGTGCAGTACTATCGGTGTTACTAGATCATCAATTAGATGTGCAGCCTCGGTTTGCATACTAGGGATCAAATGACCATATACATCGAGAGTGATTGATGTTTTGGAATGCCCTAATCGCCTGGATACAACAATTGGCGGTATGCCATTGTTTAGCATCAAGGAAGCTGCTGTGTGCCGTAAATCGTGGAAACGTATCTTGGGTAATCCAGCATCCTTGACTAGGTTATGAAATACCTCTTGCAGGTTACGCCTGTTAATTGGTCCACCATGCCTATTACTGAAAATCAACCCATTCTCTACCCACATATCCCCAGCTTTGCGTCGTAACGCTTGTTGTTGTTCATAATGGCTATGTAATCTACCTATAGTCTTTTCACCAAGCTCAATCGATCGTTTTCCAAACCTTGTTTTCAGGGCAGAAAATCTTAATTCGTTTTTATCAGTATAGACAAGCTGCCGTTCTACTTTAATGCTATACCTTATCCAATCTAGGTCATCCCATTTCAATCCCAGCAATTCCATTTGTCGCATACCTGTAACAATTGCCAGGTGGAAAAGTGCCTCCCATCGATGACCAAATGCTGCAACCAGAAACTGATTAACCTGGCTCTCATTGAGAATCATCATTTCGTTCATTGGTTCGTTAGAGTCACAAATATCCATAGAAAGGGTTGCAAAAAGAGAGAGTTCCGATCTATATTGTAGTTGACGAAAACTCAACACAGAAAGGAACTCTCAGATGACAGAAAA
>Ga0209253_10004273_pt1 | contig 12468 bp, 9 predicted proteins | sample FrelakmetBRP12BR_FD_187145 | JGI IMG/M metagenome (GOLD analysis project Ga0209253, IMG submission 187145) | Freshwater lake sediment microbial communities from the University of Notre Dame, USA, for methane emissions studies - BRP12 BR (SPAdes)... | ecosystem: Environmental > Aquatic >...
GAGCAAAGAACGCAAACGACTTCCTCGGTCGCTGAAGACCATTCAACCGAACGCGGCCGGCATCGATCTCGGTTCGCGCGAACACTGGGTTTGCGGCCCGCAGCGGGAGGACGGAAGCCCAAACGTAGAGCGTTTCGGCACCACGACCCCCGATCTGGTCCAGCTTGCCGACTGGCTTAAGGAGCAGGGGGTGAAGACGGTGGCCATGGAGAGCACCGGCGTCTACTGGATACCGTTGTACGAAATTCTCGACAGCCGTGGATTTGAAGTCCTGCTGGTCAATGCCCGTCATATCAGCAATGTGCCTGGCCGCAAGACCGACATGCTCGACTGCCAGTGGATTCAGCTCCTTCACAGCTGCGGATTACTTCGGGGGTCCTTCCGGCCTTGCGACGACATCTGCCGACTGCGCGCCCTCATCCGGGAACGCAACACCATGGTGGAGCAGCGTTCCGACTGGGTCCGACGCATGCAAAAAGCCCTCGATCAAATGAACGTCTGTGTGCATCATGCGGTTTCAGACATCACGGGTGTCACCGGCATGGCTATTATCCGGGCTATCGTGGAAGGGAAGCGTGACCCACACGCTCTGGCTCGTCTGCGCGATGCTCGTTGCCGCAAATCGGAAAAGCAAATCGCCGACGAGCTGACCGGCAACTGGCGCCCCGAGCACCTGTTCAACCTCCGTCAGGCCTTGAAGATGTATGATCAACTTTGTGCCGTGATCGAGGACTATGACGCCGAGATCCTCACGTACATCACAAAGCATCAGCCCGAGGATGCGGGCCCTACTCCTGCTCCACGGCACTCCTCGAAAGCCAAAGCCAGGAACCTGGCTAAGCGGGGGCAGGAACCTTTGCGCCAAGCGCTCTATGGTTTTTCCGGCTTCGACCTGACGACGATCGACGGGATTGGGGTGGATACTGCTTCGGTGGTTGTCAGTGAGCTCGGTCTGGACTTCAGTATGTTTCCCGACGAGAGCCACTTTGTTTCCTACCTCCGGCTCGCGCCCAATCTGTCCATCAGTGCCGGGAAAAAGGTCCCGAGCAAGTTCAAGCCCACTACTTGTACCCGTGTTTCCACTGCGCTGCGAATGGCGGCCTTAACCTTGCGTAATTCCAAATCCGCGCTCGGCGGTTTCTATCGACGCACTGCCTGGCGAAAAGGAGCCTCGGTCGCGGTTTTCGCCACCGCCCGCAAGCTCGCCCAACTCATTTACCGCCTTGTTCGCTATGGTCAAGCCTATGTCGACACCGGAGTCGAGGCCTACGATGCCCGATTCAATCAGCGTCGCTTGAAATTTTACACAAAAGCTCTCAAGTCAATGGGATACATGGTTCAACCTTTGCCTGAAACCACCCCGGCGCCATGAAGTTTCATACAAGAGGAATCGAGCGCGAGCTCCTCCTCGCCCGAAGCATGCTCTCGCCCGCGACCTGCTGCCTGATCAATCCTGATCGCGAAAGGACCGTAGAAAACGCGTTCGCCGTGACCAAGGAACTCTCCCTGCGCTTGCGAGAACGGCTGAACCTCCTGTAGGGGCCTGTCAGACACTACGCTCCCCGAGTTCCCTTCCCCTGCAATGGGAGAGTCGCCGATCCACCTGCCATATCCCCCCGGGGCGGGACCATGGCACAGCCGAGGATGAGAGCGCGAAAACCCCCCTCCCCTTGCGGCGGTAGAGGAACGAGACAGGGTGAAGATGGACGGGCTCCCGGTTTCTTGGTGATTGGAGAAAGGAGGCGGACATGGGCCCCGTGGAGGATCTCAGGGCAGAGCACGAGGGCATCCTCTTGATGTTGAGAATTCTTGAACGAGTGTGCGCGAGGTTCATCCCGGGCGGTCGACTTGACGTGACCCACCTCGACCAGATAATGGAGTTCTTTGTCGTTTTCGTTGACAAATGTCACCACGGGAAAGAGGAAGAATTCCTGTTCCCGGCCCTGGAGGAGGCAGGTGTCCCGAGGGAGGGCGGACCGATCGGCGTGATGCTCAGGGAGCACGCGGCGGGCCGGACCTGTGTGAGCCAGATGAGGCAGACCCTGACAGGTTACAAGGCCGGCGATCCTCGCGCCGGGGAAGGATTTCGACAACACGCTCGTCAGTACACCGAACTCCTTCGCCAGCATATTGACAAGGAAAACAACGTGCTTTTCGTGATGGCAGAATCACGCCTGCCGAGGGCCAAGCAAGAAGAGTTAGGGAGAGCCTTCGAAAAGCTCGAAAAGGAGAGAATCGGAGAGGGTAAGCACGAGGAATTTCATGCTCTTCTCGATCAGCTACAGAAGGAGTATCTGCGCTGATCCGGGATGGATCGTGATAGGGAACGAGATTTCGAAAGCTCGCGGGGAAGGTTGCCATGGAGAAAGAAGAATTTAAGAGGCTGATCGCGGTACGGGACAAGGAATATACGATATTCGATATCAACCTGCTTGAGAAAAAGGGAATAGGCGACACCAGGAGACTGCCTTTTTCAATCAAAATTCTTGTTGAGAACGTCCTGAGGAAGTTTGACGGCCGCACGGTCCGGGAACAGGATCTTATCAATATAGCCAGGTGGCAACGGAGATATTCGGAGCCCATCGACATCCCTTATCATCCGGCTCGGGTTCTCATGCAGGATTTCACCGGGGTGCCTGCTGTCGTCGATCTGGTTGCCATGCGGGATGCGGTGCGAGAGCTTGGCGGTGATCCCCGCAGGATCAATCCCCTCGTGCCCGTTGAATTGATTGTCGATCACTCCGTCCAGGTGGACTACTTCGGAACGGCAGACTCTCTGATGAAGAATGTTGCCAAGGAATACGAGAGAAACGGCGAGAGGTACTCCCTTCTGAAGTGGGCTCAGAAGAACTTTGCCAACTTTAGGGTCGTTCCTCCTAACTCCGGGATCTGCCACCAGGTCAACCTCGAGTATTTGGGGCGGGTTGTTGTTGCCGAAGAGGCTGAAGGAAAGGCCCTGGCGTATCCCGACACGCTGGTCGGGACCGATTCACACACGACCATGATCAACGCCCTTGGCGTCCTGGGCTGGGGAGTCGGTGGAATCGAGGCCGAGGCAGTGATGCTCGGGCAGCCTTATTATCTGTCAATCCCCGAGGTTGTCGGGGTCAGGATGGTCGGCCGGTTGAATCCGGGGGTCACCGCCACCGACCTTGTGCTTGCCATCACCGAGCTACTGAGGAGGCACAAGGTGGTAGAAAAGTTCGTCGAGTACTTCGGCCCGGGAATGACAACTCTTGCTGTTCCCGATCGGGCGACAATCGCCAACATGACCCCGGAGTATGGGGCGACCGTGGGCTTCTTCCCGGTGGATGAGAAGACCATCGAATACTTGAAGACCACGGATCGAGAAAACCGGGCAGAGCTTGTCAATGGCTACACGAAAGCGCTCGGGCTGTTCTACACGGCTGAAAAAGATCCGGAGTACTCCGAGGTGGTGGAGCTGGATCTCGCCACGGTCCAGCCCGCGGTCGCCGGCCCGGCGAGACCGCAGGACAGAATTGTCCTCACCGACTTGAAGACCCGCGTCGCGGAAATAGTCGACGGCAGATACGAGCGTAACGGTGGTCTCGTCGATGTTTGTCGATTTCACGATGAGTCGGGCTGTTTCCGTTTTCGCGATGAGCCTTGCAAGCCGGGCAGCACGAGATTGCACGAGCTCAATTTGAGCGGAGAGATGACAGCGATAGGCGATGGCAGTCTCGTCATCGCCGCCATCACCTCGTGTACGAACACGTCGAATCCATCAGTCTTGCTCGGAGCCGGGTTCATGGCAAGAAAAGCCGTGGCCCGCGGGCTCCGGGTTCCCTCTTATGTGAAGACTTCCCTTGCCCCGGGTTCGAAGGTGGTGACTGACTACCTTCAGGCTTCCGGGCTCATGCCATACCTCGAGGCCCTCGGTTTCCATCCCGTCGGCTTCGGCTGCACGACCTGTATCGGGAACAGCGGCCCCCTCCACCCGGAACTGGAACGAGCGATCTCGACGCACAACCTGGCCGTTGCCGCTGTCCTCTCGGGCAACCGAAACTTCGAGGCCAGGATCCATCAGAGCGTCAGGTGGAATTTTCTGGCCTCGCCGATGCTCGTTGTGGCCTTTGCCATAGCCGGGACGGTTAATATTGACCTGTCGACGCAGCCTCTCGGGTGTGACCCAAACGGTACCTCAGTTTATCTCAAAGATATCTGGCCCACCTCCGAGGAGATCGACGAACTCGTCGCAAAGCACGTGAAACAGAAGTTCTTCCGGAGAACCTACAAGCGAATCTTCGAGGGCGACGCGTTCTGGAAGAATCTACCCGTTAAGGCGAGCACGACCTATGATTGGGAAGAGCGCTCCACCTATATCAGGAAACCTCCTTATTTTGAGGGTTTCGGTTTTGCTTCGACCAGGCCCGCGGATCTCAAGGGCGCCCGAGCCCTCCTCTTGCTGGGCGACTCCGTCACCACCGACCACATATCCCCTGCGGGAGCTATCCCGGCCCAGTATCCTGCAGGTCAGCACCTCATGAGCAGGAACGTTCCGCCCGAGGGTTTCAACTCCTACGGCTCCAGGAGGGGCAATCATGAGGTCATGATGAGAGGCACCTTCGCAAATATCAGAATCAAGAACAATCTGGTGGAGCCGATGGAGGGTGGCTTCACCCTCAAGTTCCCCGAAAATGAACGGCTCTACGTGTACGATGCGGCGATGCGCTACCGGGATGAAGGTACACCGCTCATAGTACTCGCAGGCAAGGAGTACGGAACCGGTTCCTCAAGGGATTGGGCCGCAAAGGGAACCCAGCTTCTTGGGGTGAAGGCAATAATCGCCGAATCTTATGAACGTATTCACCGCAGTAACCTAGTGGGGATGGGTGTATTGCCCTTCGTATTCACGGAAGGCCAGAACTGGAGACGCCTCGGGTTGGACGGCTCCGAGACATTTTCGATCATCGGTATCGAGAACATGCAACCCAGAAAGGTGCTCCAGGTACGGGCGGCAAAAAGGGACGGAAGTGAAACTGGCTTTGAAGTAATGGCGAGGCTGGATACGGGAATCGAGGTGGAATATTTCGCCAATGGTGGTATTCTGCCATGCGCCCTGCGAAAGATACTGGAAAAAGGACCGAGCTGAAACGAGAGGAGAGAAGCCGTGGCGAGAGCACTTGTCGTGTTCGCTAGCAGGATCGGGACAACCCAGAAGATTGCCGAGCTCATTGCCGAGGGTCTTCGCTCAACGGGGGCTGAGGCGACCGTCGTCCCTGCCTCTACCATCAAGCGTGAGGCGGATCTCGAAGGATACGACGCCTATGTCTTCGGATCCGCCACCTACCATGGAGAGATGATGCAGCCCATGAAGACGTTCCTCTTCCTTGCAGAAAAGGCCCGTCTTGAAGGTAAGGTAGGCGGAGCCTTCGGGGCCTACGGCTGGAGTGGGGAAGCCCTCGTTCGCGTTTTCGAGACCATGAAGAATGTGTTCAACATGAAGATGGTCAGCCAACCCCTCCGCCTGAAATCCACTGCTGTCGGAGGCGGCGCCGATATGGCCCGCAAGTACGGCTGTGAAATCGGCGAGAAATTGAAGCAGTGACCCGATTACTCCTGGTGGCACGGCCTCTACGAGTTGAAGCGGCGCTTCGGCCGCACCGCGGGGGCCGCGGCTTCCCGGCGGCAGCACAGGGCCGTCGAGCACCACCGCGAGGTCCCGGGAAGATTTGAGAAGTAAGGGGCGAGAAAACAAAAAGGGAAGGACGCTCGCTCAGTCCTTCCCCCTGTGCCGATTCCATTGCTCCCCAATTTAGTTCAGAGAAAGGGGTTTTGTCCCTAAAAGGGGGGTTATCCCTTTATCCGTCCCTATCGGGTTGCTTACTTGGCTTCCTTTACAGCGGTGACCGTCAGGACCTTCTTGCCATCCTTCTCGGCAACGATGCCGGTGGCAACAACCTTCTTGCCAACCATCTTGGACATATCCATACCGGCACACATGTACTCGCCATCAGCAGCCTTGAGCATCATGCCCATCTTGCCCTTCTCTACCGTGCCGGTGATGTCCTTGGCAGCAGGAGCCGGAGCAGGAGCCGGGGCAGCAGCAGGAGCGGGGGCAGCAGCAGGAGCGGGGGCAGCGGGCTTCGCCTGGGCCATCGCCATTCCAGCCAGGGCAACAAATGCAAACACTGCGCAAACTACGATACTGATAATCTTCTTCATGTTCTCCTCCCTCTCGCGAGTTCGTTAGTCAGCAAACACCGTTCTGTTAGCCTTACAACCCCAATCCCTTCTTTCGCGCGGTGGAGAGAAAGCGCCGGGTCTTCGCGATGTCGCTGTCACACTGCAGCTTTGGTTTCGCCCGCCCGGCTTTCCCTCCTCGCACAAAAGACCAACCTTTGTGTGACCTCTAACGGTCAGGGAGCTCGGCGTCCGCAGAAGTGAGCAATAGCCATGCCATATTTGCAAAGATATTGATTTCTTTAGATTTCCTTCACTTTAGGAAAAATTGATCGGAATTTGTGCTTCCGATTTAATTTCAGACCTCTTTCGTGCCCCTCAGGATCCGCTGCTCATACCACACGGAACCATTATGAAAATCCAGAAATATGAACTCCAAGGACCGATCCGTATCTCACCGGAACTCATTGTTCCTATTTTGGCGAGTCCACAACACCCCTGTTCCTCCCGGGAGCCAACGCCCCGCCTCGGTCGGGAGCCTATCTCGTGAACAAGAGAACCGTTTTTCAGCAACCTGCCAGACGAGAGGAGGGGCGGGGAGTGGAAGTTCTTGGCTCTTTTTTCAGGGAAAAATTGAAAAGGAGAGCTTGCTGTCCTAATATTAGTGATACAAGGGGCGACACTAGGTGTCGCTCGAAGGGGTTAAACGCCACCGGGCTGGCAAGGCTGCCGCCCTCATGTGGGTAAATCCAGGCAGGGGAACTGCAAGAGAATACCATGGCACTTCAAAGGGATTGTCTTCAGCAAGACGGTCAGGCGGGCTGCGCTCCTAAAGACGCGACCTCGAAGCAGATGGAATCGTGTTGAGCTCCCCACACCTCCCCGGGTGGGGAGCGCGTCGATGAGGGCGCCTCCTGGTTCTTGGGCTGGAGGGAGACAGGCTCGGGCAGAGTGGCTCGTCTCTCCACCGACATCACCCTGCCCGACCGGCTGGGGGGCTGGGGAGTCAGGTGGGGCATTAACCGGATGCACTACACGGTGCCTGCCGGATTGTACGCCGTCGGCCAACCAGGATCTCAGTCACCGGTCCTGGTTTCTGCTAACTACAAGCTCACCTTCGACCAGCTCCGTCGCGAGCTTGCGGGCAGAGACGTGTGGTTCCTAGTCCTCGAGACCTTCGGCATCAACGTCTGGTGTGCGGCCGGCAAGGGAACCTTCGGCACCCTGGAGCTGATCAATAGGATCAATCGTACCAACTTGCCCACTTTGGTCGCCCACCGCACCCTGATCGTTCCGCAGCTCGGCGCCCCTGGAATCGCCGCGCACGAGATCAAGAAGGCGACGGGGTTCAAGGTTCAATATGGTCCGATCCGAGCTGAGGATCTCCCGGAGTTCCTGGACCGGGGGATGGAGGCAACGCCGGCGATGAGACGCGCTCGCTTCCGTCTCAGGGATCGCCTGGTGCTGATCCCGGTGGAGCTGGTGCAAGCCTGGAAGCCGTCTCTTATCGTCTGCTCGCTCATCCTTCTTTTCAGCGCTCTCACCGTTCGGGACCTCAGGTTCGCTTCACTCCTTTCGGCGGGCCTCCCTCCCATGCTCCTGTACCTCGGGGGGCTGGTCATGGGTTCCGTAGTAACTCCTCTCCTCCTTCCCTGGATTCCCGGACGAGCCTTCTCTCTGAAAGGGGCTCAGGTTGGTCTGCTCTCGGCGATTCTCGCGGCTGTGGTGCTGGGCTCCACCTGGAGGGCGGCCGATCTTGTCGCCCTCTTGCTCATGGCCCCCGCAGTCACCGCTTACTTCGCCCTGAACTTTACGGGCTGCACCACGTTTACTTCCCTCTCGGGAGTGGAAAAAGAGATGCGAATCGCGCTCCCCATGATTATCTTGGCACTCGTCGTCGGCGCTGTCGTCTGGACTGTCGGGATGTTCGCTTGAGGAAACCATGTCACTGCGATACTTGAAAGATGTTGTCACCCTTCAACTGGACGAAGAAAAGTGCAGCGGCTGCGGCATGTGCACCCAGGTCTGCGTCCACGGGGTCTTTGCCGTAAGTGACCGAGTCGCCCACCTTGTCGACAGGAATGCCTGCATGGAGTGTGGCGCTTGCGCCAGGAACTGCCCGGTGGATGCGGTCTCGGTTCGATCTGGTGTCGGCTGTGCCTATGCCGTATGGAAGAGCTGGTTTCGACGAAAGCAAGAAGGCGGTGAGGTCGGTCCCGCCTGCTCTTGAGAAAGACGAGGTGAAAGGCCATGGAACGAAAGACCTTATCTGTGCCCACGATCACCTGCGGCCACTGTGTTATGACCATCGAGCGGGAGCTCGGGGAATTGAAAGGCGTCTCGCGGATAGAAGGGGATCCGGCGGCGAAGAAGATCACAGTGGAGTGGGACGCTCCCGCCACCCTCGAAGCGATCCAGTCCACCCTTCGGGAGATCAACTACCCGGCTGCCGAATAATGGAACGTGAGTCATGGCCGAGGAAAGAGTTGCACTTCCCATCACCGGGATGAGCTGTGCCAACTGCGCCCTTAGCATCGAGCGCAACCTGAAAAAGGTTCGGGGCGTGACGGAGGCGACCGTCAACTTTGCCACAGATCAGGCCTCCGTCTCCTTCGAGACTGGCGAGGTGAGCGTGAGCGACATCGTGGAGCGGGTCCGGGCTGCCGGCTACGGCGTTGCCACGGCCAGGGCAGAGCTCAGCCTCACCGGGATGACCTGCGCCAACTGTGCCATGACCATTGAGCGGACCCTCAGGAAGAAGGTCCCCGGGGTCGTCGCGGCATCGGTTAATTTTGCCAGTGACAAGGCGTCGGTCCAGTACTTTCCCGCAGTGACGAACGTTGAGGCCATGATTGCCGCCATCCAGCGGGCGGGTTACAACGCCTTTCCCACAGGGGAGAAAGAAGAGGGCGAAGATGCCGAGCAGGCGGCCCGTCGAGCGGAGATCGCCTCCCAGACTCGCAAGTTCCTTGTCGGTCTCCTCTGCACCCTGCCTCTCTTCCTTCTCAGTATGGGAAGGGACCTCGGCCTAGTGGGGAGCTGGAGCCACGCCCCCTGGGTCAACTGGCTCTTCCTGGCGCTGGCAACGCCGGTCCAGTTCTATACCGGGTGGGGCTACTACACCGGGGGCTGGAAAAGTCTGCGACTTCGCACCGCCAACATGGACGTGCTGGTCGCCATGGGTTCTTCCGTAGCCTACCTTTACTCGCTGGCAGTGCTTCTTCTGCCCTCGCTGGGTCACCACGTCTACTTCGAGACATCGGCGGTGATCATCACCCTCATCAAGCTCGGCAAGATGCTTGAGTCCAGGGCTAAGAGTCGGACCGGCCAGGCCATCCGAAAGCTCATGGGCCTGCAGCCCAAGACGGCAACCGTCGTGCGGTCGGGAAAGGAAGAGCAAATTCCTCTGCGTCAGGTCGCCGTGGGCGACCTTGTCCTGGTCCGTCCCGGAGAGCGGATCCCGGTGGACGGTGAAATCATTGACGGAAGTTCGGCCGTCGACGAATCCATGTTGACCGGTGAGCCGATGCCGGTGGACAAAGGGATGGGCGCCCGGGTAGCCGCGGGGACCATCAACGGCGAGGGCCGGCTCAAGTTTCGTGCTACCAGGGTGGGAAAGGATACCGCCCTGGCGCAGATCATTCGCCTGGTCCAGGAGGCCCAGGGGAGCAAGGCGCCTATCCAGGCCCTCGCCGATCGTGTCGCCTCCGTGTTTGTCCCAGCGGTCATGGGCACGGCCCTGCTCACCTTCATCCTCTGGTGGAGCGTCGGCGGTGACTTCGTTACGGCCATGATCCGCCTGGTGGCGGTCCTCATCATCGCTTGCCCCTGCGCCCTCGGGTTGGCCACGCCCACAGCCATCATGGCCGGAACCGGCAAGGGTGCGGAGAAGGGGATCCTCTTCAAGAACAGCCAGGCCCTCCAACAGGCAACCAGGCTCGATGTCATCGTTCTCGACAAGACCGGAACCATAACCGCGGGGAAGCCGGCTGTCGCTGATCTCGTCCCCTTGTCACGCTCCGGCCCCGGGCTCGGCGAGGGCGAGCTGCTAAGGGTCGCCGCTTCCGTGGAGCGAGGCTCGGAACATCCCCTCGGGCGGGCCATCACGCGGGAGGCGGAGCGACAGGGCCTCGAGCTCGGGGAACCTGTGGACTTCCGGGCTTCAGGAGGTCACGGTGTCCAGGCCAGGGTGGACGGGTGGATGGTCCACGTGGGGAAACCGGCCTGGTTCGTGGAGTTGGGCTACAGCCTCGATGGCCATACCGCTGAGATTCAAACCCTCCAGGACGCAGGGAAGACCGTCATGGTGGTTGGGGTGGACCAGGCTGTCGCCGGCCTCATCGCCGTTGCCGACTCCGTGAAGCCCGAGGCCCGCGACGCCGTGGCGGAACTGAGGCAGCAGCATATCAAGGTGGTCATGCTCACCGGCGATACGATCCAGACCGCCCGCTCCATCGCCGCCCAGGTCCAGGTGGACGAGGTTCTCGCCGAGGTGCGGCCCGAGGAAAAGGCGCAGAAGGTGAAAGAGCTGCAGCGAGAGGGCCATCTCGTGGCCATGGTCGGGGACGGCATCAACGACGCTCCCGCCCTGGCCCAGGCCGATGTGGGCATGGCCATCGGGACAGGAACGGATGTGGCCATCGAGGCAGCGGACGTCATTCTGGCAAGCGGAAACCTCCTGGGAGTCCCCCGGGCGGTGCACCTGAGTCGCGCCACCATGAGGACCGTGAGACAGAACCTCTTTTGGGCCTTTTTCTACAACATCATCCTCATACCCCTTGCTGCGGGAGTGCTCTACCCCGTCGCCTCCCTTCCCCTCTTCCTCAGGCAGCTTCACCCCATCCTGGCCGCGCTGGCCATGGCCTTCAGCAGCGTCACCGTGGTCTCCAACAGCCTCCGCCTCTACCGGGCCAAGATCAGCTAGCCGGTTGCTCAAGAACCCTGCCATTCTCGTAGAGAGTGGGAACGGCGGAGATGGGGTGATCCCTGAGGCAAGGCGCATCTGGAGCCACCTCTTAATCGCCAGTCCTCGGAAAACCTTCCCGAATACTCTGCCTTGGCTCTGCTGTCGGCCGGAACACCACGAGCTTATTCATGGTGCGACTATGCGGCCTTGCCGACGAGATCACCCCGTCTCGCGCTATCCTTAGCGCTGAAGCAAAGCTTTCCAGCAACCTGCTAGAAATGCTTGGAATCCGGGATCTTAGAAGCCGCACCCCTCGGGTCGGCACCAGGTTGACCGCCTCCGCGCAGGAAGTGTATCATATTCAAATATCTTCGCCCCCGGCACGCAAGGGATTCACTGCCGTGAAGATCATCCTCTTCTACTCCCCCTCGTTCTGGTTCAAGACCTACGAGAAGGTACTGGAGCAAGCGCCCGAGCAGGACACGGAGGCCGAGTGCCGCCAGGCGGTGGTCGTCTTCTACCAAGTCGAGGAGGGTGATCCGGAGCGCCGGAGCAAGGTGCTCACCAAGCTGATCAAGAACATCAAGTGGCTAGCAGGGAAGTTTGACTCCTGCACCGTGGTCCTCCATTCGTTCAATCACCTCTCCATGAGCAAGGCGCCCGCGGAGTTCGCCGAGCCCCTCATGGAGGATGCCAGGAAACGCTTGGAAGAGAGCGGTTACTCGGTCACCGTGACCCCCTTCGGGTATCTCAACGAATGGAAGCTCCACGTGGCGGGTGAATCTCTGGCCAAGGTGTTCAAGGACCTGTGAAACGGTGGGGCTGTGACGGGGCACCGGCGGAACTAGGTTCGGCGGCGGCGTTTCTTCGGCGCTGCCGCGTTTCGAGGGAGGCGGAAACGACCGCCATGGTAGGAAGCTCAACGAGGCGTGGAATCCTGTTCCTGGGGGTATCTCTGGTGGGACTGCTGACGATCGGCTGCAACTGGTTTATCGAGAGCCAGGTTTTCTTCCCCGAAAAGACCATGACCCACACTCCGGCGACTGTGCGCCTTCCCTACGAGGACATCCGGTTTGCCACAAGCGACGGGGAAAGTCTGCACGGGTGGCTGGTTCTCGCCCACCCGGTCAGGTATCTCCTCGTTCACTGCCACGGGAATGCCGGAAACATCTCCCACCGGGTTGACATCCTCAAAGGGTTCCATGATTACGGGGTCAGCGTCTTCATGTTCGACTACCGCGGCTACGGCGAGAGCTCCGGCCGGATCAGCGAAAAAGGCTTTTACCTCGACGCCGAGGCGGCAGGTCGCATTGCGAGGGAACAGGCAGACCGCTACGGGGCCAAGCTCATCGTTTCCGGCCACTCCCTGGGGGGGATTGCCGCGGTCCACATCAGCGCAACGGAAAGATGCGACGGGG
>Ga0209253_10004274_pt1 | contig 12467 bp, 11 predicted proteins | sample FrelakmetBRP12BR_FD_187145 | JGI IMG/M metagenome (GOLD analysis project Ga0209253, IMG submission 187145) | Freshwater lake sediment microbial communities from the University of Notre Dame, USA, for methane emissions studies - BRP12 BR (SPAdes)... | ecosystem: Environmental > Aquatic >...
GCCGACCGCATCGCTGTTTGCAGTCTGGAAAAAAGGCTTTCCCGGCGGCCGTAACCTGTGAAGCGCGCTCAACGCGGTCACGCCGCGAGGGGAGGAAACACCGAGCGCAACGACGCGGGCACTTCCTGCACATGCCGCGCGCCGAAGGCCGGCCGCGTATCGAGCGTCGACTTGAGTTCTTCGTCCGCCTCGGAAGCCTCGTGCGCCAGCTGTGCGTCGTAACGACGGCGGCGATCCGGATCAGACAGCACTTCGTACGCTGCGTGAATCATCCGCACGAGGCCGGACAAGTCCTGACCTGCGTCCGTCGCGCCGAACTGGAAGCGCTCGAGGATGGCGGCATACGCAGCCTCGATGCGCGCGGGGCTCGCGCCGGGCGCCAGGTCGAGGTAATCGTAGTGTGTGTAGGTCACGAGAGCGTCTCCTGTCTGGATCGGGCGGGACAAGAACCCTTGATGACCTTCCATCAGCAGTAAGCGTGCCAAGCGGGCGCAGGATCGCGCAATGCTATGAAAATGCGAGGAAAGTCAGGAGTTGTGGCGAACAAATTCGCGCGCTTCGCGCCAGCCGCACGCCGCGCTGGACCGGGTCGGGACTAGAGCATCGCGAGCGGCCTGGCGCGTGCCGGCGGCGGAAACAGCCGGTCCAGCGCCGCGAGCGTCGCAGCGGGCAGACGAACGTCGGCCGCGGCACGACATTCGGCGATGCGCGCGACGTTCGAGGTCTTCGGTATCGCGAAGACGCCCGTTTGCGCGAGCAGCCACGCTAACGCGAGTTGCGCCGGAGTGACGTTGAGCGGCGCGGCAAGAGTTGCCAATTTTCGGTCGGTCAGCAACGCACCCTGCCCGAATGGCGAATACGCGATGATCGGCATCGCATGCTGCTGGCATAGCGCGCGCAGTTTCCATTCGATGCCGCGCTCCGCGAGGTTGTAGAGCACCTGATTGCTCGCACAGTGCGCACCGTCGGGAAGTGCCAGCAGTTCCTGCATGTCGGCGACGTCGAAGTTCGAGACACCCCAGCGCACGATCTTGCCGGCGCGCCGCAGCCGCTCGAAAGCGTCGACGGTCTCGGCGAGCGGATGTTCGCCGCGCCAATGCAGCAGGTACAGGTCGATGCGGTCGGTGGCGAGGCGCGCGAGGCTGCGCTCGCACGCGGCGATCGTGCCCTTGGCGCTCGCGTTGTGCGGATAGACCTTGCTCACGATGAATACGTCGTCGCGGTGGCCGGCGACCGCGCGCGCCACGACGCGCTCCGCGCCGCCGTCGCCATACATCTCGGCCGTGTCGATCAGCGTCATGCCGTGCGCGAGCGCCGCTGCGAGCGCCGCCGCTTCGCCGTCCGCGTCGCGGCGGCGCTCGCCCATGCGCCACGTGCCGACGCCCAGCGCCGGCACCCGCGTTCCGTCGGCGAATGCCACCGTCGGCATTGCAGTGGATTTCGTCATGACCGAAGCATAAAGGCTGGCGCACTGTCGTGCACAGTCCAGTAGAATCCGGCGGATGCCCGTACGTGAGTGCGGGCGCGATTTGATCCGACGACTCGATCCGACTTCCGCCACCGTCCGATTCGATGCCCCTCGATCGTCCGCCGCCATCGGGTCTTCACGTCGTGCGGGGCGCATGCCCGCACGATTGCCCCGACACGTGCGCGCTGCTCACCACCGTGCAGGACGGCCGCGCCATCGCCATCCGCGGCGCGCCGGACCATCCGGCGACCGGCGGGGTCCTCTGCACGAAGGTCGCGCGCTACCTCGACCGCACATACTCGGACCAGCGCGTGCTGCACCCGATGCGCCGCGTCGGCCGCAAGGGCGACGGCCGGTTCGAGCGCATCAGCTGGGACGAGGCGCTCGCGACGATCGCGAAGGAATTCGGCGCGATCGCGGCGTCGCCCGACGGCCCCGAGGCGATCGTGCCGTACAGCTATGCCGGCACGATGGGCCTGCTGCAGTACGGGTCGATGGACCGCCGCTTCTTCCACCGGCTGGGCGCGTCGCTGCTCGACCGCACGATCTGCGCCGCGGCCGGCAAGGCCGGCTGGACCGCGACGATCGGCGCGGCGACGGGCATGGATTTCGAGCAATTCGCGAACAGCAGGCTGATCCTGATCTGGGGCAGCAACCCCATCGCGTCGAACCTGCACTTCTGGACGCGCGCGCAGGAGGCGAAGCGCCGCGGCGCGCGCCTGGTCGCGATCGATCCGTACCGCAGCGCGACCGCCGACAAGTGCCACCAGCACGTCGCGCTGCTCCCCGGCACCGACGGCGCGCTGGCGCTCGGCCTGATGCACGTGCTGATCGCGGACGGCCTCATCGACCGCGATTACGTCGACCGGTACACGGCGGGCTTCCCGGATCTCGCGGCGCGCGCGGCGACGTGGACGCCCGAGCGTGTCGCCGCCACGTGCGGGATCACCGCCGCAGAGGTCGTGGCGCTCGCGCGCGAATACGGGACGACGAGGCCTGCCGCGATCCGCGTCAATTACGGCATGCAGCGGGTCGCGGGCGGCGGCAACGCCGTGCGCGCGATTGCGTGCCTGCCTGCGCTGGTGGGTGCGTGGCGCGATCCTGCCGGGGGCGCGCTGCTCTCGACGTCGGGTACGTACCCGGTCGACCATCACGCGCTCGAGCGGCCGGACCTGATCCGCGGCCGGCCGCGCACGATCAACATGAGCGCGATCGGCGATGCGCTGCTCGACCGCACCGACCCGCCGATCCGCGCGATCTACGTCTACAACTCGAACCCGGTGGCCGTCGCGCCCGAGTCGGGCCGCGTCCGCGCAGGCTTCGCGCGCGAGGACCTGTTCTGCGTCGTGCACGAGATCTTCCAGACCGACACCGCCGACTTCGCGGACATCCTGCTGCCCGCGACCACGCAGCTCGAGCAGTTCGACGTGCACACGTCGTACGGACACCTGTACGCGCTCGCGAACAATCCGGCGATCGCGCCGCTGGGCGAGGCGCTGCCCAACACCGAGGTCTTCCGCCAGCTCGCCGCGCGCATGGGCTTCAGCGAGCCCTGCTTCGGCGATTCGGACGAGACGATGGCCCGATCGGCGTGGAAGCGCGACCACGCCGCCGCGCGCGACCTCGATCTCGACGCGCTGCTGCGCACCGGCTGGCAGCGCCTCAACGTGCCCGTCGTGTACGCGCCGTTCGCGCAGGGCAACTACCCGACGCCGTCGGGCAAGTGCGAGTTCGCGAGCTCGACGCTGGCCGCGCAGGGACAGGATCCCCTGCCGGACTTCGTGCCGCCGCGCGAGTCGGCGGCCAGCAACCCCGGCCTCGCGCAGCGCTACCCGCTGGCGTTCATTTCGCCGCCCGCGCGCAACTTCCTGAACACGTCGTTCGCGAACCTGCCGGCGTTCGTCGCCGAGGAGCGCACGCCGCACCTCGATCTCAATGCGGCCGATGCGGCGCCGCGCGGGATCGCCGACGGCGACGTCGTGCGGATCTTCAACGACCGCGGCAGCTTCACGGCCACCGCGCGCGTGACCGGCCGCGCGCGGCCGGGCGTCGCCGTCGCGCCTTCGATCTGGTGGCAGAAGCTCGCCCCCGACGGCCGCAACGCGAACGCCGTCACGTCGCAGGCGCTGACCGACATGGGGCGCGCGGCCACGTTCTACGACTGCTTGGTCGAGGTCGCGCGTGCGTGACACGGCGTCGTCCGCGGCCATCGAGCGCATGGCGGACGAGCTGGCGGTCGCGCAGGCGCCGGAAGTTCGCCTGCCGCTGCTGCTCGTGCTGGCCGACGGCGTGTCCGGCATCGATGCCCGCCGCGCGCTCCTGTACGCGCAGGAGGCCGACGGCATCGCGCAGGTGCAGGGCGATGCGCGTGCCCGCGCCGAGGCGCTGTACCTCGCGGGCCGCTGCGCCGAGCTCCTGCTCGACCACGAAACGGCGCTCGCTGCGTATGGAGAGGCGCTGCACGCGCTCCATGCCACGCAGGACGAGCGCGCGGTCGCCAAGACGCTGCGCGCGATCAGCTTCGTCCACGACACGCTCGGCGACTTCTCGCGTGCGCTCGACTACCAGTTTCGCGCGCTGGAGATCGACCAGCGTACCGGCGACGAGGGCAGCAAGGCGGCGACGCTGCGCACGATCGGCATCGTCTATTCGCGCTCCGGCGACCCGGAGACGGGACTCGACTTCTACCGGCAGAGTCTCGCGCTGTGCCGGTTGCCGCAGGACGCCCAGGAGCGCGGCAAGACGCTCAACAATATCGGCATCAACCTGAAGAACCTCGGCCGGTATGCCGAGGCGCGCGCCGCGCTCGACGAGGCGCACGATCAGTTCGCCGAACTCGGCCTTCCGCTGCAGCAGTCGGCCACGCTCAACAACCTGGGCCTCGTGATGCAGCGGCTCGGCGACCCTGCCGGTGCGGAGCGGACGCTGCGCGAGGCGCTCGAGCTGTCGGAGGCAACCGGCTACCGCTACGGCGTCGCGCACGCGAACCTCGCGCTCGGCAGGCTGTACATCGCGCAGGGCCGCATCGGCGATGCGCGCGGACGGCTCGAAGCGGCGCTGGCCGACAGTGAGCGGCACCGGTTGAAACCCATGCAGTACGAGTGCCACGAGGCGCTCGCCGAGCTGTTCGAGGTGACGGGTGAACCCGCGGCGGCGCTCGCCCACTTCAAGCGCTTCCATGCGCTCGAGCGCGAGGTGCAGTCGGAAGCCGCGCACGACAAGCTGCGCGCGTTGCAAATACAGCTTGAGGTCGCGGCCGCACGGCGCGAGGCCGAGCTCGAGCGCGGGCGGCAGGAGGCGCTCACGCGTGCCAACGCCGAGCTCGACGCGCTCAACGTCTCGCTGACCGAGGCTGACCTGCAGAAGACGATGCTGCTCGACCAGCTGGAACGGCAGACGTTCGAGGACGCGCTTACCGGACTCGCGAACCGCCGACGCCTCGACCAGCGCCTCGCCGACGAGTTCGCGCTCGCGCTGCGACACGAGCGCCCGCTTGCGGTCGCGATCGCCGACCTCGATCACTTCAAGGCGGTGAACGACCGTTTCTCCCATGCGGTCGGCGACGCCGCGCTCCGGGCGATCGCACGACTCCTTTCTTCACAGGTGCGTCATACCGATCTGGTCGCGCGGTTCGGCGGCGAGGAATTCGTGATCGTGCTGGTGCAATCCGACCTGGACGCGGCGCTCCGGGTGTGCGAGAAGCTGCGGGCGGCGGTCGCCAATCACGCGTGGACCGCGATCCATCCCGGGCTTGCGCTGACGCTGTCGATCGGCGTCTGCGCGGACACGACGGTCGCCGCACACGATCGGATGCTCGCGATGGCCGACCGCAACCTCTACCGTGCCAAGGCGGCGGGGCGGAATCGCGTGGTCGGATGAAAAGTAGGGTCAGACTCGACTTAACAGGCTGTTCGAATTCGCGCCAACTATCCAAGAGGGCCTCATTTCGAGCGAAGCGAGAAACCTGCTTCTGAACGAAATCACCCGATTGCCAACAGGAGGTTCCTCGCTTTGCTCGGAATGAGGCCCACGAGAGGGATTCGTCAGCGTCTTTCAACAGGCTGTTAAGCGGTTTCGACGACACAAGAGCCGCCCATCTCTCGCCGAAAGTCGAGTCTGACCCTACTTCCTTGACCCTACTCTTTCAGAGCTTGCGGACGAGACCGACCATCACGCCGAAGATCTCGAGCGCGCCCTCGGGGCGGATGACCGGATAGGCGATGTTCTCCGCGCGCAGCACGAAGCGGCCGGCTTCGAGGTCGAGGCGCTTCAACGTGAACTGGTTGTCGACGATGGCGACGACGATGTCGCCCTTCTGCGCCGACGGACGCTTCTCGACCACGACGAGGTCGCCCTCGAAGATGCCCGCGTCGATCATCGAGTCGCCCTTCACCCGGATCAGCACCGTCGACGACGGCCGCTCGATCAGGTAGTCGTCGATGGTCAGCGCATCGGCGTCGCCATCCTCGACCGGGTCGGGCATGCCGGCACGGACGGGGGTTTCGGCCAGCGGCCGCGCGAAGAACCGGCGCGTCGGCGCGAGCCGCCGGTCGGGCGTCGACTCGAGGAAGCCGGCGAGTTTCAGCCGCGCGACCATCGCGGCCACCGACGACTTGGACTTCAACCCGAGCAGGCTGCCGATCGACGCGTACGATGGCAGCGCGCGGTGCCGGGCGTAATAGTCCTGGAGTGCCGTCAGGTAGGAACGATCGTTCGCCATGGGGCTAGAATACGAACGAACGTTCGCCCCGTCAAGCCCCCTTCCCGTCAGACCTCCGCATGGACCTCTTCGCCCCTTCGCTGGCCTTCGTGGACCTGGAAACGACGGGAACGCACGCCGCCGGGGACCGGATCACCGAAGTCGGCATCGTCCGCGTCGACGCCGACGCCGCGGGGGGCCCGCCCCGCGTCCACGAGTGGAGCACGCTGGTCGACCCCGAAGTGCCGATCCCGGCGGTGATCCAGGCGCTGACCGGGATCACCGACGCGATGGTCGCGGGTGCGCCGACGTTTTCGGCCGTGGCCGGCGCCATCGAGGAGCGCATCGCCGACTGCGTCTTCGTCGCGCACAACGCGCGCTTCGACCACGGTTTCCTCAAGCACGCGTATGGGCGCATCGGCCGCCCGTTCAACGCACGGCCGCTGTGCACGGTGCGCCTGTCGCGCCGCCTGTTTCCCGAAGCGTACGGGCACGGCCTCGACGCCATCGTCGCGCGGCACGGCATCGACGTCGCGCAGCGCCATCGCGCGCTGGGCGACGCGCGGGCGATCTGGGCGTTCGTCGAGATGCTGTACCGGACGTTTCCCGCCGACGTCATCGCCACCGCAGCAAGGCGGATCCTCAAGATCCCGAGCCTGCCGCCGCAGCTGCCGCCCGACAGCCTCGACCGGCTGCCCGAGACGCCGGGCGTCTACCTGTTCTACGGCGAGAATCCGCTCCCGATCTACATCGGCAAGAGCGTCAACCTGCGCGAGCGCGTCGGCGCGCACTTCGCAGGCGACTGGCAGTCCGAGACCGACCTGCGGCTGTCGCGGGAGATTCGCCGCATCGAAGTCGAGGAGACCGCGGGCGAGCTGGGCGCGCTGCTGCGCGAAGCCACGCTCGTGAAGTCGCTGCTGCCCGCGCACAATCGCGCGCTGCGCAAGAAGGAGGAAGCCGGCGTGCTCGTGCTCGCGGACGACGGGCCACCGCGCTACGTGCCGGCCGCCGCGATCGAACCGGCGCAGCTCGCCGGCGCGTTCGGCCCGTTCGCATCGAAGCGCGGCGCGCGCGAGGCGCTGCGCGCGCTCGCCGGCGAACATGCGCTGTGCTGGCGGCGGCTGGGACTGGAGAAGCGCGCGGACGGCCCCTGCTTCCAGCGGCAACTGAAGCGCTGCGCCGGCGCGTGCGTGGGCGCGGAGGACCCGCAGATCCACGACCAGCGGCTCGCGGACGTGCTCGCACGGCTCGCGATCCCCGCGTGGCCGGTCGCTGGGATCGCGCTCGTACGCGAACCGGCCGCGGCGGGCGAACGCACCGACGTCCACGTGTTCCTCGACTGGTGCTGGCTCGGCACCGCGCGCGACGACGGCGAGCTCGGCCGCCTGCTGGAAGCGCCGCCGCAGCCGCGCTTCGACATCGACGTCGCGCGGATGCTGCTCAAGCGCTGGGGCAAGCGCGCGTTGCCGCTCGTGCCCACGCGGGCCCCGATGCCTGCGGACGCCGGCCTTTGACGAATCGGCGCGCGTTGCGCATATTGGGCTCATCATGAGCGTCGCTCCTCCGTCCCAAGGCGCCCACCTGCAACCTGCCACTGGGGGCAGCGCAGCTGCGACCGCCGCAAGCGTGGGGATTCGATGAGCGCCGGCGCACGCATCTTCAAGCATCTGGCCATCGCAAGCATGCTCGCTGCCGCGGGGGCGCTCGCGGCCGTCCCGGTCGGGTATCGCTATGTCGGCAGCCGCGCCGTGTCGGCAGGCCGCGCCGTCTTTTGGTACTGGAACGTCGACCACATCGAGATCAGCGTGACTGGCGCGAGCTTCGTCGCGCGGATGTATGCGCGCGCCGTCGACGTCGACCAGGAACGTCCGTACGTCGCCGAGATTCGCTGCGATACGCGCAGCTACCGCGAATTCGGCGGACAAGGCCGCTGGGAATCCACCCAGGATGGCGAGCCGATCGCCGCCGTGATGCGCGCAGGATGCGATGGGGCACGCGCCGTTTCGCTCGCCGAACGCAATGCGCGGCTGGGTGCCGTAACGACGCCGACCGCAGCAGCGGCAGGCGTTCCCGAGCGCTCGTCAGGGGGTCCGATCAGCGCACCGCCTCCGCTCATCGCCCAAGCCGAAGCGCCGACAACCGCGGCCGCGAAGCCACCCGCTGCCGCACCCAGGGACGAGCCGTCCGACCCGCGCCGCGCGGATCAATGCGTGCGCTTCGCGGAGACGAAGGGTCTGCCTGCCGGCGATGCGACGATCACCAACACGTGCGCGTTTCCCGTCGAGGTAACGCTCTGCTACAAGGGCGGCCGGACCGGACTCTACGACTGCCCGACACCCGCCAGAGGCAAGCGCTCCGACAGCCTGGGTCCCGGCAACACCCACGCGCTGCCCGAGTACCGGCGGGCGGCGCATAGGGGCATCGCACTGGTCGCTTGCAAGGGAACGATGGGGTCGGTGTTTCCGCGGCTCGACGACGCGGGCGGCCGCAGCGGGTGCTTCTGACACTTCGGCATGGCATGCGCCAGGTCCGGGATGCATGCGTATTGACGCGGCACAGGGACGGCTTCGGCGCCAGTCGCTAGGATGGTTTGAATGCCAACGCGTCGCGTTGGCAAGATGTGCGACCCACGCAGCCGCCGTACCCGTCACGAAGACGATGTGCCAATCAATCGCCCAGCGCAGTCCGCTGGCCTGCTGGCTGGTGTCGTTGGTCGCGCTCATCTGCGCGCTCGCGTCTTGCGCAGAGGCCGCGCCGCACGACGCCGCGCAGGCGAGGGGTGCACAGCCCGAGCTTGTCGTGTACGTCCGTGACGGCTGTCCCCACTGTGCCGACGCCAAGGCGTTTCTCGCAGAGCTCGCGCGCACGAAGCCGGGCCTGCACATCGTGTACCGTCCGGTCGATCGCGATGCCACCGCCCGCGAAGAACTCGTGCAGGTCTCGCGCGATGCCGGCGTGTGGCCTCCCGGCGTCCCGACCTTCGTCGCCAACGGCCGCGTGTTCGTCGGTTTCGAAAGCGCCGAGCGCACCGGGCCGACGCTCCTCGCGCTGATCGAGCCTCCGTCGCCTGCCGGTCCGCCCGATACGACGGCGCTGTCCGGCAAGCTGAACGCGTCGGAGATGGGTCTCCCGCTCTTCACGCTGGTCATGGGCCTGCTCGACGGCTTCAATCCTTGCGCAATGTGGGTACTGCTGTTCCTGCTGTCGCTGCTCGTACGCCTGCAGGATCGCAGGCGCATGGCGCTGGTCGCCGGCACGTTCGTGTTCGCGAGCGGCGCCGTCTACTTCGCATTCATGGCGGCGTGGCTCAACGTTTTCCTGCTGGTCGGCATGTCGGGCGCGCTGCGCGTGGCGCTGGGCGGCGTCGCGGTGGCGATCGGTCTCGTCAACGTGAAGGACTTCTTCGCCTTCGGCCGGGGCGTGTCGCTGTCCATTCCGGAATCGGCGAAACCCGGCATTTACGCGCGGGTACGGGCGGTGCTCAACGCCGAGGCGCTGCCCGCGTCGCTGGTTGCCGTTGCGGTTCTGGCCGTCGCCGTAAACTTCGTCGAACTGCTGTGCACGGCCGGATTCCCTGCGATCTACACGGCGGTGCTCGCCCAGCATCAACTCGACCCGTGGGCCCACTATGCGTACCTCGCGCTCTACATCGTCGGGTACGTGGCCGACGACGCGCTGATGGTCACCGTGGCGGTGATCACGCTCGGCCAGCGCAAGCTCACCGAGCGCGGCGGGCGCTGGCTCAAGCTCGTCAGCGGCGCCGCGATGCTGGCGCTCGGTGTCGTGATGATCACTCGACCCGAATGGCTCGTGTAGGACCCGCGCCGACCGAAGCGCCGGCGCCGGCGTCCTCTTGGGGGATTCGGAGCTCGTTCCACGACGATGCCCCTATGCCCCGGCGGGACTTCGCTGACTTGATGCGGCCCAACCAGCGCTGCACAATCGCGGCGAGCCCTGTCCCGTCGCTGATCGGCGCCACGGACCGGACCAAGGTCGGCCCGACGCCCGGCACCGGAGGACATGCCAATGCCGCCGGCCTCCAGGCGGCCGCCGCCGCCCCGTTGCCTCGATAGCGGTGGCGCCCGACTTGCCCCCCGCTTCCCCGGCGAACGCCAAGCTCGCGGCATTCGGTATGGGAATTGCTGGAGTGAACGCCTTGACCATCACAACTCCGCACGCTGGATCAATCGATGTTCTATCGCGTTGTTCTGCAAGGTCGCACCGCCGGTGACCACGACTTGGCCACGGTCAGGCGCGAATTCGCCCGCGTTACCGGAATGCCGAAGGACGTCACTGAACGCCTGTTCGCGCGGACGCCGCAAACACTCAAGGAACGGGTATCGCAGGCCGATGCCGAGCGCATCGCCGCCACCCTGCGCGCCATCGGCGCCACGGTAACAGTCGAGCGCGACCTGCTCGCGTCTCTGAAGGCTGCGGAGGGCGGCGTCCAGGAAATCGTGCCGCCGGACCATCGCGGTCCCCCCACCGTCGTGCCCGGCGCCGAGCCTGCGCCAACGGTGGCACCGCCGTCCGCCGCACAGACGTTGCGTCGCCGGCTGCGTCCCTTCCTGCCGTTTGTGGTCGGTGCCTCCGTGGCGGCCGTCCTGCTCGTCGCGCTGGCACCCTACGTCGACGACGCCGTCCGAACGCTACGTCCTGCCCAGGCCCCGCAACTCGAGCCGGTCAAGCCCCCGCCAAGTCAAGCGGCGGCCCCGCCTGCCCCCCCTGCCGCAGGCCTCCTGCACGGCCCGTGGCGTTGCACCGATCAACGCACCGGCCTCTCGGAGTACTGGACTTTCAATGCCGAAGGCACCCTGACCTATCACGGCGACAAATTGAAGGAAGGCGCAGTCCGCGCGGGCGACCCCACGATTCCCAGCGGATGGCAACTCGCCGACGGCCGGCTCGTCTTCACGTTCGCGCAGAACGCACCGGTCACCTACACGGTGAGCGACCTCAACCTCACGCGGTTGCGATACGGCGACGGCCGCGATCTCGACATCCAATGCCGCCGGCCCTAACGGCCTGCCAACCCCAAAGCCGACCGGCGTGCCGCACCGCCGGCGGCCAGCCAACGAGGCGTGCGCCGGTCCGTCCGGTTCAGTCGACGGAAGTGACTTCTTCCGTCTTGAAGTCCGCCGGCAAGACGATCTCGAGCATCTCAATGTCTTCACTGTGCCCGACCTCGCGATGACGAATCTCCGGCGGCTGATGCACGCACGACCCCGCTTCGAGCCGAACTCGGCCCTGGCCTTCGTATTCGAACTCGATCCAGCCCTTGAGCACATACACGAGCTGAAAGGTCGTCTTGTGCATGTGCGGCTGACTTGAGAAGTCGGCGCCGGCTGCCGCTCGAATGACGTGGGCAACAACCCGTCCGGCAGTGGCGTCTTTGATCCCGAGATCACGGTACTCATAGAACGAGCGAAGCCCTCGCTCGAAGCCGGAGTCCTTGGCATGCGATACGACGAAACCTTGCGTAGTCATGTTTGCTCCGATCGCGCACGGGACATGGCGTGGCTTCCGGCGGTTTGCGGCCTGACGTAGGTGGCAACCGGCGGACCGCGCCGATGCCCGTCAAGTTGAAGCCGCAAACCGGCCCGTCCGGTTGAGCGCTGGGTTACGGCGCAACAAGCGCGCGCCAGGGACGGTGCTGCAGGGCTATTTGCACCATTGCTTCTCGCAAGGGACGCCATCGTTGTTTCCGTCCATCTTTGTGCCGGGGCAGTACCGAAGGAAGAACGTGGCCTCGGCGCAGGAAGTCATTTGTGAACAGTAGATGCGCCCATCGCAGGTGAAGCGGTTCTCCGGCGCTGCCCGCGGGGCTGCAGGTGCCGCAACTTCCGGCAGTGCCTCGACGGCAGCCGATGCGCGCCGCTGATACTGCGAGTAGCCGTACCAGCCCGCGAAAACAAGCAGCGCCAACAATACGACATTTCTCATTGCGTCGATTGGGGGTTGCGCGCCCTGACTCGGGAGCCCAGTTGACGGGAAACATTGCGTCGTCTGCCGAAAGTCAGCATGGTGATCGGAAACACGCTCACGGCAATCGGTCTCCGCGAATGCAAGTCGCGGTCGATGCGCTGCAACGACCGGGGAACGGAGCCGCAGCGCCTCAGGCGCCGACGTGCCCTGCCGCCCGCGTGCCGCGCCAGTTCGGCGAGCGTTCCCATCGCCGTCGTTCCCACGCGCTGCCCGACCAGCAGGCCGAAGTGCGGACATCCGGTGGCCTTCGCGCACTCGAAGGCGACGCGGTGCGCAACGTCGAACGGAACGCGGCCCGCCGAGTCCTGCATCAGG
>Ga0209253_10004276_pt1 | contig 12463 bp, 11 predicted proteins | sample FrelakmetBRP12BR_FD_187145 | JGI IMG/M metagenome (GOLD analysis project Ga0209253, IMG submission 187145) | Freshwater lake sediment microbial communities from the University of Notre Dame, USA, for methane emissions studies - BRP12 BR (SPAdes)... | ecosystem: Environmental > Aquatic >...
ATTATCCGTGAAATGCATAGAGACTATAACTCAATCGAACTTGTCTACAACTGTATAGGCAGAAGCATGAAAAACCGCACTACGCTTCTCACCATTCCACACTCGCCGCAGGGCTTCGGAAGCAAACGCGCCGCCAGAGGAAAAATCTACTTCGACGGAACCAAACTCAAAAACATCAAAGTCACCTACCAGACGACCGCACTTTACCCGAACGCCATAGACCCTACCGAAATCGCCGTCGCAAGAGCAGAAGACGAATTTACTGTGGAAGGAGAGAAACTCACTAATTACCACTACGATGAAACGCCTTCTTCGCCGCAGTTCTTTCTTTACAGCGCCGCCTCGCCGGAAAAAGCGGCACTGTGGCACGGAATCGGAGCCTTTGGCTCATCCCAACTCGTCGGCAGCTACATGACAATACATCAAGCCTGCACACGAAACACGCTGATACGCGACTTGGCTGAAAAATACGGAATAACAAAAGCCCTACCACTTCAATTCAATCTTAAGCCGAGCCATGAATGGTTCCACCCCGTCCACCGTAACATAGACGCCAGCGTCGGGTGCATAACAAACCTCAAAGACCTAGTCAACATAGGCATGAAAATCGAAACTCTCCCGCCCAGCAACTTTCTACGCAGCCAAAGTGAAACGACTTAACCTTTAGGTTTTGTCTGAAGATTTTTAAACAAGCTCTCCAAAAGTAGAGGGGAAGGTTGATTTTCATGTTCTTTAAACAGATCAAAAAGAACGGCGACAACTTCTCCTACATCGTCGCAGACGACACCACACGGGAAGCCGCTATAGTCGACCCAAGCTACAACGCCGAAACAATCATCCAAACAGTCAGAAAAGAAAAACTCAACCCGAAATACATTATCAACACACACGGCCACGGAGACCACACCGCCGGCAACGAAGACATCAAGAAAGCCTTCAACGCAAAAATCGCCGCCCACAAAACCGCCCGCACAAAAGACATCAGCGTAACCGACGGCGACGCCCTCAAACTGGGAAAGATAACGATCAAAGTCATCCACACTCCCGGCCATACACCAGATGGCATATGCCTGCTGACCGACGGTAAGCTACTCACGGGCGATACACTCTTCATAGGCGAATGCGGAAGAACCGACATGCCCGGCGCTAGCCCCGAGGCAATGTACGACAGCCTGCTGAACAAGCTCTCAAAACTCGACGACAAAGTCGAAGTCTACCCGGGCCACGACTACGGGCCGAAACCAAGCTCAACCATCGGCGAAGAAAAGAAAACAAACTACACGCTCGAAAAACGCACACTGAAAGAGTTCCTCACATTCATGTCGGCACCCTAGGATACAGTCTGCGTTTTCCCTTTTCGAAAACATATAAACGCTTTTTTACATAGAGTTAGAAAACGAGTTTGTGTGGAAATTCTGATGCAGCGGAAGGAAATCCTAGGAGAACCAGTCAAGCACATTGAGGTCGACGGCAAGCTTACAGTCGACCAACTCATCCAGCAGTTCAAGAACTCGGGCTCATTCGGAGCCGGAAGACTTTCTGTTGCCTGCGATATCTACGAACGAATGCTCAGAGACAAAGACTGTACCATATTCCTCGCATTGGCCGGAGCCGTCGTGCCTGCGGGCATGCGCTCGCTGGTAGCTGACATGATCCGCGAAAAGCTCATCGACGTCGTCGTTAGCACGGGCGCAAACATGGTCCATGACACAATAGAAGCCGTAGGCGGCCACCATTATAAGGGCCACTGGCTTGCAAATGACTACGTACTCTACAGGTACCACGTTTACCGCATCTACGACGTCTTCGTACCCGAGGAGGACTTCGTCAAACTCGACATCAACCTCTCAGAATTTTACGACCAAATAGCCGACGAACACAGCGGAAAAACCATATCCTCACAAGTCTTCGCACGAGAACTAGGAGAAAGACTAAACGACAAAAAATCCATCCTCAGAGCTGCTTATGAATCAAACGTGCCCATCTTCCTGCCAGCTGTCCGAGACTCAGAATTCGGATTCGCCTACACCCTGCATGCCTCACGCAGAAAAAACAAAAACCTGCTACAACTCGACGCATTCAAAGACGTGCCAGAAATCATAGATATCTGCAGAAAATCAGAAAGAGTAGGCATGATCGTCATCGGCGGCGGAGTCCCGAGAAATACGATCCAGTCTGCAGCGCTTGCAACCAAAAGCGGCATGGATTACGCCGTGGTCATAACCATGGATCGACCTGAAACCGGAGGCCTATCAGGCTCGACGCTTGAAGAAACCGTGAGCTGGGGCAAGGTCAAAGGCAGCGCCGACAAGGTCATGGTTTTCGCTGACGCTATGATAATTCTCCCAATAATGGTGGCCTCAGCCAAAGAGAGATTAGGCAGTGGCTTCAAGCGCACCTATGCATATTCCCAGAGGGCGGCGTTATAATGAAGGCGAAAACCAAGGCTGAACGATTCTGCGGCAATTGCGACACTCACAGCGCCTACGACTATCCAAAGCAGGTTTTCTGCATGAAACGCTTTCGTGAAAAAAAGGACCCAATAGTGAAGACGTTGTGGCACTGCGAAGACTGGAACCAAAGCAGTCAAGAATGTAACTGCATCGAAGACGCCAAGAAAAAAGAATGAAAGAAAAGATTAGAGAGCCTCGTTCAGAAGCTCTAGGACATCTCTTACAGCGATTTTGCCTTCAATGTCCAGCACTTTAATCGCGTCTTCCATCATCGTTGTGCAGTATGGGCAGGCAACAGCAATTGTGTCAACACCTAGGTCTAGGGCTTCTCTGATGCGGCTCACGCATGGCCGCTTTTCCGGATCAGCCTCTTCAGTCCAGACTCTGCCTGCTCCGCCGCCACAGCAGAAGCTGCTCTCGCGGTTGCGTTTCATTTCAACAAGCTCCAAACCGCCAATTGAACGCAGAATCTCACGCGGTGGGTCGAAAATGTCGTTGCGCTTTCCCAAGAAGCACGGGTCATGGTAAGCAACCTTCCTTTTAACCAGTTTGGTCGGCTTGATCTTGCCCTGTTTGATTGCGTCCGCAATGAGTTGCGTGTAATGTTGCACGTTCAGCTTGGCATCGCTATACGGCTTGTCATTCTTGAACGTGTTGTAACAGTGAGGCGACAACGTAACGATTTTGCCCGCACTGAGCTTCTTGAACATCTCCAAGTTATGCATGGCCAGCTCCTCAAATAGGCCTTTCTCGCCAAGCCGCAACATGTGGTCACCGCAGCACCACTCCTCAGAACCCAACGTCGCATAATTAACTCCAAGCGTATTCAGGATCTTCGCCATAATCTTCGCAGTCTCTTGGTTCCTCAGGTCGAAAGTGTTCGAGCAGCAGGTGAATAGCAGAACATCCGTGGTTGTCGTTTCTGGATAAGCCTTAACGGTAAGATCCTTGGCCCAGTCCATCCTCTTGCTCTGATGCGTCCCCATCGGGTTGCGGTACTTGTAAACCCGCTCCAATACGTCGATAACGGTCTTCGGAACGTTCCCGGCCTCAACCAGCAGACTGTGATCTTCAACCAGTGCGTTGGCGCACTGCACAAGCTTTGGACAGAACTTCGTGCACGAATTGCACTGTGTACACAGCCAAATGTTATCAGACATCGGCTTCAAGCGCTCAGTCGTGCCCTCGTCCCGCGAGTCCGCAATGAAACGGAAGTTCTGTGTCAACGCGGCAGGACCGAGGAACCTCTCGTCAATCGCCGCCGGACAAGCCGAGTAACAGATACTGCACTTTGTGCATAGCGTATAGTCCCAGTACTTCTTCAACTGTTCAGGACTCTGAGTGAACTCTTCAAGCTTCTTCAGAACCTCTTCAGGCTTCGCCAAAGTCAGCTTCAGTTTCTTCATCTTCTCGAAGAACGGGTCGATGTCCACCACCAAGTCCCTTATCAAGGGCAGCGTCGCGATAGGTTCTATGTTCAGCGTGTCCGCGTTCAAATCCAGCAGTTGCGTGTAACAGGCCAGCATCGGCTTACCATTAATATTGACGGCGCAGCTTCCGCATATGCCCATACGGCACGAGTGTCTGAAAGTCAATGTCTCATCCAGGTTGTCCTTAACATACATCAGTGCTTCGAGCACGGTTGTGCCTTTTCGGGCTGGCACCTTGTGCGTAGATGTGTAGTGTCTCTTGTTCTCGGGATCGTATCGCTTAATTTTCAACTCTACCATTTTCTCAACTTTCGTCATCACATTCGTCCTCCCTAATACGTCCTAGCGGCAGGCTGCCACTTCGTAATCGTCACTGGGCCATACTCCAACCGCGGCCCGTCTATCGAGTAATACGCCAGCGAATGTCTAAGCCACTTTGTATCGTCACGCTTCGGAAAATCAATCCGCGAATGCGCACCTCTTGACTCCTCTCTCGGCAGTGCACAGACCACCGTGACCTCAGCCAGCTCTAGCATGTAGTCAAGCTGTAGCGCGCCTAGCAAACCAGTGTTGAACTCGTGACTTTTGTCCTCAACTTTCACGTCTTTGAATCGCTCTCGGAGTGCACGAATCTTTCTTAATGCTTCCTTAAGCTGGTCGCCCGTCCTGAAAATCCACACATTCTCATTCATCACGCGCCGCATTTCGTCCCTGATAATCGAAACTCGCTCAGTGCCTTCCCCGCCCAGTATGCCGTCGAAAACACGCTTCTCCTCAGCCGCAAGCTTCGCGTCCGGCAACTCGTGCAAGCTCGTATTTAAAGCATATTTGGCTGCTTCTTCACCGGCAACAGCACCAAAAACCAAACACTCTGCAGTCGAATTAGTGCCAAGTCTATTGGCCCCATGAAGGCTCAGGCAAGAACATTCGCCAGTCGCGTACAAGCCCGTGAGCGGAGTCTCAGTCTTGATGTTGGCTTTGATTCCGCCCATAGAATAGTGCGCTGCAGGCCGAATCGGTATAGGCTCCTTAACCGGGTCCACGCCACCCAACTTGATCGCCACGTCCCGGATCAGCGGCAAACGCTCGTTAATCTTCTCCGCACCCAGATGTCTCAAGTCAATAGCAATATACGAACCGTATGGGCCTTCAAGCCCGCGTCCCTCGTTGATCTCGGTCTGCTCTGCTCTTGAAACAACATCTCTCGGCCCAAGCTCCATCTTCTCAGGCGCATACTTCTTCATGAATCGTTCACCTTTGTTGTTGACCAAGTATCCACCTTCGCCTCTGGCACCTTCAGTGATGAGCACACCTGAAGGAACCAAACCAGTTGGATGGAACTGGACAAATTCCATGTCTTCAAGCGGTACACCAGCACGGTAAGCCATCACCATTCCGTCGCCCGTTGTCGTATGCGAGAAGGTGGTGAACTCGTAAATGCGTTCATGGCCACCTGAAGCCATCACAATTGCTTTTGCGCGAAGCGCCTGCATTCGGCCCGTCCGCATCTCTATTGCCGTCAAGCCAGCGGCAGTTTGGTTTTCAGTCACTATCGAAGTGGCAAACCACTCGTCATAGAACTTCACGTTTCCAGAAGCAACTGCTCTCCCATAGAGCGCATGCATTTCGTGGAAGCCCGTCATGTCAGCGGCGAAGCAAGCGCGTGGAAAAGTGTGTCCGCCGAAGGGCCGCTGGTCTATTTTGCCTTCTGCTGTGCGGCTCCATGGACATCCCCAATGCTCTGTTAAAACGATTTCCTTTGGTGCTCGTTTGACGAAGAACTCGGCCACGTCCTGATCAGCCAAATAATCCGCGCCTTTCACAGTGTCGAAAGCGTGCAGCTCGAACGAGTCTTTTTCTCGCATTACTGCGGCTGTTCCACCCTGTGCGCAGACCGAGTGCGACCGCAAGGGATGATGTTTAGACAGCACTGCTATGTCGAGTTTGTTGCTGATTTCAGCCGCGGCGACGGCGGCTCTCAGACCGGCAAGACCGGCTCCAATGATTATTATGTCGTGAGTGTGTTTTTCCATCGATTTTCACCCAGCATGAATGAAATAACCTAGTTTCTTGAGCTAGGTTTTATAGTTTTGCCAGAAAGCACGCACGTAATGATGAGCATTTTAATCCGGTGATTTCCGCTTTGCGTTACTCGTTTTTGAATTTAAGCCGTAAAAGTGGAGAACGTAAAATGTAATAGCTACATCGTGCAATAGTTTTTTGGGAGAAGAGTTGGTCGGGCGCAAAAAAGCCGTATGGGTCACGACCATTCTGGTTGCTGGAATCAATGGATTGGCTTTAGCAAGCTTGCTGATCGTGCGGAATATTTTCGGCGCGGCTGTCATAATCGGCGCTGTCGTCTTTGACTTGACCGTCTATTATCAGATTGTCAGGAAGAAGAGGATCCAGTATCCGCTGTTGCCACCTGAGGGAAAGCCCGACATGTATTTTCCTTTCACACGGGTGCCGCGACCAGTGATCGCGGAAGCCCGCAAGGCTGAAGAGAAAAAGAAGAAGCTTGCCAGAATTCGTGGAATGGTTCGTAGGACAATGAACCCCAAGAGAAAATAGTGCGTAGCGGGCTTTCTAGAAACTTTTTTATAACGTTAGCATCATGGCTGTAACAGCGTTGCATTAATGGAGCGATGGAGTATGTTTGATGGAATGGATCACGTAGGCGTTGCCGTTAAGGATTTAGATGAAGCCATCGAGATCTACCGCGACATTTTGGGCTACAAGCTTGAGGGTATCCACGTTCTCACCGAACGCAAAGTTAAAGTGGCTTTTTTTTCAACCGGTGGCCAGACCAACATCGAGCTTCTGTGGCCCCTTGACAGCGAAAGCACGATTGCAAAGTTCCTCGAAACCAGAGGCGAAGGAATTCACCACTTCGCCGTGAGAGTCAAGAACATAGAGAATGCACTTGATGCGTTGAAGAAGAAAGGCGTGAGCCTAGTCGATGAGAAGCCGAAACAGGGAGCGGGCGGAGCGAAAATCGCCTTTGTCCATCCGAAAAGCACGAAGGGCGTGTTGATGGAGCTTTGCGAGAGGCCGTAACGGCGGGCAAAGTTGGTTTCAACTAAAATAAGCTTGAGTAAGCTTCAGGAAGGTCTGCATGCTAGGCGTTTTGGGAGAAGCATCTTTTTTGCGCGTGAAGTGAGTTCGACGAATGAGTGGGTCAAGGAACTGGCTAGGTTCGGTGCAGAAGAGGGAACGGTCGCAATCGCTGAAACGCAAACTGCAGGACACGGTCGGCTTAACAGAGCTTGGTTTTCTCCTGTAGGTGGACTATGGTTTTCTGTTGTTCTTCGGCCAAAGTTGCATGTGGCAGAAGCGGCAAAGGTTGTTTTTGCGGCCGGTTTGGCCGTTGCTGATGTTTTGCGTGAAAAATACGACTTGCCAGTTGAAACTAAGTGGCCGAATGATGTGCTTGTGAAGGGTCGGAAAATCTGCGGCATACTTGCAGAGATGAGTTCGAAGGGTAAGACTGTTAATTTTGTTGCGGTTGGTGTTGGTGTAAACGTGAATTTTGATGTAGCGGAAATTTTGCCGACACAAATCAGAGAATGTTCAATTTCTATGAGGAATGCGTTAGGTAGAAAGGTTGCGTTAGAAGAGCTTTTCAACGCAGTGCTTGAGCGATTGGAAACTCTGTACGAGTCTTTTGTTGAATGTGGTTTTGCTTCTGCGCTGGAGAGATGGAAAGAATATGCTCATTTCTTAGGTCATAAAGTGCAGGTTAAAAGTGAGGATGAGGTTTTGAATGGTTTGGCACTGGACGTTGACGGTGAAGGTGCCCTGGTTCTCAGACTTGAGGATGGAACGATTAGGCGTCTTGTTTTTGGCGATGTTTCTCAAGCTGGGTAGTTGTTTTTTTGGTGCGCGCGGATGCTGTGTGAGCGTTTATTGGGCGGTTGCCATTCTCCAGATGGCGTCCGTCATCATTTTCCCATGCTTAAGTCCGTAGTATATTCCGGCAGTTTTGGCGCCAAATGGGACGGCCACGTTTCTTATGAGCTTGTACATGAGCGGGTTGGGGATACGGTGCTGCAGGAAGCTGTCTTTCCAGATTCTTACGTTGTATTCCCAGCATCGAACTAGGACTTCCCACCGTTTCTGTGTAAGCGTGTCCAGTTCTTGGCCTTGCTTGTGCATGAGTACGCAGTTTTCCAGCGGCACGAAGAAAAGCGGCACGTAGAAAGCCTTGTAGTCGTGCAGCATGTCGAGCATTATGAGCGTTTCGTTCACGTCTTCCTCTTTCTCTTCCGGCAAGCCCACGATAATCGTGCCGAGGGGGTACCAGTCGTTGTCGTTCATTATGCCAAAAGACTGGGTGACGACTTCTTTCCATTCTTCAGGCATGTATGGAAGCATTTTGCCTGCCATGTATTTGCGCATCAGCCGGACGCTGCCAGTTTCCAGGCCCACTTCGGACGTGACGAGCGGCTTGTTTCCAAGCGAGTACAAATAGTGCTCCAGAAGGATTTCCGCAAGCTCTTCAACCATTTTGGGGTCGCAGACGACAGGCGCCAGTGCCGAGTGTGAAGGCTGGATTGATTTGACGCCCGGAACTGATGCAACCTTTTTGACTAGTTTGATGACGGCTTCGCGGTTGGGCACGAACTTTGGGTCTTTGAGCCCATAGAGGAACAGGTCTTCGGTTACAAGTGTTACACTTGGGCTACCTTCACGGATGGTGACTTCGACTTCTCTCAATATGCGGTCAAGTGGAATGTCCCGTCTCTTCTGCATGGTCGGGGTGCAGAACTGGCAGTTTCTTCCGCAACCGCGGGTGATTTCGACACATCCGTGAATTGCCGGGTGCCTAATCGTGACTACTTTCCCGTTGTCGGTTTTCTCGATGCGCGCAACCCTTGGCAGTTGTTCGTCTTTAACTGCTTTGCTGAATATTTCGGTGGCAATCTGTTCACCTTCACCGATGACGACACAATCTACTCCGTAGCTATCGGCCACCTTCTTGCGTTCCAATTGCCAAGCTCCGAAGCCTCCCACAATTATCTTCGGGTGGTGTCTTCGGATGCTTGGGTGTGTGACGAGTTTGCGGAATTCGATGGCGTTCATGGGTTCGCCGCCGCCAACAAGCGAGCTGTACGTTTTGCTCACGTAGGCCAAGCCAGTCGGGTCCATTGATGATATGCCAACGGCCTTGGTTTCAGGGCCTACAAACTTGTCTAGGTCGCTGGGGTGAACCACAGCCACTTCTGATTCCGAAAAGTCGTTGTCTAGCAGTAGCGCTTCTATTTTCCTTAATCCGTAAGGCGCGTATTTGGCGGTTCCGTCGCCATTGCGGGGCACGGGCGGGTAGAGCCAGTTTCTGACAAACCACAGGGGAGTTGGACCTTTGGCGAATCCGCCGACGAAGGCTACGAATGGGTTGTTGTAAAAATCGCTCATCTCAGTAGCTGAAGCGGTCAATACGATCTTGACGCCCGTGGTTGTTGCCATCTTTTTCCCCTTTTCTCTTTCCGTAGGGCCCGCAAACAAAGGACTTTCTATATTGACTGGCCCACGATTAATTAAGAATTGCTGTGAAATAGAAGAAAAGTCTATGAAAACTGTTGGATTGTGAATCAGTGTTGCGTCGACTTGTCTGTTTTGGTTATGTGGAAACCGCGTTTCCGTAGTTGCGCCAATAGTTCGGTGGGTTCAGGGTACCATTGCCCCCATTTTCGGCAGATGTGCTCTGTCCAGCTATAGTTGTCGTAGGTGAAGGTTTCCTTGCGTCCGCCTTCCAACGGAATCATGTACCTTGCCTTCCTGTAGTAGTCTTGAGCCAGATAACCTTCATCCATCGTTTTCATGGCCTTCTCAACCGTGGTTTTGGTGAGATCTGGGTACTTGTCCTCGAATAGGGTAAACTCGAACGGGTAGCGTGGTCTGGGCGGCGGATCCTCATCTGGGTAACCCATAGTCAGCTGTACGAGCGGGAAAACTCGTAGCGGAAGCTTATACTCTTCGGCAATTTTGACAGCTCGGTACATGGCGCTTCCGAGGAAGCAGCCGCCTAGGCCTAGGCTTCGGCCGGCGATGACCATGTTTTCGGCCATGAGCGCGGCGTCTTGTATTCCGAAGAACAGGATGGTCGTGTCGTTGGTTTTGATTTTCCAGCCGCGCTCCTTCATGATCAGTTCGAACTTGTGGCTGTCAACGCAGATGGTGAACAGCAGCGGAGCGTTCCACGGGTTGCGTTTTCGGTTTCGCGACAGAAGTATGCTGTAGTATTGTGAAGCGAAGGGCGCCTGCTGGCCTGCTCTGACTATGGTTTTTACTGTTTCGTCGGTTGGTTCCTGTTTTGTATATTTTCGGATCGACTTATGATCAAGCATTGTCCGTATGACTGGGTTTGTTTTCATGGCTTATCACGATGATGGTTTTCTGCTGATTTGCTATTTAGACTTAATTGTCTTTTCACGGAAACCTACAGCAAAGCTATAATTCTCAGGTATTTCCATATGTTTTGTTTCTGGACTGTGATGGGGATACTATGACCACGATCAAAGAGCCTACTGTTGAAGACAAGATTAAGCAGTTGAAGAAAATGAGCGATCAAGCCAAGCTTGGTGGTGGCGCTAAACGTGTTGAGGACCAGCATGCTAAAGGTAAGCTTACCTCAAGAGAGCGCATCGAGCTTCTGCTTGATCAGGGCAGTTTTAATGAGCTTGACATGTTTGTGGTTCATCAGTGCAATGAATTTGGCATTGCAGATAAGAAGATTGCAGGCGACGGGGTGGTTACAGGTTACGGGACAGTGAATGGGAGGCTTGTGTATGTATTTTCGCAGGACTTCACTGTGTTCGGTGGTTCGCTTGGTGAAATGTTCGCAAAAAAAGTCTGCAAACTCATGGATTTAGCACTTAAGACAGGAGCACCTGTTATCGGTTTGAACGATAGCGGTGGTGCTCGTATTCAGGAGGGTGTTGCCAGTCTTGGCGGTTATGGAGACATTTTCTTCCGTAACGTAATTAGCTCTGGTGTGGTTCCACAGATAAGCGCTGTAATGGGGCCCTGTGCAGGCGGAGCAGTTTACTCTCCTGCCTTGACCGATTTTGTTGTTATGGTTGATAAGACGAGTCACATGTTCATCACCGGCCCGGATGTAGTCAAAACTGTGCTAGGTCAGAAAGTAAGCTTCGAAGAACTCGGCGGAGCCATGATCCACAGCCAAACCAGCGGCGTAGCGCATTTCATCGCTAAAGACGAGCAACAGTGCATTGAAATCGTAAAGAAGCTGTTGAGTTATTTGCCGAGCAACTACATGGAAGATCCGCCTGTGGTTGAGCCTACCGATGACCCGAACCGCATTGACGACTCTATAACAAAAATTATTCCAGATGATCCGGACAAGCCTTATGATGTGAAGGAAATCATTTACCGCGTTGTTGATAGTGGCGAATTCTTTGAGATTCAGCCCTTGTGGGCGCAGAACATTGTCATCGGCTTCGCACGCTTGAACGGCAAGACAGTAGGCATAGTTGCTAACCAGCCTAAGCACTACGCTGGCGCGTTGGACATTAACAGTAGTATGAAGGCTGGTAGGTTCATCCGTTTCTGTGACTGCTTCAACATCCCAGTCGTCACTTTTGTCGACGTACCCGGCTTCCTGCCGGGCATAGAGCAAGAACACGCCGGAATAATCAAGCATGGTTCTAAGCTTCTATATGCTTACTGCGAAGCAACCGTGCCCAAGATAACCGTTATACTGCGCAAAGACTATGGCGGAGCCTACGACGTCATGGGTTCTAAGCACAGCGGCGCGGACATAAACTACGCGTGGCCAACCGCGGAAATCGCTGTCATGGGTCCACATGGCGCAATAAACATAATCTTCCGCAAGGAAATCCAAGAAGCCAAAGACCCCGAACAGAAACACGACGAACTCGTAGCCGAATACCGCCAAAAATTCGCAAGTCCGTACATTGCTGCGCAAAAGGGCTACATAGACGAAGTCATCGAACCGGCCCAAACAAGACCAAAACTTATCAGCGCACTCGAAAGTCTAGCAACAAAACGTGAACCACGACCAGCAAGAAAACACGGAAACGTGCCGCTATAAACGCGTCTTACTCAGGAATTATTAGCGCACGCGGGAAGGTGACACGGAGTGTCGGGTAGGGTCTACACAGTCTGTTTATTGCAGCCGTATCCACCATCGTTTTGGTTGGTGGTGGTTGGATAAAACTTTCCTCCCAACCGACGCAATCTTATATTTGTTGAATCGTAACTGTAGTGATGAGGTTTACTGAATGGGAATAACTCAAAAGAAATGTTCAATTTGCGGAAAAATCTTTACGACATTGGATAACAAAAACAAATATTGCAGTGCCCAATGCGCTAAAAAAGCAAATAGGAAAAAATAAAGACGTCTCAAAAAAGATACAGCCATCTTATGATAGATTTTTGAAAAGGAATTGACGTGACCGTATACGCGCGCGATGTTAGCGTGCGCTTGGTTGGTTGGGGAAAAGTCGTATCTTGCGTGCGTCCAAGCTACTGGGGTGCGTTATTGCTATCGTTTGGATTTCGCTCGGTGAAACGATTTCGTCGTGGCCAGACTTGCTC